>FTFB01010309.1_pt1 | contig 16039 bp, 10 predicted proteins | sample 1658331 | NCBI WGS metagenome assembly FTFB01 (sample SAMEA3914816, study PRJEB12502) | metagenome | biome: forest; material: soil | place: USA | collected 2011-09-16 | depth 0.3 m | reverse complement strand
GCATCGTGTTGTTCGTGGCTGCGGGAGCTGCGTGGAACGCGTATGGCGATCTGAATCAACCTGACGCCGGCATCCTTCTCCAGAGCGTCAACCTGAGCCCTGCGCCGACCGAGCTGGTTCCCGACCAGGAAACCTCCCCCGCGCCTGCGGGCGCGGTGGTGGTGACCCATCGCTCGTTCCTCGGCTGGCGGCAGGTCAGCACCGGCGAGAACAACGTTTCGGGGTGGGTTCGGGTCAATGCCGTGATGCCCTTCTACGGGTCACCACGGCATTGAGCAGGGCCGGGGTTCTGTCGCTGAAAGTGGCCTTCGGCCGGCCGTTCAGCCGCCTTCCGTTCCGTCCCGTCCCGGGTAGTCGCTCAGCTTGCCCGGACCTTTCACCTGGAAGGTGACGTTGGCGTACGGATAGAACTTCTTGATCGGCAGGTGCTGGTAATTCAGCGCTTCGAGGCGAACCGTGCCCACGAACGGCTCATCGGGCTCGACCAGCAGGATGGTTTTCGCGTACCCGCTGTCATAGAACCCGCGCCGGAAGTGCACGCGCGACTTGATCGCAAACGCCTTGAACGAATCCGGATCGACGCCGATATCGAGGAACGACCTTGGCTGCACGATCTGGACGAGGAACGGGCTGATGATCACCACGTTGCCGTCGCCGAACTTCACGCTGACCCAGAGCTGCGAGCCCGCGGCCTTTCCCGAGCCTCGTGAGACACCGCCACTGACCGTATGCACCGTGCCCTGGATCCGCACAGGCTTGCCGGCCGACACGTCGATGCGGCCACCGATCTCCATGTCGAACGCATCGCCGACCTTCACGCCCTTCTTGCGCAGCGTGTTGATCGCCTGCTCGTCGGCAATGGTGCCGATCAGCGTGTTGCTGAGTTTCTGATTGACGATTTCACTCAGCAGCCAGGTTGCCGCGCCAGTACGGTCGCTGTGATCGGCCAACACGATCGGAACGGCGCTCTTCGCCATTGCTTCCCTGGCAAGACGCACACCTTCCGTATGGCGATAAACCTTCGTCCCGTGCAGAAGCTCGTCGCGCAAGCGCCAGGCCGTGCCTGCCATGTCGTCGGCAATGTGCTCCGCCAGCGCCGGTGACCCGTTGGTCATGACCTGGAAGCACATTCCCGCATCAACGGAGTCCGCGAAGGCGAACCCGTAAAAGAAGTTCACGTAGACATCCGGCTCCCGCGCTTCCCAGGTGAGTGCTCGCTGCACGAGGTCTGACCACGGCGACGCGCCAGTCCACTGGAGAACGGAAGGCGTGAGGATCGGAGGCTTGCGCGTAGCGCTCACAGGCTTGTAGTCCCCGCGAATGCAGCGAATCAGGGTGCGGGCAGCGCGCTCTCCCTGCAGGTAGCCATCGTAATGCGGGTAGTACTTGATGGTGAACGCGAGGTTCGAATAGCGAAGGAAGTCCCCGTCTTCGTTGCCGTGCGGATCGAAAGTGCCTGCCATGAAGGCTTTCGGGCCAATCACTTCGCGTACCCGTTTCGCAATCTCCGCCTCGGGTTTCGCAACGTCGCGCACGCCCATTGCGCCATGCAGGGAAAGATAGGCGCCGTCGAACGGGCCCTGCGCCTTGAGGTCGGCGATCATCTTGTCGACGAAGTGCTGGAAGGCGTCCTTCGTGATCCAGCCCGATCCCGAGCCCTTCTTCGATCCCAGCGGCGACTCGATGCCGACGAGCTCTACGTTCGCATACTCTCTTGCGACCTTGACGAAGCCGCCGATATAGCCCGTGGGCTGCGACGACAACAGGGCCTCGCCCTTCGCGGGCGAGCCTTCGTAGATGAAGTCGTCAGTCGTCGTGTCGTATGGCAGGAACGTCACCGTCTCGTGCGAGAAGTGCATGACGGCGATGCGAATCGGCCGTGTGTTGGCGTTGGGCTTCGCAGATGTCTGGGCCCCCGCGGCCAGCGGCAGCATGGCAGCAGTGCCCAGGCCCACGAGGGCTTGTCGTCGTGGAATTTTCACGCGTCGATCCTTTTTCGAATGTTGGATTGAAATGAGGCGAGTCCCAGCAGGACCACCCCGATCAGGGCGAACAGGGGAAAGAGCTCGTGGCTGATCATCGGTGGCGGCACACCGAACTCGATCTTCTCCGCGCCGTCTATCTGGGCGAAGGCGTCACGGACGGCGTTGGCATCGGTGGCCCGAAAGAACAGCCCGCCTGTCGCTTCGGCAACGTCGCGAAGCAGGAGCGTGTCGACGTCGGAGTCCACCAGGTCGGTGCCGGTGCGGTTGCCGGCGGAATCGAAAACGGGCATCGGCACTTTTCCGTCCGCGCCGGCGCCGATCGTATAAATCGGCACACCGTCCTCCGCCGCGAGGCTCGCGGCCTGGCGCGGATCGAGCGAGCCCTTGTTACTGGAGCCATCGGTGAGCAGCACGATGAACGCGCCCTCTCTTGCCTGCCCCTTGGCCTGGTCCTTGTCTTTGTCTTTCCAGCCTTCGCGCAGGCGATGCAGGGAGACGCCGATGGCATCCCCGATCGCGGTGCCGTCTTCGATCAGGCCGATCGAAAGACGCGCGGTCTGCTTGCGAAGCCATTCCTGGTCGAAGGTCAGCGGCGCGAACGTGTAAGCCCGGCCGGCAAACACGACGATGCCGATGCGGTCGTTGGGACGCTGATTGATGAATGCTGCGATGACCGGCTTGATGGCCTGCAGGCGATTGGTGGTGGTAGCGCCGCGCTGGAAATCCTCGGCGTACATGCTCGTGGACAGGTCGATCGCGATGATGAAGTCGTAGCCGCGACGTTTCTGGTCATCCAGCGGCACCAGCACCTGCGGCCGCGCGAGCGCGAGAATGAGCAGCACCAACCCCGCATAGGCAGCGACGATCGGCCAGACGGCAGACGGCGCGACGCCGGGCGAATGCCACTGGTCCGCTCCCGGCACGACGAGCGCCGGCACGCTGCGCCGGCGTCGCAGAAAAACGATCACTGGGAGCAGAACGAGCAGCGCCAGCCAGAGAGGGTCGTGAAATGTCGAGCCTGTCATGCGGACTCTCCGGCACTCAGGCTCGCGCGCCACTGTGCCGGTGACGGTGGAACCAGGCGACCAGCGCTTGCAGCGGGTCGACCGTATTGCCGACCCTCATTCGATCGTCGACGCGCGGGAAGAGCTCGGCGAAGTGCGCCTCGCGCTGGTCGCGCCAGCGTGCATGAGCGTCACGTTCCGCGGCCGATGACGTGTTGAGAGTGGTCAGGCGGCCGGCAAGAGGATCGTAAGCTGTGAGCTGCGCGTCTGCGGGCAACTCCAGGTCCCACGGGTCGTCCGCGCGAACGCCCACTGTCTGATATCGCTGCTGCAATTCCCGCCAGGCCTCAGGCATTCCGGCTGGCGCGAACGGCCCCAGCCAAAGCAGCACGCTGCCCCTCGACGCGGCCTTTCGCATGAATCGCCACGGCACCGGACACTCGCAACGACCGTCGAGAGGCGGAGCCTCTTGCGCGAGCAGCAGCGAGGCGACGCGCAGAATGCCCTTGCGCCCCGGCAACGCGCGCTGGAACCATGACTTGTCCGGCGCGCTGTACATCAGCCCCACGCGATCACGATTGATCGAGCTGATGAGCATGAGCAGCGCGGCCGTCTCCAGCAGCGTGTCGCGACGGGTGCGGCCATCGGAACCGAACTGCAGCGCCGGCGAATCCTCGAAGATGAAGATCACCGACAGGTCGCGCTCTTCGACGAATCGCTTTCGGTACGGCTCGCCGAGACGGGCGGTGACGTTCCAGTCGATGTCGCGGAGGTCGTCGCCCCATTGATATTTGACGACCTGGTCGAACTCCATGCCGCGCCCGCGGAAGGCGGAGCGGTACTCACCGCTGACAGTGGTGCTGACCGCGTGGCGAGCCCGCCATTCCAGCCGCCGAAGAAGCGCTGTCGGCGCAGTTGGCAGCGAGCTGCTACGCACTCTCCGGCACCGGAGTCTTTTTCAGGATCTCTGCAAGAATCTGGTCGGCCGTGAGGCCGAGAGACTCCGCCTCATAGGTGAGGCCCACACGATGCCGCATGACGTCTGCGAAGACATCCTGCACCAGTGCGGGCGTGACGTAGTCGGTTCCGCGCAACCACGCCAACGCCTTGCTGGCCTGGAAAAGACCAAGACAGGCGCGAGGCGAAGCGCCGTAGGCAAGCGTCTTCTGCTCGACGGTGCGCGTCGAGCGCACGAGCGTGACGACGTAGGACTGGATCGAATCGGCGACGTGAACCCGGTCCACTTCCTCGCGCAAGGCGAGCAACTCGGCGCCACTCGAAACCACGGACAGCTCGGGGTGAGACGTTACGTAACCCCAGCGTCGCACCATCTGCAGCTCTTCATCGTGGCTCGGGTAGTCGAGCAGCACCTTGAACAGGAACCGGTCGAGCTGCGCTTCGGGGAGCGGATAGGTGCCCTCCTGCTCCACCGGATTCTGCGTGGCCATCACCAGGAACGGTTTCGGCAATGCGTACGTGGCGCCGCCGAGGGTGACCTGCCGTTCCTGCATCGCTTCGAGCAGCGCGCTCTGCACTTTGGCGGGCGCGCGGTTGATCTCGTCGGCGAGCACCAGGTTCGCGAAGATCGGTCCCCGGTGCGGCGAGAAATGGCCGTCGCCCGGCGAGTAGACCATCGTGCCGACGATGTCGCTCGGCAGCAGGTCGGGCGTGAACTGGACGCGCTCGAAATCCATGCCGAGGGCCTGCGCGAGGGATTTGACCAGCAGTGTTTTCGCGAGCCCCGGCATGCCTTCCAGCAGCACGTGCCCGCCAGTGAGCAGCGCTATCTGCAACCGCTCGATGACCGCGCGTTGTCCCAGCACGGCCTTGCCGATTTCGGCGGACAACTTCGCGGACCACTGCGCTCCGCCCGGTTGCGTGGGACTGGCTTCGACACGAGCCGCGTTCATCTTTTCTTCCACCTGCAGGTTCATACTAAAGATAGGGAGCGGGGACGGGGCGGGCCAATGAAATGATCCATTCCCCGCATAACCCCGAGTTATGCGCCCGCTTTTGCGGCGGTTGTCGCCGCTGCGCCTGCCGCTGGCATCGCGCCCTGCGGCGCCTCGCTCGCGAGCTCGCCTTCCCATTTCGAGACGATGGCGGTAGCGATGCTGTTGCCCACGACGTTGGTTGCGGAGCGCCCCATGTCGAGGAAATGATCGATTCCCAGCAGCAGCAGCATGCCGGCCTCGGGCAGGTTGAACTGCGTGAGCGCGGCGGCGACCACGACGAGCGATGCGCGCGGCACACCGGCGATTCCCTTGGAGGTCAGCATGAGCACCGCCACCATCATCGCCTGCTGGCCGAGACTCAACTCGACGCCGTACACCTGCGCGATGAACATGACGGCGAACGTGCAATACATCATCGAGCCATCGAGATTGAACGAGTAGCCCACCGGCAACACGAAACTCGCAACACGGTTGCTGCAACCGAAGCGCTCGAGCTCTTCGAGCGTGCGCGGATAGGCGGCTTCGGAGCTGGCGGTCGAGAACGCGAGGAGCACCGGCGCGCGAATGCGGCGAACCAGCCTGAAAATGCTGCTACCGACGAGCAGCACGCCGAACGTGATGAGAATCCCCCAGAGCAGGATGAGGCCCAGGTAGAACTCCCCGACGAACAGGCCGTATACGCCGATGATGCCGAGCCCTTCCTTGGCAACGGTGCTGGCCAGTGCGCCGAGCACGGCGAGAGGCGCGAACAGCATCACGTATCCGGTCACCTTCAGCATGATGTGCGACACCACATCCAGCGCGTCGAGAACGATGCGGCTGCGCTCGCCGAGCGCCGCCATCGCCGTGCCGAAGAACAGCGCGAAAATCACGATCTGCAGGATCTCGTTGCGCGCCATCGCATCGAACGCGCTGGTGGGCAGCGTGTGCTCGATGAACGCCCGCATCGTCATCGCACCGGCGGCTATGCCCGATGTGGCATTCGCCTCCGGCAGCGGCAAGCTCATCGCCTTGCCCGGCTCGAAGAGCTGCACCAGCACCAGGCCGAGCACGAGGGAGATGAGCGAGGCGAAGAGGAACCAGCCGAGGGCTTTGCCACCGATGCGGCCGACTGTGGCAATGTCCCCCATCTTCGCGACCCCGACCACCAGGGTCGTGAACACGAGCGGGGCGATCACCATCTTGATCAGTCGCAGGAACGCAAAGGGCAGGAGGCCCATGCCGTCCGCGAAGCCGGTTGCCGTCTCGGGCGATGCCATGGCGTGAACGGCCGAGCCGAGCGCCACGCCGACGACGAGGCCCGCAACGATAAGTAACGTGAGTCGTTTGGATTTCATTCAGCTCGGCGTTCCCGGAAACTCAGTGACGCTTCCATGCATGTAGCGCACCGCCCTGCCCCACGACGAAATGCGCTCCAGAGGCGCGAAACGTGACAGGGCGGCGGCCCCTTCGACCCACTACGGGGCACGCCGCCCGACACGGCCCTTTGTTGGAGCGTGCGGATAGACGTTGGGTCAACGCCTCATCCGCGCCATCGCGTGCGACACACAGCGCATCGCCAGTATTTCGGTGGGATCGACGAGCGTGACGACCTGCCCGTTGCCGGTCGTGAGCTCGTTGCTGGAAAAGAGCAGCGGCAGCTCCGTGCAGCCGAGGATGACGACCTCGACGTCTCGTGCGACCAGGTCGTCGATCGCGGCGTGGATGTCATCCAGGCACTCCCCGCTCGTGAAGCCTGCCTTGACGCCCTTGGGGCCGTAGATCGCGTCCATCACACGCGCCTGCAGCGCCGGCTGCGGGGCGATCTCTTCCAGCCCGCGCTCTTCGAGCGCGCGACGGTAGACGCCGCTCGCAATGGTGCCGGTCGTCGCCAGGAGCCCGACCTTTCGCAGCGAAGGGAACGCCTCGCTCACGTGACTGACCGTGACCGTGAGCATGTTCATGATCGGAACGTGCAGGTGAGTCTGGATCTCCTCGACGAAGGCGTGCGCGGTGTTGCACGGAATCGCGATGAGGTCGGCCTCGCCAGCCTGCAGCTTCTTGCAGGTTGCGTAGAGGGCGAGCGTCGGGTCTGTGCCCTCGCCGACGAGATGCTCGGTGCGGTCCGGAATCTGCGGGTTCTGCTCCACCACCAGCCTCAGGTGATCCTGATCCCGGCGGGCAGGCGTGCTGCGAACGACTTTGCGCAGGAAATCCACGGTGGCGGCGGGGCCCACCCCGCCGACCACGCCCAGCTTGAACGGGCGTTCGACCGACGCGAAGCGCGCCGAGACGATGTATTGGGCGTACACACAGTGCGGGTCGACGATCGGCACGCTCAGCGGACCGATCTCGTCCGTGACCAGGGCCAACTCGGTAACGCCGGGCAATATCAGCTCCGCGCCCTGCTCAATGAGATCCGCGCAGGCCTCCCGCAGCAGCTGGAGCGGGCGGCCGCCGCGTACACCGCTCCTGATGCCCTTCTCGATGGAATTGGCTCCGTACACCGCCTCCGTCACGCGATCGATCGCGCTGTCGGCGCGGGGGTGCAGGATCTCGATCTCGTCGGCGGGGAAATAACGCTCGAACAAACGCTGTTCGCGCAACAGTGCCGAAGTCAGCACCCCGATGCGTCGCGCAGACGGGTATGCGGTCCGCACGTGGCTGCGCAGGGCCTCGAGCATGTCGACAATGGGCAGCGGCGAGTTCGCCCGCAGCTCGTCCATGAACGTGTGGCTCAGGAAGCACGGCAGGACCACGGCCCCAATGCCCCGCTCCTTGAAGCTGTCGATGCGATCGAAGATGTACAGCATGCGTGCCGTCGTCGCCGCACCAGGGCCTGCGGCGCGTGCGAAGGGACGCTGCTCGAATACGATCTCGAAACGGCCCGCATCCGCATGCGTCTCGGTTGCCTCGACGAGCTTCATCAAAAGATCGGCATCCGCGAGCGGCGCCAGTCCACCGATGATCCCGAACGAGCGCTCACGGGGTGCAGACTTCGTCATGATTTGCGTCGTCGGATCATTGGTCGGGTTACTGGGGCCGATGTTATGGACTTCACGGGCGAACGCGATTCCACTGCAGAATAGGCTCATGCGGGCCACGCATAGCGGCTCAGCCGGCGGACTTCAGATGTGACCAGAGGCGCTCGACCAGCTCGTTGCGATTTTGGGAATCGCGATACACACGCAGCTCGAGCTCGATAGTCCACGCACTGCCTCCGGAAGCGACGAGCGCCCCGCTCGCGAGCTCTGTTGCGATGAGGCTCTGCGGAAGCCATGCGATGCCTTCGCCTTCCAGCGCCATTCGCTTCAGCACATCGGCCATGTCAGACTCGTAGCGTGGAAGCAGGAACGGCTTGTTACCCGCGCGCGAAAGAAGCAACGCGAAGCAGCGCCCGAAATACGTCGTCTCCGCATACGAGATGTGTGGCAGAGGCTGTCGCTCCGTTCCCGGCAAGCGATATTGCGGCCCTGGACGGGATCCAGGCTTGCAGACGGGCATGAGCACGTCGCGACCGATCGTGAGGCTTTCATACCTCGCGGGCTCCAGGTGCAAAGGCAGATCGGGGTGCTGATAAGCGAACATCAGCTCGCAATTCCCGTTGACGAGCATCAGCACGGAGTCGTGCACGTTCGTGGGCGTGATCCGCGCACGCAGCTCGCTGAAGTGTGCGCTCAGCGTGTTGAGCCACGACGGCAGGAAGCTCAGGGCGATGGTGTGCCCGGCTGCGATCTTGAGACCGCTGCCGGGCAAGCGTTGCTCCGTGCGGATGACAGCACGCGTGTCGAGCAACTTCTGCAGCACGTCTTCCGCGACTTCGAGAAACAGGCGGCCCGCGGCGGTGAGTGCGGGTGGATAGCCGCTGCGATCCACGAGCTCCGCGCCGACCCATTGCTCGAGGGCACGTATGCGGCGGCTGAAACCCGATTGGGTAATGCTTCGCCCCTCCGCAGCCCTCGAGAAACTCTGGCTGTGCGCGAGGGCAATGAAATCCTCTAGCCACTTCACTTCCATGAGGTTGCCGACGAAGTGCCGAATCGAACCGGCCCCATCATGGGGGTAATCAGTTATTCCAGGAGAGGACGCCGACGCCGCTCTTGTAACGGAGCGTGGTTCCGTACGGCGCGCAGAGCTCTTCGAGATCCTTGAAGATCTGCGCGGCCTCCCCTTCCGGGGCCGGGTAGGGCTGGCCGCGTTTGGTACGCGATTGTCCGAAGCCCATCGCGACCGGATGCAGGCGCACTTCCTTCAAAGTCCGGTCGTTTGAATAGACGACCTCGGCGATGACGCTCTGCCAGTACTTGCGATCCGCGGGAAATCCGACCGTGTCGTTCTTCGAACGCTTGCTGTAGTACTCGCTGGGCAACGCGCTGTCGGCGAGGTCCACCTTTTCGTAGTTGTCTGCCGGCTGAAGCGCGACGAGATCGTTCTCGAAGATGAAGTTCGCCATCGAGTAGAAGATGGGCTTGCCTTTGTACACTTCGATGCCACGCAGAACGTGCGGGCCGTGGGCCACCATCATGTCGGCGCCTGCATCGATCATCGCGTGCGCAAACTCGACCACGAAATCGGCGGGCTTGCCGCGTTCCGCGGGAGACGCCGCTTCGTGCGCGTGAATGCTCACCACCACCCAGTCGGCCTGCTGGCGCGCGTCGCGCACGCTGGCCTGCAGCTCCAGGATGTCTTTCTTGTCGGCCTTCGAGGTCATGCCGATCTTGTCACCGACGACGTAGGTCGCGCCCCCGAAGCTGAGCGTGCCCGGGGCTCCTCCTCCCCCGGCGCCCTCACCCATGTTGGCGCTGGCCGGCCCTTTCAGAGTCGTGAGGGTGTTATAGGTCTCCTGCGGAACGGTGTAGATATCCGTGTGGCGCAGCGGATTGAGGCCCGGCCGGCCGGGCATGTCCTTGCGCTGGGCGCCCGCGATGATGGCCGACGGAAAGGTGGAGGCCACGGAGATGAGCGCCACCCGCCCTTTCGGCGTATCGAGGTAACCGGGGCTGCGCGCGAGCGCCAGGTTCTCACCGACTCCGGCGAACACGAAATTCGTCTTTGACAGCGCGGCAACCGTGCTGCGCATTCCGTCGACGCCGTAGTCGTTCGCGTGATTGTTCGCAAGGCCGAGCAGGTCGAACCCGGCCCAGGCCAGCTCGTCGGTCACGAATCGCGGCGAGCCCATGTAGGTGCCGCCGCTCTGCTGCGCGCCCGGAACCGTGAAGTCATGGATCAGCGTTTCGAAGTTGGTGAACGCGACGTCGGCCTTGCGGATGAGGCCGAACATGCGATCGGTGCCCGGCAGGCTCGACGTCGACAGCCGGCGGTTGATGATCGAGTCGCCCGTCAGGGCGAACACGGTCTCGTTCGGCGCGCCGGCCGCGGAGTCCCACGCGCGGTCGGCGCCGGCGGCCGAGGCCTGCTGAGAGACCTGCGCAAGAACGAAACCGAGCGCCAGCGCTTTGCGGATATGAGCTTTGAAATTCAAGTGACGCGCCTTTGATCAGAAGTTCTTGCTGAGCCGGAGCGTCCAGGTGCGCCCGGCCGCAACGCTGTTGTAGACGGATGAATCGTAGCCCGCGGGGTCCGACGTCAGCGGCGGCGCTTCGTTCGTCAGGTTCTTCACGCCCACGCGCACCGTGACGTCGTCGAGCCAGCTGCCTTGCGCGGCGGAGAACTTGCGGGATGCGAACGCGTTGAGCGTGATCGTGTCCTGCACCCGCCAGTAGTAGACCCCGTCGATCTTGTAGACGTAGTCGGGGGCACCGAGCGCGTCATACGTGGCCTGGTTGATCGAGGCGGTGGTGTCGGCATATTGCCCGATGTAATAGGCGCTCAGCCCGGCCGACCAGATGTCGTCCTTCGACCAGAAGAAGTTGAGCGAGCCACGCCACTTCGTCGCGCCCGACTTGCCGATGCGATGCTCTACCGGCGAGTTGGCGCCTGCCTTGCGCTCGAACTTGTCGAGATAGGTCCAGTCCGTCGTGACACCGAAACGCCCCCAGTCGAGGTGCGGCGAGCTGTACGACATGTTCATGTCGTAGCCCTGGATCGTGGCGCTCGCCAGGTTCGAGTACGGCGTATAGGTGATCTGCAGCACACCGACCGGCGCAACCCACTGCGACTGGGGGCGCGCAGCGTTGTAGGCGGCGAATAGCGCGCGATCTTCGGGAGTGATGAGCGTGGATCGCTGGATCAGGGGATCACCCGCATAACTGGCGGTGCCGCTGCCGAGATTGATCGAGCCGATCGGCGTACCCGCCGCGAGCGCCGCCTGTGTCGCGGCCAGCAGCCGGGCCGCGTCGTTCGCCCGGATTTCCTCGGCGGCGGGGCTGCTGATCAGGCCGCTCTGGTCGATCTCCCAGTAGTCGACCGACATCCTCAGGCCCTCGACGCCGGGCACATCGAGCACGAACCCGAAGGTCTTGCCCGCGGAGGTTTCCGGCACGAGGTTGGGATTGCCCGCGATGCCGGTCTGGCGCTGCGACTGGCCGTCGATCGGCAGGCCCGTGATCGGCCCGCGGTAGGGATCGAAGCTCGAGCCCACCGTGAAGCGCGTGGGATAGTTCATCACGCTCAGGTTCGGCGCGCGGAAGCCTTCGTTATACGAAGCGCGGATCATGAGCGGCTCGAACGGCCGCCAGTCCAGGGTGAACTTCGGATTCGTGGTGCCGCCGAAGTCGCTGTAGTGCTCGTAGCGTATCGATGCGCCCACTTCGAGCGCGCGAGCAAACGGCACGGCGTTCGCTGCCGAGAAGACGGGAACCACGGTCTCGGCGAACGCCGCCGCAACCGTGCGATTGCCGATCACGTCGCCCGCCGCGGACGCCTGCACGTAGTCATTACCGGCCGGATCCAGCCCGAGCGGATTCACGCCGTTGACGCCGGCATACTGCGGGCGGGTCAGAGAGTAGTCGTCCCATCGGTGCTCTGCGCCCACGGCCAGCTGTATCGAACCGCCCGGAAGATCGTAGACGCGACCGTTTACTCGCGCATCCACGGATCCGAGGATGTTGCGTCCTTCCTGGTGGAATCGCTGCACGAATGGATCGGTCACGCTCGTGGGGTTGGCGTATGGCTGATCCGGCACCACCTGGTTGCCGGAGATCTTGAACGTGTAGTCGAATGGATTGAACGCGGTCGTATCCGACTTGTTCGTCGCCGCTGCGAGCGCGCTTTCACGAATGGCGTTGAGCGAGTTGTCTTTGCTCGCGGCCTTTGAATACAGCGCGGCCGTCTCCCAGGTCCAACGGTCGTTGAACTTGCCACGCAGGCCCGCTACCGCGCGGATGAAGTCGGAGTCGACCTCGATCGTCTCGGGGCCGGTTTCCACGAGGCGCTTGGAGACGAGCGTCACCGTCCGCGGCGTGCCTGTCAGGCGCGCCGAGCCATCGGCATTGGGAGCGCCGGTGGTGCTGAAGAAACGCGAGCCGTACGGATTCCAGGGGCTGTCCACCGGGATGACGAGCGGGGCGTCGGTGGTGATTCCGTAGGCGACGGGCGGGCGCACCATCCGCGAATCGGCGCGGTAGAGGGCGAGCTCGCCGAACGCCGCGAGATCGGGGCTGAACTCGTAGTCCACCTGGTTGAACCAGTTGAACCGTTTCGTCTTGGGGACGGAGTAACCGTCCTTGTTCACGTCGTAGTAGTAACCGAGCTCGGCGCCGGTGCGCGCCGGCGCCGTCGTCTTGAACGCGACGCCGCCGCCGGCGACCGGCGAGAGATAGTTGGTGGCCGTCGAGTTGCCGATGCGGAAGGACGGAAAGCCGCTCGAGGCATTGCGATCGAAGAACGGCCCGTTGAGCGCGTCGAAGCCCGGGCGCGCCAGCGCCAGCTTGTTGGAGTCGGTCGCGTTCGGCAGGTCGGCGGTCTGGAGCGCTTCACGTGCGAGAAAATCGAACGTCGAGATCCAGTGCAGCTTGTCGCCGAACGCGAAGTTGCCGTGGGTCAGGGTGAGACCGGCGTCGGAGCCGGAGCCGAGCTCGGTCACGCCCGTCTGCACCTGCAGCTCGTTGCCGACATAGGTCGTATCCGTGACGAAGTTGATGACGCCGGCGACCGCGTCGGATCCGTAAACGGCCGATGCGCCGTCTCTCAGGATATCCACGCGCGACAGCCCGCGGGTCGGCAGGGTGTTCACGTTCACCGACATCTGCGGCACGCCCTCTTCCGTGGAAGAGATTCCGTGCGCCGCGACCCGGCGGCCGTTCAGCAGCACGAGCGTGTTGCCCGACCCGATGCCGCGAAGGTTCACGGACGAGACGTCGCCGCGTGCGTTCACGCCACCCTGGTTGGAATCGTTGATGGGCACGTTGACGACCTGCGGAAGCGAGGTCAGCAGGTCGACGGGCGTGCTCGCATCCCGAAGGTCCATCTGCTCCTGGCTCACGATGGTCACGGGAAGGGCCTGGTCGTCGGCCCGCTTGATGCTCGAGCCCGTTACCGTGACTTCCGCCAGCGCATCCGACGACGCGGATTCGGCAGACGCGCTTTGCGAGCTCGCTTCCTCCGGACTCGTTACGGCGTCCTGCGCCTGCGCGCCAGCGACGCCCGTCAGGGCAAACAGCCCGATCAACCCTTTCAGTTGCCAGGCTCGAACGCCCGGTTCGCCGCGATGAGAAAAAGGTACTTCGTCAGGTATCAGCACAACACGACCCCCGGTGATCGATGGCCTTTTCAGCCTGCGTTCACGCTAGCAAGCTAGTTTTGCGTCCACCAATGAAAAGGTCGTGAAGCCGCATAACCTGCTGTTATGCAGTGACGCCTCGACGCATCAGGGCGGGGCGATCCGGGAGCTATCGAATCATTTCGGTGCCTGCGTGAGCGGGAAACTCACGCGAGACGGCAAGCGATCAGGGTCTCAACTTCACGAACACTTCGGAATCGATAAGGTCAACGGCACGAGATGTTCGACGTTGCCAGCGGCCTCGCGCGCATCTGCGTCGGGGATGGCGGGGGCCGAAATCGGTCAGACGCGCCGCGGAGGAGTGCAGGAATGCCGCCAATGCGGCACTTTGCGGGCCAACGGGGGTCCATAGGCCGATGCCGGATTTCGTGCACAAGCTTCGCCGTAGGTACTGGATGCTCGCGAGCTGCGCATTGGCCTGCTCGACTGTCGCGGCAGCCCCGCACGAGCTGGCACGCGAAGACGCGGCGTGGCTCAATCGGGTGACTTACGGAATCAGCTCAACGAGCGTTGCCCGATATCGCGCCGAGGGCCGGCGTCGTTTCCTGCGGGAGCAACTGGAGGGCACGGCAAAGCTTCCCGAGCCGATCGCGCAAGACATCCAGGCACTCGAAATCACCCGGCGTGACGGCGCCTCGCTGCTCCAGGAGGTCGCGGCCGAGCAGAAGCGCATCAATACTCTCCCCGAAGGGGAGCCACGCGAATCGGCGCGCAAGGCGCTGAACGATCGTGGCAACACCATCGCCACTGAAGCCGCGCGGCGCGAGATCCTTCGGGCTGTCTACTCACCCGCACAACTGCAGGAACAGCTGGTGTGGTTCTGGCTCAATCACTTCAGCGTGTACCAGGCGAAGGCAAACGGACGTTGGCTCGTCGCGGACTATGCGGAGCGCGCCATCCGGCCGCACGCTTCCGGCCACTTCCAGGATCTCGTGATGGCAACCCTTCAGCATCCCGCCATGCTGCAGTACCTGGACAACGTGCAGAACGCCAATGGACATCTCAATGAGAACTACGCGCGCGAGCTGCTCGAGCTGCACACGCTCGGCGTCGGAAGCGGCTACACCCAGCAGGACGTCCAGGAGCTGGCGCGCATCCTGACCGGTGTCGGCGTGAACCCCGCGGGCGACGAACCGAAGTTGAAGAAAGAGTGGCAGCCGCTGTACCGGCACGAGGGAGCCTTCGAGTTCAATCCGGCACGCCACGATTTCGGCGAGAAGGTGCTGCTGGGCCAGCACTTCGCGGGCGCCGGGCTCGATGAGGTCCAGAAGGCGGTCGGGCTCATCGTCTCGCAGCCGGCTTGCGCGCACTTCGTGTCGCACAGGCTCGCGAGCTATTTCGTCGCGGACGATCCGCCGCCGCGCCTCGTCGACCAGATGAGCCGCACCTTCCTGAAAACTCACGGCGACATCCGCGCCGTGCTCGAAACGATGCTCTCGTCGAAAGAGCTCTCGCAGTCGCTCGGCCGAAAGTTTCGCGACCCGATGCAATACGTGATCGCGAGTGTGCGACTGGCATACGACGACAAGCCCATCGAGAACGTGCGGCCGATCGTGAACTGGCTGAACGCGCTCGGTGAGCCGCTGTATGGCAGGCCGACGCCAGACGGCTATCCGCTATCGTCGAGCGCGTGGACCAGCTCCGGACAAATGAGCAAGCGGTTCGAAATCGCGCGTGCGATCGGCAGCGGCAACGCGGGCTTGTTTCAGCCGGATGATGGAGCAGTCGCGCAGCACACCGGCTTTCCGCAACTCGCGACTCGCATCTACTACGACACGATCGAGCCGCAGCTCGCGGCAGACACACGCATTGCGCTGGACCGAGCGGCGTCGCAGGCGGAATGGAACACATATTTGCTGGCGTCGCCAGACGTGAACTATCACTGATCGCATTGGCTGATGGCATTGGCTGGCGGCACTGAAAACCCATTGCGCGCCGCTGGAGGTGGAATCATGAATCGTCGCGAGATGCTCCGAGGCCTGTCGCTTGCACTTCCGGCGTTGAGCGTGGGACGGCTGTATGCCGCACCTGCCGGCTCCCCTCGCCTGCTAATCGTTTTTCTGCGCGGCGGATACGATTGCCTCAACGTGCTGGTGCCGTATGCAAGCCCGGACTACTACGAGCTGCGGCCGAACATCGCGATTCCGAAGCCGCCGGAAAGCCTGCAGCTCGATTCCGATTGGGCCTTGACGCCCGCCCTCGCGACTGCGGTTGCGCCCCTGTACAACAGCAAGCAGATTGCGTTCGTTCCGTTTGCCGGCACGGACGACCTGTCTCGCAGCCATTTCGAAACTCAGGACAGCATCGAGCTGGGCCAACCCATGGATCACCCCGACCTGCGCTCGGGCTTCCTGATGCGACTCGCCACCGTGCTTTCGGGCCGTCGCGCGATTGCCTTCACGGACTCATTGCCCGTGAGCTTTCGCGGAGGCACCG
>FTFB01005217.1_pt1 | contig 16108 bp, 16 predicted proteins | sample 1658331 | NCBI WGS metagenome assembly FTFB01 (sample SAMEA3914816, study PRJEB12502) | metagenome | biome: forest; material: soil | place: USA | collected 2011-09-16 | depth 0.3 m | reverse complement strand
TCGACCTCCGCATTGCGAAAGCGATTAGATTCGTAACTGATTGATTCAACTACTGCGCTCGGAAGACGTCCGCTGCAACCTATCAGGACGAACCATAACGGCACTGGACCGAGTCCCGCAAAACTCCCGCAGGGAGTTACACTGGGAGATCGAAACGCGAAGAGATCGGAAAACTTCTCTCAGGGAAGTCGCAGGTGACGATCGATCAACGTGTCGCGTCCTGAATCTGGGGGCGATGAGCCGGCCGCGCCGGTGCAGGCTCGTTAGTACGGTTGATGCGCCCGGGTCGGCGGCGCGATGACGACGCAGGGCCGCGGCCGAACCGTATAGCTGATGCGGTCCCCGCACAACACGACGGCGACCCAGTCACGCGCGGTCACCCGACTGTGCAGCACGCTGCGCAACACGCGCTCGGAGTCACGAAAGGCATCCGTCGAGCGCGGCTCGTCACGCAGCGTCGCGTACACGATCAACCGATTCTGCCGATGCACGCACTTCACCGACGACCAAAGCGCGCTGCCAGGACTCAGCAGCTCGAACTTCACGACTGCGGGTAATGAGACCATGGATCGGAACTTTAAGAGTCGAACATGACCGCGACGTGGCACGCACATGAACCTCGGGTGACGTGCATACGGTCATCAAAGGTTCGCGGATCTGGCACGAAACTGTCACTCGCCCCCCCTAACCTGCACAGCGTCTTCCGCCTCCCCCCTCAAGCGGAAGACACCACACCTCTGCAGGCTCCGGCCCCGCCAAGCGCGGGGCCTTTTTTTGGTAGCAAAACGGTAACCTCTGCGGGCTAGCATTTTCGGCTTTGGCGGCGTCGCCTGAGGCCGTTCATGCTCACAAGCACGTCGTTAGTCTGGCTACTGCTGGCCCTCGCCACGATCCTCATAGGGGTGCCGGCCACCTGGCGGCGACTCGAACTCGGCCGCGCCAAGCACCCCTCCATCGCGGGCCACGCGAAGCTCTCGCGGCGAATCGCGGCACAGGTGCCGTTGGTCAGCTACGACGAGCAGAAATTCTTCGCATGCGACGGTGCGCCCGATCCCATCGTCGTTCAGCGTTAGTCCGCATTCGATCGCCTCGCCGCCGCGTCGCGGCAACGCGCGCCCGCTTCCGTTGCGTTGACGGCCGAGCTCGAGCGCGGACTCTCCGACGTGCTATTTACTGATACCTACCGCGTGCCGTTCCAGTTTCGCGAGCACGTTCGCCGGCATCTGCGCATTGGTTGCGTCGTCGACGCATCGCGTGGCATGCAGCTGAAAGATCTCGATGGCTACCGGTCGTACGATCTTTCAGGCTCGTATGGCGTGAACCTGTTCGGCCACGACTTCTACAAGAGCTGCATCGCGGCGGGAGCCGCGCGCGTCGCGGACCTGGGCCCCGTGCTCGGTCCTATCATCCGTTGATATGCGACAACGTCGAGCGGATCAAAGCTATTTCGGGGCTCGACGAAGTCTCGTTTCACATGTCGGGCACCGAAGCCGTGATGCAGGCCGTGCGGCTCGCCCAGGTCCACACGTGTCGCCGCCGGGTGGTGTTGTTCTGCGGCGCGTACCACGGCTGGTGGGACGGCGTGCAGCCCGGCTTCGGCAACCGCCGCCGAATCAACGATGTCTACACGCTGAAGGAGATGAGCGCACAGACACTGCACGTGCTCGCCACGCGCAGCGACATCGCCTGCGTGCTCGTGAACCCGCTGCAGGCGTTGCACCCGAACTCGCCTGCGCCCGGCGATACGGCGCTCATCGACGGCGGCCGCACGGCCGCCTTCGATCGCGCGGCCTACACCGAGTGGGTACGCGAGCTCCGGGAGTGGGTGCGCGAGCTCCGGGAGTGGGTACGCGAGCTCCGGGAGTGGGTACGCGAGCTCCGGCGGGTCTGCACGGAACGCGGCATCGTACTGATCTTCGACGAGGTGTTCTTGGGCTTCCGGTTGGCCGGCGGCGGCGCCCAGGAGTACTTCGGCGTGCGCGCCGACCTTGTGGCGTACGGCAAGACGCTCGGCGGCGGTCTTCCGATTGGCGTGCTATGCGGCACGCGCGAGCGGATGAAGCGGCTTCGCGACGACCGCCCTACCGACGGCTGCTTCGCGCGAGGGACATTCAATTCGCATCCGTACGTGATGGCAGCGATGAACGAGTTCCTGCTTAGGCTCGACACGCCGGAGATTCGGGCCACTTACGTGGAGTTGGACTCGCGTTGGAACGAACGCGCTCGGGTGCTGAACGCGCGGCTCGCCGCAGCAGGCGCACCGGTCCGGGTCGCGAACATGGTGTCCGTGTGGACCGTGCTGTACGACCGGCAAAGCCGCTACAACTGGATGTTGCAGTACTACCTGCGAGCTGAAGGCCTGACGCCATCGTGGGTGGGCACAGGCCGGCTGATCTTCAGCCACAACTACACAAACGCGGACTTCGCCGAGGTGGTGGAACGTTTCGCGCTCGCGGCCCAGAAGATGTTGCGCGACGGGTGGTGGTGGACGCCGGCGGGCGCGACCAACAAGACCGTGCGGCGCACGATCCTGCGTGAACTGCTTCGAGCGAGATTCGGCGGCCAGCGCGAAGCGCAGCCCGCCACGGGCACGGCTATTACCGAACGGCCTTGAGCGGTTCGGTTTCTTCCTCGTCGGCGTCTACGCCCTCGAGCAGCTCTTCGGGGTCATCGTCGTGCACATGCAGCATCGGGTCGATCAGCTCGCCACGCAGCAGGTGTAGCGGCGCCCGCGCGTACATCTTTACGTCGTGGAAAGGATCCGTGAGTATCTTCGCGGCCCACACCAGACCCGTCTGCACGCCGCGGATGAAAAACAGCTGCACGGTGCGGAACAGCAACCCCGCGGCGCCGAGCGCGAGCCACAGCAGCGCGAGGTTAAGCGGTAACCGTCCCAATCGCGATGCGGCTCCAACAACCCGCCAAGCGAGGGCTGTGCCCAAAGCACGAACGGCGTTATGGCCCATATAGAAAGGAGTACGACCTTGGGGCGCAGGTTGTAGCCCACCTTGATCTCCTCCTTCGCGGCGTGCGAAAGCTTGTTCACTTCGTCGTAATCTTTGGGCTCGAAGAAGAAGTGGCCGATCTGTCGCGACCACATGGCCACGAACCAGCCTACGAGCGACGCAATCCAGGGCTCACGAACAAATACGCATAGGCCGTGAGAACACTGACGGCACTCAACAGGTGCAGGGACTGATTGACGCGGCTGTGGTGATACAGGCGGTGGTCGTCCCAACGCTGCTCGGCGAGCTCGGCCAGGAACGTCTTGGCGTGCCTCATTCATTACTCCCAAATGTTGTCGCAACATGCAGCAACGACCTGCCTTCACCGAGATCGAGCTCGACGATGGCGCGCTCGTTCTTGCAGAACAGCTTCTCTATCCGGCGCAGCGCGATCGGATTCACGTTCCATGTATCGCCCGAGATGTACACCACCTGCTTCAGTTGTGCATCGGCCGGCGAGTGAAAGCGGTGATACATGTTCGATCGCAACCGTAGCGTAATGAACGTGCCGTCGCGATATCGCTCCGCGAGCGCGTCGTCGCCGAGCAGATCCGGCAGGGTGTAAGGAAAGCCCTTCGCCTGTAGCACTTCCACGCCGCTCACCGCGCCGTGCGCACCGACGATGCCTCGCACGGGCTAACGAGCACGTCGGGGTCTGGGTTGATCGGTCGCGCACCCGCCTTGAGCCGACGCGTGAAGCACTCATGCACGCTGCGAAACTGCGTGCGCTCGGCTTCGTGCAGCCGCAGATCGCCGCCGAACCGGCGCCACGCAGCAAACGACGCGGCGCGTACGAGCGGGTTTTGTATTTTGCTGAACCACCCCATGAACAGCGTAGCGTAGCGACGCGGAATGCGATTCGTGAGCAGGAAGTTGATTCGCTCGTGCGCCGTCAGACGTGCGAGCCAGTCGCCGTGAGTCATCCGATCAGTGTGCTAACGGCGTGTTTCCGTCTAGTGACGACTCCGTATGAAATGCTGTAACACAAACCGCCTATCGTCGACACTTACCGTTGGGGCCGCTGATGAGCACTTCACTGCAACAGGTACGTAACGCGCCGCACCGCGGCGTCTTCTTCAAGAGCTGGTTGAAGGACCCATTTCACGTCGCCTCGATCACGCCGAGTAGCCGCTGGCTCGCTCGCCTCATGGCCACGGACGTGGGCCCTGGCGCGCGTGTCGTCGAGCTGGGCGCGGGCACCGGCACGCTGACGGACGCCATCGTCGAGCGAGGCGCGCGCCAGGAAGAGCTGTATCTGGTGGAGCAACACGCGGGGTTCTGCGACGTATTGCGTCAACGCTTCCCCGGCAGCCACGTCGTGCAAGCCGACGCCGCCGCACTCTCCGATTCTCTCGGCTCGCTGCTCGGCGCGGTGGATTACGTGATCAGCGGCTTGCCGCTCGTGTGGTTCCGCAGAGAGACGAAGACACGGATCCTGCAGGAAGCGTTTGCGCTGCTACGACCGAACGGCCGCTATCACCAGTTCACAAATTTGGGGCCGCCCCCGGTGGGCGCACGCTTGCTCGGCGAACTCGGTCTGCGCGCGACGGCGCTCGGCGTTTCGCCATTGAATCTGCGGCCAGCGTTCGTCTACCGTTTCGAGCGTAAGGCACGCTAACCGCACCTTCACTCGTCTCCGTCTTCTTCATCGCTTCATGAGCACAGTGCGTGCATGAACACTCCCGTCACACACCGTTTACATTCGCATAACAAACACCGCGAATTGCCAACGCTTCTACATACATCTGTCACACATAGCTGTTGTACTCCGTTTGGACTATCCGACAACCCCAGAAGCATGAAAACAATATTGGTCGTCGAAGACGAAGCTCCTGTTCGCGAACTACTCCGGTTCTGTCTGGAACGCTTCGGGTACCTGGTGACTTCCGCCGCCACTGCGCGTCTGGCACAGGCTCAGCTCGACTACTTTGTGCCGGACCTCGTCACGTTGGATCTCGGCTTGCCCGACAGAACCGGCCTCGAGTTGCTCCAGGACTGGCGCCGTCAGGAACGCACAGAACGCATGCCCGTCGTCGTCGTCAGCGGCCGAGGCGACGAGCGCGACCGGGTCTCGGGGCTTCGCGCCGGCGCGGACGACTACTTGAGCAAGCCCTTTTCCCGCGACGAGCTACTCGCGCGCGTCGAAAACGTTCTGCGCCGTGCGGCGCCGGCTGACGCTCGTGAGATCGTAGAGATCAATGGCCTGCGCATCGACAGCGCCAGCATTCGTGTAACGGCAGGCGAACGCCCCGTCGCGCTCGGCCCTCTCGAGTTCCGTCTGCTGCGCTACTTCATGACGCAACCGAATCGCGTCCATAGCCGCGACGAGATCATCGATCGCGTGTGGCGCAGTAAGGAGTACGTCGACCCGCGCGCCGTGGACGTTCAAGTACGCCGCCTGCGCCGCATGCTCGAGGACGTGGGCTACGCGGAGTGCATCGAGACGGTCCGCGGCATGGGCTATCGATTCGCCGATCAACCGGCACGCTGACGCCGACTCTCTAGAGTACCCCGCGCAACATCAGGATCACGAGCGTCGCAAACGCCGAGGCGTGCATCACCGGGAACCGCTGGCTGCTGCGCGCCAGGGCCACTTCGCTGCCGTAGAGCAGTATCGTGGCGAACGCCACGAGCTCGACGATCGCGCGCGAGCTCGTGTCCACCGTACCAAACACGATCAGCGCCAACACGCCGAACACGATGAGATAGTCCGTGGGCGTGGTACCGAACTCCTGCTTCGGCGCAAGCCGCATGTACGCGGCAATCGCGGCAGCCAGAACAGCCATGACGCCTAGCGTGACCGCGTGGATGGGCGCTTCTTCGGCGCGCGGATAGACGATCAGCAGGTACGCACAGAAGATCGCCGCCGCGTACACGGCGGCTCGGGCCAGCGGCGAACGCCCGGCGCGCGTACGCAGCGTCTCGGCCAGCACCACAGCCGCGAGCACGCCGGCGGTGATCGCAAAGTCGCGCGGCACGGTAGTCACCCACACCGATCCGAACAGCATGACGGCCGGAACCAGCGCCGATATCACGGCGAGCGCCGCGCGCCGCATGAGCCCGTTCTCTGCAAGATACCGAACGGCCGTCTCGATCCCCGACGGCGAAGTAGCGGCATCTCGAACGCGCCACTCGCTACGCTCGGCCAAGATCAAGGTCACGAACAGCGCGCCGATCACTGCGAGATAAACGGCTGCGACGGTCGCGTCCGCGGCGTAGCGCAGCAGCACGCTACCGATCACGAGCGCCGCCTGGATCGAATAGATGACGATTACGGTTTCATGGTGACTGAAGCCGAGCGCCAGCAACCGATGGTGGACATGGTTACGAGTAGCCTTGAACCAGTTGCCGCCCCCGCGAATGCGCTGGTACAGAACCGCGACGATATCGGCGATCGGCAATCCCAGCAGCAACAGTGGCAGCGCCGCACTCAACGCGGTGTGCGCAACCTGCGTCAGGTACACAGCGAGGAACCCCAGCGTGAAGCCGAGCACTTGGCTTCCGGCGTCCCCCATGAACACGCGGGCTGGGTGACTGTTGTAGCGCAAGAATCCCAGGATGCCACCGATCATCGCGAGCGAGATCCCCACCGCGAACCCAGCGCCGACGACGTACGCGAGCACCGCCATCGCGACCAACGTCAGCAAAGATTCGCCGGCCGCAAGGCCATCGAGCCCGTCGGAGTGATTGATGGCGTTGATCGCCCCGATCAGCGCGAACATCGTGAAGCATTTGCCCGCCAGTGGGCTCAACCAGTCGGCTTCGACGAACGGCAGGCGCATGACGTACAGATCGCCGTAGAAGACGATCGCCGCGACGGCGAGCACCTGGCCGACAAACTTGGTCCAGTGGCCGAGCTCGCGCGCGTCGTCCCACACGCCGAACACGAAAAGCACCGCGGCGCCGAACACGAACGATTGCAGCAGCGGATCGAGCCCGAACGACAGCAGCAGGGGCACGAGCCCGCCTATCACGATGCCCCATCCGCCCACGCGCGGCACTGGCGTCGCGTGCACTTTGCGTGGATCTGGAAAATCGATGAGGCCAAGTCGCGGCGCGAACCGCGACAAGAGCGGCACGACCAGCAGGCTGACGGCAATCCCGAGCGTCAGCAGCAGAAACGGGTTGATTCCGGCCATGTAAAGTGGCTAGGGCGGCGCCGCCCGTGTCTGCGGCGTGCGGCGCGCCGCGCGTCGTCGCACGGCCAGCAGCGCCACGCCTAGGAGCGTCAAGAACCACGGGTCCATCGCACCTCCGCCGCCCGACCGCTCTTGCGCGGTTACGTCAACGGTGGCGGACGCGGACTGGCTGCCGCCTGGCCCGTCGCAACTCAGCGTGAACGTGGTCTTCGAGTTCAGCTGGGTCACGACGAACGCACCCGTCGTCGGTTGCGTACCGCTCCAGCCGCCCGACGCCGTGCACGTGGTGGCGTTCGTCGCGCTCCACGTGAGCGTGACGGAACCGCCCGCCGTCACACTTTGCGCGGACGCGCCGAGAGTGACGCCGGGCACTGGCGGTGTAGCGCCGGCCGTGAGACCAAACGTGCCATAGCCGAGCGCGGCGCTCGGCGTCGCGAGCAGATTCACGGTGTAGATGCCGGGCGTTGCTTGGAACGAGAACGTGCCGGAGCCGAAGATCTGACCGACTCGGTCCGCGCCGCGCGTGACCGCAACCTTCACAGCACCGAATGCCGCGGGGAATGCGAGATCGGTAAGCTTCACGTCGATACTTTGCGCCGTCGTCACCCTCACGCTGGCAGTGATGAAGTCCGTGCCGGCCGCCTGCGTCTGGTCGAACACGATGGCGCTACCAGGCCCCACGACGCGAATGCCGAGCAACCCTTCGCCGGCGGAGCCCGCAGGGTCCGCCACGATCGCGAGGTCATAGTGGCCCGCCGTCGCCGAGAAGGTGAGCGTACCCGCCGCGTTCAGCGTGCCGACGATCGCACTGTCGCGCGCCAGCGCCAGTGAGATGGACGTGAACGGGTCGAAGAAACCGCCGATGCCGAAGTCCGTGAGGGTGAGCGTGTAACTGCCCGCGGTCGCGATGTCGAAGCCCGTGTCGATCAGGGCGACGTCCGTGATGGGCCCGGGCGCCGACACGCTCGTGACCTTCTCCACGAGCTTTGCTGCCGGTGCGGGCGGCGCAATCGTCAAACCGAATCCGCCGGGCCCACCGGCTGCCGGCAACGCGTCGACGTACGCCGTGTACGTGCCGGGATCCACGGCCGCGCTCGCATTGCCGGCACCGACGAGATGGAGGCCGGTGGGCCGGGCGTCGCGCACCACGGCAGCGCCAAGCGCGGCCAGCGGGACCGGGAAACCGAGATCCGTTAGCGTGGCAGTTAGCGTCGTAGCCGTCGCAACATCGAACGTGTACGCGTACGGCCAGTCGCCGACCTGATCCACTTGCGCAGCGATGACGGCATTGCTGCCGGCGTCGCGCAGGTTCACCCCCACGAGCCCGCGCGTGGCGCTGCTCGCGAGCTCGGCGTGCACGAAGATCTCGAACGTGTCTGCAGCCCCGGCCGTCAGCTGCAGCGGCTGCCCGGAACCGGCCACGGGGAACAGTTGCCCGTCACTGCGTCGCACCGCGAGCGCATTGAACGCGGCGAGCGGCTGCGCCACGCCGAAGTCCGTGATCTCGAGGATGTACGTGCCTGCGGCAACGGCAATCTGGTGCTCATAGTCGGCCGGGCTCGCGGTCGCCGCCGGCTGCACCGTGAAGACCTTGACCGTATCGAGCAGCACGGCGCCGCTCACGGGATCGTCGATGCGCACACCGGCAGTGCCGACGATCGCCGGCGACGCCGGCTGGCCGATCAGCACGAGCCGCTGCGCACCCGCAGCAGCCGCAAAGCTCTTGGTCGCGGTGCCGGAGGCGTTCGCACTCGTAACGTTCAGGGATGTCACAAGTGAGCTGCCGCGCAGCACGCCGGCGTCGATACGTGCCATGCGAACCGGCCCACTCGGCGTGCCGAGATCGGTCAGCGTAATCCGGTAGTTGCCGGCGGGCGCCGTGAAATCGAGAATCACGGGCGCCGGCTTCTTGCCGAGTGTCAGCGTCGTGTCGAGCAGTGTCTGAGCGTGGCCCGCTACTGCGGCGCACACCGCCAACAGCGTCACTACGATTCGCAACGACATGCGCATGACTCAACCCGGCGTCCGCGGCATCGATTCCAGCGCACGCTGCGCGGCATCCTTGCCGGGGAATGGTTGCGGGAATGCAAGGGCCTTTTCGAGCTCCGCACGCGCTTGCGTGGAATCACCGCTCGCAAGCAGCGCCATCGCCAGGTGATAGTGCATGACCGGATCGGTCGGCAACGCCGTCGAGGCGCGGCGCAGATACGACACCGCCTCGTCGACCTGGCCCTGACGGAAACGCACCCAGCCGTAAGTGTTCAGGTAGGCGGGGTTCGTCGACGTGCGAAAGCCGCGCACGAGCTGGCCGGCCTTCTCGTGGCTCACACCGTCCTCGCGATAGGTCGTCAAGAGCATCGCGAGATTGTTCGTGAGCGGCTCCGAGCCTGGATTGCTCGCATGGATCCGCTCGTACACTTCGATCGCGCGCTCCGGTTCGCGCTCACGTTCATACAGCGCGGCCAGGTCCACGCCGAGAGCCGCTGCATTGCCAGAGGCCTTTAGGCCGTCTTCGTACGCTTGCTTGGCCTCCGCGGTCGAGCCCTTGCCGAGCAGCGCCAATGCTCTCGTTCGATAGGGGATCCACCAATGCACGTCGGTCCGGCTGGCGCGCTCCGCCAGGTCCTGGGCGCGGTCGAACGCGCGCTCGCTGAGCGCCAGCTCCGCGAGCATGTTCAACGCGACGCCGTGATCGGGATAAGCAGCGACTACGCTCTCGAGCCGCTGCTTGGCCAACTCCTGATGCCCGCTCGCGATCAGCACACGCGCAAGCGCGCCGAGCGGCTCTGAGCCGCGGGGTGCTTTCTCGAGCGCCTTCTCGTAGCTCGCGCGCGCGACGACGAGGTCGTTCTCGCCTTCGTGAAACACGCCCTCGAGGTAGTAGCCGAGCGCGTTTTCCGGTTGGGCGACGACGACGCGATGCGCAACGTCACCGGCCGCCTTGACGTCGCCGATCGCGTGAAACAGCACCTCGAGCGCGGCGATATTGTTCGGCTCGCTCTTCAGCACCGCATCGAGCAGCGGCCGCGCTTCGGTGTTGTCCCCGCTACGGCTCAGGTACTGCGCAAACTCGATGCGCACTTCGTTGCCGGAGGGATCCGCTTCGATCGCGTGCCGATAGTTCTCGCGCGCGAGATCCGGCTCGTTGTTCTGGCCGTGGGCGCGGGCCAGCGTGCGCAGCAGCGGCGCGGATTCCGGCTGGTCGCGCAGCACGGCACGCAAGTCGGTGATCGCATTCGTCGTTCGGCCCGCCGCAAGCTCCAGCGTTGCCCGCAGCACGAGTGCATCGTTATCGCGCGGGTTCTTCGCCAGCACCTCATCGATGAACGGTTGCGCTTCGGCAACCTTGCCCTGCTGCACCCGGATCACCGCCAGACGGTCGCGTGCCGATAGGCCAGACGGATCGACTTTGTGTCGCGCGATAGTGTCGTGGTACAGGCGTTCGGCGTCGTCGCCCATACCGTGCGTCTCGTAGAACTGCGCGGCGGCGAGGTACAGCGGACCGTCGTTCTGGTTCTGCTTCAGCAGCGCACGAAGTTCCGCTTCGGCCGCGTCGAAGTTCTTCTGCCCGGCGAGATAGTTCACGAGCCCGAGCTTGTATTCGACTGACTCGGGCCGAAGACGAACCAGATCGCGCAGCGTGGCCTCCGCCTGGTCCGCGCGCCCCGTCGCGGCATAGAACGCGGCGAGGCCCTGTCGATGCTCGAGCTCCGCGGGCCGTAGCTCGACGATTTTCTTCAACTCGGCCTCCGCGCGCGGCGTGTCGCCGAGATCGAGATACAGCTGGGCCAGCACGTTGCGTAGATCCACACTGTCCGTGACCGTCTTCAGCGCGTTCTCGACGAGCTCCACCGCTCTCGGTTTGGCGTCGTGCGTGCGGTAGTAGCCCGCGAGCAGCGCGACGGCGTACTCGTGGCTCGGTTGGTTCGCGAGCACGGCGTTCGCGTCATCGATGGCGTCCTGCTCGTGGCCTAGCGCCATACGCGCGGCCGCGCGGATAACGAGCAGGTCGGGTTGATCCGGATGCGCCGACAGCCCTTTGTCGATGAACTCCAGGGACTGTTGGGGGAGGCCAGAGAACACGCACAGGCGCGCCATGGCCGCCAACGCGAGGGCATGGGTTCCGTCGACGTTCAACGCGGCCTGGTAGCCCTGAGCCGCGACCCGCAAATCGTTCGACTTTTCAGCAGCCACGGCCGCTAGGTAAAGCGCATCTGCGTCATTCGGCTCGATCTGCAATGCATTGCTGAACTCGACGCGCGCCTTCGCGAAGTTCCTTTCGGTCAGGAACTGCTGGCCGCGCTCCAGCGCACGCGTGCGCCGCTCCTGCGCACCGCCGCAGCCTTGCAGCGTAGCGCACGTCAGGAGACCCACGATAACGATGCCGACGACCTTCTTCATGACTGCACCTTCTTCTGCCCTGAATCGAGGTGTTAGCCACGACTCTATGTTCACCGCGTGACAACTGAGTGACGAACGTGCTCAATCCGGTAAGAACGCCCGCAGCTCCGCGCGCGCACTATTTGCGAACTCGCCAAGCCGGTGGTCTGCCAGCGCGATGTCTTCACCGGGTTGTAGCGCGGTGATCAAACGCACGAGCGCGCCGTCGGTCCGCGTGCGAAACAGCGCATCGACAAAGATGTCCCACTTTACGAGATACTCGTTCGTTTGCTCACGATTGCGCTGCTTGAACCAGTAGTAGACGAGCTGACGCTGCGTGCCGAGCTCGATGACCGCTCGATTCACGCGCAGCGCACTACTCGCGGTGCCGCCGGGCACGTCTACCTGCGACATCTCCGTGATTCGCCAGCCCCCACCCGGGATACAGGAACGAGGCGAATGGATGGATTCGCCCTGGCGCTGCGACGCGTAATACGCCGCATAGAGATTCACGGTGCCCGTGCCGTTCGAGAAGTCCGCCATCAGGTAGTCGTCGAGCTTCAACGCATCAAGGTACTTGTCTTCGATGCGGCCCTGACGGCCGTGCCACTCCCCGAGCGCGAGCGGGAAATCCACGAACCATTGGCGCATCGGGGTAAGTTCCGCGCGCTGCGGCAACGTATACGAAAACGCGGCACTGGCGGCGAGGACGGTTGCGGCGCCGATCAGAGCAAGCGGCACCGTCCGGAGCCGTGCCGCTCCGCCGGCCTGCCGAACCGGCGGTGGAACATCGAACGCCAGCACGTCTTGCCACTTGGCGCCGCGCGCGAACAGTTTCACGAGCACCCAGCTCTCGGCCAACAGGAAGGCGCTGCTGAACATGAAGATGACCCAGCCTTGCAGTTCGTGCAGCAGACCTTCGGCCAGACTTCGGTTACCCCCGTCCGCGAACACCCCGATCATCGCGATGCGCAGGCTGTTCATGCCGACGGTGATCGGGATGCTCGACAGGAACACGAATAGCCGTTGCCAGAGGGGCGCGCGAAAGAAATACGCGACGATGAAGCCGATCGTCATCAGCGGAAACAGGTACCGCAAGCCGTCGCACGCCTCGACCACCTGCATCTGGAAATGGCCGAGGTCGATCACGTTGCCGGACAGGAACACGCTGGTGCCGCACAAACGCATGAGCCACACGCCGAGCGCGGACGACACGAGCTGGAGCTCCGACGAAAGGTTGTTGTAGGCGAACGCCGGCAGCGGTATCGCGAGCAGCAGCATCAGCATCGGCGCCCAGAGCGTGGCGAACATGCGCAGGCCGACCGAAGAAATCACGAGGCCATAAAGCATCACGACGAGCGCGTACTGGCTTACGGCGTTGATGGTGCTCACCTTACCGAGCAACCACAGCGCGAGGCCGGCTGCGACCACCACGAGCCCTATCGTGGCGCCGGTGAACATCTCCGGCATCGAATCACGCCGCCGCCACACGAGAAACGCCGCGATCAGCGGAATCAGCACGCCGTGGCTGTACTCGGGCTGAGTGAACCAGCGTTCGACCATGAACGACACGCCGTCGCGCGCCACGACAGCGGCGAACACGATACCCAGCCCAAGCCACAGCCACACCGCCATGGGCACGCTTCGCGTGTCGGCGGCCGGGCTTTCTGCTCGCGTGGTCATGGGCTCAGTACCGCGCCGGCAGTCGAGACGATTTGTTCAATACGGTGCCGAGCAGCTTCTCGGCGCCGATGAGCTCGATGCTGCGAATAATGTCGGCGCGCTGCGTGCGGCCTTCCTCCACCACCAGCAACGCGCAGTCGACGAGCGGCAGAAAGCCCATCGCATCGTCGGTCGCGAGCAGCGGCGGCAGATCGAACAGCACGATGCGGTTCGCGTAGCGATCCGCGAGCTCCTTCACGAACGCGCTCATGCCGGCGAGCTGCTCGGACGCATCCGGCACCGGCTCGCGGCACGGCAGCACGCAGAACCGCGGCAGCCCGGGATTGATCAGCGCATCCTCGACCGAGCACTGCCCGCGAACGCAGTCGTACACATCGTGCTCCGGCGTGTAGCCGAAGTACCGATGCACCGACGGCCGACGCCAATCGGCGTCCACGAGCAGCGCGGTGTGGCTGCGCGTGCTGGCGAGGTATATGCCTAAGTTGATCGCCGTGAGCGTCTTGCCCTCACCCGCCGCCGGGCTCACGACGGCGACGGTGCGCCAATCGTGCGCCACGAGCCGCTGCAATACCTGCGTGCGCAGGACCTTGTAGGCGTTCGCCAGGGGGTCGTTCCGGTCCCGACTCGTGACGATGCGCGCCTGCTCCAGCACGGTCTGCGGCACATCGACGACACGGGTCTGCGTGTAGGTAATGTCGGCGAGATCAAGACGCGGCATGCTGTCGGCGCCGGCGTCCGCTTTGGCTGCGACTCCTACCAGGCCGGCGCGCTCGTGGCCGGCGAAATGTAACGGCTTCGTAGACATCAGCGTGGGCCTCTACGCGCCAAACCGGCGCAACGCACCAAACCAAATCGCATCCAGCGGCGCGATGAACGTGTGCGCCAGCGCGACGACAACCAGCGCCGTCACCGCCACAGCCGCAATCGCCTGCACGCGTCTGCGGCCGTCGCGCCTGCGATCGGCGGCGGTCAGAATCGCCGGGATCACGCCGAGCGGCGAGATGCCGAGCAGGCGCTCGAAGTCGACCGCGCCGCGGATACTGCCGTCGACGGCTTCGCGCAGCGCGACGCCGGAGACGGCCGCCACGATGGCCAGCACCAGAGACAGCAGCAGGATCAGCCAGCGATTCGGCGACACCGGACGCTCCGGCAGCAACGGCGGCTCGATCAAATTGAACCGCTCCGCCTTCGAGTCCATCTCTAGATTCTGGGAGACCACGGCCTCGCGCTGCTTCGCGCTGACCTCCTGATACTTGGCTCGCGCGTTCTCGAGATCGCGCATCAATGCGCTGTAGTCGCGCTCGACGGCCGGGCCCTGGAGCACGCGCTTCTCGATATCGTCGATCCGCGCACGGAGCTCTCGCCCTTTCGCCGTAACGGATTCGCGCTCGACGCCATCGCTCGCGAGCTGCGACTGAATCTGCACGTACGCGGGGTTCGTGGCGCGCGATCGCAGCGTGGGGCTGGCGCGCGCGGCGTCGAGGCGCTGCTGTGCCGCCGCAATCTGCCGCTCGATGCGCACGACATCGGGGTGTGCCGGCTCGTAGCGGGCAACGAGGCCCGTCCGCTGCGCCTGCAGGTCCGCGAGCTCCTGCTCGACATCGCCCGCGCCGCCGTCAGTGGCGCCAAGCTGCGTACGTAGCGCTGCGATCGAGTTGCGCGTGCGGATCACGTCGGGATGGCTGTCGGAGTACACCCCCGCGACGTTCGCGAGATACGACTCGAGCGCGCGCAGCCTGTCTGCAGGCTCGAGATTGGATGCGCTGTCGCTGGCGCCGGTATCGCGGCTCGGCGAGAGCTGCGCGAGCTGCGCCTCGAGGTACCCGCGCCGTTCGTCGAGCACGTTGCGCTGGCGCTGCACGTCGGAAAGATCCTGCTCGGCACGGCTCAGGAGTTGCTGATTCAGTGCCGCGAGCTCCGGCAGCCGGTCCACGTTCGCCTGCTTGAACTCCGCCACCTTCGTCGCGAGGCCGGCGATCTCGGTGCTCAAGCGTTGCGTCTCGTCCGCGAGGAACGCCGACGCCTCGGCGGCTTGCTGCCGGCGGTTCTGCGAGTTCTGCTGCAGGTACAGCGTCGTGAGCTCGTTCGCGACCTGCGTAGAGAGCTGCGGCGAACGATTGTCGTAGCCCACCGTGAACGCGATCGTGGCCGACGTGGGTTGGCCGCTGCGGGGATCCACGACATTGGCGCTGATCATGTCCATGTGAATGTCGCGCCGCATGCGGTCGATGATGACTTCACGCGGTTTGCGATCGAAATCTTCGGCGTACAGGCCGTGCTCACGAATGATCTGGAGCAGATTGCTCGTGGTCATCACGCGTTGATTGATCAGCTGGATGCGCTGGTCGGCGTAGCTCGTGATGGTGGAGCGCACGAGGTCCTGCGGAATCTCCTGTTGCTCGATCAGGATCGTGGCCGTTGCGCGATACACCGGCGGCCAGAGCGCCGCGACCGCTGTACCGACCGCCAGCGTGACGACTGCGCACACGGTCGCGGTACGCCAGCGCCGGCGAATCATGGCCACGTAGTCGGCGAAGGTTCTTGTGTATTCCTGGTTGTTATCCACTAGCGTCCCCGATACGTCATGCCTACCACCGCCCCAACACCGCTGGCGCGCGGCGCGAAGCTCAACTGCTGCATGCGCTGCTGCAAGCCGGCGTGCAGCTGCCAGCGCTCCTTCATGTGCCAATCGACGCCGATGCCTGTTTGGGAATAGTTACGGCCGTAGAGATTCAGAACGTCGTTCGCCGCTGCGACCGCTGCGCTGCGCACCGACAAGCTCATGCTGAGCCTCGGACCGAAACGGCGTTGCGCTTCGAGGGATACCGCGTCCTCACGGACCAACGCACCGCGGCCGTCCGGCCGTAGCTCGCGTGCGCCGCCGGTCTGCAGCGACCAGCG
>FTFB01007016.1_pt1 | contig 16118 bp, 12 predicted proteins | sample 1658331 | NCBI WGS metagenome assembly FTFB01 (sample SAMEA3914816, study PRJEB12502) | metagenome | biome: forest; material: soil | place: USA | collected 2011-09-16 | depth 0.3 m | reverse complement strand
CTCTTCAACCGTCAGGCTGAAGAGGCTCGAGTTCGTTCGTCGCGCAGTGGCAGATCAGGCCAAGGCGAATGCCTCTTCAGAAACGCTCCAATACCGCCACCCGTACGCCGACACGGCCGCGACATTGGTCGCGGGGCTAAAGGACGGTACCGCCGGAGAATCCTGAGGCATTCGACTCATCAGAGAAGACGTGACGATAGCAAACGCTGTCGGCGGTTGTCAACCGGAAACCACCCATTTCTCCTTGACCGGTAAGCACTTCTCCCGTATAACCAGAAGAACCCCATGCCGTTCCGCCGGGTCGCGATTGCGTGCCTACTGGTCGTGTTCTGTCTGGCCCGCGTGCCGGCGGCCACGCTGCAGATGAGCATTGGCGAAATCCGGCCCGGGATGGTCGGCGTCGGCCGGACGGTGTTCGACGGCACGCACGTCGAAGAGTTCACCGCCAACATTCTGGGCGTCCTCGAGAACGCCATCGGCACGCGGCGGAACCTCATCCTCGCCAGGCTTCAAGGCGGACCGCTGGCCAACACCGGCGTGATTGCCGGCATGAGCGGCAGTCCGGTCTACATCGACGGCCGGCTGATTGGCGCGGTCTCCTACTCGCTCGGCCAGTTTTCCAAGGAGCCCATCGCCGGCATCACGCCGATTGCGGAAATGATGGACGCCACGACGTTCACCGATGTGCGTCCGGCCGCCGCGCGCGTTCGCATCGAGTTCCCTCTCACCCGCGAGAACCTCACTGCAGCCTTTCGAAAAGCGCTCAACTGGAACCGGCCGTTCACCGATCGCGCCGACGATGCCCGATTCTTCGGGGACGGCGCCGTCGGTGCCGGTGTGGGCGCCGCGCTCGGCACGATGCTGCGGCCCATCGCCACGCCGCTCGTCATGTCGGGTTTCGATCCCGATCTCGCGGACATGCTCGGCACGGCCTTCCGCGACCAGGGATTCGTCCCGACCGGCGGCGGTGCGGCCGGCGGACGCCTCGGCGAACAGCCGTTCGAAGGTCCGCTCAAGCCGGGCGACGCGGTCGGCGTGATGCTGGTGGGCGGCGACATGCAGCTCGGCGCCACCGGCACCGTGACGCACGTCGAGGATGATCGCGTGTACGCCTTCGGCCATCCGCTTTACAACCTCGGGCCGACCGCCTTCCCGATGACTCGCGCGTATGTCTATACCGTGCTGCCCAGCCTGTTTTCGTCGATGAAGCTCTCGACGACGGGCGAAGTGATCGGGTCGTTTCTTCAGGACCGCGCGGTGGCGATCGCCGGCCGCCTCGGGCCGGGGCCGAAGATGATTCCGGTGACGATCACCCTCGAGTCGGATCGCGCGCCGAAGCGCACCTTCCACTTCGAGCTCGCCAATGACCAAATGTTCACGCCGCTGATGGCCTCCGCGACCATCTCGAGCACCCTGGCCTCGTACGAGCGCCAGTACGGCACGGCGACGTTCTACGTGCGCGGCACGGCGAAGATCAACAAGCACGAGGACGTCGCGTTCGACAACGTCTTCGCCGGCGAACAGCCGTCGATCAGCGCGGCGACGTTCGTGGCGGCGCCGATTGCCGCGTTGCTCGGCAACGACTACGAGAAGGTGAACATCGAGAGCGTCGACCTGACGATCGGATCGACCGAGGAAGCGAAAACCGCCACTCTCGAACGCGTCTGGATCGACGATCAACGTCCGCGGGCGGGGCGCACCGTCCCGTTGAAGATCCTGCTGCGCACCCGCCGCGGCGAAGAACTCCTGCGAACCGTGCCGATCGAGATTCCCTCGAACGCAACCGGCACGCTGTCGGTTCTGGTAGCCGACGGCGGACGTCTGGGACAAATCGAGCAGCGCGAAGCGCGGACGCAGCAGCCGCGCAACGTCGACCAGATGATTCGCATGCTGAACCGAAGCCGCCGTGGCAGCACGTTGTACATCAAGCTGCTTGGATCCGATCCGGGCGCAGTGGTCAGCGGCGAATCCCTGACGGCCCTGCCGCCATCGGTGCTCGGCGTTCTCGAGGCCGATCGCAGCACCGGCAGCTTCAGCCCGCTCAGCAGTGCCACGCTCGGCGAATGGGAACTCCCGACCGAGCACGCGGTCAACGGATCGCGGACCCTGTCCATTGTCGTGTCGCCAAACTAGCGTGAGCCTTACTCGTCTCCGTCTGCTGTCTATCACAGCTGCCGCGCTGGCCGCCGCCTCGCTGGCGGTCGAGGCCTCCTCGTCGAAATTCTTCCAGACCGCAACGCAAGTGGACTTCCTGAAGGGCGAGGTCGAGAACCTGTCGGTGGACGCGCGCGGCCAGCTCAGTCTCGGACCCGCGACCGACCTCGTCTACGAAACGGCCGCGCCGTTCGTGTGGGCCATCACCGCGGGCGGCGATGGGACGTTCTTCATCGGCACCGGCAACGAAGGCAAGGTCTACCGCGTTGACGCCTCGGGAAAAGGCACAGTGTTCTTCGACAGCGCCGAGCTCGAAATTCACGCGATGGCCCCGGCGCCGAACGGCGGCCTGTACGTCGGCACGTCGCCCGACGGCAAGATCTACAAAGTCGATCGCAGCGGATCGGCGACGACGTTCTTCGACCCGGACGACAAATACATCTGGGCGCTGGTCGTGGACAGTCGCGGCAACGTCTATGCGGGCACGGGTGACAAGGGCGTCATCTACAAGATCGCCCCCGACGGGAAAGGCGCGCCGTTCTACAAGACGAAGTCGACGCACGCCACGGCGCTGGCCATCGACAAAACCGGCAACCTCCTGGTCGGCACCGAGTCGCCGGGCAAAGTCATCCGCATCGATACCGACGGCAAGGGCTTTGTGCTCCTCGATACGCCCTATCAGGAAATCCGCGGGCTGCGCTTCGACGATAAAGGCCAGTTGTACGTGGCCGCGCTGAACGGACGTCCGGGCGGCGGGTCGGCCTCGACGTCGAATGTGGCCAGCGACCAATCGTCGACTGACAGTGGACGCGTGCTGGTGCCGTCGGTGTCGGTTTCGACCGAAATCACGTCGATTGCGATTGTCGACGGCTCCGGCGCCCAGACCACGGCACCGGCGGGCCGCGACGATCACCGGGCATCCAAGGGCGCGCTCTACCGCATCATGCCGGACGGCCTCTGGGATCTCGTGTGGGAGTCGCGCGAGGACGCGCCGTACGACGTGATCTTCGATCGCAGTGGTGCACCGATCATCGCCACCGGGAACAAGGGCAAGCTCTATAAGCTCGAAGGCGAACCGCTGCGGCCCACGCTCCTCACGCGCGCAAGCGCGCAGCAGGTCACGGCGTTTTACAGAGATCCCCGCGGCCAGGTGTATTTCGCCACAGCGAATCCCGGCAAACTGTTCCGGTTGTCGTCCGAGCACTCTCCTCGCGGCACCTACGAGTCGGACCCGAGCGACGCGCAGATGGTGGCCACATGGGGCACCCTGAGCTGGCGCGGGTCGGTCCCGAAAGACAGCAAGGTGGAGCTCGCCACGCGGAGCGGCAACACCGAGACGCCCGACGAGACGTGGAGCGCGTGGTCGTCGGCGTACACGTCACCTGACGGCTCGCCAATCACCAGCCCCAAAGCGCGCTACCTCCAGTGGCGCGCGGTACTCACGGGTAAGGGCGACGGTCCCGTCCTGACATCGGTCACCGCCGCCTACCTGCAGCGAAACCTGCGCCCGATCGTGCGGTCGATCACCGTCCATCCACCCGGCATCGTGTTCCAGAAGCCCTTCACCACCGGCGAGCCCGACCTCGCGGGCTTCGGCGATCAGACCACTCCCGATCGCAAGGCCACGTCAGCCGCGCAGACGACCCCTGGGTCATCGTCGGCGCCGGCGCTCGGCCGGCGCACGTATCAGAAAGGCCTTCAGACGCTCGCCTGGGCCGCCGCCGACGAGAACGACGACGACCTCGTTTACGATGTGCTCTATCGGCGCGAGGGTGAGACCGAGTGGACGCCGCTGCGCCGCGGCCTCGACGAACCGATCCTCGTCTGGGACACAACCGTCGTGCCGAACGGCACGTACTTCATCCGCGTGGTCGCATCCGACTCGCCGTCCAACCCGCCGAGCATCGCCCTCGCAGGCGAACGTGACAGTACCGCGTTGAAAATCGATCACACGCCGCCCGCCGTGGTGGTCGGCGCCGTCCGCACCGCCGGCGGGCGCACCACGCTCGTCTTCGACGTCAACGATGCCGACTCACCGGTCGCGCGCGTCGAGTATTCGCGCGACGGCGGCCTGCACTGGACGGCGGTGTTTCCGAAGGATGGGATTGCGGATTCGAAGACCGAACACTACGAACTGACGCTCGACGGCGACGGCGGCGAAAACGGCGTCACCATCCGGGCGTCAGATGCGATGAACAACACCGACACGACGCACGTGGCCACGACGCGCCGCGCACGGTAAGACCCTTTTCAATCCGATGTAGTGCGGACCTTCAGGTCCGCCGTGACGGGCAGGCCTAAAGGCCTGCACTACAGCAAAGAAAAAACACTCTATGTCTTGCTGGTTCCACGCAGCGGATGGTGTTTGGCCGCGCGCACCGTGGTATGCGTGACGACCCAGACCATGTTGACGGCGACCGGGAGGCCTCTTCGCATGGCCGGCTCGAAGCGCGCACGCGATACCGCCCCCATCAGTTCTTCAACGCGCTTGGCGTCGTTGACGTCGGCGGCGCCGGGCTCCGCCTCGAGGCCGTCGCCGAGCAGTTCGAGGTTGGCGACCGTGCCCTCGCGCGTCACCACGGCCGAGAGCGCCACGAAGGCGTCGCGGCCGGTTCCACGACCGCCCAGATAGTCCTCTCCCACAACCAACAGCTCGTCGCTCGAAAACGTGGCGTCGAGCGCCCGCGGCATCATCATCCGCGCGTCAACCACGAACGGATTCTCGTTCGAGCCCTGCGTCGCCAGGAAATTCAGGATCCCGGCCAGCGAATCGGCCCGCTCGATGGTGGCAAACCGCATCATTCCCAGCATGAGCACCAGGCACATGGTGGTGGCGAACGACGCGCCGACGCCGGCATACAACACCGGCAAATCCTCGAGAAGATTGTGCAGCCGCGCGCCAAACGACGCGTCGTGCTCCGCTTTCGCGCGGTTCACGACCGTGGACGTGAACACCTGCGCTTCCTCGCAGGGCAACGGCGTGTGCCCCGGCGCCGCCGCGCGCAGCAGGGAGCCGAGCTGATCGAGTTCGGCAAACGCCGCGGCACAGGCGTCGCAGTGGTCGACGTGCGCGGACACGGCAATCTGACTGGAGACGGCCAATTCGCCGTCGTGGAACGCCTGCAGCGAGCGGAGCGCCGCCGCGCAAGTGAGGGCTTTCATGGAATCCTGTCCTCTCGCAGTGCCACGCGCAGCGCCTGCCGGGCGCGTGTCAGCCGAGATTTCACCGTGCCGATTGCCACGCCGAGCGAGAACGCAATCTCGTCGTAGCTCAGGCCATCTACCTCGCGAAGCACAATCGCCGTCCGCTGGTCGAAGGGCAGACTGTTGAGTGCGTCTTGAAGCCTTGCCGCCAGTTCCTTTTGAGCCAGCGCCCGCTCAGGCGTCGACTGCCCTCCCGAGACGAGCTCACCGTGCGCGGCCACGTGGTCGTCGAGCGACACCTGATCCGCCCGGTGGCGCCGCCGCCAGAAGCGATGGCGGTTGCGCGCCTGATTGACGGCGATGCGGTAGATCCAGGTGCGAAGGCTCGACTGGCAGCGGAACCGATGGATGGTCCGGAACACGCGCAGGAAGACCTCCTGCGAGACGTCGAGCGCTTCGTCGCGATCCCCCAGGAGGTTGACGGCCAGCTGGACCACCATCCGCTGGTGCTCACCGACGAGCTCGGCGCAGGCGCCTTCGTCTTTGGCTGCACACCGCTGCACCAGCGTGGCTTCGCGTGCACCGATGTCAGACCAGCTCGCAACGCGCGCCTGCTTCACGGGTGTGTCCCCACAGCTCTCACACTACAGCAATTTAGACACTGGAGAGACCGAAAAGTTCCGGGTAGGATAGCCAAACACGATGCGTCGCTCTCTCCTGGCCATGGCCGTCCTGGCAGTCGTCGCAGCCGGCGCCGTCGTCTACCAGGCTGTCGCCCGCGATCGCGAATATCAGCAACTGCTCGCCCGCGGCGATGCCGCGCTCGCCGACGATCAGACGTTCGGCGCGATCGAGGCCTACAGCGGCGCCGTGGCGCGGCGTCCCGATTCCATGCTCGCCCGGCTGCGGCGCGGCGAAACCTACCAGCGGCGAGGCGACCTCGACGCGGCCGCCCACGACTTCCGTGCGGCGGCGTCGCTCGATCCGGCGGCGCCACGGCCGTTCGAGAGCCTCGGCGACGTGCTGTACCAACTGCGACGCTACCGGCGCGCGGCCGAAGCGTACGAAAGCGCTGCCGCGCTCGACGACCGCTCGGCTCGCGTCATCTACAAACTGGCGCTGTCGCGTTACCGCGCCGGCGAGCTGGACGCCGCCATCGCGGCGGCAACACGGGCCGTGCGTCTCAACGACAGCACCGGCGAGGCCTACTATCTGCTGGGACTGTGCCTGCGGGATCGCGCCCGGACGGCCGAAGCGCAGCACGCCTTCGAAGAGGCCATTGCCATCGCGCCCGGTTTCATCGCCGCACGCGAGGAGCTGGCCGACCTATACGCGGGACAGAACAGGCGCGCCGACGAGCTCGATCAGCTGCAAGTGATCGCCGGCCTCGACCGCGACCATATCGAGCGCCAGATCGCCGTCGGGCTGGCGCAGGCGCGCGCGGGTCATGGCGAGCCGGCTGTTGTCGCACTCGGCACCGCGCTCGAACGCACGCCGGACCAGCCGATTGTCTACGAAGCGCTTGGCCGCGTCTGGCTCGAGGACGCTGAAGCGCGCGACGATCAGTCGGCGCTGAACAAAGCCCTCGAAGCCCTCGAACGCGTCGGCTCGGGCCCCGCTTCGACCAGCTCGGGCCTCACGCTGTTTGGCCGTGCGCTTCTGCGTGACGGACAATTCGAACGCGCCGAGCAGACCCTGCAACAGGCGACAACGCGTTTTCCCGTGGATCCGCCGGCGTTCCTCTACTACGCGGCCGCCGCCGAACACCAGAACCACTTCGACGCGGCGCGGCACGCGCTCATCGACTACGGATCCCTGACGACCGATGATTCGCAGCTGGTGTCGCGGGCGACGCGGATTGCGGCGCTCTCGATGCGGCTCGACGATCCAGAGACCGCGGCCTCTTGGCTGCAACGCGCCGCCGATGTCAGTCCCACCGACGTCCGCCTGCTCGCGTCGCTCGGCGAGGCGCAGCTCAAGGCCGGCGATCGGGACGCTGCCCGCGCTACCACCGCCCGAGGGCTCGATCTTCAGCCCGACCATCCCGCTCTTCGTGCGCTGTCACGCCGCGTCAGGTAGCCGGGTCGTCCGTCTCTTCGGGTCGGTCAGGTCCCGCAGTCCGTCGCCGAGAAAATTGAAGCCCAACACGAGCAGCGCAATCGCCAGGCCGGGAAACAGCGTCAGATGCGGCGCGTCCAGCAGATGGGCGCGGCCGCCGCTGAGCATCGTGCCCCAGCTCGGCGTCGGCGGCTGCACACCCAGGCCGAGGAAGCTCAGCGCCGCCTCGCCGATGACGGCGCCGGCCATGCCGAGCGTGGCCTGGACGACAACGGCCGGCATCGCCGCCGGCACGACGTGGCGGAAGAGCACGCGCGGCGTCGCCGCGCCCAGGGCGCGCGCGGCCTGCACGTAGTCGAATTCGCGCGCCCGCAGCACCTGTCCGCGCACGAGCCGTGCGTACCCGACCCATCCGATGATCGCCAGTGCGAACAAAACGTTGCCAAGGCTGGGTCCGAGCACCGCAACCAGCGCGATGGCCAGCAGCAGCCCCGGAAAGGCCATGAGCGTGTCGATCACCCGACTGATCGCATCGTCGACCAATCCGCCGAAGTAGCCGGCGAGCGCCCCGAGCAGCGTCCCGAGAGCCGCTGACACGCTGACGACCGTCAAACCCACGAAAAACGAAATCCGCGCGCCGGCGAGCACCCGGGCCAGCACATCCCGCCCCAGCTCATCGAGACCAAATACGTGCACGCGTCCGGGACCCGCGAGCCGCAGCGGTAATTCCTGCGCGGCCGGGTCGAACGGCGTGATCCATGGTCCGGCAACGGCCGCCACGGCCGCGACCAGCACGATGACGGCGCCGATTCTCAACCGCACGACAACGGGCCCGACGCGTCAGTCATATCCAACCCGGATGCGTGGATCGAGGTATCCATACGCCACGTCGGTCGCGAGATTCACCGACACGTAGGTCACGGCAATCAGCAGAATGCACCCTTGCACGAGCGGGTAATCGCGGAAGCCGATCGATTGAATCAGCAGCCGGCCCACGCCGGGCCACCCGAAGATCGTCTCCGTAATCACCGCACCGGTCAGCACCGCGCCGACTTGCAGTCCCAGTACGGTGACGATAGGAATGAGACTGTTTCGAAACGCATGTTTCAGCACGATGCGCGTTTCGGACACGCCGCGCGATCGAGCCGCGGTGACGTACAACTCCTGAAGCTCGTCGATCACACTCGCTCTGGTCATCCGCGTCAGCACCGCCGCCAAGGGCGCCGCTAACGTGATCGCCGGAAGCACCAGGTGCGCCGGGGTTCCGCGTCCCGATACCGGAAGCCAGCCGAGACCGACCGAGAACACAATCGCCAGCAAGGGCCCCAGCCAGAAGTTCGGCACCGAGATGCCCAGCAACGCGAGCGTCGTTGCCGCATGGTCGACACCGGTCCCCGCCCAGACCGCCGCGACGATGCCGGCGGGAATCGCCACCGCGACGGCAACGAGCATCGCGGCAAGCGCGAGCTCGACGGTGGCCGGCAGCCGTGCCGCAATCGCGGCCGTCACCGGCTCGTTCGTCCGCAGCGAGGTGCCCAGATCTCCTTGAACGGCACTCTTCAGGAATGCCGCGTACTGGACGTACAGAGGACGATCGAGGCCGAGCCTGCACCGTAATTCGCTGACGCTCTGAGGCGAGGCGGCGTCGCCGAGCATCGCCTGCACGGGATCGCCGGGGATGAGATGAATGAGCGCAAATACGAGCGTCGCGACGCCCAGCAGCACGGGAATCGTCAGCAGTACCCGGCGCGCGAGAAACCGCAGCACGCCGCCATCATAGCGCGCAGTTAAAGACTCGACGACCCACTAGCGTTCGGCGATTCCCAGCCGGGTCATCAGCTTGGTCAAACCTTGTCGCGTGATCCCAAGCTCCGCGGCGGCTTGCGACCTTCGGCCTCCGGTGCGAACCAGCGCGGCGCGCACGAAACCTTCTTCGAAGGTGCGGCGCGCGTGCTCGAGCCGGCACGAAGGGCCGGCCTTGTGTTCCCGGAACTGCGGCGGCAGCGCCTCCGGCGCAACAACGCCGCGCCGGGCGACACGAACCGCGAGAGCCGCCAGGACGTTTTGCAGCTCGCGTACGTTCCCCGGCCATTCGTAGCGCGTGAGCGACGCGATCGCGGCCGTGCTGAGGGTCGCGCGGCTGCCCAGCCGGCTGGCCGCTTCACGCCAGAAATGCTCGACGAGCAGCGGGATGTCGTCGCGGCGCTCGCGGAGCGCCGGGACGACAATGTGCAGGACGTCGAGACGATAGAGCAGGTCGAGCCGGAACCGTCCGGCAGCGACCTCATGCTTGAGATCGCGATTGGTGGCCGACACGATCCGGACGTCGATGCGGCGTGACACATTTTCGCCGATGCGCCGCAGTTCGCCTTCCTGGATCACCCGCAGCAGCTTGGCTTGCGCCCGCAGCGACAGTTCGCCCACCTCGTCGAGCAGCAGAGTGCCCGAGTGCGCTTCTTCGAACACCCCGACGCGCTCGGCCACGGCGCCGGTGAACGCGCCCCGCGCATGACCGAACAGCTCGGATTCGACGAGATCGTCCGGAAGCGCCGCGCAGTTGAGCGTGCAGAACGGACGATCGCGGCGCGCCCCGCCGCGATGGACTGCCCGTGCGACGAGCTCTTTGCCGCTGCCGCTCTCACCTTCGATCAGCACGGCGAATGGGGCGTTGGCCGCCCTCTCGGCGGTGCGTCTGACCTCCGCCATCGCGGCGCTGACGCCGAGCAGATCCCTCGTCGCCGGCATCGTGGCCTGCAACCGGCCAGCGAGGATCGATGAGACGAGCGGCGCCGCGGCGGTCGCCGCCATCGTCAGCACCGAGACGGCGCGGGACGAGTCCGGCGACCGGCCGAGCGTCCAGCGCACCGCCATCGCCCCTATGATCATCCCGCCATAACGGATCGGCACAGCGGCCTCGACGCGCTCTTCGATGCGATGTGGCGCGACCGGTACACCGGCGGCTGTCGCCCGCTCGGCGATTGCCTGCTCGAGGCGCACGCCTTTGCCGGCCACGCGGACGTAGGAACCTCGCTCGAGGCCGAAGAACACCACCGCGGCGGCAGCCAATCGGCGCTGGGCGTGGTCGCACACCGCCGTCAAGGCCGCGCCTTCTTCCTCCGCGCTCTGGCAGGCATGCAGCATCGCGACGGCATCCTCAACGACGCCGTGCAGCGCGCCGCTCGTCGCCTCTCGCGGACCGTACAACGCAAGGGCCGGAAAGCCTGAAGACGCCACATGCCGGGCGATCACGCCGGCGGATGGTTCGGTGTCCGACAGCAGATCGCGGAGCAGATTGTGCCGGCTGCGCAGCACCGGCGGCAAACCGGTGGACGCCATCCGCTTCAGCACATCCATGATGTCGAACGACTCCGGCCGGCGCCCTACCCGTCGCAGCTGTTCGGCGAGCATCAGCCGGGCACGAAACGCCCGCAGCGGATCGTGCGAGATCTTGGCTGCCGCCAGACAAATCGTCACGTCGCGGTGCAGGGCCGCGACGTCACTGACCGCGAGATGCGCAAACCCGGCGGCGCACGCCGCCTCGGCGAGCAGCGCGGGCGATGCGAGCGATTGGGCGCGCGCCACAGCTGCGGCACCCATCTCCACCGCATTCGCGAGTTCGAAGCGGCCGACCGCAATGCGAGATCGCATGGCATGAAAACGGACGACCGTCGGCCCATCGAGCCCAGCCTCGCGGTAGGGCGCCAGAATCGCATCCGCCTCGGCATACTGTCCCCGCCAGAAGTGACACCGCGCCAACGCCAGCGCGGCGGCTGCCGCGGCCGCCGGGTCGTCGGTGCGGTGGGCCACGGCCACCGCCGCGCCGAGCACGCTTTCGGCTTCGTCCAATCGGCCCAGGTCGAGCCACGCTGTGCCAGACAGCGTGGCGAGGGCGATCGATGGCCCGTCGTCGGGCATTCGTTGGCAGAATCCACGCGCGGCGTCCAACGTGGCTCTGGCCTCGCGCGGCCGACCTCGCTTCAGCAGCGATGCGCCGAGGGCGAGCGACCCGGCGGCGGCGCCAGCGCAATCGCCACGCCGGGCAAACCCGCCAATCGCCTGTCGCAATGCGCGGTCGCCGGGCGCGTGGCGGCCCGCGGCGAGTTGTCCGATCGCGACGTCCATTCGCCGCCGGAGTTGGGCCAGGTCATCGGCGACTGGCCATGGGACCGATGTCGGAGACCCGGACGCGGCGATGGAAGATGCGCCGTACACCGGCGCCCGTTCAGCGGCCCTCGCGACGGCTGTCACCTGCTTGTGCGATTCGTACTCCGGTCCATGAAGCAGACGAGCGAAGCGTCCGGGCACGCCGTCTGCGCGTTCGGCAGCCTGTCGGACGCGCGGATTGGCACCGGCATGGATCGGCAGGACTGCCGCCACGAGCGATGCTGGCGACAGACGCGGCAGACCGACGCTGGAAATTCCGCGCGTGTCTTCACGCGATACGCAGACCACCACGTGCGCTCGCGGCGAGCTCACCGCCGCATCGATCAATCCGCGCGGCCATGCGGACAGCTCATCGTCGATCAAGAACAGCGATCGTCCGTCGATGGCGGTCGCGAGCGGCGATGCCAGCAGCCGCACGCTGATCGGCACGAAGCCCGCAAGCCTCGCGGTTCGTGCCAGATCGCTAACCGCGCTGGTTTTGCCCGAGCCGTCGGGGCCCCAGATTCCGACAATCTGCGGCTCCCGGGGCTGTCCAGGCCGAGGCAGATCGAACAACTCCGACAGCGCCGAGACGGCGCGCCGCTCGACGGCGAGAATTCCGCAGTTCTCGATCGGAAACGGCGTGTCCTCCTTCGGCGCGCCGCCGCCGGCCGCGCACGGATAGCCCATCCCTGCGTCGGGTTTGACGACCAGCCGCGCGCCCGCAGCGTGGATCTCGTGCGGCGTCCGTTGCCCGCTTCCCCGTTCCGATCCGCTGGTCAGGCCGCACGCCAGTAAAAACAACCTCGCCGCGCGTGCCGCCGCGTCGGCAGCTTTGAAGGAAGCCAACGGCGGCAGCGCGCAACACGCCCACGCTTCGAAGCGCTGCGACTCGCCGAGCGCGCCGTAATCCACGAGCCGCGCGAGCGCCGGATGATGGAGCCGTTGCAGCAGCTCGCATCGTGCCGCCCATCGCAGCTGATCGGACGGCCCGCCGGCTGACGCGATCGTTAACACGACGGTCTCGCCCGTGGCGAGATCGACGACGCCTCTGCGATCGGTTTCGATGAAGCGGTCGGCCACGATGCGCATGCGATTGACCTGCATAGTGCAAGATCGCCGCCCGGCGCGAACGCGCGCGATCGCTGATTTTCTTCAGCATCGATCGCTGGCGACGGCCGGGTCCAAACGGAGGACGCAATTTTTTCGGTTAGAATGACGCTGGGATGCTGAGATTTCTCACTGCCGGCGAGTCGCACGGAAAAGCACTCGTGACGATCCTCGAAGGCATGCCGGCGGGATTGGCGATCGATTTCGACGCGATCACTTCGGAGCTGCGCCGGCGGCAAGGCGGGTACGGGCGCGGCCGCCGCATGGCCATCGAGTCGGATCGGGCGGACGTGATCAGCGGAATTCGCCACGGCCTTACCACCGGCGCGCCCATTGCCCTCCTGATTCCGAACAAGGACTGGGAGAACTGGCAGCGCACGATGCACGTCGAGCACGAGCAGCCGGCCGGCGCGTCTGGCGCCGATCGCCCGGTCGTAACACGCCCGCGCCCGGGCCATGCCGATCTGGCCGGCGTGGTGAAGTACGGCCACGACGACATCCGCAATGTTCTCGAGCGCGCCAGCGCGCGCGAAACAGCAGCCCGGGTGGCGATTGGCGCGCTCGCCCGTCAGCTGCTCGCGGCCGTCGGCACCCGGATTGTCAGCCACGTCTTCGCCATCGGATCGGTCTCGCTCGACGACCCGCTGGCCGTGACGTTCGAGGATGCCCGCGACATCACCGCCGACGCCCCGCTTCACTGCGCCGACGCTGAGGTCGAACGCGAGATGATCGCCGCCATCGATCGCGCCCGCGACGCCGGCGATACCATGGGGGGCAGCTTCGAGGTGATCGCCCGCGGGGTGCCGCCTGGCCTCGGCAGCTACGTGCAATGGGACCGTAAGCTCGACGGCCGCCTGGCGCAGGCGCTGATGTCGATCCCGGCAATCAAGGGTGTCGGCATCGGCCGCGGTCCCGCCGCCGCCGCGCTGCCGGGCTCGCGCGTGCACGACGAAATTCTGCCGCGGGCCGGCGCACGCTCGGCGAGCGGCGTCAACGTCACGCGCCCCACCAACAACGCCGGCGGCCTCGAAGGCGGCGTTACCAACGGCGAGGACCTCCGCGTCTCGATCTACATGAAGCCGATCGCGACGTTGATGAAGCCGCTGCGGTCGGTGGATCTCACGACCATGGCCGAGAGCCCCGCCGCGATCGAGCGCAGCGACGTCTGCGCCGTCCCCGCCGCCGCCGTGGTCGCCGAAGCGATGGTCGCCTTCGTCCTCGCCGACGCGCTGCTCGAAAAATTCGGCGGCGATTCCGTCGACGAGCTGCGCGCCAACTGGCAGGCCTTCCGCGATCGCACCGCGGAACGGTTTCCCACCACCGACAACGCAGAGCACGCAGAGCACGCGGAGTGAAAAATCTGCAACGAGCAGACGACTACGACGTTAAACGCACAGAAGTTTCGCGTCGCTGCACTGTCACAGACATTGCATCGTACCCCGGGCATGCAGCATCCTCTGAACGTAGTAACCGAACTGATTATCGGAGCCGCGATCGATGTCCATCGCGAGATTGGGCCTGGCATGCTGGAGAGCGCCTACGACGCATGCCTAGCCTTCGAGCTGCTGAGCCGCAACCTCAACATCGAACGGCAGAAACCGCTGCCGCTGGCCTACCGAGGCCAGCGGCTCGACTGTGGATATCGGCTCGACTACCTCGTCGAGGCCGCCGTCATCGTCGAAATCAAGGCCGTCGAGAAACTCGAACGCGTTCATTTCGCCCAACTTCTTTCGTATCTGCGGTTCGCTGGGTGTCACGTCGGCCTGCTCATCAACTTCAACGTTGCATGCCTTTCGCGAGATGGCATCAAACGCGTCGTCAACAATTTCCCAGAATAGACCTTCTTCTTCGTATTCCCGGAATAGACCTTCGTCTTCGTGGTCCCGGAATAGACTTTTCTCTGCGTGCTCCGCGTGCTCTGCGTTGTACGTTGTGATCTCTGGTCGTGATCAGGCCGATTCTCAAGTACGGCGACGACATTCTGATCGAGCCTGCGCGTCGGGTTGAGGCGATCACCCCCGACGTCGAGCAGCTCATCGACGACATGATCGAGACGATGTATGCCGCACCGGGCGTCGGCCTCGCGGCTCCGCAGGTCGGCGTCGCGCTCCGGGTCTTCGTCGTCGATCTGTCGCTCGGCCGCGATCCGGCCGGTTTGATCGTCATGATCAATCCGGAGTTCGTGTCACGCGACGGCATGCAGCTCGACGAGGAAGGCTGCCTCAGCCTCCCCGGCTTCAATGCCACAGTCGTGCGGCCGATGCGCGCGGTCGTCAAGGGACTCAACCGGGACGGCGAGGAGCATCAGCGCGAAGGCACCGAGCTGCTGGCCCGTGCGTTTCAGCACGAGATCGACCACCTCGACGGCCGGCTGTTCATCGATCACCTTCGCGGTCTCAAGCGCGACATGATCGTCCGGCGCATCCGGAAGCTGACACGCGCCGGCAAATGGTAGAACGCGGCCGCCTGCGGGTGGTGTTCTTCGGAACGCCGGCCTTCGCCGTGCCGACGCTGACGGCCCTGCTCGACTCGCCTCATGACGTCGTTGGCGTCGTCACGCAGCCGGATCGGCCCAAAGGACGCGGTCAGAAAACCACGGCGTCGCCGGTGAAGGCGGCGGCGATCGCCGCCCGCGTGCCGATCCTGCAGCCGCAGTCGGTCAGAGACGGCGCGTTCGGCCCGGCCTTGTCGGCCCTCGACGCCGATGTCGGCATCGTCGCTGCCTACGGCCAGATTCTGACGCAGGTGCTGCTCGACACGCCGCGCATGGGCATGCTCAACGTGCACGCGTCGATCCTGCCGCGGTACCGCGGCGCAGCGCCTGTGCATCGCGCGATCATCAACGGCGAGCGGGAAACGGGCATTACGATCATGCGCATGGTCAGAGCGCTCGATGCGGGGCCGATGCTGGCGGTCGTCCGCCGCTCGATCGCACACGATGAAACGAGCGACGAGGTCGAACGCGATCTGGCGCGTGCCGGGGCGGCGCTGTTGCTTTCGACGCTGCACAGCGTCGCCGGCGACCGGATCGACGAGACCGCGCAGAACGAGTCGGACGCGAGCTACGCGCCGCGTCTGACCAAGGACGACGGCCGGATCGACTGGACCTGGCCCGCGGCGCGCATCCACAATCTCATCCGCGGCCTGCACCCGTGGCCTCACGCGTTCACTTTTTTCGGGCCGGAGCGTTTCATCCTCCATCGATCGCGCGCGGTGGGCGATCCCGTTGGCGCTCCGCCCGGCACCGTCCTCGACGCCGCCGGAGATGCTCTGCGAATTGCCACGGGTGATGGCGCAATCGACGTGCTCGAGATCCAGACCGAGGGAAAACGGCCGATGCCGGTGCGAGAGTTTCTGGCGGGCCATCCGCTTGCCGCCGGCGTGCGCCTTAGCGCGTCCGCATGATCGCCCGCGCGCGGCGACGGCCTCGATGAGGTAATCGAGCACCGCGCGCCATCGCTCCACGCCGGTGGCAATCTCGGCAGCCAGCGCACGATCGCGGTCATCGT
>FTFB01010312.1_pt1 | contig 16173 bp, 13 predicted proteins | sample 1658331 | NCBI WGS metagenome assembly FTFB01 (sample SAMEA3914816, study PRJEB12502) | metagenome | biome: forest; material: soil | place: USA | collected 2011-09-16 | depth 0.3 m | reverse complement strand
GATCGGTTCCTGCTGCGCAGCGTGACCGACCGCTGGCTCATGGTGGCGGACGGAACCGTGCAGGACTACGACGGCGATCTCGAGGAGTACCGCACTTACTTGAGCGAACGCCGGGCGCGACAGCAACAGCCGCCGACGGCGCCGGCAGCCGACAACGCTCCGTCGCGCAAGGATCGAAAGCGGATCGAAGCGCAGCAGCGGCAACGCCAGCAACCGATGCGCAAAAAGCTTCAGGACCTCGAAGCGCGCCTCGAAGCGTTGACGCAACGTCGCGCCGACATCGAGGCGCAGCTCACCGGCGACGTCTATGGCCACGCCAACAAGGAGCGGCTGAAAGAACTGCTGCTCGATCAGGCTCGCACGAAAATCGAGCTCGCCGAAGTAGAGGAATCATGGCTCGAAACGAGCGAGGCGCTGCAACACGGTGGCGCACTCGACGAAGAATGAGTGACCGCGTGGTATTTGGAGCAATCGCCTCGTGGGGTTGACCGCGACGATCTACGCGTTCGACATCGAGCTCGCCGACACCGATCGCGGGGTCTACGAGACGCTCGCTCTGCGCGTGGCGCGGCATCCGTCGGAAACCGAGGAGTATCTCGTCACCCGCGTGCTCGCGTACTGCCTCGAGTACACGGAAGGGCTGGCTTTTTCGAGCGGCCTCAGCGATCCCGACGAGCCGGCGCTCGCGGTGCGCGATCTTACGGGCGTGCTACGCGCGTGGATCGAGGTCGGAACCCCCGAAGCAGCGCGAGTCCACAAGGCAAGCAAAGCGGCGCCACGCGTTGCCGTTTACACGCACAAGGACGCGGCGAAACTGGCGGAGCGTTGGCAGCGCGAACGCATCCATCGCGCGGGCGAGCTCGAGCTCTACGCCGTGGATCCCGCGCTCGTCGCCGCGCTGGTGGCGTCCCTGCAGCGGCGCATGACTTTCGCGCTTGCCGTCACGAGCGGCCATCTCTACATCACGCTCGGCGAGCGCGTGATCGACGGCGCCGTGCACCGTTATGCGTGGCAGGACGCCGGTGCTTGAAACCGCCCGTCAACTCGCTTCGGGGGCGGTGTTACTGGCTACCGCCGCGCTGTTTCTCGAACAGTACGTGAATCCAATTTGGGCGCTCTTTGATTAGGGCGGCCCGCGCGGCGTCGAGCAGGATGGCGCCCTTCGTCAGCATTCGCTGCAGGAGCCCGCGAGCCGGCGGTGGCACGAGCTTGGCGCCGCACGCCACGCAAGGCTCTTCCTGGGAGTAGGTGCCGTAGGGATTCCCGGCCAAATCCATGAGGAGCGTGGACACGAAGTTGGTGCGCTTCTTGGTCTTGTCGACATATGCCGTCCTGGCCACACGGTAGTTGCCGAACAGCTCGCCGAGACGGCGCTCGTCGAAAACATTGACGTGGCCGTACGGCGGATTCCGTGCGCCGCATTTCAGGCACGTGGTGCGCCCGGCTCTCGTGTCCTGGCGATAGGGCACGCCCACGAGGATGTAGTGGCGCGACACGCGTGCCATCTCCGCACAGGTCTTGGCCAGCACGGTGGGCGGAATGTGCTCGAGGACTTCCGCGCACAGGATGAGATCCACGGACGCGTCGGGAAGTGCGAGGGCCGTAGCATCGCCCTGCACGCAGGTGATGCGCGCATCCTCGATGCGAGGCTTTTCCAGATCGAGGGCGGTCACCGCGGGGACGCGGTCGGCGAGCAGCCTGGAGAGGAATCCATCACGCGCGCCGATGTCGAGTGCGCTCGTCAGCTCGCCCGGCAACATTTCCATGAGGCTCGCGACGCGGCGTTTTTCGGGTTCGCTGTTTCGGTATGCGGAGAGATCCATCTCACGACCTTGAGTCGATCAAGGGCGCGCGTAGCATGCCACAGAGCGCGACTTCCCTCAGGGAAATCGCGTTCGCGCGGATTACAGATGAAATCACCGCACGTGGCAAAGACTCACCGGCGGGCGGTGGGGGTACGCGCAAGGCATCGGATGGTCAGCGCAGCCAGCGCACGATGCTACTCCGACCTTAGCGCTTCTACCGGACTGACGGACGCAGCCCGCCGCGCCGGCAGATAACTCGCGAGCACCGTTGCTCCACCCAAGATGACCGGCACCACGGCATACGTGATCGGATCGAGCGGCGTCACGCCATACAACAACGTGGACATCAGACGGGTCAGGCCTGCCGCCGCCACCAATCCTATCGCGACGCCCACAGCCGCCAGTGCCAGTCCGTGGCGCACGAACATTCGTTGCAACTCGCCCTGCTGCGCACCGAGCGCCGCGCGAATACCGATCTCGCGCCTTCTCTGCGAGACCGCATAGGAGATCACGCCGTAGATGCCGACGACGCCCAAGAACAGAGCCATCGACGCCGCGATCGCCAGCATCACCAGTGTGAAGGACGTCCGCGCGAGAGACTGATCGTAGACGTCGCGCATCGTGCGCGGCGCCACGGGCAAACTCGAGGTCACCGACCAGACGGCTTGGCGGACTTGATTCAGAAACCCTTGCGTGCCGGTGCGCTCGCTGCGGACGACGAACGTCACTCCGCGTATGGCATTCGGCCCTGCGCTCGCGCCCACATAAGCAGACATCGTAGGCCAGTAGACGATGGCGGGGGCCTGTTGGTTGACACCGTCTTCATGGACATCCTGTACGACACCGATGACTTCGTGCCCCGGCATGTCGGGACGCTGGCGGAGCCGTTTGCCAAGCGCGGCTGCGGGTGTGCCCCACAGCTCACGGGCAAGATTCTCGGAGATCATTACGACGGGTCGCAGGTCGTAGACTTCGGGCCACGTGATCTCGCGGCCGGCGACCAACCTCGTGCCCGCCGTTTGAAAGAAACCGGGCGAGGCGTACTTGAATGAGCGAACCGGCGGAGTGTCCGACCCTGGATCGACCCGGTCGTCCGCACGAACGACGCCGAAATTCACGACGCCCAAGTTCGCGCCGAGCCCTTCCAACGGCATCGCGCTCCCGAAGGCGGCCGAGGTCACGCCCGGAATCGACGACAGGGCGTCCTGAATGTCGTTCTCCATTCGCGTAGTTCGTTCCGCATCCGGAGCCAGCGAGGCAGCGACGAAGAGTCGCAGGATCTGCAAATGCTCGGGTTGCGTGAATCCCGGCTCGACGGTGCGAATAGATTGGAATGTGCGAATCATCAATCCGGCGCTCACGAGAAGCACGAGCGCGATCGCCACTTGAACCACCACCAGCACGCTGCGAGCACGGTGGCGCTGCCGGCTCGCGCTCGCGGTACGGCCGATGCTGCTGAGCGCGGCCGAAATCCGCGGCCCCGTGTATTTCAGTGCAGGGATCAATCCGAACAACACACTCGACAACAGCGAGAGAACTACGGTGAATCCCAACGCTCGCGCATCCAATGAGATTTCGCTTAAGCGTGGAAGATTTGCCGGCCCCATGGCCAGCAAAAAGCGCAAGCCTGCGTAAGCGAGCCCCATTCCCAGCGCGCCGCCTATGAGACCCAGCAGCACGCTCTCGACCAGAAAACTCCGGACGATTCGTGCGCGGCCCGCGCCGAGCGCCGCACGCAAGGACAGCTCCCTCTGCCGCACTTCCGCCCGAACCAGAAGCAGATTCGCGACGTTGGCGCAGGCGATCAGCATCACCAAACCGATCGTCGCCATCACCGCCCACACCACGTCGGTAACGCCTCCGACCACTTGCTGTTTCAGAGGACGAAGGTCGGGTGCGATTTTCCAGGCCTCATAGGCTCGCGGATTTGTCCCAGGCCCATCCGACCAGGAGGCAATCCAGATCGGAACCATTCGCGCCACGTCCGCGTTGGCTTCAGCGATCGTGATCCCCGGCTTGAGCCGCGCGACGCCCTGATAGTTGAAACCGGCCAGAGCGAATCTTCCCCGATCGAAAGACAGCGGAAAAAGGAGATCGGGCTCGGCATTGGCGATCCGAAATCCCTGCGGCATGACACCGACGATTTCCTTCGGTCGTGAATCCACGATAAGGGTGCGTCCGATGACCGATCGGTCTCCTCCGAAACGCCGCTGCCAGTACCCGTAACTGAGCATCACTGTGGAGTACGCCATGAAGACGCTTGGGGGCGGCCGGGTGGGGCCGACCTGATCACCGGCCAAGAGCCAACGGCCGGCGGCGGGTGGAACATCGAGCGTTTGGAGAAGGCCATCGCTGATGCCGATCGCGCGGACGTCTTCCGGGTCTCCCACCTCCGTCACGGTCCCCCTAGTAGCGACCCACACGCCCATCGATTGAAAGACCCGGTTGTTCTCGGCATAGGTCATGTACATGGACGGGGAAAGATTCAACCCGTCGGAAGAACTTGCCAGTCCGGGGGCGCCGGGTGTCATCTGACGAAGCGCGACCAATTCGTCCGACCGCGGATAAGACAACGGCTTCAGAAGGATGCTATTCAAGACGCTGAAGACCGCGGTGTTCGCGCCAAAACCGAGCGCGAGCGTCAGCACGACAACCGCCGTGAACCTCGAGTTGTGACGCATCGCGCGCAGCGCGTAGAGCACATCGCGGCGCAGCGAATCGACCAGCCCGATCGTGTTCATACGAGATCCCCCACGTGCCGTCGCTGTGGGCGTCCGCTGATTGTCGTTCAGCCGCGCTTCTTCTTCGCTTGCCTGACGACGTTCAACAGCGAATCGATGCTGGCCTCGTCCGCGCCCTCGACGACGAAGACGTCCACGCCCTTCCGCACGACGCGCGTCGGCACCGGCGCGTCGGCGTACTTGGCCGCGAGCACGCGCTGATACGCGTCGACGAACTTCTTTGCATCTGCTTCGGTGTCCCAGGCTGTGCGCAACAGGAGCAGCGTCGCGTTTCCGTCGTGGCGCTTGAACACGGCGTAGCGATCACCGCCCCACCCGGCCGCCGCGGACGCGGCTTCCGGCTCCAAGCCGTTCACCTTGAAGACGGTGCGCCATTGGAACTCGCCGAGCACGTCCTCATCGAGCAGTTCCCAGCCCTTGAGTGCCGGCACCCTGTCGAATTTCGGCCATTCGAACGAGACCGGTGCTTCGCGAGCGAGCCACTTCTCCGGATGGAGAATCTGCTCCGTCGATTGGGGCGGATATTCCGTGTAGAGCTTCTCCACGGCGGACCATCCCTGTTCCTGCACCGCGAACACGAAGCCCAGGCCCTTCAAGTAGACGCCCATCATCGAATCGAGGATGAACGGCGGGACATCGCGGGCGGACTCGATAGCAGCCTGCACTTCCTTGCCGGCCAGCTGCGCCACCTGCGGTTGCTTGAGCATCTCGCGGAGCTGATCCATGTTCAGATCGACCTGCGCTGCGACGACCTTGGCCATCACGTCACGTGGCGGCAAGGTGTGCGCGATGCTCTGAACGAACCACAGGCTCATCAGATACGTGGCTTCACCCTCGACGACGGCCTGGCGCGCGACGAGCGCATCGCCGTTGACGGAGCGAGCGCTGCGCGGGGACCCCATTTCGAGATAACGGGCGAGGCCGAAATACTGATCCTGCAGGGCGTGATACAGCTCGTGCGAGTACAGCGCGCCCCGCATCGTTTCGGGCATCCCGCTCATGACCACGAAGAAGCGCTGCTTGTCGGGATCGTAGTAGGCGCCGACCTGCGAGGTCATCACGGCGGTCATCATTGCGCGAAAGTCGTCGATCGGCGGCCCGCGATACAGGCCGAGGGTGCGGACGATCGTGCCGTAGTGACGCCTGATGCCTTCCGGAACGGTCTCGTCGATGCGTCGCGAGACGTAGTCGCCGAAATCCGCGGTCGATTGCCGCGCGACGGCCACGGGCTGCTTGAACGGGAGGCCGCGGATTTTCGCGACGTCGAGCGCGATGCCGTCGACTGCGGCTTGAGCATCGGCCGGAGCCGCGGTCGCAGCTTCCTGCGCGCGCGCGGACAGCGCGCCGAGAAACACCGCGGCGAGACCCAAGGCGCGAATCACGATGCGTGGAGTCACGCTTCCTCCCCTGCGCCTGACTAGTAGCGCAGGATCGACCCGCCGCGCCGCTCCTGTTGGCGCCGTTTGATGCGCAGAAAGATCTGCCGCCGTTTGGCCGCGAGCCAGTCGGCCCGGTTCGCTTTCTTGCCGCGCAGCGTAGCTTCGTTGTCGCGGTACTCGCAGAACTCGCGATAGCCGGCCACCTCGTGCTTGAGCTCGCGCATCACGAGCTCCGCCATCAGCGCGTCGTCGAGGAAACCGATGCCGGGGATCTTGTCCGGGATCATGTCCTTCGGCACCGCGAAGTAACCGACGGCCGAGACGATACGGCGGCGGTCGTTTTCGGGCAGCGGCCACTCGCTGTCGTCGAGCAGGTCGAGCAACACGACGAGATCCGCCAGGCGGTCCTGCACGTACCCGGGAGCTTTCGACTTCGTGGCCTGGCGCAGTAGCCGACGAGCGCCGTCGACGAGCTCCTTCTCCGCTCGCTTGGCGTTGTGTTTCCAGACGTCGTCCATGACCCGGCGGTAGTAGCCGAGATCGTCGTCGCTGAGCTCGAGCACGATTTTTAGCGGCATTCTTCTTTCTCCCGATTGTTATCAGCCGTTGTCGGGGGCGAATAGTAAAACGAATCGTTCGATTGTGCGATCGTCTCGCTACCTTCGGTTCGAGACCGCCGCCCGTAACAGACGCAATCGTGCATCCATTTCCTCGGGTGTCATCGCGGCATACTTGGGCGGAAGGAGTCGGCGACTGCTTGCCTCGAACACGGCCAGAAGTTCCATGTACTCCAGTAGCTCGGAGTCGCGGCTGGGGAAGTAGTCCTTCAGCGCCGCGAGAAAATGCCGTGCCTCAACGGCAGCGTCCGCGCCCGAGTCGTGCGCGGCCAAGTCGTTGGCCAGCAATACGACCGCCTCGACGTCTGCGTTGCTGTACCCCACGAGCTTTTTCGAGAACTCCGCGCGCGTGGCCTTGAAGTCGACGGACGAGTTGACGTGGTTCTTGCGCAGCTGCGCGCCGAGCACCGCTTCGACCTCTTCAGGCGTTTGCGAGTACAGAAACGGGATCTTGCGATCGAGTCGGCCCGCGCGCTTGATGTCCGAGTCCAGCTTGTCGGGACGATTCGTCATCAGCAGGAACAGGATCCGTCCGCGATTGCTCGTATCGGACATGAACTCCTTGATGCGCGCGATGACCCGCGACGACGTGCCGCCGTCCTCTTCCCCGCTCGTTCCACCGAAAGCACGATCGCCTTCGTCGATGATCACGACGACTTGGCCGATCGCCTGGATCACGCCAAGGATCTTCTCGAGGTTGCCCTCCGTCGCGCCCACCCATTTCGAGCGGAAGTTCTTGAGCTTGATGGTCGTGAGGCGGCATTCCTTCGCAAAGGCCTCCGCGACGAAGGTCTTGCCCGTTCCCATCGGCCCGGTAAACAGCATGCCCATCGGGACGCGGCTCACGCGCCCCTCGCGGATGTTCTCCGCGATCGCGGAGAGCTCGCTCTTGACCTCTTCCATACCGCCGACGACCTCGAAGCCGTGGGACGGTTCGACGAACTCCACCAATCCGAAACACTCGCGTTCCAGGATCTCGCGCTTGCGACCCTGAATGAGTTGATCGGCCGCGGCATGGACACGCTCCCCGCTCTCCGCGAGCGCCGCGGTAGCGGCGCCCGTGCCCGGCGCCAGGAGCTTCTCGACTTCCGCGCGTGACAGGGCTGCGGTCAGCGCGGCGAACTTGTGTGCTCTCTCGCGGGCATCCTTGCCGCCGCCGAGAAGCTGCAAAACGAAGGCTTCGCGATCGGCGCGGCTCTCCAGCGCGGCCGCAGGGGGCGCCAGGATCGAGAAGATCTGAATCGCCTTGAGCCCCGCCGTCATCGCCGCGTAGCGGTCCACGTCCTTGTCGGCGAGCTGCGGATCCGCGAGCTGCGCGACGGCGCGGCGCGCCGCAAGATCCGGCATCGGAATACGCACCACGGCGACGCGCGGATTGGCGACGAGCTTCGGCGACAGATCGGTGAGGTTCTCGGCAACGAGAACGACGAGGTTGTCGCTCTTCTCGAGCGCCGGCAAGAACGACCAACGATGCAAGGTGACGATCGACGCGCGATCGGATTCGCTCTGGAAAGCCGGATCCCCGGCCGGGGCGAGCGCATCGGCATACTCGAGCACGACCGCGGTGCGGTCGCTGCCGACGAGCAGCCTCTCGAGAGCGGCCAGGGCCTTGTCCTTCGGTGCCGCCGCGGTCAGATCCTCGCTCGCCTCGACTCCCGAGGTGCGCTTCGCGAAATGCCCTCCGGTCGCGACGTTGTAGGCGACCACCGTATCCTTGGTCTCGCTCAGCAGCACCTCGGTGAGAAACGTCGACAGCGTTCGCAGGCCATCGTGCACAACGGCGTCGAAGACATTGCCGTGCAACACGAACATCGAGGCTTCGCCGCGCACGTAGCGGCGCCGCAGGTCCTCGGCCCACGCCGGCAGCGTGCGCGCGCTTGTATCGTCACTCATCGCGATCCAGCCGTCCGATAATCATCTCTGTGTCCCGCGTTGTCTCACGAATTGCCTCTACCCCGTCGAGCAGCTCGTCGAGCTGACCGGACAGTTCGCGTGGCGACTGCATCGTCACGATCTGCTCAACCAACAGCTGGAACGAATTCTCGATGAGGTCGAGCTGGCCGCGTGCTACCTGGAGGTAGCGCCTGATCTCCTCGAGCTTCGCCATCCGCTTGTCCGTCACCACGACGTTCTTCTGAGCGATCTGGGCCTCCGGATCGTTGGCCCCGGCGGCCTTGGCGATGTCCCCATAGCGCTTGCGATCGCGGTCGAGCTGTCCCGGATCGATATTGCTGAGGTAGCCCGAATAGCGCTGGCAGGTGAGCGACATCTCGACGTAGGCCGACACGAGCCGGTCGGTCTTCGCCAATTCGCTGCGCAGCAGATCGCGGGCGAAGGACGGATTCTGTGCCGCCAGGCGGTGAATCTCCGCCTGTCGCGCGAGCAGCGCCTCGACGCGCGTCCGCGACGCGTGATCGAGCGGCGCTATTCGCGCCTCGCGGTCCGCGGCGGCCGCAGTGTCCCGAAGCCGTTGGAGCTGCGGATCCCAGAGGCGGCGGCGCAGTATCGGCGAGTCGGGTGCATGCAGAAGCCAGAGGGCCTCGAGACCCGCGGCGACGATCAGGAACGCCGCGCTCCCGGTCAGCGCAGACGTCGCAACGCCCCCGAGGAACAGAGACAGGTTGTACGGATTCGCGAACGCCATTTTGAGGTACGCGCGCGGGCCGTCGGGCACCTCACGCGGCAGCTCTTCGGGCGCGAGATCGTCGGCGGGACGGCTGCTGGTGCGAACCGTCGGCGGGGTCGCCGCCGCCTGGCGCGAACGGGGCGGCGTTTGCGGTATCTGATCGGTTCCCACCGCGATCTCGGTTACATCGGCGGCGCGGACGAGTAGAGAAGGTCGAGCAACTGCTTCTCCACCGCACGGAACTCGGGAGCCGACTTGAGCGCAATGTCGCGGCGCGCAAAGGCCGGCACGTCGACACGATGCAGGATACGCGCCGGTCTCGGCGACATCACATAGGCCGTCTCGGCGAGGTAGACGGCTTCCGAGACGTCGTGGGTCACGAACAGGATCGTATGATCCTCCTGGCGCGCAATGTCGATCAGGAGACCCTGCATGCCCCAGCGCGTCTGGGGATCCAGGGCGCCGAACGGTTCGTCCATGAGCACGACGCGCGGCTTGTTGATAAGCGTGCGCGCAATGGCCACGCGTTGTTTCATGCCACCCGAGAGGTCCTTCGGGTGATGGTCCGCGAACTCGAGCAGCCCCACCGCTTTCAGGTACTTGTCCGACTGCGCGCGGCGCTCGTCGACGCCGACGCCGCGCAGGCGTAGGCCGTACTCGACGTTCTCGCGCACCGTCAACCAACCAAACGACGTGTAGGTCTGGAACACCATGCCGCGATCGCGGCTCGCACCGTCGACCACGACGCCGTCGACGAACACCTCTCCCGAGGTCGGGGGCAGCAAGCCCGCGACGGCTTTGAGGATGGTCGACTTCCCGCAGCCCGAGGGACCGAGGAACACGATGATCTCACCGCGCCCCGGTTGGTCCATGACGTCGAAGGACACGCCGCGGACCGCCTCGATGCTCGCACCCTCGCGGTCGCTGTAAGTGACGTGCAGGTTCTCGACACGCAGCTTGGGTACCGCCGCCTTCGGGTCCGGCTTGTACGTCGGCCGTCCGGCGACTCCGTCGGCGACGGTGACCGCGACGGTTCCCGCCTCGCCGACGACGGGAGGCTCGTTGCGTGGCTCCGCTCCGCTCACTCTGACTCTTCCCGCCAGCGAAACATGAGCCTCGAGATTGTCCGAATCGCGAAATCGGTCACCAGTCCGATGCCGCCGATGACCAGCAGACCGGCGAACGACCAGGACGCCTTCTGGTGCGTGCGCGCGAGCTCGACCATGTAGCCCAACCCGTGCTCGGGATTGACCGCCTCGGCGAGAATCACGTAGGTCCAGGCGATGGCGTTCATGACCCGAAACGAATCGAAGATCTCCGGCAGCGCGGCCGGCAACAGGACCGTGCGGACCACCTGTGCCTTCGTCGCCCCGAGCGTGCGCGCGGTTTGTACCAGCTCTTCCGGCACGGTCCGCACGGCTGAAACGACGACCGGCAGCAGATAAACAAAGACGCCGAGAAACAGGAACGCGATCTTTTCCTGCTCGTAGATCCCGAACCATAGAATAAGGAGCGGAATGAACGCGGAGATCGGCATGTAGCGCAGGGGCGCCATGATCGGCTCGAACACGCGATGCACCGCGTCGAACGCGCCCATCAGAATCCCGAGTGGCAAAGCAACCGCCGCAGCGAGCAGAAACGCGATGCCGATGCGCCGCGACGAGATCAGAATCGCGCTGCCAAGATCCTGCTGCAGAAAGAGCTGCAGAGTGCCGCGGATCACTTCCGTCGGTGACGGCAGGAAATCCGGCGGCGCGAACCCGCCATAGCTCAGCAGGCACCACAGCCCGAGCACGACCCCCGGTGCGACGAACCCGAGCGCAAAACCGACCGCGGACGGGATCGGCGTCCGCAATGCAAACAGGTCCCTCGCGTGCTTCACCGGTGCTACTGGGATGCGAGGATGACTTTGATATCCGTGCGCCGATTCAGCTGGCGGCCACCTTCGGTGTCGTTGGTGGCGATCGGGTTCGCCGCGCCGTGACCCTCGGCCTGAAAGCGGCTGCGCGGAATGGCGGCAAAGTTCTCCGTGATGTACTTGATCACCGCGAGCGCGCGACGCTCCGACAGGCTGAGGTTCGTCGCCGCACTTCCGGTCGCGTCGGTGTTGCCCTCGACCCGCAGATAGGTGTTGCCGAACGAAGTCATCGTCTCGCCGAGGGAGTCGAGCACGATGTACGAGCCCGCCATGATCTCATCGGACCCCGGCGTGAAATGGATCTGGATCTGCTTGTTGATGATGGCGCGATCGGACGACGACGGCGCGCGCTCGGTGAGCTTCGGCTCGTCGACGCGCTCACCGGGGTAGTCGCCCGCGAGCGCACTCAGGAAGCGAGTGTCCGCCCAATCGCGTGCGCTCACGGAACGCGTGACGAGCCCCTTCTTGCGCCAGATGACGAAAGCCGTGTCGAACAGAGTCTCGTAATGCGCTTTGCCACCGGACAGTCCGTAGAACTGCGCGTTGTCCGCGTAGGTGGTGAGCTTCAGGCCCGACAACATGCCGGACACGGTGTCCGAGTCGAGCTTCAGCGCCTTGGCCACCAGCTCGTAGGCCGTGTTCGGATCTTGCTGAATGCGCTTGATGCCCTCGAGCCAGCCATGCACGAAGTCACGGATCGTGTCCGGATACTGGTCGATCACGTTCTGCCGCGCGACGAGCGTATCGGCAATGATGTTCGTGGCCGCCGTGGTGGACACCAGGATATGCGCCTCGTCGCCTCGTGCCATGACGGCGCCCGACAGATCAGGCTCCCACGTGACCGCCGCATCGACCTGCTTCGCCTTGAAAGTGGCCGCTGCCGCCGGCGCGTCCTGCGTAAAGATGATGTTCTTCTCGACCGCTGCACGGTCCTCCGGGCTCAGACCCGATTGCGACAACAGGTACAGCAGCAGGAAGTGCGACGGCGTGAACTGCGTGCAGGCGATCTTGTGGCCTTTCAGCTGTTCGACCGAATTGATCGAGCTCAGGGAGACGATGCCGTCCCCGCCGCGCGACCAGTCCTGCATGATGATCGACTTGGCGCCCTGACGCTGCTCGGCGAGGATCGAGGCCTCGCGCGCCCAGTTGTCGACCGTGTCCCACATGATGTCGATGTCGCCGTTGCGAAACGCCGCGAGTTTGGCCGCCGGGTCTTCCAGCAGCACGAACTTCACGTCCAGCCCGTATTGCGTGCGGTAGCCGGATCCGGCATTGGGATCGAGGCCGTTGTTGAAGACGATGCCCGGAGAATGCCCGGCCCAGGTATTGATCCCGACCACGAGCGGCCGATTGAGTTTGCCGGCGGCCGACAACGACGATCGGGCAACGCCGGTCGAGCCGGTGCCGCGCGTCGGGTCGGGCGGTGCGCTCTTCAGCGCATCGAAATCGGCCGGCGCGACCACCGGTGCCGTGGCCTGCGGGTTCGGCTGCTCCGCGCCGGCCCACTTGCGAATCTCGTCACCTTTGTAGTGCCACGCCGTGTAGCCGAGCACACCGAGGATCACTAGGGTGATGAAAAACTTGGCGAATCCCGTGAGCTTCATGTCCCGCTCCTAGTAAGTCTTCAAAGTGTTTTCTGACCAGCCGCCGCTTGCTGCGCGGCGCGCTTGGCCTTCAGCTCGTCGAGCTGTTGCTTCGCCTGCACGTCCCCGGTCTGGGTCTTCAGCGCCGCGAGACGCGCGTCGAGCGACGAGGAAGACAGCTCGTCGCCAAGATTGGCTTGAGCGATCGTGTTCCTGATGTGCTCGCGAACCGTGTCGAGTGCCTTGACCTCGGCGTCGAGCGACAAACCCTCCAGCTGGTCCTGGATGCGCACCCGCGCTTGCGCGGACTGCATCCGCGCCAGCATGACGTCACGTTCGGCCTTGAGCTTTCTGATCTCCGCCTGGACGTTCAAGATCGAATTCTTGGCGTTGGTCGCATCCTTCTGCGCGCTATCCAAGTCGGCCCGCATCTCGGCGAGATCTTGAGTCAGCTGGTTCTTCTTCTGAATCAAGACGACCGCGAGGTCGTCCTGGTGCGTGTCGACCGCCGTGTTCAGCTCCGCCTCGGTCTGCGCGAGGTCCCGCGTCGTCTGCCCCACTCGCGAGTCGAGGTCTTCGCGTCTGCGAAGAATGGCGGCGGTCGCGGACTTCAGCTTGGAGTATTTCTCGATCATCGAATTGATCGCATTCTCGTACGCGATCTCGGGGTGTTCTTTCTCGACGTCGGAGATCCACAGCGAAACGAAACCTCTCCAGAGGTTCAACAGGCGAACGATGACTCCACTACTGGCCATGGCTATCTCGCTTTCACGTCGGATGGGCTGGTGAGTTTGGGTGACTCGCGAACGACGCGAGCCACGGCCTCCTGGCCAAAGAACTCCAGGACGCGCTGAATCTCGAGCTTGCGATCGTTGCAGGCCTTGATCACCGCCTGCTGCTCGTCGCTGCGCTGCGCCATCACCGTCCTGATCTGGGTGACCTCTTGCTCGTGCTGTGCGATTCGACGCTGGGACTCTTCGATGACCTTGCGCGTGTCACGCGCATCGGCCTGGATATAGCCTTCGAGCGCCTGGACCTCGTGGACCCCGGCCTCGATGATCTTCGCGATCGGCACGCCGAACGCCTTCAGAGAGGCCTCGACAATCTGTTTCTTGACCGCCGGGTCGGCCTGCGTGGGCAAGGTGTTGAGAAGATCCGCCGCTTTGGCGGCGTGCTCGCGCATGTCCCGGTCGATGCCGGCGGCGTCGAACACGGCGTCGAAATCGACGCGCCCGCCCTGCGCCATGGGCACGTCTTTGGCGAAGGTCGCGTCCAGGGCCGCCGTGTCCATGCCCGGTGCTTCGGCGACAACGTTCCCGGCGGCCTGCCCGTTCTCGCCCGGAACGACGAACCACCCAAGCACCGTTGCCCCCCAGTTCTTCCGGTCGGTCATCTTAGGCTCTTATGTATTACCGATTCGTGCGTAGCGAAAAGCCGTCTCAAAGCCGCGAAAATGCTAACACGAACGGCCTCTCGGGTGCCCGGACGAATCGCGCACGCCAGCCAGCCAGCACGCCGAGCGTGTCGGCTGTTCGCGCGCGCGTTACTGTGCCTGGCAGGCCGCCATCTTCTGCGCGTACTGCGTGCCGAACTCCGTGCTCATCGCCATCTGGTCCTGCAACGTGAGACGCATCATCGCGCGGTTCGGATTTGCCGGATCGACCGGCGCGACTGTTTGCTGCCCCGCCGCGCCCGCCTCACGTACGGAGCGAATGTCCGCCTCGTAGTCGGCCTTGTCCTTCGCCGATAGGCCCGTCGACGCGGCCAGGTTCTTTTGCATGTGATCCGCCTGGATGCTCAAGCGCAGACCCTGAAGTTTTTGCTGACACGCCGTCACCTTCGCGACGATGGCTTGGTTCGAGGCGGCGCCGGCGGCGTGCTGCTGAGCCATTCGCGCCTGCTGCTTCTCGCGGCGCTCGGCGTGCTGCTCCTCGAGCGTCTTCGGGAACGGGCTCGGCAGCGCGGTGATCGGAATCGTTGCGATGTCGATGGGCGTCTCCATCTTCGACGCGAGGTCTTGCTCGTATTTCTTCTGGCCGGACTGATCCACGCCCGGCGAGAAGCGCGTCATGCCGCCGTATTTCTTCTCGCACGCCACGTTGTTCTCTTGGCTGAAGCGCGCGTGCATCGTCTGGATCGACTGCTGCTCTTTCTCCGTGAGGCCCAAAAAATAACGTGTCGAATTCTTTGGATCGGGCGGGTTGTACGGTTTGTCAGGCGTTACCGCGCGCAACGCCTTGATCTCGGCTAGCCATATGGTGCGCATCTCCGGCGTGAGCGCGGGGGACTGTGCGAGTTTCGCCTCGATCCGGTCCGCCATCAGATGCTCACTGTGGCCGATCGACTGGTTCTGGCATCTCGCGAAGTTCTCGAGCCCGTCACCGAGCTGCGTCGCGGACTGAGCGAACGCGGACGGTGCAGCGATGATCGCTGCGATCGACAACAGGCACAAACCCGACTTCGTCTTATTCATGTGAGTTTTTCCTTCCGTTATGGGGAGGCAAGCGCGAGCGGCACGGTCGTCATTCCAAATGGCCGATGTTCTTCGGCTTCGTGATGCCGAAGTGATCGGCAAGCTGCGACCCCTTCGGCCCGTCCGTATTGGCCCCGGGATCGAGCGGCAACATCGTGTCGCTCCAGGCGCGATAGTCCGCGACGAGTCGCGCATAGATCTCGGGCTGGCGGTCCTTCAGGTTCGCGCGCTCGAGCGGATCTTCCACGACGTTGAACAGGAACGTATTGTCGAGGATCTTCAGGTACTTCCACGCGCCGTCGCGGCAAGCTTCCTGCAGTAGATTCAGGTAGCGCCAGAACAGTGTGCGCGTCACCGGCGGGGCGTTCGCCGTGAGCGTCGGCAGCAAGTTCATACCGTCCGACGGAAAGCTCGCGTCGGGGGTCGCGCCGGCTGCGGCCAGCAGCGTGGGCAACCAATCCATGTGCATGATCGTCTGGTGCTCGTTGATCGAGCCGGCCGGCACGCGTTTGGGCCACCGCACGATCGCGGGAATCCTGATGCCACCTTCCAGCAGCTCCGTCTTCATGCCGGTGAAGGGCCAGCGGTCGCTGTAACGCTCGCCGCCGTTGTCGCTCGTGAAGATCACGAGCGTGTCGTTGGCGACGCGGCCGGCCTCGAGGGCATCGAGAACTCGGCCGATCTGGTAGTCCATGCGCGTGACCATCGCGGCGTAGGTCCGCATCGAGCCGCCGTCGTAGTCGAAGCGGCTTCGTCCCTGAAGCGCCAACCGTTTCGACTCGGCCTCGTCACCCGGCCCTTCCCACGGCCAGTGCGGCGCGTTGAAGTGCAGGCTCAACAGGAACGGTTGTCGACCGGCGGCGTAGTCGCGGATCACGCGCACGGCGCGATCACCGAAGAGATCCGTCAGGTAGCCGGGCTGGTGCGTGAGCTCGTCTTCCGTCCAGAGCACGCGGTCGTGATCGAAGTAGTCCGAACCGCCTTCGCGGAAACCGAAAAAGTGATCGTAGCCGCTCTTCAAGGGGCCGAAG
>FTFB01006067.1_pt1 | contig 16264 bp, 9 predicted proteins | sample 1658331 | NCBI WGS metagenome assembly FTFB01 (sample SAMEA3914816, study PRJEB12502) | metagenome | biome: forest; material: soil | place: USA | collected 2011-09-16 | depth 0.3 m | reverse complement strand
GGACACCGGCATCAAGGTTCGCCTCGGCGTCATGATGTTCCTCGAGTTCTTCGTGTGGGGCGCGTGGTTCGTCACCATGGGCAGCCATCTGACGGGGGCGCTGCATTTCACCGACCCGCAAAACGCGCTCGCGTACGCGACGCAGTCGTGGGGCGCGATCCTCGCGCCGTTCATCATCGGATTGATCGCGGACAAGTACGTGAACGCCGAGCGGCTGCTTGGCGTGATCCACCTCATCGGTGCCGCACTCATGTACGTGCTCGCGAGCGCGACGCAGTTCGACGCGTTCTATCCGTATCTCCTGGGGTACATGATCTTGTACATGCCCACGCTCGCGCTCGTGAACGCGATCGCGTTCCGGCACGTGCCTAACCCGGCCGGCAGCTTCGGATATATTCGCGCAGGGGGCACACTCGGCTGGATCGTCGCCGGAGTTGCGATCAGCTATTTCGGCTGGGACGCGCCGGCAGGGATCGCGGCCGGGCCACTGAAAAACACGTTTCTGATGGCGTCCGCGGCATCGCTGCTGCTCGGCTTCTATAGTTTCACACTGCCGGGCACGCCTCCGCAGCGCGGCGCCGGCGCCGGGGGGTTGCGCGAAGCCCTCGGCCTCGATGCGCTCGTGCTGCTACGCGATCGCAACTACCTCGTGTTCTTCGTCGCGTCGATCCTGATCTGCATCCCGCTCGCGTTCTACTATCAGCACGCGAACCAGTTCCTGACGGAACTTCGCCTCGAGAACGCCACCGGCAAACAAGCGCTGGGGCAAGTGTCGGAGCTCTTGTTCATGCTGCTCGTACCGTTGTTCCTCACTCGCTTCGGGATGAAGCTCACGCTCCTGATCGGCATGGTGGCCTGGGCCGTGCGCTACGTGCTGTTCGCGTACGGCAACGCCGGCGAGTTCGTATCCCTGTTGATGGTCGGCATCCTGTTGCACGGCGTGTGCTACGACTTCTTCTTCGTCTCGGGCCAGGTGTTCACGGATTCGAAGGCCGGGCTGCGCTACAAGAGCGCGGCGCAGGGCCTCATCACGCTCGCGACCTACGGCGTCGGCATGCTGATCGGTTTCTGGGTCGCGGGGCAGCTGACGAGTGCCTTCGCTTTGAACGAAGGCCACGACTGGCGCTCGATCTGGATCTATCCGGCCGGATTTGCCGCGCTGGTCGCCGTGCTGTTCGCCCTGCTGTTCCGCAACGAAGTGCTCCCCGCGCGCGGGACCAAGAGCTAGAGGTGCCGTCATGAATCGCCGCGACTTCCTGGCCCACACCACGACGCTGACCGCAGGCGCCGCACTCGCACCGCGGGCGCTGCACGCCGCGTGCGCGGGGCTTCCCGCCGGCGTGCAGCTGTACACCGTGCGCGACCTGTTGCAGAAGGATCCGCGCGGCACGCTCGCTGCGCTGCAGAAGATCGGCATCGTCGAGGGCGAGCTGTACGGCCTGAATGGTCCGGAGAACGCCTCGCTGTTCGGGCTCACGGCCAAGGAGCTGAAGCAGGCGTTCGACGCGAGCGGCATCAAAGTGTCGATGTCGCACATCGGCGGCGCGTTGACGAACACGGGCGCGATCGCGCAGATCGCACGCTCGCTCGGCGTGAGCACGGTGATCGTGGCGCTGCCGAACGAGTTCGCCGCACAGCGCGACGGCCGCTTCACCATGGTGCCGGCCGAGAGCCGCGCTCAGCTTGACCAACTGGCGACGCGGCTCAATCACGTGGGGCGCGAATACCGTTCAGAGGGACTCACGTTCGGTTATCACAACCATTGGGTGGAATTCGTCGAGGTCGAAGGCGTGCTGCCGTACGATTACCTGATGAGCCACACCGATGCGGATCTCGTGAAGATCGAGCTCGATCTGGGCTGGCTCGCGTACGCCAAGGTCGACCCGGTGCAGTACATCAAGAAGTACAGTGGCCGCGTGATCTCGTGCCACCTGAAGGACTTCGACGCGACGATCGCGTCGGACGTCCCGCAACGCAAGCTCGTGCCGCCCGGTGCCGGCGCGATCGATTTTGCCGCGGCGCTCGCGGCCATGCGTGCCGCGAAGGTCGCACACGGCTTCATCGAGATCGACGTCAGCGACGACGCGCTCGCGGGCGTGCGGCGCGGACACGAGCATCTGCAGCATCTACAGGGCTGCGCGTAACCACTGCCGCGAAGCCGGCACGCTCCAGAGGGGATTCATGAGAACAACGATCTTCAGCCGATCCATTCGCGCCTTCGCGGCGATAGCGATGTTCGCCGCGGCGAGCGCGGCCTACGCGCACCACTCGTTCGCGATGTTCGACAACGATAACCAGGTCAAGCTCAAGGGCACGGTCAAAGACTTTCAGTGGCAGAACCCCCATGTGTACATCGAGATCGACGCGTCGAACGTGTACGCCAAGGACAAGGGCACGAAGTCATGGACGATCGAGTGCGCGAATCCCGGAATCCTCAATCGCATCGGTTGGAAGTTCAACATGGTGAAGGTCGGCGACGAGGTTACGCTGATCGTCGCACCGCTGCGCAGCGGTGAGCCCGGGGCACTGCTGAAGCAGATCACGCTTCCCGACGGCAAAGTGTTCACGAACGGCGGCCCCGCCGGTCCGCCGAACATCCAGTAGCGGTGGCCAAGCACATGCAAAAGACGAATTCGGTCTGCCGGCCTAACCCCGCCCGCGCAGCGAGACGATCCCGGGTAGCCGCGATTGCGCTGCTCGCACTCTGCGCGCTGCCGAGCGTGCACGCACAGGCGCCGGACCGCAGCCGGTCGAGCGAAGCCGCCGTCGGCCACCCGGATTTCAGCGGCACCTGGGAGCGCTATGCGCCGCAGCGTGACCCGAATGCGCCGCCGTCGGGCGTCAGCGGCGGGCTTGGCCCCGCGTTCGGCACCACGCCGCCACCCCTGAAGCCCGAGTACGCGGCGGCGTACGCGGCCGACGTGAAGAAGAGGCAAGACGCAGAGCGGCGCGGCGAGCCGATTGCGAACGCGAATGCGCAGTGCATTCCCGATGGCATGCCCTCGATGATGCTCGTGATATTTCCGATGGAAGTGCTGCAGACGCGCGGTCAGCTCACGATCGTGCAGGAAGCGTTCAGTCAGATCCGACGGATCTACATCGGCGAGGACCCGCCAGCCCTCGAGGACGCCGAGCCGTCGTTCTTCGGCCATTCGGGCGCGAAGTGGGACGGCGATACGCTCGTGGTCGAAACGGTCGGCGTCAAGGAGAGCGTGCGCTATCGCAGCGTGCCGCATTCGAATCAGATGCGCATTCGCGAGCGCATGCGAATGCTCGACGCGAATCGCTTCGAGAATCAGATCACCGTCACCGACCCCGTCTACTTCTCGGGCCCGTGGTCCTGGACCTGGACTTACCAACGCAAGCCTGGTTACAAGATGTACGAGTATGTCTGCGAGGACAACCGCGAATTCGTGGACCCGGACACCGGGAGTCAACGGATGCGATTCAGGAACAAGCCGGAATAACCTCTCCCGGGCACACTGTAGGACCTAGCTGACACCGCCAACGCGTCCACGCCGATAGGGGTGGCGTCGCAGTGTGCGGATCATCGAGGCTCGAAAAGCCTCACGAGGGTCCGCAAAATGAACGCATCAGTTCGCCACAGCTGCGGTCCACGTCAGAACCAGCTGCTCGCCGCGCTTCCTGATGTCGCCTGGGATTGGTGGAAGGCGCATCTGGAGCCCATAGAGTTACAACGCGGTCAAGTGCTCTGCGAGCGAAGCAGCACACCGGCCTTTGTGTATTTCCCGACAACGGCCGTCGTGTCGCTGCTGTGCATGACGCAGGACGGCGGTTCCGCTGAAATCGCCGTGGTGGGCAACGACGGCATGGTAGGCATCCCGTTGTTCATGGGCGGCAACGCCATGCCCAGCCGAGCCGTGGTGCATAGCGCCGGGCACGGCTACCGGCTGCGCGCGCAGGCCGCGAAGCGCGAGGTGAACCGTGACCGACCCGTGCTGGACATGCTGTTGCGCTATGCGCAGTCGGTAATCGCGCAAGTGGCGCAAACCGCCCTGTGCAATCGCTTCCACACAATCGACCAGCAACTATGCCGGCGACTGCTGCTCGGCCTCGACCGGTCACAGCGCGACGAGCTGGAAATGACGCAGGAGCTGGTTGCCAATCTGCTCGGCGTGCGCCGGGAAGGCGTCACCGTGGCCGCGCACAAGCTGCAGCAGGCCGGAGTGATCAGGTACAGCCGCGGACACGTCTCGGTCCTCGACCGCGGGCGATTGGAAGAGCGGGCCTGCGAGTGTTACGCGGTGACCAAGAAGGAATACGCCCGGTTGCTACCGGCGCAGCTGGCCGCATGACAGGCGGCCCGACGACAGCGCCTGTGTCAGTCGCGGCGTCGGCGAGCCGCGCTACTGCGCGCCGGGCAACAGACGATAGCGCCGGCCGCCGACCACGAGGTCGTCCCATTGCGAGGACTCGACTCTGAAGTCGCCGGCGCCAACGCGCGCGACGACGTCGTCACGGCTTTCGGATCTGTATATCGACATCTGCTCCACACGCCGCCAACCACTCCCCGCGCGGCTGAACACCACGGCGAAATTTTGCGTCATCAGCACGAACTCCTCCGTTCCGTCGTGGTTGAGGTCCACGAACAGTCCGGCCATGTTCTTGCCGTCGTTCCAATAGGGGCTGTGGAGCCGCTCGGCGTCCGCGAGCTCCGCGAGCTGCGGATCGAGCGTTCTGCCCGAAGGCTGCGTCACGATGCTCGCGAGGAACGTCGCACTGTCGGAGCGCGCGGGCTCCCACGGGTTTTTGCGTTCGAGCGCGGCCTTGGCTTCCCGCCGAATGTCCTCCGCGCGCGGATGGTTCTCGATTCTACTGAGCTGCTCGAGCCGATCACGACCGTACTTGCCCGCCTGAAACCGCAGGTACGTCGTCGGCGAGGCGGAGGCGCGGTAGTAGTACTCGGGCTCGGCCGTTGTGCCGCCGGGGTCCGCCAAAACCATCGCGAGCTGGCTGTCGGCGGCGAGCCGGTACGGCGAGAGGACGGGCGTTAGCGCGAGAACCAGCACCGCGATCAAATACAGCGCCGTGACGACGTTCACGGCGGCGATGCTGCGCATCCAGTGCCCCCCGCGACGCGCGGCGCTCGCATAGCCGACGCTGTACAGCACCGCGGCGCCCGCCACCACGCATGCCCAGAAGCGAGCCGCGGTGAGTCCGTGGGTCTCAATTCGCAGCCAAAGGGCATAGACCGCGACCAAAGCGACGATCACGGTGAGCGGAATGACGCAGCGCAGCGCGAACCCGATCGCCCGCGGATACGGGTTCGCGATCGAGCCGTCGCGATACGCCGCGTTCACGAGCAGAACGGCGACCGCCACCAGCCACAGCAGCCACACGGCGGCGATCGCGCGCTCGCCGGATGAGATCATGCCGGGCAGCTCGACTACGAGCGGGACCGTAAACAGCGCCAGAATCACGCCCGCGAGCAACGCGAGCCACTTCAGCACGTTCAGCGCCTGCTCGAGCACGATGCTCGTGAGCCGCTCGAGCGAGCCGATCAGCTTCAGCGCCACGCCGAACACGATGGACGTGACGGGATAGATGAAGATGGGCTCGGCGAACAGGTCGGCGAAGAACCGGATCCGGAGCATGCTGAACAGCTGCGCCCACAAGACGAGCATCAGCCAGAAGATCCCGGTAAAGACTACCGCCTCCGCGAGCACGAGCTTGTTGTTCCACGCATTCGAGAACAGGAGCTCGTAACGGCTGCGCCACCGGCCCTCGATCAGACGCGCCTGCAGGAACGGCATCACGAGCAGCCACAGGAGGCCGACGACCAAGGCCGGCTCGAATATTCGATCCGGGAATCGTTCGAGCGGCGCGTCCACGATCCATGTGCCGTAGTGCCAGCCGACCACCAGGTAGAACGCCACGAGCGCGGCGACCATCGCCCACATCAACGGCGGGCGCACGAAGCGCGCGAGCATCTGCACGGTCAGTGGTACGAACACGGCATTCGCGTACAGCGCGAGCAGCGCGCCTGGACTCGTCGCCGGCCATGCAGAGTGATCGATCGACAGATGCAGCGCGTACAAGGTCCAGCCCTGCAGCACCGCCGCCACGAGGATGATCGGAAGATCGCCCCGCGTAAGATCGCGCACGTGGTTGCGCGAAACGGATTCGTCGCTCATAAGCCCTCAGATTCCGAACCAGTTCAGTCCGAGCGTCACCAGGCCAGAAAGCAGCAGCACGACCGTCACATAGCGCACGCGAGCTTGATGCGGCGGTCCCGCGACCTGCGCCGTCCGCACTGCACGCTGCGCGGCACGGGCGTAAAGAAACGTCCCGAGCGCGACGAACGCGAGCTCGAGCACGGCCGACGCCTCCGGCCAGCGCCAGAGGCCGAAGCCGAGCAATGGGAAGTGCCCCGCATTGCCGGGCATCAGCGGCATGTCCGCGTGGTGCATCAGCAGATCGAGCACCCAGTGCGAGAACACGACGGCGCCGAGCACGAGGGCGACCGAACGTCGCCACCAGATGGCTGCGACCAACGCGAAGGTGACGGCAATGAGCAGCGCGCCCGCAAGCGAGTGCGTGTAGTCGGCGTGAATGACCCCTTCACCGTAGCCGCCGCTGGTCCCCGGTAGCGGGACGATCGTCTCGATCCCCGCTGCGAAGAGCGGGATGAACACCACGTCCATCCACACGCACGCGAGCATCAACGCCCAGAGCGGCGTCCTCGGCGCGCGGGATTTCACCGCAGCCGCGAAACCGAAGTGGCCGGCGATCATGGCGCTTTCTTGCCGGCGCTTGGCCACGGCAACCGCGCATCCAAAACGCCCGCGACGACGACGAACAACAGGATCCCGACGATGAACGACATGTGAAGCTCCGAGCGTGCGAGTTAAACGACCGGCGGAACGATCACATACCCTACCAGCTATTTGACGACGAATTCGACGGGACGGAGGTCGGCGAGCACGGCTTCGCCACGCCATACCGTTGCGGTGACGCGGTGATCGCCCTTCGTCACCGGCCAACGATACGTCGCCGCGGCGACGCGGGCCTCGCGTCCGTCGACTTCCCACACGACCCGATCGGTCGGCTCGACGCCCTGCAGTGCGAACTCGAATTGCTGCGCGTCGCCCGGAAGCCGTGGATCGTACGCAAGCTGCAATCCCGGCGTCGGCCGGCTGAAACGCACCGGCACGGCCGCCACCGTACGCGCGCCGGCGGCCGGCTCCGTGCCGCGCATGAACCACTCGTCGCGCTGCAGACATTCGTCGGCCTCGCGACGCAGCGGCATCGGCACGCACACCGAGTGCCGCGCGAGCAGCGGGCTCAAATACAGCGGCCGCGTGTCGGCGCTGCGCGTGAGCTCCGCGAATACGCTGCGCAGCACGAGCGCGGGCCCGGTCGAGCCGGTAACGCCGTCCGACGGAGTCCGGTCGAGGTTGCCCATCCAGACGCCGACCGTGTAGCGGTAGTCGAAGCCGACCGCCCAGGCGTCGTGAAAGTCGCTCGACGTGCCGGTCTTCACCGCCGTTTGCACCGGGAAGCTCAACACGCTGTCGCGGCCGAACTCGAGGGCGCGCGCGTCCGGGTCGGACAGGATGTTCGCGACCAGCGACGCCGCCTCGGCCGAGTACACGCGCCGCGCCGCCGGTACGCCTCGGTCGTTCGCGAGTGTCGCGAGCGGCCGATAGATGCCGCCGTTGGCGAGGGCTGCATACGCCTGCACGAGCTCGAGCAGCGTCACGGCCCCGCTTCCGAGCGCGATGCCGTCGCCGTAGAAATCGGGATGATTCGTGAGGCCGTCGAAGCCGAGATCGCGCAACGTCGCGAGATAGCGTTCCGTGCCGACGTATTGCAGCGTCTTCAACGCCGGAATGTTCAGTGAGTTGCCGAGCGCGTCGCGCAGCGCGACGGGGCCGTAGAAGCGCCGGCTGTAGTTCTGGTAACTGTGCAGGCCGCCCGAGGTCGATTCGACGAGCGGCTCGTCGACGATCGTCTCGGCGGCGGTCCAGCCTCGGTCGAGCGCGAGCGCATACAGGAACGGCTTCAGCGCCGAGCCCGGTTGGCGCGGCGTCGTGACCGCGTCGATGTAGCTCGCGGGGCCGTCGGCGTCACCGCCGCCCGCGACGACCCATGCGAGGACCTCGCCGGTCGTGTGATCGACCGCGAGCACGGCACCATTAGCGACCTGCTGCGACTGCAGGTGCCGCATGCGCTCGTCGAGCAGCCGCTGCACCGTCGCCTGAAGCCGCGCGTCGAGCGTCGTCGCCACCTTCGGCGTCACGGTGGCGCCCGATGCGAGCAGACTCGCGCGCGCATGTTGCATGAAGTGCGGCGCCGCCACGGCGAGCTGCGGCGACTCGAGCACCAACGTCGTAGCCAGCACGCCGTCGCGCTCCGCGAGCGGCAGCACGCCGCCGTCGACGAGCGCGCCCGCGAGGCGCTCGATCGCACCCTCGCTCGCGCGCGGATCGCGCAACAGGTCGAACCGTGTCGGCGCACGCACGAGCACGGCGAGCGCCAGCATTTCTTTCTTGCTCAACGTGCTCAAGTCGCGCGCGAAATAGTAGCTCGCCGCCTGCTGCACGCCGCGACGATTCGACGCGTACGGCACCTGGTTCAGGTAGAACTCGAGGATCTCGTCCTTGGTGAAACGCCGCTCGAGCGCGCGCGCCTCCCACCCCTCGATCCAACGGCTCCATACGCTGCGCTGCCGCGGATGCAAGAGGCGCACGACTTGCTCGCTGATCGTGCTCGCGCCGCGAATCGCACGGCCGTTGCGCGCGTTCAAGAGCGCTGCCGAAGCCCGCGCGGACCAATCCGGCCCGTGATGCTCATAGAAGCGCTTGTCCTCGGCCGCGACGAATGCCGCGCGCAGGAACTCGGGAATCTCGTGCAGCGCGACGACGTCGTGCAGGTTCCATGAGCTCGTGAACGTCGTGTTCAGCGGCTCGCCGCGGCGGTCGAGCAGCTGAATTCCACGCCAGCTCGCATCGGGCGCGTCGGCACCGGCGGCCACGCCATCCTGCGTGAGCCGCAACGTCGCCGGCAGCGGCTCGATATCGCCGATCGTCCGCAGCGCGACGCCGACGGCGGTACCCGCACCGATCAGCACGGCGAGCAGCAGCGCGAGCGGCCACCTACCGCGACGCAGGCGTGCGGGCATTTTCATGGCGCGGCCTCCACGTCGAGCGTCCCTGGCAAGCTCAACCCATAGACGTCGGGGTCATACATCTCGAGCGCTTTCGTCGGCATCACCGCGAACTCGCCTTCGGCGATCGCCTGCGCGCTGTAGCTCAAGTGATAGTTCCCGGGTGGCAGGTAATCCGAGTAGAAGCGCGCCGCGTCGTGGCGCAGCTCCTGGTGATAGAAGCTGTAGCGCGAAACGCCGTACTCCTTCCAGTCGCTGTAGTGGAACCACATCGCGCCGCCGGCGGCCTGGAACGCGCCCGCGTCGGCGTCGACGAGCGATGCGGTCGCGAGATCGCGATTGACGGGCTCGAGGCCGCCCGGCACCGGATCGTCCACGACCACGAAGTTGCGCGCCGTCGGCAGCGACATGTAAAGGTCGACGCGCACGAGCTCGCCGCGCCGGACGTGTATCGGGCTCGCGAGCAGCACCCACTTCCCGTCACGCTGCACGCTGTACTCGCGGTGAAGGTCGATGCCCGCGTTGACCTCGAGGGCCGCGTCATCGGTCGGCGCGTATGTCATCCGCGCCGAGTAGTAGAGCCGGCCCGCGCCCGCACGCTCGACGGTGAGCGTCGTCGACGTGCCGGGATCGGCCCGCCCGATCGGGCGCGAGAGCGTCACGGCGGGATCGCGGAACGCCTTGAATTCCGCCGTGCCGATGGGCGCGCCGCCGACCGACGCGGCGATTCGCATCGCCGGCGGCACGGCCTCGAACCGGCGCGCGTAGTCGACGAGCGACGACATGCAGAACATGTTTTCCTGCGTGTTCTCCCAGTGATCGCGGCTGCCGCGCGCTTGCGTGATCGCGCGGACGAGCTCGAACGGCACGTCGGCGGCCGAGCCGTCCACGCTCTCGCCGACTTGGCCGGCGCGCAGCGCGCCATTCGTGATCGCGCTCAACACCGCGCAATTGGAGTTCAATGGCGTGGCCGAGATCCTGAGATAGCCGTCGTCGAGCACTTCGTTGAACGCGATCTTGCCGCCGCTGCGAACCGAGCTCTGCAGAATGATCTGCTCGACCTCGCGCGCGATCTTCTCCCCACCCTGCACCGCGAGCGCGGCCTGCAGGTAGTGCGCCTTACCGAACAGGCTCATGTACTCGACGTGCGAGCGGTAACGCTCGAGATCCGCGAGCCCGATCTTCCCGCGCTTCGCGAGCGCCGCGAGCGCGACCGCCCGCACGGTCGACGCCATGCCGCGCGTGTAGAAGTCCGGGGCGACGTCGCGCTTCAGGAGCCCATCGAGATAGGCGTGCAGCTTGGTCTCGACGGCCTCGGGCACCGTGTAACCGTCATCGCGCAACCACGTGAACGCGAGCGCGGTATACGCGGAGAGATACGGGCTCACGTACATGTCGTTCGGCACCCAATACGTCATGCCGCCGTTCGGCGCCTGAAAGCTCGCGGCCTGCGCAAGCGTCGCGTCCGGCAAGTCGGCGGCGCCCGGCCAGGCAAGATCGGCGGGCAGATAGTCGCGCAGATGCAGGTAATGCGACGCCATGACGCCTTTCGTCAGGCGCTGCTCCCAACACCAGTAGGGATAGTCACGCATATAGCGGAACGCGCCGTCGACGTTGCCGATCACGCTCGGCGCGAGCACGACGCCGATGTCGCCGACGTCCGCGTGGATGCGTTCCGGGAAGCGCAACGACTCCGTGATCGACGCGGTGTCGAACGACCCGTAGTTCGCCGCGGTCTCGAGCGAGCGCCGCTTGTTCACGACCAGCGCGTGCTTCAGCCCGTCGGCGTCGATGGCGTCGCGCGCGGTGACCGCGAAATCGATTCGCCCCGTGGGCGTATCGCGAGCCGCGGCCACCGTGGCGGCCTCGACGGGCATCTGCACCGTCGCGCGCGCGTACGGCTCGAGATGCACCTTCGTCGCACGCGACGCGGGCACAGGCACGTTGCCGGTGGCCGAGATCGCGACGGCGATGTCGCGCGGCTTGTCCGTGCGGTTCATGACCGTGAACGCCGCCTGGAAGCGGTCGCCCTCCGTCACCTGATTCGGCATCGCCGGCCGGACCTCGGTCGGCAGGTTCACTTTGAACGTGGCCTGGCCGAGACCCATTCGGTCGGTCGGCGTCGCGGCCATCACCAGCACGCGCCAGCCGGTCAAGTTGTCCGGCAGCTCGAACTCGAAGGTGCCGTTGCCGCGCGCGTCGAGCTCGAGCGAGGGGTTCCAGTAGCTCACGTACTTGAACACCGAGCGCATGCTGAGCGCGGTGCCGCCGTCGCCCCCGGGGTTCGCGCCCTTGGTCTCGATCTTCTGGCGACCGACGAGGCGCGTGAGCAAGCTGTAGTTGCGCACGTCGAGGCCGTCGAGGGTGTAGAAGCCCGCGTACGGATCGAAGTACGACGTGCCGCCCTGGATCAGATCGAGCACGGATTCGTCGAGCACCGCAACGGCGACTTCGATCGGCTCGCGGCGGTCGCGTTCGCGCGGGCTCGCCTTCACGCGCACACGAACCTTGTCGCCGGGTTTGTAGACCGCACGATCGGGCTTCACGTCGACCGTGACTTGCTTGTAGGGGTCCACCACCGGAACCGCGACGTAACCGAGCTTGAACGACGGCTTGCCGAGATCGAGCTCGCCGGTCTCGGGAGGTGGCGCACTCACCCGCGGCGACATCACGAGCACGGACAGGAAGAAGCCCGGCATGTAGTCCTTGTCGACCGCGAATTCGATGACGGGCGTGCTGCCCTCGAGTTTCTGGGTCCACTGCTTCAGAACGCCGTAGCGCTCGATCGTGACGAGCGCGCTCGCTCCGGGATACGGGTTCTTCAGCAAATAGCGCGCGGTGTCGCCGATGTTGTAAGACGGTTTCTCCGGCACGATCTCGATCGCGTCGTCGTTGCCGCCGTGCCACACGATCTGGCCCTTGCCGACGACCCAGGTCGTAAGCTGCGTCTTGTGCGGCCGGCCGCGCGTGTCCTTGACCGCCGCCGTGAGCCGATAGCTGCCCGGCGTGCCCGGCGTGAACGCACAGGGCAGCGGAGTCGTCGCGGAACGCCCCTCGCAGCTGGCGACGGCGACCCATTCGTCGATGAACTCCGTGAGGTATGCGTTGCCGACGCCCTTCACGCGTGCGGCCTTCGTATCGAGACGCTCGATGGCCACGTGCACGTCCGTTCCGGCCGCCGGGGCGCCGCGCGCGTCGACCACGAGGTACTGCACTTCGGCGGGCTGATCCTGCTGGAATACCCAGCGCGTGCTGTGCAGGCCCACGAGCCGATCGACCGCCACGAAATCCGCACTCGCGCCCGACGCGACGTATTTGCCGCGGTCGTCTCGCACGGCGCCCTCCACCGTCACCGTGCCGTACACGACTTGATTGCCGAGATCCGGAGCGAGCTTGAACGAGTGCGTCATCGCGCCCTGCGCGCCGACGCGGTCCACGCCCTGCGACACGACCATCGCCGCTGGCTGATTGCCCGTCTCGAAGCGGAACGCCGCCGCAACCGGATTGCGCGACGTGAAAGGCTTGCCGCGCAGCTGGGCCGTGACGCGCGCTTCGGCGTCGACGTAGGGCCCGCCCGAGAACAGCGTCGCGCGTGTCTCGACGACGACTTCGTCGCCGGCCTCGAACAGATCGCCGTTCAACGTCGTCCGGACCCCGAACGGCGACGGCGTGAAATCGCTCACGAGCACGCGCAGCGGGTAGCGCACGATCTCGAGCCCGGCGCTGTCATTGTCGTCGGCGTCCGGTTCTAGCGCGCCGCCGGCGCCGGCGGGGGGAGCCGGAGAATTCGCCGGCGACGCGTAGAACTTTCTCGTGAGACGGAACTGATACCAGCCGACTGCGGCCGATTTCGAAATCGCATAGCTGCCCGCGAACGCGCCGAACTTCGACAGCATGACGTCGCGCACGGTGTTCACGACCACGCCCGTCGGGTCGATGATGTCGAGCACGTACGGCCCGGCCGGCGGCGCGACGAGCGACTCGTTGCTCTGATCGCGCACGTATAGCTTGTACTCCAGCGTGTCGCCGGCGCGGTACACGCCCTGCGCCGTGGTGCCCCACGAATGCACGTGGCCGTACTTCCGCTGAGCGCTCTCGGACACCGTGTAGTGCGATGCGCGCCACGCGTTGATCTCGAAGCGATACTCGAGCGGCAGCACGGCCAGGCCGTCCTTTCCGTCGACGCGCACGAACAACCGCGGGCAGTCGTCGCTCGACCTCTCGCGGCATCCATAGTTGGCGAGCTCGAGCTTCGGATCGAGCGAGCGCGTGCCCGGCAGCACCGCGACGCCGGACGCATCGGTCGTCGCAACCGCGAGCGGCGCGATATCGGCGGCGAGCCGGCTCATCGCGTCGACGTAGATCGACACACGCGCGTTGCGCAGCGGCGCACCGGTCGCGAGCTCCGTGGCCCACACGAGCGTGTTGAAGTGGCCAAGCTTCGCATGCACCTGATAGGGCGTGACCTGCGCGAACACGCCTTCCTGGTAGCGCGTCTTGCGAAGCGCCGGCACGGTCGAGAGGCGGCCATACAACGCGCCGGGTGCATTGCCGAGCATCTCACGCACGCCGAGCTTCACGCCGTACTGCACGTCGTCGATCCGGGGCAAGTCGCGCCCGTGGCTCAGACCGTCCGCGGCACCGGCGGCCGTGAGGCTGCGGTACCGCACCGCGAAGCTGTCGAGATTGGTGACGTACAGCGGCAGCTCCGAGTCGACACCCTGCTCGAGCACTGCGGTCGTGTGCACGAGCGTGTAATCGGCTGGCCGATGCGCCGTTGCGAACCCGTAGTCGACGGCCGCGGTGAGCGGCCGACCGAATTCGTCTTTCGGGCCCGCGTTCGGATCCGGTACGCGGAGGCGGTAGGGTTCCGCCGCTCTCAGCCGCTCCGGCAACCACACCGTGTACGGTGTGCCGCGCGCGTGGGGGCGTTGCAGCTGTGAGTAGTCGCGCTGATTTTCCCAGGGGTCGTAGTCCGTGCGGCCGCCCGCGAGATCGGGCGCGATCGCGAAGTGCTTCTTGATTTCGGACGCGAGCACGGGCGCCGAGAACTGCAAGCCGACGCCGCCGAGCGGATTGCAGCCGGCGGCATCACGCCGCTCGACCGGCAACGCCAGCCGCCCGTCGGAGTTGCTGCAGACGACGCCGATGAACCGGAACTCGGGGAACGTATCGAACGCCACGACCACTCGATCTTCATCGCCGCGCAGCTCGCCTTCCGCGGGCTCGAGGCCCGGCTCGACGACGAGTTTCGCCCCCGTGTCGAGCGGGAGCTCGCTCATAGGACGCACGAGCCACACGCGACGCGCGGTTTCGCCGCCGACCTTCGTCCGCTGGTCGTCCGGCCGGTTGCTCTGCGACTCGCCGAGGTCGACGAAGGCCGCTTCGCCCGGCAACGGCAGATAGCGCGGCACGTCGCGCGCCCCACCATCGGCCTCGACGACGACGGGCAGTCTCGCCGAGCTCGCGTCCGTCGTCACGAACAAATGCGCGCGCACGGACGATTCACTCACGGGCTGCGTGAAGATCGCACGGATCACGGGCATGCCGGGACTGCGCCACGTCGCGAACGCCGGATAGCTCAGGCGCGGCCGCTGGGTCATGAACTCGTGGCGCCACACCGCCGCGATGGTCGCGCCGTCTTCCGCGGTGATGCCGGGGCTCACCACCAGCGTGTAGCGCGTCGAGAGCTTGAAACGTTGTGCGTCGCCGAGCTGGCATGCGAGCGCGCTCGTGTCGATCCAGCGCCACTGGCAGCCAAGCGCCGGAGTGATCGCGATCGGAATCTCCGCCGCCGTGCGGTCCATCCGGCCGATGGGAACGACCGGACGGTTGAACTGGATCACGATCTGACGCCCTTCGGGCACGTTCGTGCCGGACGGCGTGATGTTGGTGATGACGAGCGCGCGCGATGCGGCACTCTGCTGCGCTATCGCCGCACCGCACACGGCAAAGAGCAGCGCGGCGCGCAGGACGCTGTGCCAGTGGCGGTCGAGTCCGTGAAATGCGTTCGTCATGGCGGCCCCCGTCCGGAATGACGAAGACTCTACGAGGCGAACGTGGCAAACCGCGGGCGGAAACCTGACGAAAAATGACGGCGTCCGCCGCCGACGCGGCGTTAGCGTTCTATTTCAAGGTCGATCCGCGGTCTACGCGCGCGTAGTCAACTCGCCGCTGCGCGCCGCGCGGATCAGGTGATCGGCCGCGCGGAACGCGAGCGCCTGGATCGTGAGCGTCGGATGATTGCGGCCGCCGGTCACGAGGTTGCTGCCGTCGACGACGAACAGATTCGGCACGTCGTGCGCGCGATGGTATTTGTCGACGACGGAGCTCTTCGCATCGTTGCCCATGCGGCAGGTCCCGCGGTTGTGCGCGCCGCCGCGGCCGTCCCGAATCGGCGATGCCCAGACTTTCTTGGCGCCCGCGGCCTCGAGGATCTCGACCGACTTCTTCGTGAAGAACTCCATGTTCTTGATGTCGTCCGGATGGCTCGTGGTCGTGATGCGCATGGCGGGCAGGCCCCACTCGTCCTTCAGCTCGGGATCCAGATCCACGCGGTTGGTTTCGAGCGGCAACTGCGTGACGAAGCACGACACGGTCATCTTGTGATTCGCTTCCGCGCGCAGCGCCGCCTTGTACGCGGCGCCCCAGCGCGGAGAGCCGGGTTGCAGCCCGTTCAAGCCGTAGCTGATCGGCGTGTCGAAGCCGCGCGACGTAAGTCGCCCGCCGCCGTAGAAACCGCGCTTCGGGTCCGTGGGTACGTAGTCGACGATGCCTGCGCCGGAGATCACGCCTTTGTAGTCGTTGAGCGGGTGCTCGAACAGGCCGCTCGCGTTCGCACCGTTGCCGACCATGAGGTACTTGCCGACGACGCCGCTCGAGTTCGCGAGGCCGTCCGGGAAGCGCGCCGACTTCGACAGCAGCAGCAAACGCGCGGACTCGGACCCGTTGGCCGACAGCACGACGACCTTCGCCTTCTGGAAGTGCTCGCGCTTGTCGGCGTCGAAGTAAGTCGCACCGGTGACGCGGCCGCGCGCGTCGACCGCGATCTCGCGCACGTAGCTCCAGGGCCGAATTTCGCAATTGCCGCTCGCCACCGCGAGCGGCAACATCGCGACCGCCGAGCTCGAGCGC
>FTFB01010571.1_pt1 | contig 16475 bp, 15 predicted proteins | sample 1658331 | NCBI WGS metagenome assembly FTFB01 (sample SAMEA3914816, study PRJEB12502) | metagenome | biome: forest; material: soil | place: USA | collected 2011-09-16 | depth 0.3 m | reverse complement strand
CGTGTGCACGGGGCGGTTCTACGATTTCTTCGACAAGCGCGGCGGTCGCTGGGCCATCGTCCGTCGCCAGCCAATATACGAGAAGGACCGGCTCGATCCGATCGAGCCCGGCACGAAGCTCGCGCTCGATCCGACCTTGCTGGCGCGTTTCCCCGAAGGCTACAGGCACCTCGGCTATCTGCAGACCAAGGCCGGCTTCAATGTGCGGCTCGGATTGCCAGGGCTGCGCGGCCCCGAAGTACAGAAGCTCTACGCCGAAGGCGCCGCCTGGCTCGCGGGTTCCGCGAAACCGGGCGAACCGCTCTAGCGCTACGGCAGCTGCGTCAAGAGATCGGGCGCAGCTTTGCGCTCGTGCGCAGGCACGACCTTCGGTTTGCCGTACCAGATCAAGCCGACGACCGACTCTTTCGCGGGATCGATGCCGAGCAACGCATAGAAACGTGCGTCGCGCGTGATGCCACCCGTGGTCCACTTCGTGCCGATGCCGCGCTGCCACAGATACAACAGCAGGTTCTGCGCAGCGCAGCAGCACGCGGCGTAGTCTTCGCGATCGAGCAGCGCGTCGTCGCTGCGGCGCGTCGTGAGCACGAGGAAGCCCGGCACGGCGTCGAGCCGGGCGCGACGCACGGGACCCGCTCGTTCGCCTTTCTTCGCCACGTCGAGCTCCACCGCGAGATCGGTCACGCCGCGACGTGTGGTCGGCCCGATCAGATAGAACCGCCACGGTTGCGTGAGCCGGTGGTTCGGCGCCCAGCGAGCGACGTCGATCGCATCGAATATCACCGCGTTCGGCACGGGATCCGCTTCGTACAGATCGACCGAGCGGCGACCGCGGATCAATGCGGCGACTTGCTCGATGCGGTCTGCGGTGGGTGACGCCATTCGACTGGACTCCCTGTGCGCGAAAACGACGGCGGCCACCTTAGCACGAGCGGTCACGTCCCGCGTTGGGCTCCGCGGTCGACACGCTGCGCCGCGACTGCGAGAATCCGCGCTCGTCTTTCGGCCGAGCCCTACATGCAGTGAGCGACAGCACCGACACGATCGTCATTGGCGCCGGCGTCGTCGGTCTCGCGATCGCGCGCGAGCTTGCGCTCGCCGGTCGCGAGGTCATCGTGCTAGAGAAGAACGCTGCGATCGGCGAAGAGACCTCGGCACGCAGCTCCGAAGTGATCCACGCGGGTCTCTACTATCCGCGCGACAGCCTCAAAGCGCGCTTCTGCGTCGAAGGCCGGCGGCGACTCTACGAATACTGCGAAGCCAAGCACATACCGCATCGGCGCTGCGGCAAGCTGCTCGTGGCGACTCGTGCGGGTCAGGTGCAAAAGCTCGACTCGGTCCTCGCCGCGGCTGTCGCAAATGGCGTGACCGATCTCGAGCCACTGTCCGCGCAGGATGTGCAGCGACTCGAACCGCAGGTACGCGCGTTGGCTGGATTCCTGTCGCCGTCGACCGGCATCGTCGACAGTCACGCGTTCATGCTCGCGTTGCGCGGCGACCTCGAAGCCGCGGGCGGCGCGATCGCAACGCATTGCCGGTTCACCGCAGCGAAACACGACGGCGCGACGTTGCGACTCACGTGCGCCACGGCTGACGGGCCGTTCACTCTAGGCGCGCGCACGATCGTGAATGCCGCCGGCCTGCACGCGACGCGCGTGGCTCGGCTGCTCGGCGCACCGGACGAAACGATTCCGCGGCCGCACTTCGCCAAGGGCAATTACTTCACGTACTCGGGCCGCAGCCCGTTCACGCATCTCGTGTATCCGCTGCCCGAGGATGGCGGCCTGGGCGTGCACGCCACACTCGATCTCGCCGGGCGCGTGCGCTTCGGCCCCGACGTGGAGTGGTTGGGCGACGACGCCGATCCGGGCTCGTTCGACTATGCCGTCGACCCGAACCGCTCTGCCGTGTTCTACGGTGCGATCCGCAGTTACTGGCCGGCGCTGCCGGACGGCGGCCTTGCGCCGGCGTACTCGGGGATTCGCCCGAAGATTTCAGGCCGGGGTGAACCTGCGGCGGACTTTTCGGTTCGTCGCTTCGGCGCACGCGGCCACGCGCGCCTCGTGCAGCTGTTCGGCATCGAGTCGCCGGGACTGACGTCGGCGCTCGCGATCGGTGCCTACGTCGCGGAGCTGATGAGCGCGCCTTGAACGGTGCTCAGCCGCCGTCGACGAGGTCGGCGTACGCGGTCTTGACGCTCTGGCCCGCGTCGGTGTCTTCGGCCCACACGAACACGAGTCGCTGGCCGCTGCGTTTCATCTGCGGCACGGTGTCTGGACGGCTCGCGCGTGTCGTACCGACGACCTGCCGTTCGCCGAGTTCGCCGTTGGACGCAACCGCGCGGACGGCGAGCTGTGCGCCACCGTCGGCGGCGCGTCGCCACCAGCTGACGAACGCGCGACCCCCGTCGGTGAGCACGACGCCGACCTGACCGTACGCACCGTCCCCATCGATCTCCACCGGCGCACCGAAGCTCGCACCGCCGTCGCTCGATCGCGCCAGACGCACGTGACCGCGACCGTCCGCCGCGGTGAACCATGCGGCTACGACGTCGTTGCCTTTGGCATCAAGCACCGGCCCGTTGATGGGGCAGCCCGCGATCTGCCAATTGTCCGGCCCGAGGCGCGCCGGCTCCGACCAGCCGCCCGCGGTGCGAACTCGAACCGCGATGTCGCGGATCTCGGTCGCGCTGCGATCCCGATACACGACGGCAGCACCCGCAGCCGTCAGGGCGACATCGGTGCGACAGCAATCGCACACGAGGTTGTCGATGACACCCTGCTCGAGCAGGCGACCGTCGCTGCCGAGAAATGCGTAACGCAGGCTCGTGCCGGCGGGCTCGCCCGTGGCCGACTCCGGCGCCTCGTTGGCTTCGTCGCGGCCATCGAGCCACACGACTCCCGCACGATCGCCGTCGCGAAACCAGCTGACGAAGCCGTGCTCGCTCGCGGTCGCATCATCGTTCAATAGCAGCGGCGCGCTCCACGTAGCGCCGGCATCGGCGGACGCCGCGACGCGGATGTCGTACGCGGCCGCTGACACCGGCGACTGCACGCGCCAGTCCGCGACCCACAGGCGCTCCGACAGCGCCTGCACCGACGGCAAGTCCGCCGCCGATACCACCCAGTCCTGCCCGTGCGCGGCCACCGCCATGGCGGTCCATTCGTCGCCGGTGAGACGCGCATATTTCAGCGCGGAATCGCCGGCGTCACCGCCCGGCGTAATCCAGCTCAGGACCAGCGACCCTGTGGCGTCATGCGACAACCGCGGCTCGCCGCCGTCCGCGCCGACGGGTGATGCGAGCGCATGAATCGGCCCGAGCGTGGCACGCGACGTTGCCGCGCCGGCCGGTGCGGGCGGCGGCGCACGGCCGCACGCGGCGAGCAGCACCGATGCGAATACCAACACGGACGGTCGAGACGACGGAGTCACCGTACCCCCCTAGCCGACCGCCCGCGTGAGGCGGTAGACAAACGCGGGCGGCAGATTCAACGCGGCGATGCCGAGCAACACGCTGTCGACCTGAAGCTTTCGTCTCGTCTCGCGATCGATCGGGCAGCGGCCGCCGTAAGTGAACTGCTGATAGCAGCCGTTCGGGCGGAGCAGCGCGAGAATCTGCCGCAACAGCTCGAAACGCTGCTCGGGCGAGAACAGCAGCAGCGGTAAACCGCTGATGACGAAATCATAGGTGACGCCGGGCGGCAGATCCCGATTGAGTGCGAGTGCGTCGGCCGCGAACACGTGGCAGCCGACGAAGCGCTTGCGCAGAACCGCCGCGAGCTCCGGATCTCGCTCGACGAGATACAGATTCGCCGGCTGTACCCCTTTGGCGAGCAAAGCTTCCGTCAGCGACCCCGTACCCGCGCCGAGCTCGAGCACCGTCGCGGTCGAGGTCACGCCGGTCGCGATGAGCCGGGCCAACGCCTTACCGCTCGGCGCCACCGCACCCATCGAACGCGGATCGCGAAGCCAGCCGCGAAAGAAGTGCCGGAAGTGCTGCGGTGCCGGCTTGGGATCCTGCACCTTTACGTCGTCTTCCTTGGGTAACGCCACGCGCAGCTCTACGTGCTCGTCAGTTCGGTCGGATGCGAACGTTGCGGAACATCACCCGTCCGGCCGCATACTGAAGCGCGATCGGGCCGGCCGCGAACTTGTCGTCTTCGGTATCGGCCGTGACCTGCCCGTTCAGCTTCACGAGCATGTGCTTGCCGTGCGCCGCGATCTCATATGTATTCCAGCGATTGGCGGTGTCGAGCATGACGAGCGGCTTCGCGACGCCCACGATGGCGCCTGTGCGATAGGCCGGATCGGGTCGATGATCGAAGATGTTGACCTCGTAGCACGTGGCTGCGCCGATCTGGCCGGGATTTGCGCAGCGGAGGAACACCCCGCTATTCGTATCCGGCGTATCCCAAAACTCGAGCTCGAGATCGAAGTCGTCGTATACGCCATTGGTCAGCAGGAATCCGGTGCCCATGTCGGCCTGCACGGCGCCATCGACGATTTGCCAGTTCGCGTCGCCGATCCGGCCCCAGCCGTCGAGACTGCTGCCATCGAACAACGTTTGCCAGACAACGGTCGGCGTGGTGGCGGAAGCGGCTGGCTGGTCATGACCGGACGAACAGCCAGAGAGACCGATCGCGACCACGACCAGCACCCGCAAGAGCGAAGACATTCGGTCCCCCGATCCTCGTGCACAGTGCTCGCGCGCGTCCCTCAAACCCCCGAGTGCGCAAGCCCTTGGTTTGTAGGGAGCTTAGCAGCACGGGAAGGCGAACACTATTGGCGCCCGGCGTGGCGCCGAACCAGAAATTCGAGGGTTTCGATGGTGCCGGCGGAGGGACTCGAACCCCCGACCCCCCGCTTACGAAGCGGATGCTCTACCAACTGAGCTACGCCGGCAGTTGCGGCGCGTATTGTGCCTGAGCGCGCCGCTCATCGCACGCCGGTCGGGTCGCTTCCCCGGATTCGAATCACGACATCGACGCCTGTCTGCTCGGTGCCCGGTGGCAGTGCAGCTCCGACGTTCAGCGTCACGGCCTCAACCGGGATGTCAGTGAGTTCCCCGGTATCGACGTTGAAGAAATGATGGTGGGCTTCGATCGACGAATCGTAGAACTGACGGGCCGGATCCACCTCGACGGTTCGCGCGAGGCCACGCGCGCAGAACAGGTTCAACGTGTTGTAGACCGTGGCCTTCGAGACGCGCGAACCGCTCGCACGCAAGCCGGCGATGATCTGGTCCGCGGACAAATGCTGCGGCCGGGCGAATAGCAGCAACCCGACCTCGACCCGCTGCGCGGTCGGCAGGACACCACGGCTGACGAGCCGTTCCATGACCTCGTCTTTGTTCATCGTCGGACCCTTGAGAATCAGCGACTTGCGGAGTATACCCACACGCGGAGCATAAGAGCAAAACCCATCGCAGAGGGCGGCGCTCGCCCGCGATTGTCGACGAAGCCGCGAGTTTTTGCGATTGATCCGAGCCGCGCGTGGCACTAGCGTCGACGCTTCCCTTCCCCGGAAAACTTCGATGCACCGCGCTATGGGTTTCACCCTGCTCGAGCTGCTCGGCACGCTCGCGGTTGCAGGCGTATTGCTCGGCGTTGCAGTACCGAGCTTTCGCGGCTTCCTGCTCGACTCGCGGCGCACCGCTGACGTCAACGCGTTCGTCCTGGCCGTGCAGGTGGCTCGTAGCGAGGCCGCGAAACGCAGCCATTCCGTGATCCTGTGCAAGACCCGCGACTGGCGGCGTTGCGGGGGCGCCGAGCTACGCTTCGACGCCGGCTGGATGGTGTTCGCGAACGTCGATGGCCAGCTGCCGCCGGAGCGTTCTGCCGCGGAGCCCATGATCTACGCCTATGTTCCGGAGCTCGACGGCACGATCGTGGGGAACCGGCCGTTTTTCGAGTTTCGGCCGCTGATGCGCCGCAGCACGAACGGCACAGTGGTGTTCTGCGACGGCCGCGGCGCCCCGGCGGCTCGGGCCGTGATCGTCAGCTACACGGGCCGGCCGCGCGTCGACCAGGTCGACCCGGACGGAAAGCCGTTGGTGTGCGCAGGCGTGTCATAACGCGGGCTACCGACCACCGCTCGTCCCCCGGACCCGACCGAACGTCGGGCGAGGACCGGCCTCCGCCGTGGCCTCCGTATAGTTCGGCGCCATGAGCCTTCGCTACCAACACGGTTTCACTCTCTGGGAGCTGCTGATCACGCTGCTCGTGGCCGGCATCCTGATCGGCATCGGAGTACCGAACGTCATGGAGTTCCAGCGCAACAGCGCCATGACGACCGCCGCGAACCAGCTGTTGACGGGATTGATCATGGCGCGCACGGAAGCCGTCAAACGGCAGTCCCCGGTCGGCGTGTGCCTGAGCGCGAACCCAACGGCAGCCATTCCGACGTGCTCGCCGAACGCGGTCGCCGACTCGACGACGCTGGGCTTCGTCGTGTGGGTCGACGAGAACAACAACTTCGATGCAAACGGTGCGCGCATCCTGAACGACGCTACCGACGGCAACGGCGTGGTCGACGGAGGCGAACTCGTGCTGATGCGCGAAGTACCGCCGGGCGGGACGATCCGCGTCTCGGCGAACTGCGGCAACGTCTCCTACGGACCGAACGGCTTCACGCGCACGGCGGGAGCGCTATGCAACCCTCCGCCCCCGCGCACGATCTTGTTCTGCGACGATCGCGGCCGCCGTCTTGCTGCGGGCAACCTGTCGAGCGCCCGAATGGTGACGGTGGACCGCCCCGGACGCGGCCAAGTGCTCATCGAGAAAGCCGACATCGACCCGCGCATCGCAGGCACGGGCGGAACTTGCCCATGAGGAACTCCATGCGACCGACGCGAACTTCCCTGCAGTCCGGCTTCAGCCTGATCGAGGCCATGGTGGCGCTCGTCGTGGTGTCGGTCGGCATGATCGGCATCGCGGGGCTGTACGGCCAGGGGCTCAGTGCGAGCCGCACGGCGTTGTATCGCACACAGGCCGTGAACCTCGCGGCGGACATGGCCGACCGGATCCGCGTGAATCGCCTCGGCGGCGCCAACTACGGCGGACCGGCGGCCAACAACAACTGTGATCCGCCCGGCGCTGTGAACTGCACGCCTGCCCAGATGGCAGCGCACGATTTGTTCGTCTGGACGAATCAGGTGCAACAGCAGATGCCGACCGGCGTCGGCACCGTGGTGGTCGTGGGCACCGCGCCGCCTACCTACACGATCACCGTCAACTGGCAGGAAACGCGCCTTGGCGCCGTGAACTACCAGTTGGCCATCCGGGTTCCGAGCCTGTGATACCGACGATGACTATGCGCGACATTCATTCAAAACCGACGACACTGCCTCGACCGCAGTCCGGCATGACGCTGATCGAGCTCATGGTCGCGCTCGCGATCGGCGCGTTCCTGATGATCGGCGCGATGACCGTGTTCATGCAGAGTCGCACGACGTTCCGGATCACCGAATCCGTGTCGCGTCTCCAGGAAACCGCGCGGTTTGCGCTCGACGCGATCGAGCCCGAGGTGCGGATGGCACAGTACTGGGGTCTCACGTCGCGCGCCGAAAAGATCAATGGTCGCCTGACTCCCACCGATGCCGCAGGCATGGGCCCGCCGACCTGCGGGAACAACTGGACGATCAACCTGATCCAGCCCGTCCAGGGTGCCAACAATGGCTACAACTGGGGATGCGCTGGACAGGCGCCCGTCGAGACGAACTCCGACACTCTGGTCGTACGCCGCGCGAGTGACGACATCGTGCCGCCGTTGGCCGGTCAGTTGTCGATCGTCTCTTCGCGCTACGACGGCACACTCTTCAATACGCTCGCGATTCCCGCGGGATACAACGCAGCCGTGAGCGAAGTCCATCGCCTGATGGTCAGCGGGTACTACGTGCAGCGCCAGAATCCGCCCGGTAGGCCGCAGCCCGCCTTGCGCCGCAAGCTACTGGGAACCACCGGTCTGATCACCGACGAGGAAGTCATCGCGGGCGTCGAGGACATGCAGGTACAGTTTGGCCTCGACATGGATCCGCCGGGCGGGCTGAATCGCGGGTCGGTCGATCGGTACGTGAATCCGAACAGCGTGCTCATCGACCCGACCAACGCCGGCTACAACCCGAACGCCGAGATCCTGGCGGTGCGGATCTGGCTTCGCGTGCGCGCCGAGCGCGTCGAGAACGGCTTCACCGACACGGCGACCTACGTTTACGCCGACCAGAACGTCGGGCCGTTCAACGACGGATTCCGCCGCGTGCTCGTCTCCAAAACGATCTACCTGCGCAACAACCGGCCGCCCGACTATTGAGGCGGGAGCACAACCATGAGAACAAACCGGCCAACGACCCCACTTTCGATCGGCGCGCGCGCTGCGCAGCGCGGAGCCACGTTGATCGTGGGCCTCGTGCTTCTGCTCGTGCTCACCGTCCTCGGCGTGTCTGGCATGAATACGTCCAAGATGCAGATCACGATGGCGGCGAACACGCAGTTCCAGGAGGACGCGTTCCAGCAGACGGAGGACGCCATCGACATCGAGCTCGGAACGCGCGACTACAGCACGGATGTGCCCCACATCCTCGACTGGACGGGAGACCCGGACTTCGACCGGCGCGCGGTGACGACCTATCGCTGGAACACGCCCGTCCCCGCCGGCAGGGCATTCAGCCTCGGTGAGTTCGACGCTTTTCACTTCGACGTGCAGTCGGTCGGCAGAGGCCCCCGCAACGCCACGTCGCAGACCACCCAGAGTTTCTACGTAGTAGGACGCGCGCTCTAGTCGCTCCAGAGGAACGCCATCATGACGATCAGAATTCTCGCCCTCCTCGCCCTGCTCGGATTCATGAGCTCCGCCAGCGCGTTTCGCGTGCTCGGGCAGCCGGAACGGCCGTTCGAGCTGACCTTGAGCCAGCTCACGCTTCCAAAGGACACGGCCGGCAGCTTGACACTGCGTGCATGCGACAACTGCGGCATCAGCACGCGCCGGTTCGTCGACGGCGCCAAGTTCGTCGTCGACGGCCGCGAGGTTCGGTACGCCGACTTCCTGCTGGTCGTCGCCGACCTGAAAGGCAACTCGCGGACCAACGACACCGTAGTAGCCAACGTGTACGTCGACATCGCCACCGAGAAAGTTACGCGCGTGGCGATCCGTCACCCGCGTAACTAACCGACCTCAATTGCCAGGAAGGCACCCGACACTTTCGAAGGACCCGATTATGAACGCCATCACCAAACGTTTCGCTTGGCTCGGCCTGGGTACCCTGTGGGCATTGGTGGCCATTGGGCCCGCGCTCGCCGACGACACTGAACTGTTCGTGGGCACCAGCCTGAACTCGCAGTCGCAGCCGAACATCCTGTTCATCTTCGACAACTCGGGCAGCATGGCCACCGATGTCATCACTCAGGACACCTACGACGGCACAATGACGTATCCGAGCGCGGGCTGCGACGCGACGCACGTGTACTGGCGCGTCGGCACCGGCGATCCGCCGGCCTGCAACACGGACCGCTGGTTCAACCTGTCCGCCCTGAAGTGCAAGGGAGCATTGCAGGCCTTCAACACGGCGGGCTACTACACCGACAACATGGCGCAGTACGACCCGACGAACTCGGGCACGGGCAAACGTTGGGAAACGATCGCCAACGGGCAGAAGACGCGCGTAATCGAATGCCGTTCAGACCGCGGCATCGACGGCGACGGCGTCGACGCGACCAAGCTCTATGCCAGAAACGGCGCGACTAGCGCGGGTTACTGGGGCACTTCCGGCCAAGAAATCTCGTGGGGCAACACGCCGGCGAACGAAACCTACACGCTCTATAGCGGCAACTACCTGAACTGGGCCTTTGGTCCGACGCACATTCGGACCCGCATCGACATCGTGAAGGACGTGGCGTCCAACCTGCTCGACTCCGTCAGCGGCGTGAATGTCGGTCTCATGACCTTCAACGATTCCCTCAATAACGCGGTCGGCAGCCAGGGTGGCTACGTCGCATTCCCGATGACGGACGTCACGACAGGGCGCAAGCCGATGAAGGACGCGATCAACGCGTTGGACGCGCACACCTTCACGCCGTTGTCCGAGACGCTGTGGGAGGCGTCGCAGTACTACATGGGCCGCAAGACCGACTACGGCAGCGTCACCAGCGTCTTGGGATCGCGCGACCCGGGCAACCTGGCCAACTATCTGTCACCGATCGGCAACGGCTGCCAGAAGAACTTCGTCGTGTATCTGACGGACGGTGAGCCGACGAAGGACACCGACGCCGACGCAAAGATCAAAGCGGTGAAGGACGCCAACGGCAAGAGCTTCGGCCAGATAGTCGGCAATACGTGCGACGTCGAGACCTATCCGGCGGGCTTTGCCCCTGACGGCGGCGACTGCCTCGACGACCTGGCCGAGTTCATGAACAAGGGCGACTTGTCGGCCCTGCCCGGCCCGCAAAACGTCATCACGTACACGATCGGCTTCACGGTCGACCTGCCGAACCTTTCGGATACCGCCAAGCGTGGCGGCGGCAAGTACTACACAGCCAACGACACTGCGTCGCTTGCGAACGCCATGTCGAACATCGTGACCTCGATCTTGACCACGAACACGACGTTCACCGCGCCGACCGTAGCCGTGAACTCGTTCAACCGCACACAGAACCTGAGCGAGCTGTTCATCAGCGTGTTCCGCCCGTCCGGCCGCACTCACTGGCCGGGTAACCTGAAGAAGTACCGTCTGCGTAGCGACAGCGTAATCGTCGACGCGACGGGGACTCCGGCCATCGACCCGGGCACGGACTTCTTCAAGGACACGACGCGCAGTATCTGGTCGGCGACCGCGGACGGCTCGAACGTCGAGGCCGGCGGCGCCGCCAACCTGATCCCTGTGCCGGCGAGCCGGCTGGTCTACACGTATCTCGGCACCCCGGGTCTTACGGCTGCCGCGAACCGCGTGACCAAGACCAACGCCGGCATCACGGACACCATACTGAACACGGGCACGCCCGGCGATCCGACGCGCGACCAGGTCATCGACTTCATCACGGGTCTCGACCTGCCGGACACGAACCAGAACAACATCACGAACGAGCCGCGCCACCAGATGGGCGACCCGCTGCACTCGCAGCCGGTGTCGGTGATCTACGGCCCGACAGTGACGGACGGCGTGCTGTTCTTCGCCACGAACGACGGCTATCTACATGCAGTCGATATCACGACCGGTATCGAGAAGTGGTCGTTCGTGCCGCCCGAGTTCCTCGGCAACCAGATCGACTTCTACAAGGATGAGTCGTCTGCCAGCAAGCAGTACGGCATCGACGGCGACCTGCGCGTGCAGACAATCGCCGACAATAACGGCATCATCGATCCCGGCGAGAAGGTGTACCTCTACTTCGGCATGCGCCGCGGCGGCGACTTCTACTACGCGCTCGACGTGAGTAACCCGAACAGCCCGACCGTCATGTTCCGCCTCGATGGCGCGCAACTGCCGGGCCTCGGGCAGTCCTGGGCAACACCGGTGCCGACGCACATCAACGTCTCCGGTGCGACCCAGAACGCGAGCAAGCTGGCCCTCGTGATCGCAGGCGGCTACGAGCCTGACCAGGACAACAGCGCGTTGACCACCGACACGATCGGTAACTCGATCTACATCGTCGACGCGGTCAGCGGCTCGCTGCTCTGGTACGCGAGCGGCGCGGCCGGTGCCACGAAGCGTTTCAACACGGCGGGGCGCTCGATGAGCTACTCGTTCCCGGCGCACGTGCGCGTTGCCGACTTTGATGGCGACGGCTTCGCCGACCGTATCTATGCCGCCGACATGGGTGGCCAGGTGTGGCGCTTCGACGTCTCGAACGGCCAGCCCGCCGCGAGCTTGATCGCCGGCGGCGTGATCGCACAGCTCGGCGGTGCGCCGAGCGCAGCGCCCGCGCTGACGGACGTGCGGCGCTTCTACTACGCGCCTGACATTGCAGTGGTGAGCACGCGCACGGAAAACTTCACGCATATCGGCATCGGTTCGGGCCACCGCGAGCACCCGCTCAGCCTGGCAACCCACGACCGGTTCTACGCCCTGCGGGACTACAAGGTGGGCCAGCTGACGCAGGCGCAGTTCGATGCGCTGACGATCATTACCGACGGCGCCCTCGCGCCTGTCACGACGGTGAATACGACCGTCCCCCACGGCAGCGCCGGTTGGCGCCTCGATCTGAACATCGGCGGTTGGACCGGCGAGAAGGTGCTGGCCGAAGCCCGGACGTTCAACAACGAGGTCATCTTCAGTACGTTCATGCCGAATAGCGCTAGTACCTCCTGTCAGCCGCAGCTCGGCCTGAACCGTATCTATCAGATGAACATCTTCAACGGCGCGCCGGTACTGAACCTCGACGGTTCTAGCGACCCGACGACGCTGACGATGTCGGACTTGTTCGTCCAGAACGAAGGCGGCATCTTACCCGCCGCCCAGACGCTGTTCTTGGGCCCTGACGCCAACCATGACGGTATTCCGGATTCCGAGCAGGATACGGACGGCGACGGTATTCCTGACTCGAAGGACAACGACAAGAACGGCAACGGCATCCCGGACGACCAGGAAGACGACGACGGCGACGGCATTCCGAACGGCCAGGATTCGGACAAGAACGGCAACGGCATCCCGGACGACCAGGAAGGCGACGTGCCCACGGAGTGCGTGGGTCTGATCTGCTTCCCGGCCGGCTATCGGAACGTTCCGGTCCGCACGTTCTGGACGCAGCGTAGCCTCGACTAAACTCGAGCTCAAGGAAGACGAGCTATGGATACGAACAGGTCGAATCGCCGCCGCATGGCGGGTGTCACACTGCTGGAGCTGATGGCAGTGGTCATGGTCATCGGCGTGCTCGGTGTCATCGCATTGCCCAGTTACCGGCAGTACGTGATGCGCGCACAGCGAACCGAGGCTAAGACCGCGCTGCTGCAGCTGCAGACGAACCAGGAACGGTTCTATCTCGCGAACCGCACCTACGGCGCCACCGCGAACCTGGCGGCACTCGGCTTTCCGACGGGAAAATCAGAGAACGGCACGTATGCGCTGACGATCGCGGGCGCGGACGCCACCACGTACACGGCTACCGCGACCCCCGTGGCCGGTGCGCGCATCGACATGACGCTGGACGCCATGTGCACGTCGCTCACGGTGACTGCGCAGGGCGTCAAGACTGCCACGGGCAGCAACCCGACCGCGTGCTGGTGAGCTAGCGTTTCCCGCGGGCGGCGCGTGCCCGGTCGTACTCGAGCAGGTTGTCGAGGATCAGCAGCGCCGCGCCGATCGTGATTGCCGAGTCCGCCACGTTGAAGGCAGGAAAGTAGTACTGCTGGTAGTGCACACGAATGAAATCGATCACGTGCCCCCAGAGCACGCGGTCGGTCACGTTGCCGAGCGCGCCGCCAAGAATCAACGACAGCCCTGCGGCGAGCAGGTTTTGCCCTTTGCCGGGCACACGCCGCAGCCAGATCAGAATCGCGACGCTGACGGCGAGCCCTAGGCCGATGAACAGCCACCGCTGCCAGCCGCCCGCGCCGCTCAACATGCTGAACGCGGCACCCTCGTTGTGCAGACGCATGATCTCGAGGACGGGCAGCAGGATGATCTCGTCGAACTCCGCGAGATTGTCCGTGATCAGGTACTTCGTCCACTGATCGAGCAGCATCACGGCTACGGCGAGCCACAGCCAGTTCGCGGCGCCGGCGCGCAGACCGAACCAGCGGCGCGCCATCACGACTCCGTGTCCCGCGCGAGATGGATGGTCCAATGCGCGTCGCCCTCGTCCTGGCGGACGACGTAGGCGTTCGCGGCCGGCCGACGCCACGCGCTCGCAAGCGTCTCGTTCATCAGGTATTCGCGGTGCGCCGCCAGCGCCGCCGCCACCGTGTCGTCACCTTCGACGTACAACACGATGCGATCCGCGACTTCGAGCCCCGCCTGCTTGCGCGCCTCCTGCACCGCGCGCACGAGCTCTCGCGCCACGCCTTCGCGTCGCAGCTCGTCGTTCAACGTGGTGTCGAGGCCCACGAGATAGCCGCCCTCTTCCGCGCATGCAAACCCCTCGGCGGACGCGCTTTCGACGAGCAGGTCCGCGGGCTGAATCTCGAGCGGCTGGTCGTCGATCGCGAATGTCTGCGTCGCGCCGCGCGCAACGGCGGCCGCGATCGCCGCACCGTCGGCGGTCGCGAGATACTGCCGGATCTTCGGTATCAGCTTGCCGTAGCGCTTACCGATCACCGGCAAGTTCGGCTTGATGCGATAGGTCACGAGCGTCGCGTCGCGCGCGATCGGCTCGAGGCTCTTCACGTTCAGCTCGTCCAAGATCTGGTCCTCGTGGCGACGCACGGCCGCTTCCGCGGCACCGTCCGGCACGCGGATCAGCAGACGCGCGAGAGGTTGCCGCGTTTTGAGACGCGACGAATTTCGCGCCGCGCGGCCAAGGCCCACGACACGTTGCACGACGGCCGTCTCGTCCAAGAGCTGGCCGTCGCGGCGCGCGGCGTTGGCCTGCGGCCAGCTCGCCATGTGCACGCTCGAGGGCGCACCCGGAGCGACGGCGCGCACGAGGTTCTGATAGACGGTCTCCGTGATGAACGGCACGAACGGCGCCATGAGCCGCGTCACCGTCTCGAGGCACTCGTACAGCGTGAGGTACGCCGACTGCTTGTCGGCGCCGCTCGCGGCTTTCCAGAATCGCCGGCGATTGCGTCGCACGTACCAGTTGCTGAGCTGATCCACGAAGGCTTCGATCGCAGCGCCGGCTTTCAGCGCATCGTAGTCGTCGAGCGCGGCGGTCGCGGTGGCGATCGTCTGCTCGAGCAGCGAAATGGCCCAGCGATCGATCTCGGGCCGGTCCGCGAGCGGCATGTTGCGCCGCGGGTCGAAGGCGTCGAGCCGCGCGTACATCACGAAGAACGCGTACGTGTTCCAGAACGTGTTGATGAAGCTGCTGGCTACGTCCGCAATGATCTCCACGGAGACGCGCTTTTGCACGTCGGGGGCCACGCGGGCGGTAAAATGCCAACGCAGCGCGTCGGCGCCCACGGCATCGAACACGTCGTACGGGTTGACGATGTTGCCGAGCGACTTCGACATTTTCTTGCCGTCACCGTCGACGATGTGGCTCAGGCAGATCACGTTCCGGTAAGCGGCCTGGTCACTCACCATGGTCGCGATGGCGTGCAGGGTATAGAACCAACCACGGGTCTGGTCGATGGCCTCGCAGATGAAGTCGGCCGGGAAGCTCTTCGCGAACGTCTCGCGATTTTCGAACGGATAGTGCAACTGCGCGTAGGGCATGGCGCCCGAATCGAACCAGCAGTCGATGACCTCGGTCACGCGCCGGTACTCGCGGCCGTCATGTGTGAACGTCACGCCGTCGATCGCGGGGCGATGCAAGTCGAGGTCGCCGAGCTTGCGCCCCGCACGCTGCTCGAGCTCCGCCACCGAGCCGATGCAGACATAGTCGCCCTTGCCGTCGGTCCACAGCGGCAACGGCGTGCCCCAGAAACGCTCGCGCGACAACGCCCAGTCGATGTTGTTCTCGAGCCAGTTGCCGAAACGTCCCTCGCGGATGTGTTCCGGCACCCATTTGATCGTGTGATTCAGCGCAACCATGCGCTGCCGATAGTCCGTCGTTCGGATGTACCACGCGTTCTTGGCGTAGTAGATCAGCGGATCGCCGGTGCGCCAACCGAACGGATAGTTGTGCAGGTACTTCTGCGCGCGGAACAGCAGGCCACGCTCGCGCAGGATCTCGATGATGACGGGGTCGGCGTCTTTGAAGAACTTGCCGGCGACGGGCTTCACTGCCGGTAAGAAATAGCCGTCCTCCCCCACGCCGTGCAGCACCGGCAACCCGTGGCGCTGGCCGAGCTTCAAGTCGTCCTCGCCGTAAGCGGGTGCGATGTGCACGATGCCCGTGCCGTCTTCGGTCGTGACGAACTCCGCGGTCCGCACGCGACACACGTCACCGGTCACGGGCAGGTAGTCGAACAGCCGCTCGTAGCGCATGCCGTCGAGCTCGCGGCCGAGCGCAGTGCGAACGATCTCGTGCGGCTCGTCTTTGAGCACGGCCGGCACGAGCTGGCGCGCGAGGATCAGCGTCTCCCTGCCGCGCTTGACCCACGCATACTCGACATCGGGATGCACCGCGAGCAGCAGGTTCGACGGCAACGTCCACGGCGTCGTGGTCCACACCAGGAAGGACGTGTCCGGCTCGCCCTGCACGCGGAAGCGCACGTAGACGGACGGGTCCTCGACCTCGCGATATCCCTGCGCCACCTCGTGCGACGACAGCGTGGCGCCGATCCGCGGGTCGTACGGCACTACCTTGTAGCCCTGATACAGCAGCTTCTTGTCCCAGAGCTGCTTCAGGAGCTGCCACACGCTCTCGATGTAGTCGTTGTGCAGCGTGAAATACGCGTCCTTGAAATCGACCCAGAAGCCCATGCGCTCCGTCATGGCTTCCCAT
>FTFB01008751.1_pt1 | contig 16501 bp, 12 predicted proteins | sample 1658331 | NCBI WGS metagenome assembly FTFB01 (sample SAMEA3914816, study PRJEB12502) | metagenome | biome: forest; material: soil | place: USA | collected 2011-09-16 | depth 0.3 m | reverse complement strand
GTCGTACGCGAGATGACGGTCAAAGCCGGTCAGAAGTGCACCGCCATTCGCAAGGCGATCGTACCCGCCGCCGCGGCCGATGCCGTTCTCGAGGCGGTGCGTTCGGCGCTCGGTCAGATCGTCGTGGGCGATCCGCGGCTCGAGCACGTGAGGATGGGTCCCCTTGCGTCCTTGGCACAGCGACGCGAAGTGCGCGCCCAGATGGCGAAACTCGAACGCGAGACGCAGCTCGTTCACGGCGGGGCGGGTCCACATGAGCTCGCGGGCGCCGATCCGGAGAAGGGTGCCTTTGTCGCGCCGACGCTCCTGTATTGTCGCGACACCGCTGCCGCGACCGCGGTCCACGAGATCGAAGCCTTCGGCCCGGTGTGCACCGTTATTCCCTACGGCGACATCGACGATGCCATCGCCCTTGCCCGTCGTGGCGGCGGAAGCCTCGTCGGCTCGGTTTTCACAGTCGACGACCTCGTCGGCGCGCGCTTCGTCCTCGGCCTCGCGCCGTTCCACGGCCGGGTGCTCGTCGTCAATCGTCACTGCGCGAAGGATTCGACCGGACATGGCTCCCCGCTCCCGCACCTCGTCCACGGCGGTCCCGGCCGCGCGGGGGGTGGGGAGGAGATGGGCGGCATCCGCGGCGTGATGCACTACATGCAGCGCACAGCCGTGCAGGGAACTCCCGACACGATTGCCGCCGTCACGGGCCGATGGGTTCGCGGCGCGCGAGCGCGCGACCCCGGCACGCATCCGTTCCGCAAGCCATTCCACGAGCTTGCGATCGGCGATACGTTCCATTCCGTCGAGCGCACCGTCACGCTGGATGACATTGAACGTTTTGCCGCGCTCACCGGCGATCACTTCTACGCGCACATGAACGAAGTCGAGGCCGCCCGCAATGAGCTCTTCGGCGGTCGCGTCGCGCACGGCTATTTCCTCATCTCCGCTGCCGCGGGCCTGTTCGTCGAACCGGCGTACGGCCCAGTGCTCGCGAACTATGGGATCGACTCACTGCGCTTCGTCAAGCCGGTCAAGCCAGGCGATCGGATCAAAGTGCGCCTGACCTGCAAGGAGAAATCCCTGCGTCCCGCGAACGGGTACGGTGAAGTCCGGTGGGACACGGAGATCACGAATCAAAACGGGGAGCAGGTGGCGCTCTACGACGTCCTCACAATGGTGAGCGAGCGAGCGATACCGGACGCCGTGCGCCAGTAGCGTTTGCGACTGGCGAAGCCCACGCGCTTCCACTCCCGCATCAGGCGTTGCGCGAGAACAGCGACAGCGCACACGAACGAAATCTCGGTTCACTGCGCGAACCGTATTCCGTCGTCTGCGCGAAGATTTACGGCGTCACAAACGAACGAATAGTCGACAAAAAAAACCCGATACACTCTGACCATGAGATTCGCGCCCGTGTCATCGCGTTCGAGCTACACGGTGACAGCGTGAGTAGATCCAGACACAGCGCTGCAGTCGCGCTGGAAGGGGGTCAGGTGGAAGAGCGAATTGCGAGACTCGAATCGGACGTGGCTCACCTGCGCTCAGACGTCGCGGACATCAAAGTGGATATCCGTGGTCTGCGCAGCAGCGTCGACGATGTCAGGAGCGAGCTGCACGCCAGTGTCCTTCACACGGAAAAGTCTTTTGCTGCGCTGAAGGTCGGCCGGGCGATGGATCGCGTGTGGTGGCTCCTGATTGCCGGCGCCATGCTCGCGGTCATGGCGCGCGGGTTCAAATGGATCTAACGGGTGGCAGCACTAGGACTCTGCCGCGATGTCGCCCTTAGAAGCGCTCCTTCGTCTCCACGATGAACTGCAACTTCTTGATCGACTGATCCCCATCGAGGGGAAATGCGACGTCGACGTGAATGATGTTGCCTAGGCCGGAGCGGCTGTTGCCCAGTCGCAGACCGAGGCCCACATCTTTCAGGAGTCCGAGAGTCTGCGTGCCGATCGGCGTCGTGCCCCAGGTCCGGCCGACGTCGAAGAAGATCGCGCCGCCGACTCGAAAGAGCCGGAACGGGTACCAGTCGCTGAAGTAACGTTGCTCGACAGTCAACAGTGCGCGCGCGGTGCCGGTCTGATAGCGCAACGGGTAGCCGCGTAAGCCGCTGTCGCCGCCGAGGAGGATCTGGTTGTCGAGATCCAGATGTCGCCCGAGGGACCCTTCCAACGTCGTGAAGAACAATCTGCGATCGGATTCCTCGAAGTAGTAGCGAGCCGAGGCGCTGAGCACGGCATTGCGAGGCTGGCCGCTCTCGAGGCGGCCGCCGAGAGCGGTCGAGAACAGGAGCGTCGTGCGCGGTGAGACGAGGAAGCCGCGTCCTGCGAGGCTCGAAAAGGTCAGGGCGTCGCGGTCTGCCCCGAAAGCCGAAGTCGCCCAGCCGAGCCTCGCACTGAGCCGCGTGCCGAGATAGAAGTCCTCGGTGCGCTGGATCTGGTCGTGGTTGCGCACCACGCGGTAGTCGTCCTGGATCAGATCGAATTGCGCCCACGGGTACAGGAGCTTGCGGTTTTCCGGCAGCAGCGTCGCACCAGTCCAGGCGGGCGCGCGGTCGAACTCATGCTCATCGTAGGTTGCGCCCACTCGCCAGCGCTGCGTCCATCCATTCTTCAATCCGCCCGACCAGCCGCGGTAACCTTCCGCGAACCGGTGCCACTCACGGAACTGATCGATGATATTGCCGCGGTCGTAGAGTGAGTCCACCTGGGAGTTGCTCGAGCCCGCAAACCCGGCGGCCCCGCGAGTATCGAGTGCATAGAACGGCCGTTCGAGGGTCAGCGCGCGCGTCGAGCCGTCGCTGTTGCTCGAGTAGCTCGCGAACAGCTCCACCCATGAGCCGCCCAGATGGGTGTCATCGAACGCGAACTGCGTCGAGCTGCGATCGATCCCGGACTTGCGGGATGCCGAGATCGCGGATCCCGTGCCGAGGACGTTCAGCTCCTCGAGCTCGATCCCGGAGCTGTTCTTGCCGCCGCGGCGCCCGAAGGAGATACCGGGGTTCAAGGTCCACACGTCGCGGGTGGACACGAGAACGTCGACCTTGCCGTCGTGGCAGCCGACCGGGCGAATCGAGGCGTCGTACAGGTACCGGTCCGTCCTCAGGATGCGCGCGGATTCGTCGACCAGCCGCCGCGAGTAGCGATCGCCGGTTTCGAACAGCAGCTGCTCGCGGATCACATATGCGCGGGTCTTGATGTGTGCGCGGTTGGCGAGTCGGAACAGTCGCGTGTCTTCCTTCGGATCGTTCAGATTGAAGATGTTCTGATTCTCGAGGAGCACCTCACCGACGACCGCGGCCGCGCTTTCGAGCTCGGCGTCCGTGGGGAGCGGTGCAGCGCTCTTTGAGGGTGGGGTGTTCGGAGGGAAGCAACTCGCCGCGACGCCGGACGACGTACACACCGTCCACGCCAGGAGCACGAGCACGGCGGGCTCGACGATCGCAGCTCGGGATTCGAGTCTCAGGCTGCTGCGCATCCGGACCTGAAGTCGGCGATCGTGGCGGCTGGCGTCAAATGGCTCACGAATGGTGAATGCATCCTTCGTGTCCGTCTCTGCGACGGGGATTGGACGGCTTGCGGGGGCGGAATCAATCGACGGACGGTGCCACCTCACCTCGATCACCGCGCGCGGCGGCGGTGTCGCTCACCGCCAGCGCGGGCAGCAGGATCAACGAAAGGAGCGTCGAGGTGAGGAGTCCGCCGAGGACGACGATTGCGAGCGGAGCCTCGATCTCGTGTCCCGCGCGGCCCAGGCCGAATGCGAGCGGGAGCAGTCCCAGCCCCGCGACCAGCGCCGTCATCAGAACCGGTACGAGACGCTCTTCGGCGGCCTGCCGCGCGAGATCGCGCAACGGCGTCTGGGGCATTTCCGCGACCAACTGCTCAAGGTGAGCCAGCAGCAGGATCGCATTGCGCGCGCTGATGCCGAACACCGTAACGAGTCCGACCGCGGCGCCGAGCGACAGCGGCAGCTGCAGAATCAACAGCGCACCGAGCGCTCCCACGAGCGCAAACGGGAGATTGAGCAGAACCAGCGCCGCGTGACGCGGCCGGCGGAAGGCTACGAGGAGCACGAGACCGATCACGATCAGGATGCCGGCCGATGCTGCGAGCAATACTCGATGTGAGGCCTGCGCGGCTTCGCCCACGCCGCTGAACACCACATCGACGTTGGCCGGCAGCCCGAGCGCACGGACCTCGCGGCGGGCATCGTCCGTCACGGACTGCAGGCTCCGGCCACTGACGTTGAACCCAACCACCGTGTAGCGGCGCCCTGCCTCGTGGTGAATCGCAGCGCGAGCGTCGGTGTTGGAGAGAGAGGCGAGCGCAGCAAAGGGTACGTACCCATCGTTGGCAGTAGGCACGAGCTGCGAGGCGATCGTCGAGCGGATGTCGCCAGGTGGCTGCGCGAGTCGCACGGTGACCGCGATGGGCAACTCACCGCTCCGTATCGAGCCGACATTGATTCCCTGTGTCGCAGCGGTGAGGAACGGCGCGAGCGTGGTTGCATCCACGGCGTACGCGGTCAGTCCCGCGCGGTTCGGCACCAGCCGCAGCTCTGGCACGCGCGCTTCGCCGGTGGCGACTACATCGGTGACGCCCTGGATGTGTTCGACAGCCTGACTGATGCGCGCGGCGGCTGCGTCGATCGCGTCGAGGTCATCGCCGTACACACCCACGACGACCTGGCTCGTCTCGCCCGTCAGGGTCTCGCTGATCCGGTCGCCGATGAACGTCAGCACCTCCGACTGCAGCGCCGGGAATTCCGCCATGACGTGCCGGATCTGCTCCTGGGCCCAATCCTGGTCGAGCGAGGAATTCGGCTTCAACTCGACGTGAAACTCGCCGCGATCGACCGGCCAGGTGTCCTCACCCAGCTCGGCGCGCCCCATCTGCTCTTCGACCGTGGCGACGAACGGCAGCGCCAGAATCCGGCGGCTGACGGCGGCGCCGATCGTGCGCATCGCCTCGAGCGAGGCGCCAGGCTGCACCATGTTCACCTGCACGACGAAGTGCCCTTCACGAAACGCAGGCACGAACTCCGTCGGCAGCCGCAGTGCGAGCGCCACGATGATGACGAAGACCACGCCCAGCACCGCGACCGCGATGCGCGGCGCGTGGGCGACGCGATCGATGGCGCCGAGCTGGAACCTTCGCAGACGCTGGATCCAGCGCGGCTCCCGGGGCGGGGCCTCGTTCGCCAGCAGCATTGCTGCGAACGCCGGAGTTACGGTCAGCGCGACGACCAGCGAGGCGAGGACCGCGAGCACGAACGCCCAGCTGAGCGGCGCAACGAACCGTCCCTCGACACCTGGCAAGAACATCACCGGAACGAACACCAGGAGCACGACGATCGTGGCGTAGATCATGGGGCTGCGGACTTCCAGCGACGCCTCCAGGATGATGCCGAGCCGGTCGGCCACCGCCAGCTCGCGTCCGCGCAGCCGCCGCATGATGTTTTCGACACCGATGATCGCGTCATCCACGAGCACGCCCAGTGCCACTGCAAATCCGCCAAGCGTCAGGATGTTGATGGTGAAACCCATCGCCCACAGCATCAGCGTCGTCGCCAGGAGGGAGAGCGGAATGGCAACGAACGTCACGAGTGCAGCACGCCAGCTGCGCAGGAACGCGAGCAGCACGGCGCTCACGAAGAGCACGCCGAGCAGGAGCGAGTTGCGGATGTTCCCGAGCGATGTGACCAGGAACGAAGCGGGCCGATGCAGCGCCGGATACATGCGAATCCCGCGCCGCTCGAATGCGGGCGCAAGCTCCGAGAGTCGCTGCTCGAGGGCACGCGTGACATCGAGCGTGCGTGACCCGAACTGGCTCGATATCGACAGCATCATGCCGGGCCGACCCTGGACGAGCGCATCGCCGGCGGCCGCGGCCGGGGCGCGGGAGACGGTGGCGATGTCACCCAGTCGGATTGGGCGCGCACCGCGTTGCGTGAGCGGAATCGCCGCGAGCTCGTTGGCGTCGCCGAGGGCGGGCAGAGTCACGGGTAGACGCTGGTTCGGGCTCTCGCTGAAGCCGGTCCCAGTGATCGTCAGCGCTTTCTGGGTCGCCACGGCCACTTCGTCCAGCGTCATCCCGAGCGCAATGAGACGGTCCGGTGCCACGGCCACGTCGATCTTCGGCTCCTCGCCACCGAAGACGTTGACGCGAGCCACGCCGGGAACGGCAAGCAGGGCGGGGCGGATCACCGCCTGCGCGTATAGGCGCAGATCCATCGGCGATACGCGATCGGAGACGAGCCCGAGCTTCAGCACGTCCATCGTCGCCGAGGTCAGCGGTGAGAGGCGCGGTGCCGACACGGACGGTGGGAGGGATGGAATCGCATCGGCGATGCGCTCGGCGACTCCCTGGCGCACGACGTGCGGGTCGCTCCCATCGGTGAAACTCAACGTGATGGCGGACAGGCCGGCGATCGATTCGGAGCGCAACGACTCGAGGCCGGGGGCGCCGTTCAGGACGTTCTCCACCGGCCGCGTCACGAGTCGCTCGACCTGCTCGGGGTCGAGTCCGGGGGCTTCGGTCTGCACGTCGACCCGCGGCGGCGCGAAGTCCGGCAGCACATCGAGCGGCGCACGCACGGCGAGGACGCTGCCGATGACCAGGAACAGTCCCGCGAGTACGACGACGCGCACCCGCGCGGCGAGCATGAGCGCAATCAGTCGGCGCACGCGTCAGTCCTTTGCGCCCGAGCCGCCGGCCGCCGCCAAGGCGGCGGCGCGCTCCGCCGAGAGCAGGAGCGATGCGCCGTGGATGACGACCGCGCGGGGGGTGAAACCGGCATCGACCAGCTCACCTTCCGGAATGGGTTGCGCGTTCGCCGGGAGTGCACGTCGTGTAAAGCGATCCGCGGCGACTTTCTCGTAGCACCACAGCTGCGATTCGAAGGAGATCACGGCCGCGGCGGGCACGACGAGTCCCGTGCGCGCCGTGCCGGCATCGGCGCTCGCGAGCAACCGCCGGCCCGCATGTAACTCTCCGGAGGCCGGCACCTCGACCAGGAACGCGGCACCCGGACCGACCACCTGAGGACCGCCGGCCGCACCGATCACCCGGCCCGTCCAATGCCGCGCGGGCTCACCGGGCGGGGTCAGGTCGACCGTCGTTCCGTCATTCAGTGACACGCTGATGGAAAACTCGACACGCGCTAGTGCCAGCTGGCCGTCGGTGAGGCGATTCGCCAGCGCGACGGCAAGGTTCGGAGCGATGCGCGCAAGAGCCGGCGACCACTCGAGCGCGATGCGGGCTGCAAGCGCACGCGCCTTGGCCTGATCCGAAGATGCCTGCGCGCGTGCCGCCTGCACGCTCTTCAGTGAGACATTGTCGCCATCCTGCTGTAAGGACGTGAGTCGCCGTGCTTCACCCTCGCTCGCGGCGGCCGCGGCCGCCGCGCCTTCCCAATCCCCCACCAGCGTCACGAACTGCGTTGCGTCCAGGATCTGCGCAAACCCTGCGAACCGTGCCGCGCGCGAGCCGCGCGCCAGAGGCGCGGCGACGATCTGCAGGGCCTGCTGCTCGGGGGGAGACAATTTCACTTCCGGCGCAGGCGCACCGGCCGGCGTGCCGCCGCTTGCCGCAAGAGACACGCTCGTCAGCGCGAGGAGGCCCGCGGCCAGGCAGCGCGCCGGGAGGTGCACGGATCTAACGAAAGTCGTCACGCAGATTCTCCGTCTCACGGCACAGCCTGTGTGCGGACATCGGTCAGTGTGGTCACCGGCCAGATCGGACGCTCGATGGCGTCTTCAACCGCCGCGAGCGCGTCCAACGCAGCCTGCAGGGCATCGAGCGTCTGCACCTCGAGCGCCGCGCGATGTGCCGCGGCCTGCAGCAGAGTGGGACGGTCACCTTCACCTACGGCAAGCGCGCGCTGCGCCTGGGATTCGCTGGCGGTTGCGCCGGTCACGCCCGCATTCAGGCTCTGCCATTCCGCGTATCGCGACGCGTACTCGGCGGCGGTCGTATCGGCGAGGGAGACGGCACCGACCTTCTGCTGATCCAGGCGCGCGGTAGCTTCGCTGCGTGCTGCCTCAGCGCGCCGGATCGCGGCGCCGGGTCCATGGAAGAGTGGGACTTCCACATCGCCGCCGAGGCCGATCTTGTGAGTCTCCTGATCGTGGGTCGCGCTGGGCGTGATGCCGGTCTTGGGGACGCGACCCGCGCGCGCCTCGCGCCAGCGCGCTTCGGCTGCCTGCCGTTTGAGCTCGAGGTTGCGAAGCTCGAGGCGGTTGTTCAGCGCCTCGGTTCCCAGCTTCAGGGCTTGCACGGTCCCGGGCGCGGGCGGCTGTTGCAGATCGGGCCACTCGAGCTGCATATCGCCAATCTGCATCGGCGAAATGCCCAACGCCGTGGCCAACCCGCGCTCCGCGGCGATGCGCCGTCCGGCGCGGGCGGCGGAGTCCGCCGCCGCGGCGATCGCGGCACTCTGCGCCGCTGCCAGTTCGCCGCGATCAGCCGCGCCCAGCGCGAGGCGCTTACGTACATTCTCCGCCCACGCTGCCTGCGCCTCGGCGCTCTGGCGCGCGCGTTTCTCGGCCTCACGACTCACGAGTGTCTTGCGCAGAGCCGCGAGGCTTCGAGCGCGGGTCTGCCAGAAAGCGGCTCCCAGATCCAGGCGCGCAGCCTCGGCGTCGAGTCTCGCGGCTTCGCGTCGCGGCGCGAGCTCGGCAGGCCGCATCAGCGGAATGGCGAGTGCCGCGACGACCGTCCACGGTGATCCAACCGCGCCGCTGATGACGCGCTCCGGATTCAGCGAAAAGGTGGGATTCTGCCTTTGCGCCGCCACGGTGGCGTCCGCGATCGCCACCTCCGCCGTCAAGCGCGCCGTGCGTAGCGCCGGATCGAAATACAGCCCGGCGAGCGTGATACGGTCGGGCGTCCAGGGCGCGGCCGGATCGTCGGAGAGTCCGGCAGTACGCAAGGCGTTCCGAAACCCCTCGTCACTCAGGTTGCCTTCCGCCGCCGGCGCAACGTTGACGGCAGGCAACCGTTCGGCGCTCGCCGCCAGTGCCGCGGCGAGCGCGAGCCCGCCCATTACCAGCGCCGCGAACCCGGTCGCGGTCGACGAGCACCGCAAACGTGTCACCGGACCCGGCCCGAACGCAGCACTTGCCACAGTGTTTCGACGACGCGGTCTACGTCGTCATCGCGCATGGCGGGGAACAGCGGCAGCGTCACGATCTCGCGTCCGATGCGCAGGGCATTGGGCCAACGCTCGGGAACGTAACCCAGCTGCCGGTACAAGGTGAGGCTGGGGATGCTCGGATAGTGAACCCCTGTTCCGATACCCCGCTCGTGCATCGCCCGCTGGAACGAAGGACGGGTAAACCCGAACCGGCCGTAATCGATCAGCACCGTGAACATGTGCCAGGAGTGGTCGGTATCGGCCTGCTCAGGAAGCAGCACGCCGTCCTCCTCCACGAGCAAGCGGAAATAACGCTGCGCGAGCGAACGTCGGCGCGCGTTGAAGGCTTCCAGCTGCGCCAGCTGCGCCAGGCCAATACAGGCTGACACGTCGGAAAAGTTGGACTTGCCGCCCGCACTGACCACGTCGACCTCGCCTTCGGCTGTGCGCCGGATGCCGTGAAAGCGCTGTTGCTCGATGACCGGCAGAAGCGTCGCATCGGGAGTGACGAGCGCGCCGCCCTCGATCGTCGTCAGGTTCTTGTTGGCGTGAAAGCTGAAGCAGACGATGTCCCCGATCGAACCGATCCGCGCGCCGCGCAGAGCGCTGCCGATGGCGTGCGCCGCATCCTCGACGACGCGCAGGTTGTGGCGCGCGGCAATGGCGTAGACCGCTTCCAGATCGACCGGTAGCCCCGCAAAATGCACGGGCATGATGGCGCGCGTGCGTGGCGTGATGGCTGACTCGATCTGCGCGACGTCGATGTTCCGACTGCGCAACCCGACGTCAACGAATACAGGTATTGCACCCACCCGGAGTACGACGTTGGCCGAGGCGGCAAAGCTCATCGCCGGCACGATGACCTCGTCCCGCGCCCCGATGCCGGCCGCAACGAGCGCAATCTCGAGCGCTGCGGTCGCTGAGGTGAACGTCCTGACATGACGATCGCCACCGACGTACGCGCTCAGCGCCGCTTCGAACTTCGACACCAGCGGACCGGTCGTGATCCATCCGGAGCGCAGCACATCGGCGACATCCCGGATGGTTGCTTCATCGATCGCGGGTCGGGTGAAGGGCAGGTACGCTTTCACTGCATCGCCCTTTGCATCGCCGCCTTGCACAGTCCGAACATTCACCGCGTCGCCGTCCTCAATTGTACGAGCCTTCATTGCACAGCCGCCCTGGATAGAATGAATACGCCGGCCACGATCAGTCCGATGCCGGATAATTTCGCAATCGAAACCGCCTCTCCGAACAGGAGCGCCGCGGCCGCCACGTTGACCACGTAACCGATGGAGAGCATAGGATAGGCGATGCTGACGGGCACCCGCGACAGCGCGCCGAGCCACGTCAATACGCTGATCCCGTAACACATCAGGCCCAGCCAGAGCGGATGCGACCGCAGCAGCTCCGTCGCCGCGCTCCACATCACTTGTCCCGAATCCGATACGAGGACGCCCGTGCGTAACGTCGCAGCCTTCAAGAGTAGTTGGGCTGCGGCGTTGAGCGCGACTCCGCTGAGGAGCAGCAGCCACGTGACGCCCGTCATCGCCGGCTCACGATCAGGCGGCGCGGATTCTGCGCGCGCAGCACCATCGGCAGATCCTGCGCCCGCAGCTCGCGATACAGTGGCGGCTCGAGGACGGCCAGGGACTGCGCGCCGGCGCGCCAGCGGGCCTCGAACTCCTCGAGTGAGGTGACGGCCTTGTGCGGCTCGAGGGTCAACCCGAGATCCAGTTCGTTGCGGTAATCGACCAGCGTCACGGCGCGCCCCAGGTAGAACGGCAGCGTTTGATCATAGGTCCGCACGCTGAATATCGGTGTGCTCTGCGCGAGAGCCGCGGGCAGTTGCGCGGCAAGGGACGCGCCAGAGTAGATGGGCTCCACCGCGCTCGCTCCCCACAGCAGCATTGCCACGCACACGTAGCTTGCACCGCCGATGATGGCGGTCAAGAGGACAGAATCCCCGCGCGCCCGTAGTGCCGCGATGCCGGCGAGGGCCGCGACAGCGGCGGCAATCATCAGCGGCAGACGCAGCTGCATGAATAAGGCGAGACGCACTGCATCAGCGTGAACGAAAGGCGCGGCGGCCGCCACTGCCCCGAGCGCGACGGCAACGACCATCAGCCCCTTGGCCGTTGCGCGCAGGTCGCGCAGCAAGCGAGCTTCCTCGAGACTCGCCATCAACAATCCCAGTGCCGGGAACACTGGCAGGATGTAGGGGACGAGCTTCGAGTCCGAGGCGGAAAAGAACGCCAAGACGACGACGACCCACACCCACAACAGACGGCGCGCATCAAACTCGCCTCGCGGTGCGGATGCACGCCAGCCTCCGAAGAGTGCGCGGCAAGCAGGCAGCAACCAGGGCAGGCTACCGGCGAGCAGGACGGGGACGAAAAACCACCACGGCTCGTACCGATCCGAGATGCGGGTGAAGTAACGCGCCAGGTGCTCGCGGACGAAGAAGAAGTCGAAGAACTGGGGCACCTCGCGCTGAATCAGGATGAACCAGGGCGCCGTGATGAGCAGCAACAGCGCAAGCGCACTCGGAATGAACAGACGGCGCCACGCTCCCCAGTCGCGCTGCAGGAGTGAATAGCCCACCAGCGTCGCCGCGGGTAGAAGGAGCGCGACGACGCCCTTGGTCAGCACGGCGAGCGCCGCGCTCCCCCACGCAAGCCACATCCACGATCGGCTACGTGCAGGCGTCGCTCGCTCGAGCTGCGCGAAACAGAAGCCAACGAGGGTAAGCGTGGTAAAGAATGTCAGACTCATGTCCAGCGTGAGGTGATGGCTCATCACGACGACGAGAAGACTGCAGCCCGTCATGATGCCTGCTCGCCACGCCACGCGGTGACCCCAGAGCCGGCGTGCCAGAGCAGCGACCGCGAGCGCCGTCAGGAGGCCGCACAAACCGGTGTACAGGCGCGCTGACCAATCGTGCTGGCCGAATAGACTGAAGCTCACGGCAGTGGCCCAGTACTGCAGGGGTGGTTTTTCGATGTACACGAGGTCATTCAGTCGCGGCACGAGCCAGTTGCCGCTCGCAAGCATTTCGCGTGGAATCTCCGCGTAGCGCCCTTCATCCGGATTGAAGAGCGCATGACTGTCGAGGAGCGCAAACCACGACAGTGCGAACACGACGGCCGCTGCCCAGAGGGTGACGGCGAGCCGCGCGTCACCCCGCTCGGTCGTGCCGCCTTCCACATTTGCACAGTCCGCTCGAACAGCCCCACTCATGGCGCCAAGGACCTACCTTGCACGGCGAGCCGGCCCGACCGACCCGGGATCTCGGCCAGACTCACGATGTGGCGCGGAAGATCCGCAGCGCGCAGGTCCACCGCGACATCACGCAGGGGGATCAGTGCGAAGTCATCCGCCAGCCAACCACGCAGCAGACGCTCGAATTGCGGAAGGAGCTGCAAGCCTTCGAGCTCGGCGTGCGCGGTAAACACGTGCAGCGGCGACAAGGAGTCGCGTGTGGACTTGCGTAGCGTTTCGATCGCGCCGTCCGCGGTCAAGCCATCGCGCCCGATCAGCTCATCGAGCGTCGGTAAAGTCGTCGGGATCTGAATGCAATCGCCCGCGATGCCGCCGATCACGGGACGGAACGGGTGAACGCCACGCGTGTCGCTCGCGTAACGCATGTGGTGGCGTGTTTCGAGAGACAGAACGTGTTCATTGATCTGCCAGCCGGCCGCGGCATGTGTCTGTGGAGCGTGGCCGATGACCGCAGCGAACGCGTCTATGCCACGTGTCAACTCACGCGCCGTCCACGCGGCATCCGCGGACGCGACGCCGTCCTGCCAGCGCACGTGGTCGTAGCTGTGCAGGCCTACTTCGAATCCTGCATCGCGCGCAGCCCGAATCACTGGCGCTGCGCGTCGGCCGATGTGCGGGCCGGGAAGCAACGTCCCGTACAGGAGGGTCCGCATTCCGTAGTGCGACGCGACCGATGTGCGCCTGACCTTGCTCAGAAACCCGCGCCGAAATGCGCGCTTCAGAGCGCGACCGGTATGGTCGGGTCCGACGCTGAAATAGAATGTCGCGCCAGCGTTGAGCTCGCGCAGCAACGTGACGAGACGCGGCACGCCCTCGAGCGTGCCACGCAGGGTGTCTACGTCAATCTTGAGTGCAATACGGCGAATGGCGTTCGCTCGGGGTGCAGCAAGTACGCGCGGGCATGTCCTCAGGCAGAGCTCTCCACGAGCGCGCGCGCTGCGGGCAAGTCCGCGGTGTACGATTCGAGGATCTGCGCGACCGCCGAGGCCATGTCCACGGTCGGTTTCCAGCCGAGCTCCTCCGTCGTATTGACGATCCATGGCACACGGGCTTGCACGTCCTGGTAGCCCGCGCCGTAGTATTTCTCGGAGGTGACGTTGACGAGATGCACGCGCGCCGCCGCGTCGCGATAGGCCTCCATCGACAGCGCCGTCTTGAGCATCAGCTCCGCAAGCTGGCGCACCGACAGATCGTTGGCAGGATTGCCGACGTTGTAGATCTTGCCGAGTGCCACGTCGTTCCGATTGGTGATGATGCGGATGAGGCAGTCGATCCCTTCCGCTACCCAGGTAAAGCAGCGTCGCTGCGCACCGCCATCCACCAGGGAAATATTCTCGCCACGCACGATGTTGCCCAGGAACTGCGTGAGCACGCGCGAGCTGCCTTCCTTGGCGGCCGTCATCCGGTCGAGTCCCGGGCCGATCCAGTTGAAGGGGCGGAACAGCGTGAACTGCAGCCCATCCTGGGCCCCGTACGACCAGATGATGCGGTCGAGCAGCTGCTTGCTGCACGAGTAGATCCAGCGGGTCTTCGGAATCGGGCCGAGCACGAGCGAGGACTCGTAGGGATGAAACTCGCGGTCGCCCGACATACCGTAGACTTCCGAGGTCGACGGAAAGATGACGCGCTTGCGGTGTTTCACGCACTGGCGTACGAGCGCCAGGTTCGCCTCGAAGTCGAGCTCGAAGACGCGCAGCGGGTCGCTGACGTACGTCGCCGGGGTTGCGATCGCGACGAGCGGCAGCACCACGTCGCACTTGCGGATGTGGTACTCCATCCACTCGCGATTGATCGTGATGTCCCCCTCGAAGTAGTGAAAGCGTGGCTCATCGAGCAGGTGCGCGACGCGATCGCTGTCGAGGTCCATCCCGTAGACCTCCCAGTCGGTATCGCGCAGTACGGTGTTGCTCAGGTGATGGCCGATGAAGCCGTTCACGCCGAGGATGAGCAACTTCTTCTTCGTCATCTACGAGCCTTTTCACGGGCTGCGCCCGGGGTTTCAATGGAGTGTTCCATGAGTCTCAGGGGGCGCTCTCCGAAGAGACGGCGGAAATCCTCGGCGCCGGCCGGGTGCCCATCGATGGCGAGACTTGGGATCGACAGCCGCAGGCCATCGGCGCAGTCGAGATGAAACCGGTCGTCGGAGTCACAGTACAGGCAGGGCGCGGCCCTCGGGTGAGCCGTCGCTGCGCCGGTCCAGTGGGACGCTGCGAACAGCAGGCGGTGCGAATCGACGTCGGTGAAGGCTCCGGGAAAAGGGGGAGCGACCGCACGGATGAGCGCGTGCACGCGCGCGGCGGGCTGCGACCAGTCGATGCGCCCGTCTTCAGGCTTTCGGCTGCCGAAGTAGGATCCCTGCGTCAGATCCATGGGTTTCCCCGCCGGTGGCCCGGCCGCCAGCTGCGGCAGGCACCGGATGAGCAGGCGCTCGGCCGCGCCCGCGACCGCCCGTGACACCACGAGCGCGGTATCGTCCATGCCGATCGGGACCGTTTCCTGATCGACGACGGGACCCGCGTCCGCCTTTTGAACCATATGGTGGAGCGTGGCGCCGGTGTCTGTCTCGCCATTCAAGATCGCCCAATTGACGGGCGCGCGCCCCCGATACTTGGGCAGGAGCGAGCCATGCATGTTGAGCGCGCCCCAGCGAGCGCTGGCGCGAACGGCATCCCCGAGCATCGATCGGTAATAGAAAGAAAGAAGGTAGTGCGGTGCCAGCGCCGCAATGCGTTCGGGCCAGTCACCTTCATTCGGGTCACGCGGTGTGACGACTTCGACCCGCCGCTCCGCAGCAAGCTTCGCGACGCTTCCAAACCATGTGTGCTCGCCCGCTGCGTCTTCGTGCGTCAACACGAGGGGAACGTCCACGTCGTGATCGAGCAGCGCTCTGAGGCACCGGAATCCGACTTCACTGTAGGCGAACACCACCGCTCTAAACACGCGATTTCTCGCGCTCCGCGGCGGGCTCCGACTCGAGGATCGAAGCGATGAGGTACCGTGGGCGCACGCGCACCTGCTCATAGATGCGGCCGACGTATTCGCCGATGAGACCGATGCCGAACAGGCCCAGCCCGATCAGGAAAAAGGCGATCGCGAACAGGGTGAACAGTCCCTCGGCCTCAGGGCCGATGATCAGGCGCCGCACCGCCAGGAGCACGAACAGCATGGCCGAGAGCGACGCGACGATCATCCCGAGCATCGAGAAAAACCGCAGCGGCGCCAGCGAGAAGCCCGTCATGAGGTCGAAATTCAGCCGGATCAGCTTGTACATCGAGTACTTCGACTGGCCCGCGAAGCGGGCTTCATGGGCCACTTCGATCTCGGTGGGGCTGCGCGCATACAGGTATCCGAGCGCAGGGATGTAGGTAATGACCTCCCGCGAGGCGTTCACGGCATCGACGATGTTGCGCGAATACGCCCGCAGCATGCTGCCGTGGTCCGTGATGTCGATGCGCGTGGTTCGTTGACGCACGGCATTGACGAACCGCGAGGGCCACTTGCGCAGCCAGGAGTCGCGGCGCTCACGGCGTATCGTGCCCACGTAGTCGTGGCCCGCGTCGATCGCGGCGAGGAGGCGGGCGATCTCCTCGGGCGGATTTTGCAGATCCGCATCGAGCGTGACCACGACCTCGCCACGCGACTGCTCGAACGCCGCCAGAATCGCGGCGTGCTGGCCGAAGTTCGTCTGCAGCACGATGATGCGGGTCTCGAGGGGCCGTACGGAATACTGCGCGCGCAGCAGCGCAACCGACCGGTCCCGGCTCCCGTCGTCCACGAAAATGCACTCGTACGTGCGTCCCATCGCGTCGAGCGCCGGGTAGAGACGCGTAAACAGCTCCGGAAGAACGGATTCCTCGTTATAGACGGGGATCACCACGCTCACGCGCGGTCCGCGCCTCAGTGGCAGGACAGCATTCGGTCGATCCACTGCGGGCCCTCGGGACTGTCGGGTCAACCGCGACAGCTACGCGGATTTGACGCCGCAGGCGGGTCAAACCAATCGCGAGCGCGGCCGTACCCGGCCGTCGCGGGCGCGCATTGTCCCACGCATGTCGGCGCTCTGCGAGTCTGGCCCCAGATCCAGGTC
>FTFB01005773.1_pt1 | contig 16578 bp, 12 predicted proteins | sample 1658331 | NCBI WGS metagenome assembly FTFB01 (sample SAMEA3914816, study PRJEB12502) | metagenome | biome: forest; material: soil | place: USA | collected 2011-09-16 | depth 0.3 m | reverse complement strand
CGGCCGCATCGGACGCGGCCGCCTGGTTAGTCAGTAGCAAGGAGAAGTGAAATGACGACCCTCGCCCGCCTCGGTTTGCGGGTTACGCTCGCGAGCGCGTTGGCCCTTGGCGGCTCGCTCTGGAATGCCGCGTACGCGCAGTTGACGCCCGCCGGCGTCTCGATCCAGAACCGCGCCTCGGTGAACTATTCGGTCGGCGGCGTTGCGCAAACAGTGATCGAGAGCTCGCCGACGGGCAACACGACGCCCGGCGTGAATTCGGGCACGAACACGACGTTCCTCGTCGACAACGTGATCAACCTCACAGTCGCGGAGTCGTCGGGCAACGCCACGATCACCGCGCCCGGCGCGGCGAATGCGGTGCTCGCGTACACCGTGACGAACACCGGCAACGCGCCCGAAGGCTATCAGCTGTCGCTCAGCGAGGAAGTCAGCACGGTGCTGTTCGGCAACACCGACTCGTTCAACGTCGGGCTGCCGAACCTGCAGATCCGCGTGGACGAGGATCCCAGCAGCGGCAACGCCACGGGTAATCGCACGTACGACGGCACGGAAGTCGCGACCGCGGTCAACCGGCTCGTGCCGGGTGCCTCGATCACCGTGTTCATCCTCGGCAACATCCCGCTCTCCGCGCTGAACAACGCGTTCGCGAACGTGCGCCTGCAAGCCCGCGCGGCCGTGGCCGGCAGCAACGGCGCGACGCTCGAAGTGCAGTCCGCCGGCGCCAACAACCCTGCGACGGTCGAGATCGTGTTCGGCGACGCCGGCAACGATGCGACCGAGAGCGCCGCGGATCAGTTCGCGGTTCGTTCGGCCGCATTGACCGTGACGAAGGCCGCGACGGTCATCAGCGATCCATTCGGCAGCGCGAGCCCGCGTGCGGTGCCCGGCGCCGTGGTCGAGTATGCGATCACGGTCGCGAACGGCGGACTGACGGCCGCGACCGGTGTGGCCGTCAACGACCCGCTGCCTGCCAACACGACGTTCGTGACCGGCGCTTACGGCGGCTCGAACAGCGTGCAGATCGTGGGCGGCGCCGTTGCAGCGTGCGTGGTGGAGACACCGACCGACACGAACGGCGACGGCTGTTTCAACAACGGCGCATCACTGATCGTGAACGCAACCGCGCTCGGCAGCATTGCGGCCGGCGGCAATACGATCGTGAGGTTCCGCGTCCGGATCAATTGATGCCGGACGCTTAACTACGATGGGTGCGGCCGCAGCGGCGCGGCCACGCGAAACTCGCGGCACCGCGCCGCGCCCGACAGTCAGGAGCTTGCAACGAGAGGGCGGAGCAGCGCACAGCTGCTCCGCCCGCGCCGTTTCTCCGCGCCTGCATTTTCTTCCCCTCTTCCGTCTTCTTGGCGTTCTTTGCGTTCTTGGCGAGAGACCTCTTGCATTCCTCTTTGCTTTCTTGATTTCGACCACCGCGCTCGCAGCCACTGCGCCCGGCACTCCGATCACGAATCGCGCGACGCTCGACTTCGTCGGCCCAGCCGGCGCGGCGACGGTGCAAAGCAACGAAGTCTCGCTGCTCGCGGCGCCTGCGCCGACGCGCGCCGCGCTGTCGTTGCTGCGCACCGACCCCGCTCGCGGCAGCGCGCTGACCGCGTCGACCACCGAGTGCCGCAACACCGCGGGCCAGACACCCCTGCCCCCACCGCTCGCGAGCAACGGCACCGTCTTGCCGCTCGGCCAGGCGCTGCCGCTCAGCATCACGAGCACGGTGCACGGCGGCGAAGCCGTGTTCCTGGATGTGCGCGACCCCGACCGCAATCGCGACTCGACAAAGATCGATCACGTCGACCTCACGTTGACCGCGGCCGGCGGCGATACCGAAACCGTGGTGCTCGAGGAGACCGCGGCCGACTCGGGCCGCTTCGTCGGCTACGTGCAGACGCGCGCGACCGCGGCGACACCCGGCGACTGCGTGCTGCAGGTGCAGCGCGACAGCCAGCTCGCCGCGAGCTACGCCGATCCGCAGAACGCCGCGGATACGACGACGGCCACCGCGCTCGTCGATCCGTTCAGCCGCGTGTTCGACTCACGTACGGGCGCGGCCGTGGACGGCGCGCGCGTACGTCTCGTCGATGCCGCAACCGGTGCGACGGCCAGCGTGCTCGGCGACGACGGCACGAGCCGCTTCCCCGCCGAGCTCGTGACGGGCCAGCCCGTGACGGACGCCGGTGGCACGGTGTATGCGTTCCCGGCGGGTGTGTTCCGCTTTCCCGTCGTGGCGCCGGGCGACTACCGTCTCGAGATCGAGCCGCCGCAGCGCTACGGCTATCCGTCGCAAGTGGCGGAGGCCGACCTCCAGACGTTGCCGAGCGCGCCCTACCGGCTCGCGCCCGCCTCGTTCGGCGGCACGTTGCCCGTGGCCGCAACGGTGGCGACGGCCGTCGACGTTCCGCTCGATCCCGTCGGCAGCGTGCTGCAGCTCGACAAGACCACGCAGGCGAAGTACACCACGGTCGGCGACTTCGTGCCGTACGTCGTCGCGGCGCGCAACGCGAGCGATGCGCCGCTGCGCGACGTCGTCGTGACGGATCAACTGCCGCCGAACATGCGTTACCAGAAAGGCTCGGCTCGGCTCGAATCGGGCGCGCCGATCCTGCCCGAGATCTCCGCCGACGGCCGCACGCTGACCTTCCGCCTCGGGACGCTCGGCGCCGGACTTAGGCTCGCCGTGCACTACGTGACCGTCATCGCCACCGGCAGCGCGAATCCGAAGGTCGTGAATCGCGCCACGGCCGCGTCGAGCAACGGCGTTCAGTCGAACGAAGCGACGGCCACCGTGCAGCTGCGCGAAGAGCTGTTCCAGAGCAGAGCAGTGCTGCTCGGCCGCGTGGTCGAAGGCGCGTGCGACACGGTGCTTCAAGGCGCGGCCGGTGTGCCGGGCGTGCGCGTGTACCTCGAGGACGGCCGCTACGCCGTCACCGACCACGAAGGCAAGTACCATTTCGAAGGGCTCGCGCCAGGTTCGCACGTGGCGCAGCTCGACACGATCACGCTGCCGGTGGAGCTCGAGCCGCTGCGCTGCGGCGCGCCCGTGCGTCGCGCCGGCAACGCGATCTCGCAGTTCGTCGACGCACGCGGCGGTGGGCTCGCGACGGCGGACTTCGTGCTCGCGCGGCGCGCGGCCCCGACCGGCGACACACGACTCGGGCTCACGACGAGTGCCACGGCCGAAGGCTTCACTCACGCGGCCACGGTGACGGCGAAGGGCGTGCCCCTCTCCTCCGCCGAGCTGCTCGTGCTGTTGCCCGTCGGCCTCGACTACGTGAACGGCAGTGCCCGGGTCGGCGACGCGCACGCCGCCGATCCGGAGCTTGTGGCCGGCGCCCTGCGTTTCACGCTCGGCACGATCGCTGCCGACACCGGCACGGCGCTTTCGTTCACGACGCGACAGACCGGGGCGCCGGCCGGCGTGTCCGACTTGCCCATGCGCGCCGTACTGCGCTTCGCGACGCCGACCGAGGCGTCGCAGCAGACCGAGCCCGTCGTCAACGTCGTGCACCGCGATGCCGCGCAGCGCGAGAACGAGCGCTACACGTTCTCGCCGCGCTTCAACGCGCTCGCCACGGAGATCGACGCGGCCGACCGCGACGAGCTCGAGCGCATCGCCGCGAACTGGCGCGACGTGGCGGACGTCTCGATCCAGGTCGTCGGCCATTCGGATCAGACGCCGATCGCGGCGAACAACCGCGCGCGCTTCGCGGACAACTACGCGCTGTCGCGTGCCCGCGCGCAGGTCGTCGCCGATGACCTGCGCAAAACGCTGCCGAACGCGGCATTCGTCGTCGAAGGCCGCGGCGCCGAGGAGCCGATCGCGCTCGGCTCGGGCGCCGCGAGCCTCGCGCGCAACCGGCGCGTCGAGATCGAGATCACGGGTCTCAAGACCGTGGCCGCGGAAACGTTCGCCGTGGCGACGGGCGCTGCGCAAGCGCCGCCTGTCGCGACCGCAGGGTCGCTCGATACGGGCTCTCGCAAAGCCGTCGCGCCGCCGACGCGCGACTCGACCGTGCGCGACAGCGATCAGCCGGCGCCAATCGATCTCTCGACGCTCGAACCCAAGGTCGCGTGGCTGCAACCGGCGGAAGGCTTCGCGCCCGCGGTGCCGAGCATCCGCGTCGCAATCGCCCACTTGCCCGAGCAGCGCGTAACGCTCGCCGTGAACGGCCGGCCCGTGAGCGAGCTGAACTTCGACGGCGTCGAGACGAACGCGGCCAAGACGGTCGGCCTGAGCCGATGGCGCGGCGTCGACCTCGTCGACGGCGACAACAAGCTCGTCGCGATCGTGCACGCGGCCGACGGCGGCGTCGTAGAACAGTTCGAGCGCGTCGTGCGCTACGGCAGCGGCGGCGTGCGCGCGGAGCTCGTCGCGGAAGAATCGCTACTCGCGGCCGACGGCCGCAACGAGCCCGTGCTCGCGCTGCGCGTGTTCGACGCATCGGGCCAACCCGCCCGACCCGGCACGCTCGGCGCGTACAAAGTCGATCCGCCGTATCGCACGGCCTTCGAAGTCGCGACGCTGCGCGACAACCCGTTGCTGTCAACGAACCGCGAGCCCACGTTCGCGGTCGGCGACGACGGCCTCGTGCGCATCGCGCTCGAACCCACCGTGCAGACCGGCGCCGTCGTGCTGCGACTGCGCTTCAACGAGCGCCAGGAGCAGGAGATCCGCGCCTGGCTCACGCCCGAGCAGCGCGACTGGATCCTCGTCGGCGTCGCGGAAGGCACGGCCGCGTACACGAAGCTGACCTCATCATTCGAGCCGCCGGACGTCGAGGACGGCTATTCGAGCGACGGCCGTATCGCGTTCTTCGCGAAGGGCCGCGTCAAAGGCTCGACGCTGCTGACGATCGCGTACGACTCAGCGCGGGACCGCGCCGAAGCCGAGCAGCGCCTCTTCGGCGCGATCGAGCCCGACCGCTACTACACGCTGTACGGCGACGCGGTCGAGCAGCGCTTCGAGTCGGCGTCCACGCGCAAGCTGTACCTGAAGATCGAGCGCCGCGCGCTGACCGCGATGTTCGGCGACCTCCAGACCGGCTTCACCCTCACGGAGCTCGGCCGCTACAGCCGCAGCCTGACCGGTCTCAAGACCGACTTCGCCGGCAGGCGCGTGCAGGTCAGCGCGTTCGCGGCGGACAACCGCGAGACGTACGGTCACGACGAGTTCCTCGGCGACGGCACGTCGGGCCCGTACCAGCTCTCGCGCACGGATCTCGTCGCGAACAGCGACCGGCTACGCATCGAGGTGCGCGACAGGATCCGCAGCGAGGTCGTCGTCGAGACGCAGCAGCTCGCACGCTTCATCGACTACAGCATCGACTACCTGACCGGCGTCGTGACGTTCAGGCAACCGGTGGCCGGCCGCGACCCGGCGTTCAACCCCGTGTACGTGGTCGCCGAGTACGAGACGCTGACGCGCAACGACGGCGGCACCACGGCCGGCGCCCGCGCGACGACGCGGCTCGCCGGTGAGAAGCTCGAGCTCGGCGCCACGCTTGTCGAGGAAGGCTCGGCCACCGGCGCCACGCGACTCACGGGCACCGATCTGCGCTACCGGCCAAACGGCGCGCTCGAGCTGCGCGCCGAGGTGGCGCAGACGGATTCCGCGAACCCCGTGCGCGGCGAAGCCGGCGCGTATCTCGCCGAGATCAAGCGCGTGACCGAGCGTCTCGATCTCAAAGCGTATGCGCGCGGGCAGGAGCCGGGCTTCGGCGTGGGCCAACAGCTCTCGACCGAGGCCGGCACACACAAAGTCGGCGTGGACGCGCGCGCGAAGCTCGCGGGCCGCTGGACCGCGCGCGGCGAAGCGTTCCGCCAGGAGAACCTCGCGACCGGCGCCGACCGCGAGCTCGTGAGCGCCGAAGCGCGCCACGAGAGCGACGACGCCACCGAAAGCGTCGGCGTGCGCCGCGTCGTCGACAGTTTGCTATCAGCCGGGTCTTCGACGACGGGGCCGCTCAGCGGCGAGAAGTCGAGCGAGCTCGTGTCGATCGGCGGCAGCCGCGACGTCGCGCACGACCGCATCACGCTGCGCGCGCTGACGGAGCGGGCTGTCGATCACCGCGACGAAAGCCTCGACTTCCCGGAGCGCACGACGCTCGGCGTCGACTACCATTTCAACGCCGCGACCACACTGTTCGGCGAAGTCGAGGATGCGAACGGCGCGAACATCGACGCACGCATGACGCGCGTTGGCGTGCGCAGCGCTCCGTGGGCCGGCACGCAGTTCGCCTCGAGCGTGAGCCACGAGTTCAGCGAGTACGGTCCGCGCGTGTTCGCGAACTTAGGTGTCACGCAGTCGTGGCGCATCGGCTCGAACTGGGCCATGGATGCGGGGCTCGACCAGAGCCAGACGCTGACCGGTACGAACACCACGGCGGCGCGACCGGCGCCGACCGTGCCGCTCGTCACCGGCAATCTCGGCGAGGACTACACCGCGACGTTCGTCGGCGGCCAGTATCGCGCCGAGCTCTGGACGTTCACTTCGCGACTCGAGCGCCGCGACGCGCAGACCGCGGATCGCTGGGCGTTCCTGGCGGGCTTCTTCCGCGAGCCCGTCGCAGGCCGCGCGCTGTCGCTCACGGCGCATTGGCTCGACAGCGCAGCCACGACGGGCGCAAGCCGCACGGCCGATACGCGGTTCTCGTACGCGTACCGGCCCGTCGACAGCCGTCTCGTGATGCTCGACCGGCTCGACCTCGAGAGCAACGACAGCGCGAGCTCGATCTCGACCCTCGCGACGGCCCGCCTCGTGAACAATCTGAATCTGCACTGGCAGATCGGCCGGAAGCTCGAGATCGGCACGCAGGTCGGCGCGCGGTTCGCGCGCAGCACGATCGACGGCGAGCGCTACTCGGGCTGGACCTCGCTGCTCGGCATCGATCTGCGCCGCGACCTGACGAGGACGCTCGACATCGGCTTGCACGCGACGGAGCTGCACTCGCTTGCGGCCGGCACGCGCGAGCAGTCGATCGGCGTCGACGTCGGCATCAATGCCGCGAAGAACCTGTGGCTGTCGGTGGGCTACAACTTCCGCGGCTTCCGCGACGAAGAGTTCGACGCGAGCCGCTACACGGCGACGGGGCCGTACATCCGCTTCCGCTTCAAGACCGATCAGGACTCGCTGCGCGATCTCGATCTGTCGCGCCTGAAACCGCGTTAGTACTCGAGCGCCTTCGCTGCGTCGATGACCCCGAGTACGGTGGCATTGCCGACGTATTTGTCTCTGACGCGCTTTTCTTCGTTCGGCACGGACGGGCAATCGAGCTTCGCGAGCTCAGCGGCAATTTCCTTCTTTCTACTCTCTTCGGCGTAAGGCCAGTCGCCACGCCAGTAGTTGCATCCTCCGAGACGGATCGCCAGCCCGACGACATCCGCCGGCTGCCCTCTCACGAGGCGGGCGAGCGGATCCGCTGGGCCGCCGTCGAACTTTGCACACACCGTATACGCCGACACACGAATGACGTCGAACTGCCCGCGTGTGCCGGCTTCGTCCGTCTGCCCCAGCAGGACCACGGGGTCGTGGATTTTCAGCGTCGCCTCGGCCTCACGGCACTCCCCTCCGACGGACTCGGGCTTCGGCGCACCGAGCTTGGAATAGTCGTCATCGGAGCCGAGCTTCAATCCCGTCAGATGCTGTTCCGAGAAAACGGGACCGCGCCGATTGGAATTGGCGCTGAACCAAAGCGAACCCGCGTCCCCTTCTTCAGCGCGCACGGTCCCCGTCAATGGCGCGCTCATGCTCCCGGAGAGATACACGAGCCCTTCCGGATAGCCTCCGTTCGTGTAGGAGTCCAGCGATACTTTCTCCCGAGTCAGATCGATCGGATGGGGCCCGGACAGAGTGTCGAACCGCAACGCGCAGACTGCCTCCACGCGCAACCCCGGAGGCAGCGTGACCTCGAGGTTGGCAAGCTGCGAGCCGCAATAGCACACGTCCTGCTCCAAAAGCCCAACATCAGGATCCCGTGACCGGACGTACTCCTCGCAGGTCGGGGCCGACCGAGCCGACACCGTCACCAGAGCGAGCAAGATCGAGACAGGAATACCAAGACGCACGGACCCTCCGATGCCTGACACGCCAACCACAAAGTCGGCTTCTGGATAGTAGGCTAGACGAATCTGCTAGCAGCTGACGAGGACGTCGCCGACCTGGTGCACGGAGAACTCCCGCAGCGGCGTGACAGTCGAGCTGAGCTCGCCGGTCGCGGGATCGGCCGTCGTCGTCCAGTCGCGCAACACGACGCGATCGCAAGACGTGCCGCGCTCGAGGCTCGCGAGCGTGAGCCTATGCGCGAGGCCCGTCGTGACAGGCTTCGGCGCGCTCGAAACCACCGCGTGATTCGCGTTGTCGTACTCGCTGAACTCCCACAGATATTCGGCAAGGCCACCGAGCACGGCGGCGTCGAGCGGCTGGACGTTCAGCGTTCCCGCGAAATCGCCTGTCGCATCGAGATCCACGCCGCTGCGATCGAGATAGGCGCAGCGGAACACCCGCATACGCTCGTAGCGTTGCGGGTCGCCGTGCGGCACGCGGTCGAATTCGAAGTAGCGCTCCGTCGCCGTGTTTGCGACGAGGTCGAGAACCGGCGAAGCCTGCTGGGCCACGGCTTCGGACCACGCGAGCGCCTGCGCCCACAGATCGGTGCAGAGCTCGTGCTGCGTCGGCGCGTTCGCGTCGAGGTGGCGGGTCTTCAGGTGATAGGTCGTCATCTGCAGGAACGACTGCGGTGCGGGGTCCGATAGAAACCCGGCCGGCGTGCGGGGCGTACCGGCGTAGAGCTGAGCCGCGAGCGAGAGGTCGTCGCTCGGCTGGGTCGGCGCGCCCGCACGGGGCTCGCCCTCCGGCGGCACCGTGCACGCAGCGATCACGAGCGTCGTCGCCGCGACCGCGAGCCAGCCGCACAGCCTTGAGAACATGCAAACCCTCGTCCCGGCACCCGCGTGCCGCAACGCAGTTATCGGCTGTGAACCGGCGGACTTGAGGCCGCGCGATCGGTCGTCGCGGTGCGCTGCGCGAAGTCGGCGATGAAGCGGTTCACGGGCACGACCTGCGGCTCGATACGCTGGTATTCACCGATCCACTGGAACGTGACTTGCGCGTGTTGCACGGCCACGACCTTGCAGATCTGCCCAGGGTAGAGCAGCGATTCGTAGACGTCGCCGGGTTGTGGGTACTTCGGCATCGCCGGGACTCAGTTCATCCAGTCCCAGTTATCGGCCGGCGGTGCCGATTCTTTATTGGGCTCCCGCCAGGGACGCCCTATTTCAATCTTTTGAGCTCCGCGCCACCGTTCTCAAAGACCAGTCCCGTCACCCGCCCGCGGCTGTCGGCTCGAAACGAAACGGTGCCGCCGTTCGAATACACATTGTGGTCGGACCAGTGGAACCTCGTGCCGGACAACGCTTCGAGCTCGTATTCCTTGTCCGCTGTCTTGCCGACAATCCTGTCTCCGCGCCGCTCGATCTCGAATACCACGGCGGAGGTGCCGTAACCCCCGACGTACTTCGCGACATCCTTGCCGGTCACATGCTGTTCCGGAACGACGGCATCGACCTTCATCTCTTCGAGCAACGAGCGCGCAGCGCCGTCGTTGGGAGACAGCAGCAACGCCTTCTTCAAGGTCTCGACGGCGAGAGGAGTGTTCCCCATCTCCATGTACAGGCGACCGGCGTAGTACAGGGCCGTCGTGTTGTCCGGATAGAGCTCGATCGCTCGCCTGATCACCTGCTCCGCCTCGGGGAAACGTTTGCGATATTCGAGCTGCCCGAAGGTAGCGAACAGCGCTTCGTCCGGAACGGCCGCAGGGAATCCGAGGCGCTCGGAGAGCGCGGCAAAATGCTTCTCGATGGCCGCCAGACCGCCCTGGTCGTAGACCGTGAACGGGCTCTCGATCTCCCAGCCCTCGAAGACGCTCAGCAATCCGTCGTAAATGGTACGCAGCGGGACGGACCCGTGGGATTCGTCGGGATAGCGGCGAAGCGTGAAACGCAGATCGCGCACCCGCGAAGCTCGCGTCTGCAAGTACGAAGAGAGCTCAAAGGCGCCCGTGAGGTTCGATCCCGTCTCATCGGCCGTCGCCATGAACACATCCGTGTTCAGGAACGGATCTTTGTGTGCGTCGAGAAAAGCGCTCACAGCCTTGGGCAGTGCACGGTCATCCCCAAACGCCGGCACCGCCAAGACATAGCCGCGGAACGTCTCTGGCGCCTGGATCAATGCGTGCAGCGCGAACAACCCGCCGTCCGACCAGCCCATCAGAAGGCGATACGGGCGCGTCCGGTAACCGCGATCGATTTTCGGAACGAGCTCGTCCGTGATGAACTTCAGCAAAGCGGATGGGCCCGGCGCGGCGGAGTAGCTCAACAAATCGCGAACGCGATCCGTGTTCGGGATGCCGACCACGAGCATGGCCGGGATCTTTCCGGCGCCAGCGAGGAAATCCACCGTCGCGCTCACGTGCTGGAAATGCTCGTTGCCATCGAGAACGATCAGCACCGGATAGCGGGCGTTGCCGATGTCGTAGTTCGGCGGGCGATGCACCTGATAGGTACGCATCTCGCCCGTGCTCTCCGAGCGCAGCTGAAACCGCTGACCCATGACGATGGGCTCGCCATCGGCGGCGAAGCATAGGCTCCGCAGGCCGAGCGCCAATGCCGAAAGACCTATCCGGAGCGCCAATCGCAGCGTCATCGAAATCCCCCGGCCACCACTGCCCACCGGCGTTGAGCTTACCGCCGCTAGACCCCTAGACCAGCACCGCGAGCGGCGGCTCGTCGAGCACCGCACGCTGCTCGAGCAGCGCCTGCACGTGCTCCTCCCAGTAGCGCGGTTCGGCGAACCACGGGAACGCGCGGGGAAACGCCGGGTCGTGCCAACGACGAGCGATCCACGCGGTGTAGTGCATCAAGCGCAGCGCACGCAGGGCCTCGATCAGCTGCAGCTCGCCGTAGTCGAACTGGCAGAACTGGCCGTAGCCTTCGAGCAAATCGCCGAGCTGCGCGGCCATCTCGTCACGCGAGCCCGCGAGGAACAACCACAGGTCCTGCACGGCCGGGCCGTTCACGCAGTCGTCCAGATCCACGAAGTGCGGGCCGGCGTCGGTCCATAGCACGTTGTTGCGATGGCAGTCGCCGTGAATCCGCAGCTCGCGATAGCGGCCCACGTCCTCGAAACACGCGTCGATCGCCTCGATCAGCTGCTCCGTCACGTTCTCGTAGCTCGAGACGAGATGCGGCGGCAACCAGTCGCCCGCGAGCACCTGCTTGACGGCGCGCATGCCGAGCTCCTCGCGATCGAGAGTCTGGCGCGCGCGGAACCGCCGTGTGCCGCCGACGGCGTGCAGTCTTCCCAGGAACCGGCCGAGCCACTCGCGATCCTCGCTCGTGCCGAGCTCGGGCCAACGCCCGCCGCGCCGCTCGGACAGCGCGAACCGATAGCCCTCGTGCTCGTGCAGCGTCTTGCCCTCGTGCTTGATCGGCGGCACGACGGGGATCTCCTGCGCGGCGAGCTCGAGCGCGAAGTCGTGCTCCTCCTGGATCGCGGCATTCGACCAGCGGCCCGGCCGATAGAACTTTGCGACGACGAACCCCTCGGCGACGCCGATCTGGTACACGCGGTTCTCGTAGCTCGCGAGCCCGAGGATGCTGCCGGTGCATTCGAAGCCGAAGGTCTCGGTCGCGCCGATGATGACGTCGGGCGTCAGGCGCTCGTACGGAACCGCGTCGTCCCTAGCGGATCCCTGTCGACTGCCACCTTTCCGTGCACGAGCCATTCCGTTCCCTCGAACAGCGGGTTACCGCTAGCCGCATCATAACAATCGGCCTGCACCATAGCTGGCGTACCTTGCTGTCCGACTAGTTAGCCATCACTATTTTCGGCGGCTGCCCGAACGTGGGAGGGGACACGATGAGATTCGCACTTGATCGGGCAATCCTGTTCGCGCTCTTTCTGGCGGCAACTTCCGGCACGCCGGGCGCCATGTTCAAGTTCTACGAATATCCCGATCGCGGCTGAGATCCCGGTATGATCGGCAACAGCGGATTGATCCAAGGAGCGAGCGATGATTGCGGTATTCGGTGCGACGGGTAACACGGGGCGAGCGACGGTCAAGGAGCTCCAAGCGCTCGGCGAGAACCCGCTCTGCATCGTGCGCAACTCGGACAAGGCCCGCGAAGTGCTGGGCGAGGACGTGCGGACCGCGCTCGCCGACATCACCGATCGCGCTGCGATGGAACGGGCGCTGAAGGGCGTCAAGAGCGTCTTCGTGGTGACCGGGCATAACCCGCAGGCCGACGAGCAGCAGATCAATATTCTGGAAGCCGCCAAAGCCGCCGGCGCGAACTACTTCGTCAAGGTGTCGGGCGGCAAGGCGATTGTCGGGCCGAACGCCGAATCCGTCGTCGGCCGCGGCCACTACGCCGTCGAGGAGGCCGTCAAGCGCAGCGGCCTGCGCTGGACCATCCTGCGCCCGGGCCTGTTCATGCAGAACACGTTCGGGCAGGCGGTGTCGATCAAGAACGACGGCAAGATGATCATGCCGTTCCCGAAAGATCTGCCGCTCGCGTTCATCGACGTGCGCGACACCGGCGCTCTCGGCGCGCGCGTGCTGCGCGACCCGGACAAGCACGCGGGCAAGGTGATCGAGTTCACGGGTGTGCTGACCAATCTCGAGGAATTCGCCAAGGTCTTCTCGCAGGTGCTCGGCAAGCCCGTCACCTTCGTCGCTGCGAGCCTCGAGCAGGCCGAGCAAGGAATGCGTGCCCGCAACCTGCCGGATTGGCTCGTCACGCATCTCCTTGCCGTGTCGCGCGTGGCCGAGAAAGGCGCGTTCTCGACCGAAGCGACGCAGCCCATCCGGGATATCGTCGGCCGAGCGCCCTTGACGACCAAGCAGTTCGTCGAGACGTACAAGAGCATGTTCAGCTGATCGAGAACTCCGATTTCGATTGCGGCGGCCTCCCATAGGGGCTAGTGTCCGGTAGCGCACCAAGCGCCGTTGGCACGACCGTGCCGGCGATCCATCAGGAAATCCAACCATGGCGATCGGGGTCTATTTCTCCCCCGCGGCGATGTCCGCCGCAAAATACGACGAGTGCATTGCAGCCCTGCGGCAGAAAGGCGCCGGTCATCCGACGGGACGCAGCTATCACGCCTGCTTCGGCAGCGGCGACAAGCTTTCGGTGTTCGATGTCTGGGCGTCGCAGGCGTCTTTCGACAAGTTCGGAAAGACACTCATGCCGATTCTCACGCAGCTCGGCATCGATATCGGCGCGCCGCAGATCGTCCCCATCCACAAGGTCGTCACTCGCCCGAAGGCTGCGCCGAAAAAGAAAAAGCGCTCCTCCGCCAAGCCCGCCGCGCGTCGGAAAGCCAAGAAGAAGCGCTGATCTCTCGGCGCCGAGCCCGTCAACGCCCACAGGGAGTACGTCATGAGGCGAGATGAAGCGGAACCTTTGCTAGTCGCGGCGCAACACGCCGCGGAGTGGTGTCGAGGCAAGCTCGAGATGCGCGCCGGTGCCGGCGGCTTCGGCAAAGAGCACGAGCACCGCGACTCGGAGCGGTCCGCGTTGCACGTCGCACACTCGATGGCCGTGTGCGAAGTCGCGCGCCTGCAGGCGCTCATCAAGGGATAACGACAGCCGGACGCGCCGTTAATCGGCGTTTCGCGCGCAGACTTCGTAGGTCGGGGTCGTCTCGTCGGCAGCACCCGGCCGCCACGTGAACTCGACGCAGCTCGCGCTCGGCAGGCTGCGAGTCGAGAGCACGACGGAATGCACGCCCGGCAAGCCGGGCTGCGTGGCGATTTCCCGCCACTCACCGCGATCGGCACGCCAGCGGACCACGGTCTCCGCCTGCAAATTCACGCGCAGCTCGCGGCCCGTGATGAAGTCGACGACAGGCGCACGTTCACTCCAGACTGTCGTGCGCGGCACCGGCATTCCGCCGCGGTACCGCTCGAAGACCGCCCGCGGGCAGTCGGAGCTCGCGCCAAGTTGCCTCGATAGCGCGAGCTTGATGAACTCGGCGTGGGTCCACGCGAGCGGCATGGCCGAGCCGGTCGGCCTGCCCGGATAGAGCCGCCGCGAGGGAATCGGCGCGTCGTCCCACACCTGCTCGGGCAGCATGCCGCTCGGCCCGGCCATTGCGCTCATGGCGCGCAGAAACGGCAGCGGGTCGTGTCCGGCCAGGAGCTCGTAGTGACCGCGCTCGCCGGTCAGCAACGGCCACGCGCGGCCCGTGCCGGTGCCATCGAACTCTCGTCCGTCGGCGTGCTCGCCGTAGCCGTCGCCGTTGTAGCGGCGCCAGGCGGGACCGCTCGGCGTATCGACCCGCAGGAGCGCGTCGACGACCGCGATCGAGCTACGCACGCACGCGTGGTCCGGCGGCCGCAGACCCCAACGAACGAGTTGCAGGAAATCGGTAGAGATTTGCGCGTCGGCGCTCGGCGCGGGCTCGTCCCCGTGATTCTTCAGGGGCAGCGCCGCATGCACGGCCTCCGGATTCCAGATTGCTTCCGCCGGCGCCGTGCGAATGTAGTGGCCGACGACGCCCGCTTGCTTCGCGAGCGGCGTACCCTGCGCGTACAGCCACTGCTCGATGCGAGAATTCCAGTAGTCGGCCAGCTCGAGAGCCGATGCTTTTTCGTCGCCCTGCAGGAACGCCGTGCCCGCCACGAGCGCGGCGATGGTCATCGCGAGCGTGAACGCGTTGATGCCGCGATTTTCCTCCCAGCGATCCTGGTCGGTCACGGGGCCCATGCGCGTGATGAACCCCAACGCCTTGCGCACCATTTGCGTGGCGGCGACGCCGTCGAGCGCGTCGCGTTCGTGCAGCAGCGCCGCGAGAATCACCGGCAGAGCCGTCTCGTCGAGCTGCACGCCCTGCCAAAACGGCGTTCCGCCGAGCCATTGGTTCTGGTTCCAATGGCCGTCCTCGTGCTGCGTGCTGATCAGATAACGCAGCACGTCTCTCGCTTCCGCTTCGCTGCCGACGCAAAGCAACGCCGTTGCGCATTCGACCAGATCGCGCGGCCAAACCAGGTGATAGCCGCCGCGATCGTCTTTGCTGTTGCCCCAGGGAATGGAGAGGCTCGCGACCATGGCGCCGGGATAGGTCTTGTCGATGTGGCAGCGCAGCACCATGCGCGAGATCGCGAACTGCGCGTCGATCGCGGGCTCGCCGGTCACAACGTTGTCGTGGCAGCTCGTGTGCCAGTCGTCCCACGCGGCGACGTGCTCGCGCCAGACGTTCTCGAAGGGCTGGGCGAGCGCGGCGGCCGCGAGCGAAGCCGCTTCACCGCGCGAAGGCCCAAACCCGAGCGCGAGCACGCACTCGCGCTCGAGCTCGCCGAGCAGTGCGACGTTGCCCGGACCGGCCCGCGCATGCGTCCACGTCATGCCGCCATTCGCGGCGAAGTCCTGCCAGCCGTCGCTGAACCCTACGTAGCCCGCACTTTGTCGGTCGAACGCGTCGCCCTGGGCCTCGTTCGCTGCCCCCAGCGCCAATGCGAAAGGCCCTTGCTCGGCGCACAGCACTTTCCTGCCGTAGTGCTTCCCCACGGCACCGATATTGTTCCAGCCGGTTCCACCGAGGTGCGGCGCGAGCAGCACGTAGGGTTTGAGGTCGTCGTCACCACGAAGCACGAGCTCGATGAGGAGCACGTCGCGCCGCGGATCGGGAATGATTCGTAGCGTGAGCTCGAAACGGTCGTGCCGATGCACGATCGTGGGCGCCGGGATGCCGGCCTTCGGCAGCCGCAGCTCGTAGGACTCGAGGCGCTTGACCTCGCACCAGAACCCCTTGCCATCGGCGACGATGAAACCGAGATCGCGAACCTGCGGAATGTCGACGCGCGGATGATAGACCTCGTTGACGATGCCGAAGCCCAGCGTGAACCAGACGCGACTGGCACCGTGGCTCGCGCCGACCAGGTCCTTGCCGCTCGATGTCCACGTCGGGGGAATTCCCGGTGCGCCGGGCGCGTCGTCGGCGGGCCAGCCCTCGTGCTCATCCGGCATGGGTCACGCGCCTTTCAAGCCGCAGCCGGTGCGCGCCAGCGCGGCGCGGGCTCCCCGAGTCGGTCGGCCTCTTCCGGACCCCAGCTGCCCTGCGTGTAGCGATGCAGCGGCGTACTCATGCGCGTGAGCGGATCGATGATGCGCCAGCTCTCGATGACCGCGTCCTCGCGCGTGAACAACGTCGTGTCGCCGGCGATCGCGTCGCCGATCAGGCGCTCGTACGCGCTCATCTCGTCATCACCGCTGTTGCATACGTAGAGCTCCACATCCCGACCGACGAGCTCGACGCCGGGCTTCTTCGCGCGTGCGCCGATGGCAATCGCAACTCGATCGGGGCCGAGCCTGAAACGGAGATAGTTGCTCCCCTCCGTGAGCTGCTCCGCGAACACCTGCTTTGGCGGATGCTTGAACTCGACGACCGCTTCGGTGGCGGTAGCTGCCAAACGCTTGCCGGCACGGATGTAGAACGGCACGTCCGCCCAACGCCAGGAGTCGAGATGCAGCCGCATCGCCGCATAGGTCTCGACATCGGAGTCCGCAGCG
>FTFB01005054.1_pt1 | contig 16730 bp, 9 predicted proteins | sample 1658331 | NCBI WGS metagenome assembly FTFB01 (sample SAMEA3914816, study PRJEB12502) | metagenome | biome: forest; material: soil | place: USA | collected 2011-09-16 | depth 0.3 m | reverse complement strand
CACGGCTTCTATAGCCCTTTTGGCCCGGAAGAAGATCACGCATTGTCTCTGCCCGCGTGCGAGACCGCTCGGCAGATCTCGCCGGCGCCGGCGCCGGCGTCGGGCGCGTGGGAAGGCACCGTCGATTTTTCGCGGGGCGCTGCGAAGCTGTCGTTGCACGTGCGGGCGTCCGGCATCGATGAGGTCCGCGTGTTCGAGGACGGTTCGACCGCGGCGGGTGCGACGCTCCCGGTGGCGCTCGATATCTCGCTTCCCAGCGACGTACGCGAGGAGGCGGTCTGCGCCGACTTGAATCGCGACGGCCGCGTCGATTTTGTCGTCTCGATCTGGGGACACGGCAACGGGCTCGGTGCATCGGACTACCTGTGGCTCGTGGGCCTCTCGACTTCTAGCGGCTATCGCTTCTGGAGTCTCGACACCATGGGTACGGCACCCGAGAGCTTCGTGACCTTCGGTGACCTGGCGCCGAGCGCACTGCTGGCGACGGCGTTCGTGCATGTCGGGACGTCGGACCATGCCGGGCCGAATCAGCGCCACTCGTATTTCGCGTACGACCTGTGGACGTTTCGCGGCGGCGACATCGTCTCGGCGAACGCGATCGACGCGCGCTTTCCGAAATACGTGCAGATGACGAACAAGGAGAATCACAAGGCGTCCATCAGAATGAGCAGCAATCGCCCGCTCGTCGCGGGCGACGTGCCGAAGCTGCTCGGAGCCGTCGAGCAACGCTGATCCACGCGCGCGTCCCTAGTGGTGTTGCTGCCGCAATCGGCAGTACTAGTCGGCGTTTTTCGCAAGACTCAGACTGACTTTCCGGTATCGTTCGCGTGTCCGGGGTTGGGGTTGGGGACGCATGGGTTCGGGGTGGTTCGGCCTGCTGGCAGCGGGAGTTGCCGGCATTGCGGTGGCGCAGGCGCCCGTGTCTCTGTCACAAGCGCCGCTCAAGGACCCGGGGCAGAAGACCGTCCGCATCGTGCGGACCACGGTCAGGCCCACGATCGACGGCATCGTCAACGAGGCCGAGTGGGCCGGCGCCGCGCGCATCGACGACATCTATCAGGTCAACCCGGTCGAGTACGCGCCCGCGTCCGAACGTTCCGAGATCTATCTCTTCTACGACGACAACGCGCTGTACATCGCCGCGAAGCTGTACCAGCCGCCAGACTCGATCACGGCGAACATGTTGCGTCAGAACGGCTCGATCACGCAGGACGACACGCTGTTCATCACGCTCGATCCGTTCAACACCCGCCGCGCGGGCTACTTCTTCGGGTTGAACGCGAACGGTGTGCGCTACGACGGCTTGTACCGCAACGTGTCCGAGTACTACAGCGACTGGGACAGCATTTGGGTGGCGGCCGCAACCAAGTTCGACGGCGGCTGGATGGCGGAATACGAGATTCCGTTCAAGTCGCTGTCGTTCGACCCGAGCACCGACACCTGGGGCCTGAACTTCTCGCGCAACATCAAGCGCCGCAACGAGGACATGGCGTGGGTGTCGCGCAACCGGCGCTGGGATCCGAGCACCGCGGGGCAAATGACCGGGCTGACCGGGCTCGACCAGGGAATCGGGCTCGACATCGTGCCGTCGGCCGCCGTCACGAGCAAACGCGTGTTCGCGACGGATGCGTCGAGCACGAACGCCGAGCCGTCGCTCGACGTGTTCTACAAGCTCACGCCGCAGTTGAATGCGGCGCTGACGTTGAACACGGACTTCTCGGCCACGGAAGTCGATGACCGGCAGGTCAACCTCACACGGTTCGGGTTGTTCTTCCCCGAGAAACGCGACTTCTTCCTGCGCGAAGCCGACATCTTCGAGTTCGGCCGCATCGGCGCGACCGATGTCAACGGCTCGCTCGGCGGCGCCGACAAGCAAAACGCGCGGCCGTTCTTCTCGCGTCGTATCGGTCTCGATCAGGCAGGGCAGGTTGTCGATCTGAATTACGGCGGCAAAGTCAGTGGGCGCGTCGGCCGTTTCGAGATCGGGGCGCTGTCGATTCGCCAGGACGAGCACGGCGCCACCGCGGCCGACACGCTGTCCGTCGTGCGCGTGAAGGCGGGCCTCTCGGGTGAGTCGACGGTGGGCGCGGTGTTCACGAACGGCGATCCGCTGTCGAACCTCGATAACACCGTCGCCGGCGTCGACTATCTGTACCGCAACTCGCATCTGCCGGGTGGCCGCACGCTCGAAGCCGGCGCGTGGATGCAGGAGTCGGATACCACGGGCAGAGACGGGCACAACCGTGCGGCGGGCCTCGGCATTTCCGTGCCGAGCAACTCGAAGTTCCGCGGTGGCCTCACCGTGAAAGAGGTCGAGGCCAACTTCAATCCCGCGCTCGGCTTCATCAGCCGGACCGACGTCCTCGATTACACGGGCCACGTCGGTTACACGCTGCGGCCGAAGGGCGGTCACTGGCAGTCGTTGTATTTCGTCGTCGACGGCGAGCGGATCGAGGACCTGGGTGGCGGCCTTCAGTCGCAGACGATCGGCTTGACACCGATCCAGATGACGAACCGCAAGGGCGATTACGTCTGGGTGCGTTCGAGCTTCGCAACGGAAGTGCTGCGCCAGCCGTTCCAGATTTCGCCGGGTGTCATCATCCCGTCAGGGCAGTACTCGTTCGACGAGCACGGCGTCGAGCTCAGCGGCTCGGCATTCCGGCCGTGGTCGGGTCGGATCGCGCGCACGGCGGGCCAGTTCTACGGCGGCACGCGCATACGCACGTTCGGCAGCGTCGTCTGGACGCCGTCGCCGAGATTCCGAACGTCGATCAACTACAACGTCCAGCAGATCGAGCTGCCGCAGGGCACCTTCACGACACGCATCGTGTCGAGCGGCTTCGACGTCGTGTTCTCGCCGCGGCTGTCGTGGACGAACCTGATCCAGTACGACAACGTCAGCGACGTGGTCGGCGTGAACATTCGCCTGAACTGGATACCGCAGGCGGGGCGTGCGGTCTACTTCGTGGTCAACCACAACGTCGCGGATCTGGACCACAACGACAGCTACAACTCGCTGACGTCTGACGTCGTGGCCAAGTTCAACTACACCTTCCGGTTCTAAGACGGTGCCAGGCCTTGCGCAGTAGCGCAGAGCTGGGCTGCGGGCGAGCCCGCGTTTCGCGTTCGTGCCAAGCGTGCCGTCGGCGCGAAAGGGGGCTTTCGGCACCGCCGCAAGTACGTCCCTGTAGGCTGCGTCGGCGCCGTCCATGGCGCCGACGCTGCCGAAGGGGCGCTCTCGCACCGACGGCGCTCCGCGAGCCGCATTGGGCGGGCTCTCCCGCACGTCGTCAGGAGCAACTGCGCAAAACCTGGCGCCGGCGTGGGGTTCATTGTGGACGCGCGAGCAAGGGCGCCGGACGGTCGGGCATGTCTGCGCTGCCCGGACCGGCGTAGATTGGCGTCCTCGGCGTGTGGCCGATCCCTAAAATCAGGAGAGGAAGATGGCGAACGTCTACGCAGGGCAATGCTTCTGCGGCGCGGTGCAGTTCGAGGCTTCGGGCGCGCCGGTGGCGATGGGCTACTGTCACTGCGAGTCCTGCCGCCAGTGGTCGGCCGGGCCGGTCAACGCGTTCACGTTGTGGCAGCCCGCGAGCCTGCGGGTCACGCGCGGCGCCGAGCACGTCGGCACCTACAACAAGACGCCGAGAAGCTACCGCAAGTGGTGCACGAAGTGCGGTGGTCACCTGTTCACGGACCATCCGCATTGGAAGCTCGTCGACGTGTACGCGGCCGTCCTGCCGACGCTGGCGTTCGAGCCGGGCGTGCACGTGAACTATCAGGAGACCGTGCTGCGCATGCACGACGGCAAGCCGAAGTTCAAGGACGTGCCGGCCGACATGGGCGGCTCCGGCCAGAACCTGCCCGAGTAACCCCGCCGCGCGGCCCCCGCGATGTGTTGCTCCCGACCGGCGTGCTAGATTCCGTCGGTCGGGACGATTGCTTTGCGCTTCGTGCACGATGCGGACGGCGCGGCATTGCGAAGGCGGGGGGGCGGCATGCGCGCGGGTTGGCTCGGTTTGCTCTGCTTGCTGGTTGCCGGCACCTCGCTGGCCCTCGATCCACCCGATCACGAAAAATGGCAGGCGGGCGTCGGTGCCCTGAACGCCGCGATCGGCCGTAAGGACGTCAAAGGTGTCGAGGACGCAGTAGTCGCCGTATTCGAGCAGGCCATCCGTATGCCGGATCGGGACACGCGCCTGATCGAGAGCGCCGCGGTCCTCGGTCAGGCGGCGAACATCGTAGAAGTCGAAGGCTCCCACGCGCGTGCGGTGGCGTTACTCAAGAAGCTGAATTCGATGACCGCCGTCCCTGGCGGGTTGGCGAATCCGGTCGCCTGGACACCGGCGTTCGCGGTCGCATCCGAGCTTGCGCAGCAACGTGATTTTGCCGGCGCCCGCGCTGTCATGGCCGACGTTGCCAAACGGGGAACGGCCGACTTCGGTGCACCGCATGTCGTCGTCCGGCAGGCGCGCCAACAGGAAGCGGGGATCGCCGCCGCAACGGGAGACTACGACGGCGCGCTGGCGTTACTGAACGAGGTTGTGGAGAGCACTCGCCGCGCGTTCGGACCGACCTCTCCAGAGTACGCGGAGGCTCTGGTCGGCACGGCGCGGCTGCACATCCAACGCGAAGACTTCGCGCGCGCGGGCGTGATCGCAAACGAGGCGCGCGCGCTGCTGCAGGCGAGGCCCCCTCCCACCATCGGGCCGTTGCTCGCGCTTGCTGCCGTGCTCGAGGGTGTCGGCGACCTCGCGAACGCCCGCGATATCTATCAGCGAACGGACTTGAGCGGAGAACGCAATTCCACCATCGCCACCACCGCCGTCCCGGTGTTGATTCGCCTCGCGCGCCTGAATGCGCGGCTCGGCGATGGCGCCGCTGCACGCGGCTTCATGACGCGCGCTACGGACGTCGCGCGCAGCGCCTTGACGACGATGTCGGGACCCTATCTCGATGCCTTGCTCTCCGAGGCGTCGATCTACAACATGGCGGGTCTACGTGACCGCGCCGCCGAAAGCCTCGCACGCTGCGAGCCGCTGCTGGCAGCGATGAGTCCCCAGCAGGCGACCTCTGCGCGCCGCAGACTCGCCGTGGGTTACGTCCTTTCGCGGAAGTTCGACAAAGCATTGGAGCTATCGGATCAGCTGCTCCGAGAGGCCCCGGCGGAGTCGGACGACTACGCGTCCGCGGCGACGATCGCTGCGCGGGCTGCCGCGCAAACGTCCGCGCCAAGAACGCAGCTGGCACAGTCGGCCATCGATGTTCGTCGGAAGCTGCAACCAGGGCATGAACCCTACTACGAGATCTACTCACTGGCGTTGAGCTACGCGGCGGAAGGGCGGTGGCAGGAGTCGCTCGACCTGCAGCAACGCATCATCGACGAGGAAGTTAAGCGCGGTCCCTACGAGACCGATTGGGAGCAATGGCGCAGTTACGCGCAGGCGCTGGAGCACGTCGGTCGTGCCCGCGAAGCCTCTGACGTCACGAAGCGCATAGCGGCCGAAACGGCGCCTCTCGTGGCCGCGCTGCAAGCCGAAGTTGCGCCGTCGCAAAGCCTGTTCATCGCGGAGCGCAGCGCGTTCGGTTTCAAGGCGGACCTGTCGGACTCCAAGTGGCGGCGCTGGAGCGGGGAATCCGTCGGCTGGCCAATGGCGAGCTTCGCAGCGCAGTACTATCCCGAACCCAATGCCAACGACGCTACGTTGGTCGTCATCCCCGTGCTTCTACCCGAAGGTATCGAAGCTGAGACGGCGGTTGCAGGGTTGTTGACGGACCTCAATCACGATCGTGGGCTTCTGAAGCCATGGTCGAGCGGGTCGTTGAAAGGGTATGAATACCGTTTCAACGCGACCAACGTCCCGGGTCGGCAGTACGCCTTCACAGGCCGGTTGCTCGTCGAGGAACGCCGCGTCTATCTCGTTGTGACTACGGCGAATGCGAACGATCCACGTGCGCAGGCCGCCGCCGCCGCGGCGTTGGAGCAGGTGACGCTGACTGCGCTGCCGGATCCGGAGTCGCTGCTCGGCGCGGATCGTCAACTTCACAGCGACATTTTGAACTACGTGGCAACCGGGATCGCAGGGCCTGGCACCAGGCTCGACGCCGCCCTGACGATGTATGACGCAGCGAGACACTTCGGTACGTCGGACGCGTTGCTGCAGAACATCATTCTCGTGAATCTGCGTGCCGGCCGATACGAGAAGGTGCGCGATGAGATCAATCGCTACCCAGGCGGTCCGGCTGCGTACCCGCCGTTGTTCCTGACTCGCGCCCTGGCAGAGCAGCGTCTCGATGACACCGGAGCCGCGCTCGACGACTTTCGCGCCGGATTCGCAACCGGAATACGTGATGACGATACGGCCGAGAAGTACGTGAGCCTATTGCTCGACCGCAGGCTCGAGAAAGACGCGATCGCCTTCCTCGACGAATACGCGGCCAAAGGGTCCACACCCAACGTGATTGCGCTGCAGGCGCTGGTGAGCTTCAAGGTGGCGGACAAAGAGCGCCTCGCCACCGCACTCGACGCCCTAGAGGATCCGAAGCGCTCGAGCCCGGAGGCCGCACTGGTTGCGGCGATTTTGCACAAGCAGCAAGGGGGTGTCGGCGAGATTGAACAGTTCGTCGGCGGGCTCACGGCGGAGCTCGTGTCGGCCGAGCTGTATCTGCTTCTCGCGTCGGCACAGATCGAAGCGAAACAATTGCCGGCAGCGGGCAAGACCGTCGCGCTGGGCCGCGCCTTCGCGCCGAACAATGCGAACCTCCAGAAGCTGGAGCAGATCCTGAAGGCGCAAAAGGCCCCCGAGCTCTAGCGGTCGAGCACGGTGTGGTCGATGGCCGCGATGCGCGTGCGTCCGGCCATCGCCATCGCGGTCGCGAGCTCGCGCTTCATCGTATCCAGCATGTTGGCGACGTACGGACCGCCGCCGGCCGCGAGCGCGTATGCCCACGCGCGCCCGAGCAGCACGCCGTGCGCGCCGAGCGCGACCATGCGCAGCACGTCGAGACCGGTGCGCACGCCGCCGTCGACGAGCACCGTGAGCCGGTTGCCGACCGCGTCGGCGATGCCGGGCAGCGCGCGCGCCGTCGAGCGCACGCCGTCGAACTGCCGGCCGCCGTGGTTCGACACGACGATGCCGTCGGCGCCCGCGGTCGCGGCCGCGCGCGCGTCGTCGACGTCGAGGATGCCTTTGATGATCAGCGGACCTTTCCAGCGCGAGCGGACCCAGTCGAGGTCGCGCCACGTGACCGAGGGGTCGAAGTTGCGGCCGAGCCAGCCCACGTAGTCCTCGAGCCCGCTGTTGCGCGCGCCGAGCACCTTCACGAGATTGCCGAGCGTGTGCGGCCGGCCCGCGAGCCCCACGTCGAAACTCCAGCCGGGGCGACGCACCGCCTGCCAGTTACGCACCACGCTCGCGCGCCAGCCGCTGATGCCCGACATGCCGGAGCGGAAGTCGCGGTAACGGATGCCGGGCACCGGCATGTCGACGGTGAAGATCAACGCGCTGCAGCCCGCGGCCGTCGCGCGGTCGAGCAGCTCGGCCATGAAGCCGCGATCGCGGATCATGTAGAGCTGGAACCAGAACGGTACCTTCAGCGCCGCGCGCACCTCTTCGATGCTGCAGATCGATACGGTCGAGAGACAGAACGGCACGTTGGCCTGCTCGGCCGCCTGGGCGGCCTGCACCTCGCCGCGGCGCGCGAACATGCCGGAGATGCCGATCGGCCCCAACCCGAGCGGCAGCCCGCACTCCCGACCGAACAGCTTCGAGCCGGTATCCACGTTCGAGACATCGTGCAGCACGCGCTGGCGCAGCTCGATGTTGCGCAGATCCTCGACGTTGCGCCGGAGGGTGTGCTCGGCGTACGAGCCGCCGTTGATGTACTCGGCGAGAAAAGGCGGCAGGCGACGATTCGCCAGTCGCTGGAGTTCGTCGGCGGTGCGCAGCGTCATGGGCTTCTCGGTGGACCAGGCCGGCGCCATTGTGGATCGGCGCGCAGCGCCCGGCCAGCTTGCCCGCTTACGGGCGCGGCCACGGATGTGCACGCACCGCGTCCTCGTTCACGTCTGCGCCCCAGCCCGCGGCGGCGGGCACGAGGAATTGCCCCGCGACGACCCGGCCGGGATTCGTCACGAGCTCGGGCTTCCACGGCACGTCGTCGGCCTCGATTTCCATGATCGCGACGTTGGCGGCCACCGCGCAGAAGTGCCCCGCGATCAGATCGCTTAAGGGGCCGGAGAAATTGTGGGGCGCGACGTTCAAATCGTGCGCGGCCGCGAGCGCCGCGATTGCGAGCGACTCCGTGAAGCCGTTCCATACCACGTCGACGACGGCGACATCGACCGCCTGCGCCGCGAAGAACGGCCCGTAGCCACGGCAGCCGTATTCCGATTCGAGTCCGGCGATCGGCGTGCTCGACTGCGAGCGGACGGCGGCGAGTTCGCTCGCATCGTGCAGGTCGATCTCGAGCCACGTGAGGTTCGCGCCCGCGACGGCGGCAGTGAGTCGGCGCAGCGCGGCCGGGCGGAACGCGAAGTTCACGTCGAGCATGAGGCCGCCTTCGGCGCCGAGCCCCGATCGCAGCGCCTCGACCTGCGTCGCTATCGCCGCGAGCGTGGCGTTGTCGAGTGTCTTGCCGACATCGAGACCGGTTGCGACGAATCCGGGGTTCAGCAGGCGGGCTGCGCCTCCGGCGAACACCATCGGGTTCGTCTTCACGGCTTTGAAACCGCGCGTCGCGGCTTCGCGGCCGAGTGCTTGCAGGTCGTCGACCGAGCGCAATCGCGGTAACCCAAGCACGCGCTCGAAAAGCTCCGCGTGCTGCGCGCGGAACGAGCCGCAGTGGGACCAGTACACGTCGACAGCCGTGCGCAACGGCCCGCCGAACAGCGCGTACACCGGAACGCCAGCCGCTTTCGCCGCGATATCGATGCATGCGTTCTCGATCGCCGCGATGCCTTGCCGGCTCAACCCGCCGGCCGTGAACTCGGTCACCGCGCGCAGCTCGGCGGCGATGCGCGCGAACGCGCGAGGGTCCGCGCCGACGACGGTGCGGCCGAGCGCCGCGATGACCTCCGGCAGTGCGGGGCTCCAGGCGCCTTCGAGGAACTCCGACCAGCCGACGAGGCCCTCGTCCGTGCTGACCTTCACGAACGAGAACGGCCGCCAGCCGCCGTCCGCACGCAACGTTTCGACTTTCGTTACTCGCATGCGGGTGTCACTCGCTGGCTGCGTGAGCCACGTGCAGCAGCGGCTCGCCGGCCAGGTACCGGCGGACGTTGTCGAGTACGACGGCCTCGACGGCGCGCCGCCGTTCGTCCACCGCACCCGCCCAGGCGATGTGCGGTGTGATGATGACGTTCGAGAGCTGCCACAACGGATGATCTTTCGGTAGTGGCTCGGGGTCCGTCACGTCGAGTCCTGCGCCCGCGAGCGCGCCGCTGCGCAGCGCCGCGACGAGCGCGTCGGTGACCACGATGCGGCCGCGCGACACGTTCACGAGGACGGCGCCGCGCGGCAAACGCGCGAGCAACGCTGCATCGAGCAGCTTGTCCGTTCCATCTTCGAGCGGCAGCGCCACGACGACCGCGCTGCATTGCGACAGCACCTCGCCGATTCGCGTCATGGGTTCGACGTCGAAGCCTGCGGGATCGCGCCGCGCCGTGCGCGCGACGCAAACCGGCCGCGCGCCGAACGCCAGCACGAGGCCCGCGATCGCGCGGCCGATGTGTCCGGCGCCGAGCACGGCCACGCGTTGTCCGTGCAGGCACTCGATGACGCCCGCGGTCGGCTGCGGCGCCCACTCGCCGCGCTGCTGAGCCGCGAGCAGGACCGGCGCGCGTCGCAGCAACGCGAGCAGCAGCTGCACCGCGTGCTCCGCGACGATGAACGCGCCGGCGCCGCCGAACGTGGTGAGGGTCGTGCGCTTCGGAAGACCGAAGCGGACGACCGAATCGATGCCGGCGTTGAGGAACTGGACCCAGCGGACCTTCGAAGCCTCGAGCGCGGCCGAGCAATCGGCGCCCCAGTTTTGCGCGAGCGCTACGAGGACGTCCGCGTCGGCCAGCGAAGCGAGCGCGTCCCTGCGCTCGGGGGTAACTTGGACGCGAATATCGAACGGGGCGAGGGCCGCGGCGAGCCGCGCGCCGTCATTGTCCGTCCACACGACCAAGCGTTGCGGCATGGTGGAATAGTACCAAGCCGAACGCCCAGGCCGAATCTACTTTCAGCGGGGCTCAGTGTCGGCACGCGCTCCCCTCTCGACGCCTTGCTCCCCGATCGAGATCAGAACGAACGCCGCAGCGTGAGCCAGGTTTCGCGCGGGCGGCCGACATACGCTGCCTGGCTGAAGTTCACCGGTTCGCCGTTGCCGAACAGACCCGTGTAGTAGTACTCGTCGGTCAGGTTCGTGATCGCGAACGTCGCCGACCACTTCTCAGTCGGGCTCACCCACGCCAGCCGGAAGTTCGCGAGGTTCAGGCTGTCGATCCAGGTCAGCGGCGTGTTGATCGCCAGCGTCTGCATCCTCGAGCGGTACGAGTAGTCGAGCCGCGGCGTCAGCTTCGCGCCGTTCTTCATGCGGAAGTCGTACGAGACGCCGATCGAGTACTTGTTGTCCGGCACGTACGGCGTCTTCATGTCCAGCGTCACGAACGTCGACGGATCGACGCGCGTGTACTGGAAGTCCAGCGTGCCGGCCGAGACGTCTAGCCCAAGCTTCTCCGTGGGCCGGAACTCGACCTCGACCTCGAGTCCCTTGATGCGCGCGTCGCCGACGTTGGCCGTCATCGCACACGGCGCGGCGGGAAACGGCGAGTACAAGTCGCAGCGCGTCAGCGTGAGCTGCACGTCCGAGTAGTCATTCGAGAACAGCGCCGCGTTCAGGCGAACGTGATTGTCCGCCAGGATGCTCTTGAAGCCGACTTCGAACGCCTTGAGCTCCTCGGGGTTGAACAGAATCGCTTGGCTCACGAAGAACGGCCGCGGATTCACGCCGCCACCCTTGTAGCCCGTCGAGTATTGCGCGTAGTACATCACTTTGTCGGACTGCTGGTAGTCGACGGCCACGCGGTAGTCCGCGTGGTTGCCTTCGAACGTACGCGTGACGTTCGTCAACGCGCCGAGCACCGGGTGCGGCGTGCCGTCGAGCGACAGGCGGTTGAAGGTGAACGCCTTCGAATCCTCCGTGTAGCGCAGGCCGGTGGTGATCGTGAGCTTGTTCGTCGGCCGGAACGCGGCGTGCGCAAACACGGAGTCGGACTTCGTCTGCACCGGATCGTGCAGCAGGAACTCGAGGTTCAGACCGCCGCCGCCGAGTGCGAAGCCGCCGGGCAGCTGGATGCGGCCCTCCGACATGCCGTCTGCGTCGTAGTGATAGTAGCCGGCGGTCCAGTCGATGCCGTTCGGATTGCCGCCCGAGACGCGGACCTCCTGCGTCATCTGCTGATGCGCGAGTCTCCACAGCTGATCCGAGAGCGAGGCGGGTGACTCCTCACCCGTGACGCTGAACGGCACGACCGACTTGCGATACGCCGTGATGGCGTTCAGCGTGAGCTTGTCGGTCAGGTGCACAGCGAGATCGTTCGAGAAGCCGTGCTCATCGAGCGGCGTGCGATCCGGCATGCTGAATGCGGTGCCGGCGCCAGGGCCTGTCGGGCGGCTGAGGTAGTTCTCGTAATTGATGTACGACTTCGGCCCGGTGAGGTAGTTGTTCGTGCCGGCCCAGGACGGGCCCTGGATCGTCTGCACGGCGGCCGGGTTCTCCGAGTCGTCCTGCGTCGTGTCGAAGATGAACGTGTCCTCGACGCGATCGCCGGGTGTCCAGCGCAGAACGCCGCGCGCGGCGACGGTCGATTCGCCGCCCTGGGTGCCGAGTTTGCAGCCGAGGGTCAGCAGCGCAGTACCCGGCGCCACGTTGTGGGTCACGCAGGGGTAGTCAAAGCGCGTCACGTAACCGTCGCTCTTGCGGCCCATCGCCGTGATGCGGGCGTAGAGCTTGTCCTCGATCAGCGTGAGGTTCGTGCCCGCTTTCGCGCTGACGCCGCTGTACGAGCCTGTGCCGACCTCGGCGTAGGCGTTCAAGTCCTTGTCCGGACGTTGCGAGAACAGCTTGATCGCGCCGCCGATCGAGTTCTTGCCGGCCAGGGTGCCTTGCGGGCCGCGTAGCACTTCGACGCGGTCGGCATCGACGAGCTCGAAGATCGCACCGGTCAGCACGCCGAAATAGACGTCGTCGATGTACATGCCGACGCCGGGGTCGACAGCGAAGTGCGGATCCGCCTGGCCGACGCCACGGATGAAGATCGCCGACATCTGGCCGAAGCCCGTGGCGTGGGCGCTGAACTGCACGTTCGGCGCGATGTTGGCGGCGTCGCCGATGTTGAGGTTGCCGCGCGCTTCCAGCATCGCCGAGTCGTACGCCGTGATGGCGATCGGCGTCTGCTGCACGTTCTGGGCGCGGAACTGCGCCGTGACGAGGATTTCTTCGAGCTGCCCCGCCTGCTGCTGGGCCGACGCCGTCTGGACGGCAATGGCAGCCGCCACGCCGAACGCGAGCTGGGCCACGCGCACGCGACACCGATCTGCACCGTGAGAATGTTGCATTGAGCCACCCCCGAAAAACTTGGTCCTGCCGCTTCTTGTTGCGATGCCACTACGGCCGCGCCGTGGCGATTGCCCAGAAACCCGCAATGGATTCATGGTTCACGCCACAAATGAAATATGGCGTAAACTCGAACGCGGCTTTTGCTTTGCTCGGTCCAGCGATTTGTCTCAAACGGTCCAGCTGCGAAATAGCGGCGCCGTTGCAGCGACTTCCGAGGCACGCGATGTTCAGCGCAAGCTCGGTAACCCACTCTGAGCCCGGCCGTCCGTGCTGGGCCGACATCGTTACGACGAAGCTCGGTACGACTCGGGTGGAAGCCGTGCGCGGCGAGGGCGGATTCTTCGGGCAGCTCGCCCTTTGGAACCTGAGCTATCTGCGAGTAGCGCACGTGAAGTTGCGCGGCGCTGCCGTCCGCGGGATGCGGCGGCGTACGACCACCGGCCGCAAGGCGTTCTCGTGGCTCGCGGCGAGCTTGAGTGGCGGCTTCGAGCTCTGCTACGGCGGCCGCAGCTCCGTGTTCGAGCCAGGCCGCATGGCCATCCTCGATCCGCGCCGCACGTACGTCACCACGTTCGCGGAGAGCAGCGAAGTGCTGTGGGTGCGCGTGCCGCACGCGTTTCTCGAACCCCACTTCGCCGGCGTTACCCAAACCATCATCGACGGCACGAACGGCGCCGGGCGCATCGCATTCGATACGTTGAAGTCGTTGCTGGGCCAGGCAGACGCACTGAACCCCGGCGAGGGCAAACCCATTGCCGATGGACTCATCAATATGCTCGCGGCCGCCGGCGTCGGCACCTTTGGTGCGGGCGAGCTGGAGCTCGCGGGCCGCGCTTCCACGCTGCAGCGCGTCAAGGTGTTCATTCTCGACAATCTGTCGGACGATTCGTTGTCCGCGCGCTCGATCGCCGCGGCGAGCGGTCTGACGTCGCGCTACATCAACCGCTTGTTCGAGCCGGAAGGTGTATCGCTGATGCGCTGGGTCTGGCGGCGGCGCCTGGAAGCGGCGCGCGCGGTGCTCGCGAGCAAGCGCGAGCCGCATGCGATAGGCAACGTGGCCTACGCTTACGGATTCAAGAACGCGTCACACTTCAGTCACGCGTTCCGTCGGCAGTTCGGGTATGCGCCGCGCGCAACGGCGCGGGACGGAGACTCGAGCGGCGAGGGCTGAGTCGCGCCGCCGCCTCACGCTACCGCGCGATCCAGCGCGGTGAGCAAACGGGAATACAGAAATTTCTCGCAAGCGAGCAGCGCGGCGACGTGCGCATCGCTGCGCTCGCCCGCGGCCTCGAGTCGCGTGGCCATCTCTTCGAGATGGTTCTGCTCTTCGCCGATCACGCGTTTCAGCGACAGTACGTGATGCGCGCGTTGCAGCGCCTCCTGGTACAACTCGTAGAACCACAGCGCGCGAAACTCGACGATCATCGACATGTAGAGATACGCGGCGCGCGGACCGCAGTCGCGGCCGAGCGTATGCACGGTCGCGGCCTCGAGGCGCTGGAAATACATGCGCGCGGCGGCTGGCGCGAGCAGGTCGGCTGCGACGTACTCGAGCGGCCGATCCGCGGTCTTCTCGGCCTGGCGCTTCATGAAGTAGGCGTGGTGCGCTTCCTCGGCCACGTGCCGCAACGTCGCCTGGTCGATGTCGGCCCGATGCTGGGTGGCCATGATCTTGTGGCTGCCCATGTGCTCGAGCAGCGACAGCGTATTGATCATGCGGCCGTGCTGCGCCGGGGCGGCGATCGTCCGGACCAGCAGCGACCGCGTGGCCGGCGCGAGATTGGCGTTGGCGGTCGCGAACCGGGCGAGCGCGCTCGCAAGCCAGGTGCCGGCGGGCGCGGTGTCGTGCTGGGGCAGCATGCTCTCGAAGATTCTCCAGACTGGGCGCCCGGGCATCGGCCCGGGGTGATTAGTGTATACGAGGCTCGACGCCTCTCCCGGGGCGAGTTGCGTCCGCCGCACACCGGTGACCGGGCCCGCGCGCCGTCAGGTTTGGCGGCGGGACCCGGTGTAGAATCGCGGGCTTTAGACCCATCGCCGCCGTCGAAATGCGGCCGAGTAAACACATGAAACTGCGAAAGTCTGTCCACCGTATCGCGGGCGCCACAACGGTTTTGGTGATCGGCGCGCAGGCGCAGGCGCAGTCGCAAGCGATCCCCGAGATCTCGTTGCGCGACACGATCGTCGTCACGGCGACGCGCGTGGAACAATCGAGCTTCGATCTGCCGGTCTCGATCGAGGCGTTCGACCGAAACACGATTCAGGACGGCCAACAGCAGGTCAACCTGTCGGAGACGGTCGGCCGATCGCCGGGCGTCGTCGCGAACACGCGCCAGAATTACGCGCAGGACCTGCAGATCTCGATTCGCGGGTTCGGCGCGCGTTCCACGTTCGGCATCCGCGGTGTGCGCCTGTACTCCGACGGCGTGCCCCTCACGATGCCCGACGGCAGCGGTCAGGCGGCGAACGTCGATCTCTCCTCGGCGCAGCGCGTCGAGGTCATGCGTGGGCCATTCTCGGCGCTGTACGGCAACTCCTCCGGCGGCGTCATCAGCGTATTCACCGAGGACGGGCCGAAGGACTTCGGTGTCACGACGTCGCTGTGGACGGGCTCGTTCGGCACCAATCGGCTCGGCGCAAAAATCGGCGGCGAAGCCGGCAAGATCAACTACGTGTTCGACGTCGATCGTTTCGATACCGATGGCTTTCGCGATCACAGCGCGACGACGCGCGACACGTTCAACGGCAAGGTGCGCTGGGATATCGGCGAGCGCTCCCGCCTGACGTTTACGACCAACTACCTGACCCAGCCGGACACCCAGGATCCGCTCGGTCTGACGCTCGCCCAGCTCAACGCCGATCGCGGCCAGGCCGGCAATGCCGCCGTCGCGCAGGACACGCGCAAGGACATTCGCAACTCGCAAGCCGGCGTCGTGTTCGAGCACTCATTGTCGTCGACGGACACGATCCGCCTGCTTGGGTACTTCGGTACGCGCGACGTGACTCAATGGCTCGCGCTGACTTTTGCCGGCCGCGGTGTCGTGGATCTCGGACGCGATTTCAGCGGCGAAGACTTCCGTTGGACGCGACAGACGATGGTCGGTGGCCGTCCGTTTACCTTCAGCGCGGGTTTGAACTACGACGTCATGTACGAGGCGCGCAAGGGGTTCACGAACGTCGCCGGTGTGAGCGGCGCCCTGGGGCGCGACGAAGACAACAAAGTCGCCAACCTCGACCCGTACGCGCAGGTGCAGTGGGAATTCGCGGATCGCTGGGCTCTGCATGCCGGTGTGCGTCGCAGCCACGTGGAGTTCACGACCGACGACCATTTCGTCAACGCGACGAACGGCAACGACAGCGGCAGCGTGACCTACAGCAAGACGCTGCCCGTCCTCGGCATCGTCGCGAGTATCAGTCCCAGGGTGAACGTCTACGCAAACGTCGGCCACGGCTTCGAGACGCCGACGTTCGCGGAGCTCGCGTACCGCTCCGTGTTGGCCACGAGCACGGGCTTCAACTTTGGATTGCAACCTGCGCAGACGAGCAACAGCGAAATCGGCGTGAAAACCGTGATCAACGACAAGACGCGCGTCACGGCCGCGCTGTTCCGCACACGCACTCAGAATGAGATCGTGACGCTCGTGAACCAAGGCGGCCGTTCCGTGTTCCAGAACGTGGACCGCACGCTGCGCCAGGGTTTCGAGCTGTCGTACGACACGCGCTTCACGCAGAATCTCACTGCGGTTCTGTCGTACACGTCGCTCCAAGCGGAGTTCGCGAACGACTTCCTGACGTGCGGCACGTCCACCACGTGCACCGTGCCGAACCTCGCCGTGCCTAGCGGCAACCGTATACCGGGCGTGCCGAAGCAGTTTCTCTTCGGCGAGATGGCGTGGGCTTCTCACAAGCCGTCCGGATTCGTGACTGCGCTCGAGATGCACAAGACTGCCAAGATCTACACCACGGATGTGAACGACGAGGCGGCGCCGGCCTATACGCTGTTGAATTGGCGCGCGTCGCTTGCGCAGCAGAAGCAGGGCGGCTGGAGCTTCCGCGAGTTCGTCCGCATCGAGAATGTGCTCGATCGAAAGTACGTCGGCTCGGTCATCGTGAATGCTTCGAAT
>FTFB01009731.1_pt1 | contig 16836 bp, 9 predicted proteins | sample 1658331 | NCBI WGS metagenome assembly FTFB01 (sample SAMEA3914816, study PRJEB12502) | metagenome | biome: forest; material: soil | place: USA | collected 2011-09-16 | depth 0.3 m | reverse complement strand
TTACATACCGCTCGACTGCATGCTGCCGGCAGAAGCCGACAACATCGTCGCGGCCGGCCGCTGCGTCGACGCCGATACCTATGCGCTATCGGCCATCCGGGTCATGGGCCCGTGCATGGCCATGGGCACGGCCGCAGCGCACGCGCTCGATCTCGCAGGCAGCGAGCCTGTTGCTGCGGTTAATATGAGCCAGCTGCAACAACGACTGCGCGACAATCTGGAGCGCACCGACTAGCGCGGCCGACCGCGCAACGACTTGGGGATGGGCTCACGCCCGTCGGGGGAGAAAGACGTTGAGCACTACGACAACAGACGCAGCGGCGAGCGGTGCATCGAGCACCACGACCACGACGGTGCTCGACAAGCCGACCTACCAGTACTACGTGCTGCTGATGCTGTTCTTCGGCTACGTGTTCAACGTGATCGATCGGAGCAGCCTGCTCGGCATAGTGCTGCCCTCGATCAAGGAAGAGATCCACGCAAGCAACTTCCAGATGGGCCTACTCAGCGGCCTCGCCTTCTCCCTGTTCTATTCGTTTCTCGGCATACCGCTCGCACGCCTCGCCGACCGTTGGAGCCGCGTGAACGTGCTCGTGCTGGCGATCGCGCTCTGGAGTGCGGCGACCGCGACCTGCGGTCTCGCGTGGAACTACCTGTCCTTGTTCACTTCCCGCGCGTTCACGGCCGTCGGCGAGGCCGGCGGCTCGCCGCCGTCGCATTCGTTGATCTCCGACTACTTTCCTCGCTCGACGCGCGCCACAGCGCTCGCGGTGTATGCGATGGCAGTACCCGTGGGCGCAGCAATCGGCAATGTGCTCGCCGGCTGGCTCAACGTACGGTATGGCTGGCGCATGACGTTCGCGCTGATCGGTATCCCTGGTGTTGTGTTCGCGACACTGATTTGGCTCACCGTGAGGGAGCCCCCACGCGGCTACTCGGACGGTCCCATCGCGAAACCGCGCGCCGCGGCCCCACCATTCTTCGGCGTGTTCAAGTTCCTGGTCGCGCGCAACTCGTTCATGCACATGTCTCTGGCCGCGGCACTGCACTCACTGGTCTGGTATTCCGGCACGACATGGAACGGCAGCTTCTTTCAGTGGTGGCACGGGCTCAACTCGCAACAGGCCGGCAGCTACCTCGCGGTCTTCTCGCTGGTCGGCGCGGTCGGCAGCTTCGCCGGCGGATTTCTGTCCGACAGACTGAGCACGAAGCACAACGACCAGCGCTGGTACATGTGGGTGCCGGGCATCGCGTGCGTCGTGATGGTGCCCTTCCAGTTCGCGGCATATCTCTCGCACGACCTCACGATCGTCGTGCCGATCACGTTCTCTATGATGCTCCTGCTCGCGTCGATGTTCTTTGGACCATCGTTCGCCGTGGCACAGGCGATAGCCACCGTGAGAATGCGCGCCGTGTCCGCGTCCGTGCTGTTGTTCATTCAGACGATCATCGGCCTCACGCTGGGACCCGCGGTCATCGGCCGGCTCTCCGACATGCTCGAGCCGACGCTCGGCCGAGGCGCAGGCATTGCGTACCCGATGGCCGCATTCGGCCTCGTGAACCTCTGGGCGGCGGTGCACTACATGCTGGCCGCCCGTCGTTACCGCGAAGATCTCGAGGAGACCGCCAAGCTCAACGCCGCGTTGGCGTTGGCGTAGCCAACGCCGGCCAAGTCACGCGCCGCGCAGTGTTGCGGCGGGCGAGTGATTGACGACCGAGCGCACGGCCAGCGTGCCGCTGATACCGACGACGGCCGCGCCGGCGAGCAGCCCGCCGAGCCACAACGCAACCCCCGGCACGTAGTTCAGATTGAACAACCGCGTCGCGACGAGGTAACCGATGCTGGCGGCGCCGACGGCCGCCAGAGTCCCCGCAAGCAGCCCAAGCGCGAGGAACTCCGCCGCAACACCCTGCAACACGACGCTGCGTCTCGCACCCAGTGTGCGCAGCACTGCAGCCTCGAACATACGTTCGTCGCGCGTGGCCTGGATCGCGGCCAGCAGCACCATGATTCCGGCCGCGAGCGTAAACAGGAACACGTACTGGACGGCGAGCGCGGCACGATCCATCGAGCTGCGCACCTGCTCGATCACGGCGCCCACGTCGATGATGGACACACTCGGGAACTGCCGAATCAGATCGATCGTCAAGCTCCGCCGCTCCGCACCGACGTGCAAGCTCGTGATGTAGGTCTGCGCGTAATGCTCGATCGCACCCGGGCTCAAGACCATGAAGAAATTCGGTCGGAACGAGTCCCAGTGCACGAGCCGCGTGTTCGTGAGCCGCACCGCGAGACTCTCGCCGCCGATCTCGAACGTGAGCTCGTCGCCGAGCTTCAGGCCGATCGCCGCGCGCAAATCTTCCTCGAGCGACAACTCCGGCTCGCCGGCGCCGCCCCACCAATTGCCCGAGACGACCTCATTGGCGCCGGGCAGATCCGCCGACCACGTGAGGTTCAGCTCGTCGCCGAGCTCACGTCGCCCACGTTCCGTCGGCGCGGGAAACTCCGACGCCGGTTTACCGTTGACCATGCTGATCCGCGCACGGACGAGCGGCGTGAATTGCGGCGACTCGACACCGGCCGCGACCAGCGCCGCGCCGACGGCTTCTCGCTCCTGCGGCTGAATGTTGAACAGAAAGTGATTCGGCGCATCGGCCGGCAATGTGGCCTGCCATTCGGACATGAGCTCGGTGCGTACGGAGGTCAACAGCAGCAGCACCATGAGCCCGATGCCGAACGCCACGACTTGCACGCTGCTCTCGCGCCCGCGACGCGCGACGTTCGCGATACCGTAGCGCCATGCGACACCCACGCCGCCACGCACCCGCTGCAGCAACAGCACGAGCAGCCGTCCCGCGAAATACAGCACGAAGAACGTCACCACGGTGCCGCCGAGCAAATAGACAATGAGCTTCGCGTCACCGAACAGCACGTACAGCAGCCCGGTGACGGCGGCCGCGGCCACACCGTAGATCGTCGTGTACCGCAATTGCGGCGGCGCGATGTCGTTCCGCAACACGCGCGCCGGCGGCACGCCGCCGAGTTGCAGGAGCGGCGGCAACGCGCAACCGATGGCGACCGCGACCGCGGTTACCGGGCCGAGTGCTACGCCCTGGAGGCCGGGAGCCGGCAGTTGCGCTTCGATCAAATCGGCGAGCACGGCCGTCAGGCCAAACTGTGCGAGATAGCCGACCACGCTGCCCACGAACGCGGCGGTCGCGACGAGCAACAGCAACTGCACGAGATGCAATGCCAGCACTTCGCGGTGTCGCAAACCGAGGCACTTCATCAGGGCAACGGCATCGAGCCGCCGTGCGACGAACCGCCGCGCCGCCATCGCCACCGCCACGCCGCCAAGGAGCACGCTGACGAGAGCCGCGAGCTCGAGAAACCGTTCCGCATTGCCAATCGCCGCACGCACTTCGGGCCGGCCATCGCGATAGTCCTCGACTCTGTCCTGCGGCCGGAGCAGCGGTGCGATCTCCGCACGAAATGCCGCGAGCGCGTCGCTGCCGCCGGCATACAGCGCGGCGCGACGCGAAATGCTGCCCGGCGCGACCAACCCCGACGCGAGCACGTCGTCGAGGGACAGAAGCGCGGTCGGGGCGATTTCCGTGAAACGCCAACCCTCGTCCGGGCGAAACTCGAGCGTGTGGGTGACGCGCAGCCGCAGAGTGCCCACCTCGAGCTGGTCGCCGACGGCTACACCGAGGCGAGCCAGCAGGCTCGGTTCGGCCCAGACCTCGCCGTGACGCGGAGCGCCAGTCGCAGGTTGCGGCACTCCGCCGAGCCGATCCGCCACGCGGACTTCGCCGCGCAATGGATACGCCGTGCTCACGCCGCGAACATCAGCGAGCGACGTCGTCTGCCCAGCGACCACAACGCTGCGCAGACTCACCACATCCGCCATGCCGAGGCCGTGGCGTTCTGCGGAGACACGCACGCCGGCAGACAACTCGTTGCTCGAGTCGATTCTCAGATCGGCGGCGAGAGCCTCGCCTGCCTGCTGCGAAACGGCGGCGCGGACACGATCGGTGAAGAACGTCACGGCGCTCATCGCGGCGACGGCCACGACCAATGCCGCGAGCAAGACGAGTACCTCGCCCGAACGCCAATCGCGCGCCAACAGGCGAGCGGCCAGGCTCCATGGAATTCGGCTCAAGACGAATCTCCGGTCAACACGCGCAGTGTAATGGCAATGTAACGACAACGCGGCAGCGGAAGTGCGGCCGCTGTCGATGCCGGCGGATATCTTGCATTCCGTGCGGGCCCGACCATACTGGCTGCCGTCCGCGAACGGCGCTGGCGCCGGGAGCGTGCGCCAGGAGTTCGAATGCAGCCGGTGGTCGATCGCGCGGACGCGTCTCCGTCCGAAACAGTACTGGCCGGCAGCCTGGCCACGCAGACGCTGCTCCGCCGCAACTACCTGTTCCGCGGCCTCACCGACATCTCGCTACAGCGCCTCGCCGCGTTGGCGACACGCCGCACGTATGCGAAAGGCGCCGTGATCTTCGCGCAGGGCGACCCCGGCGACGCGCTGTACGGTGTGGCGTCCGGCCGCATTCGCATCAGTGCAACCGCCGCGCGCGGACGCGAAGTGTTCCTGAACATCATGGAGCCCGGCGACACGTTCGGCGAGATTGCCGTGATGGACGGCCTGCCGCGCACGGCGGGCGCGCGAGCGACGGAGCGCAGCACACTGATCGTCATCAGCCGCAGCGACTTCCTGCAACTGCTGCACGCCGAGCCGCCACTCGCGATTCACTTGCTCAAATTGCTCTGCGAGCGCCTGCGATGGACCAGCGAGCTCGTCGAAGAGTCCGCGTTCCTCGGCGGCCCCGCGCGGCTCGCGAAACGGTTACTGATCCTGGCGTCGCTTCATGGCCGCGCGACCGGGATCGGCCAGCTCGAGCTGCGTATCTCGCAAGCCGAGCTGGCCCGCTTCCTCGGCCTCACGCGTCAAGTCGTCAATCACCACTTGAGCGATTGGCGGCGGCGCGGCTGGGTCGATCTCGGCCGCTCGCAGATCGTGATCCGCAACGCGGACGCGCTGCGGCGCGCGATCAACGATCTCCCGGGTAGCTGAACGTTTCAGCTCCCAGCCGAATCGCTCAGCACGGCACGCACATCCACCGTCCAATGAAGACCCAGCAGCACGCCGCCACACTGTGAACCGGCGGGCTGGCGGTAGCCGTGGTTGCGGCCCTTGTCGTTGCAGGTTGCAGAACGGCGATGGACGCGAACAACACCGCCACTGCGAGCGATCGATAGAATATCTTCACGGGTCTCTCCATTGATTCGGCGCAACTCGCACCGCGACCCGAGAGTCGCATCTATCAATCCATAGTTCTGTCAACCACCAGACACAACTCGAACTATTTCGCGTGAAGTGTCATCCACCGGACAGATCGCGTGCGATCGATGTGTTAAACCAATCCTTGAGCGACCAAGGAACAAAGGGGGCGCTATGCAAGTTTCGGAGGAAGTGCTGCGCGTCGTCCACAAGGTGGAACGATTGCCGCTCGAGGACCAGGACAAGATCCTGAAGATGGTTGACCTGCTGACACTCGTTCCGGTCCACATCCGCGACGAGTCGCAGCGGATGCTGCGCGAGTTGTTGGCGCGTGACCCAAGCACGAAGATCGAATGTGTCGAAGCACTCGACGACGTCATCGCCTATCTAGAGCGGAACGTCCCGCGGTCCGCCAGGCACCAGAGTTTCCTGGCGAGGATCAAGTTTCGTTCGTCGCTGAAAGCTCGCGTGACGTGACGCGCGTCACTTCACCGTGACGACGACCGCGCCATTCCACGCCGCTGGTGGCTCGCGCAGGTATTGCTCGACCAGCGCGGCGTAGTAGCGCGTCGGTCCGTCGTCACGGTAGCGCTGCGCGAGCGCGGCGAACAATTCGTGCGCCTCTCCCCATTGACCGGCGCGAAACGCCGCGAGCGCAGCGGCGAACACCGTAAGTGCCGACGAATCGAACCCTGCCCGAGCCGTCGCCAGTGGCTCGTGCACCCGCACAGCCAGCTGTTTTCCGCGCAGCAGAAACGTGCCGACGTCGCGAGTTGGCGGATCCACTGCCCCCCCGAGCGTCGTGCTTGAAACGAGCACTCGGGTGCCAAGAGTGTCATTCAGGCCCTGAATACGCGCCGCCGTATTCACGATGTCGCCGATGGCGCGGTACTCGTAGCGCTGCTGCGAACCGATGTTGCCGATCACGAGCTCGCCGGATTCGAGTCCGATGCGAGTAGGCAGCTGAGTGCTCGGTCGCTGCCGATTGAACGCCTCCACTGCTTCGATCATGGCGACCGCCGCGCCTAGTGCGCGCGTTTGAACGTTCGGGTTCGGCTCGGCCGTGGCCCAGACGGCCACCATCGAGTCCCCCGCTGTATCGGAGATCTCTCCGCCGTGTTCCCCGACGATGCGGAATAGCACGCCGTAGTACTCGTTCATCAGCGCAGCAAGTGGGTCGGGCCCCAACCTCTCGGCGAGTGCGGTGTATTGCTCGGCGTCGGTAACCAGGCACGTGCCGTGCAGGAGCTGGCGGCTCGCGTCCATCGCAGTGCTCTGCTCTGCGAGCCGGTTCGCAACGGCCGGCGGCACGTAGTATCCGAGTACGGTGTGGACACGTTGCCGCTGCTGCGCGAGACCGCGATAGTTACGCCACAGCACGAGCGCCACTGCTGCCGGCAGCTGAGCCAACAACGGCACCGTCAACGGCCACCACTGCGAATACCCGACGAACTGCCAGTACGCGAAGCCACCGTACGCGCCTACGACAAGTAACGCGCCCAGCAGCGCGCGGCCGCTTCGCAGCGGCCAGAACGCAACGCCGAACATCGATCCGAGCAGCAGCACCAGCAATAAGTGCAGCCACATCGGCAACGGCCGCAGCGAACCCGAGTCGACTAGGTTGGCGAACGCCGTCGCACCCACTTCGACGCCGCTGAGGTTCACGCCCGTCTGCTGCGAAAACACGGAAATGAAGTCGTCGTGCTGATCGGGCTGCCGCGTCTCCGAAAAACCCACGAACACCATCTTACCGCCCAGGTCGAGACCGCCCTGGTCGTTCTCGACTTGGTCATACGGGATCGTCCGCACCGTTCGCGCGGGACCGTAGTAGTTCAGGTAACGGCTGTCCTCACCGGCATAGACATCGAGCAGCACACGCAGCGGCACGGCCTGTTGGCGCGGCATTCGGTCCAGCGCACTCCGAACGCCGGACGCGAGTTGGGGCTCGCCCTGAAACGCCCTCCTTATACTCTCCACGAGTGACTCGAGATTTCCAGCCGCCACCACGTCAGCGCTGGTTCGCGGCCAGCCGGTCGACACTCCCGGCTTCACATGCTCGAGCTCCGTAACGAACGCATCGTACGAACCGAGGAGGTACGCCTGTACCGCCACCACCGGTAGCGAAGGCCAGTCGGCTGCGGCGCGGCCAAAGGTCCAAAACTGCCCCACGCGAATGGGCACCTTGGGCAGGATGAATGGCGCCGAGCCCAGGGCTGCGGCCTTGAGGGCCGGCAACGGCAACACGCGGTGCTCGATCAAGCCAACGGCGCTCGGGTCTACCGCCAACCGTTCGAACAGCACGACATTGTGCGCCTCGCGGATCGCCTGCCCCAGCAGACGGTCGTCCTCGGCGTCGCGCAGCTCCTCGAACAGCACGTCGAACGCAATGACCGCTGCGCCGGCCGAAACCAACCGGTCGATCAGTTTCGCGTGCAAACTGCGCGGCCACTCGTCGAGCTCATCGGTCTGACCGACGGCGGCGGCCGAGTCGTGCGAGATGCTGACCACCACGACGTCGGGTGGCGGGCCAACCGCTCCACGCAGCGCGAACAGCGCTCCGAGGCCTAAGTTCTCGTCGAACTCGAGCACACCCGGCGTCAGAGACAGCAAAACCCCGACGATCCCAAGGCCGAGACCAACCCCGGCGGCGCGGCCAAGCCGCCCACCCCGGAAACCGCGCCGGGGACGTCCCGATTGCTCGCCGGCTATCACACCGTCGGCGCCGTCTCGTGTACGGCCAACCCCCGCGCCGCGCTTGACACCCAAGCCTCCCGACTTAGACTGCTTGTTAGCCTATCCAAAGAAATATAGCGCGAATCTTCGGGGCCACGAGCCCCGCTGCAGAGCAGCCGCGCACAGACAGGGTTGCCGATGGCTCGCTCGCTAATGCAGTACGCCGCGCTTCGGGTCGCATTCGCGACACTACGCGCGTTCGGCATCGCTCCATTGGCGATTCTAGCGTTCGCTTTGTCCCTGATTGCGGCACCTGCTGCGCACGGCGCGGCGCCCTGTTCCGATTGGCACGCGGAGCTCACCACGGTGGAGGGAGCCGTCGACATCAAGCGCTCCGGCGAATCGATCTGGCGCAATGCACTGAGCGGCATATCGTTGTGCTACGGCGATGCGATTAGCGTCAAGGCTTCGAGCCGCGCGACGTTGACTCTGCCCGATCACACCATCCAACGCCTGGGCGAAAACACCACCCTTGCCCTCCTAGAACCCGACCAGCCCGGTGGCTCGCTGATCGACCTGATCCGCGGTGTGATCCACGTGATCAGTCGCGATCCGCGTTCGCTGAAGTTCACGACACCCTACGCGAACGCAGGGCTCGAGGGCACTGAATTCGACATTCGCGTCAGCGAACGTGAATTGCAAACCGAGGTCGTGGTGCTCGAAGGCAAAGTCGCCATGAGCACCTCCAGGGGCAACCTGAGCGTGCCGAGCGGGCAGATCGCCGTCGCTCGCGCGGGCCAGCCGCCCACCGCCCAGCCCCTGCGGGAACCAATAGAGCTCATGCGCTGGACCGGCCACTACCCGCGCATCATCGATCGACAGCTACCGGCTCCGGATGAGCCGGCGCCGCTCGCTGCCGATGCGGAGTTCTTCGCGCAGCGAGCTGCCGCCCGCTTGGAAACGGCGCAAGTCGACGCGGCGACAGCCGACCTCGAGGCGGCGCTGCGGCTCGTGCCTGCACAGCCGCTGGCACTGGCCCTGCAAGCGATCATGGCATCCGCACGCGCTGACCACGCCGCTGCGCTCCGCCTCGCGAGGGCGGCAACGACTGCGCCCAACGCCTCGGCGGAAGCGTGGCTCGCGCTCTCCTATGCGCAAGGAAGCGTGGCCGACCTCGAGGGCTCCAATGCCAGTGCGATTCACGCGTCCGCGCTGGAGCCGGACAATGCGTTGGCTCTGAGCCGGATGGCGGCGCTGGCATTGGCAAACGGCGACGTCGGAGCCAGCATCGAGCATGCGGCACGCGCTGCCCGTCTCGCGCCCCACCGAGCCGAGCCGGTGACCGTGCTTGGGTTTGCATACCTGTCGCAGCTCGATTCGGCGGCCGCCCGCAACGCATTCGAACGCGCGGTCGACCTGGAGTCCGCGGCGCCGTTGCCGCGACTGGGTCGCGGCCTGGCCTTGATCCAAGGCGGAGACATGAACGCCGGGCGCGAGCAGATGGAGCTCGCCGTGGCGTTGGATCCGACCAATTCGCTCGCGCGTAGCTATATGGCCAAGGTGTACGAGGCCCTGAACCGCGCGAAGCTGACCGGCAGCCAACTCGACCTCGCAATGCGTTTCGACCCACTCGACCCAACGCCATGGCTGTACGCGGCGCTACAGAAACTCCGCGCCAACCGGCCTGTGGAGGCGTTCCACGATCTTCAAACGGCCAACAGCAAGAACGGCGATCACTTAGCTCTGCGATCATGGTTACCCATCGACGGAGATCTCGCGACGCGCAGTTCGAGCGTTGCACGCGTCAACGTGGAACTGGGCTTCGACCGTCTCGCGATCACCGACGCCTTGCAAGCCGTGGACGATCATCCCAGCGACTACGAGGGCCATCGGCTGCTCGCCGACGCATACTCGCGCGAACCGCGCGAAGAAGTCGGGAAGGTCAGCGAGCTGTTCATTGCCCAGCTGTTGCAGCCTGCAAACCTGACTCCGATACCGGCACAGCTGGGAGAACCAACTTCGTTCCTCGCTGCCCATCTCGGGCCCGGGCTCGCACCATTCAACGAACTCGGTTCGCCAGTCACGCAGAACGGGCTGCGGCTACAGGCTTCCGGTGCCGCCGGTGGGAACGGTACGTCGGGGACCGAGGTGGCGGTTGCCGGGCTGCATGACCAACTTTCCTATGGCTTCAGTCAGTACCGCTTCGAGTCGGATGGTTTCCGGATCAACAATGACCGCGGCGAACGTATCGCCAACGCATTCGTGCAATATCGCCCCGCCCTCGACACGAACTTGCAGCTCGAGCTCAGATCGACGCGTAACACGCAGGGTGACCTCGCGATGGGGTTCGACCCTGAGGCCTACAGTCCGCTCCTGCGCGCCGGAGATACCTCAGACTCGTTTCGGTTCGGCGTCCGACACAATCTCACCGCGCACGACAGCCTGCTGGCCGCCGTCATCCACGAACGCCAAAGCGCCGATTTCACGGTCGGCGACACGTATGCGTTCTCTGGCCACCAACTCACGTCCAGCATCGACCTCCAGCTGATTCACGACGCTGGAGCGATCCGTCTCCAGGCAGGGCTCGCGCATGCAAGCCGAAATGAGTCCAGCGAGACGCATCAAGCCTTACCCGGCGATCCACCGACCGTGTCTACGAGCGACGATGACTTCGCGCAGACGGACATTTACGGCTACGTGCTCGTCGACCCCGTGCCGTCGGTGACGATCACGGCGGGCGCGGCGTGGGACCGCATTCGCACGGAGCTACTAACGGAGCACGCCGCAAACCCGAAACTCGGCATCACGTGGCGCCCGACGAGCCACACCACCGTGCGCGCAGCGGCGTTCCGCTCGTTGTCCGGCTCGCTAACGACCTCGCGATTGAATCCACAGCCGCGATTGGAGCCCGTCCAAGTCGCGGGGTTCAGCCAACAGCGGTTCGGCGGGGCTGACGATCATTCCACCGTTCGCGGCCTCGCGGTCGATCAAGTACTGTCTGAGCGGCTTTTCGCCGGCTGGGCAGCGTCACGTCGCGATACGAATACGAGCACCTTCTACCCTGACGAACCACCGGAGCGTCAGCTCCAGGGCGTCACGCTACGGGAACGGACGCAACGAGCTTACCTGTACTGGACGCCGCACGATCGGCTCGGCTTCAGCGCCAAGTTCGAACACGGTCGCTATACCGGCACTCTGCCCCTGAACGGAATACCTCTCTTCAACTACTCGGATTTGACGATTGAGCGGCTTCCCATCGAGCTGCGCTATTTTTCCCCGACCGGTTGGATGCTAGGCTTCAGAACATCTCACATTAGAGACCACGGCACGTTCGTCATGAGCACGTCGCCACCAGGCACGTTGGAGCCAGGCGCGGACCGTTTCTGGCTGCTCGACGCCTTCGTCGGTTATCGTTTGCCGAATCGCCACGGCCTACTGTCTCTCAATGCAGACAATTTGCTTGACCGCCGTTTTCGGTTTCAGGATGTGGATCCGGAGGACACGAGCCTGATTCCCCAGCGCCTGATCTCGTTCCGCTTCACGCTGTCGTTCGATTGAGGGAGACCGAGGGAACGCAATCCCAAAATCTCGCGACAGCTAGACAGTCTCTGCAAGATTTGCCTTAGGATTCACGGCTCACGGCGCACCAGTCAATTAGTCGATATGCTAGCAACCAGGTCCAAGACTCGAGGCGCTCCCGCCCATAACAACACGAAGGTGATTGGATCGATGTCTGCAGACAGAGCAACAGTAGAATCCGTTGAAAGCCGCGCGGAAGTTGCCGCGTTGCTGCACGAGCAGTTCGCGCGGCTTGCCCGCGAGCTGCGCAACCTCGAATTACCGCAGGGAATGACTCCGGAACGTTTGAGCGCGTTGTCGGTTATCGACCGGCGCGGGCCGATTTCGGTCACCGCCTTGGCGGACCGGGAAATGGTACGTCCGGCGACGATGTCGCGGATGGTGTCGGCGCTCGTCGATGACGGCCTCGTGAAGCGCAACGGAGACAAAGACGACGGCCGCGGAGTGCTCGTAACGACGACCCCCAAGGGCCGACGGATCTACCAACGTGCTCAGGAACAGCGACTCCGCTATTTCGCCGAAGCTCTGGAGCACTTGGGTGACGAGCAACTCGTCGCCATGCGAGCGCTGACGGCACAGCTCGAACGCTTTAGTTTGATGTTCGACACGAAAGAGTAAGACCGGACGGGCCTAGAGGCGGGGCGTTGCGACTCCGCCGTCCAGTATCGCTCTCACTCCACCCGCTAGATCTGCGAGCGAAAACGGCTTCGCCAATAGGCCAACGCCCGCGGCCGGGATTCTTTCGCTGGTCCGCGTCGCATCGGTGGTGACCAGGATTTTGAGCCCCGGCCGAATCGCACGCGCGCGAATCAGCACATCAGTGTCGGCGCGGCCCAAGCCGTCCACCATCAGCAGTTGCGTCTCCTCTGCACGCAGTGCGTCGAGCATGTCTTCGACGCCGGAAGCGATGTGCACCGCGTAGCCGAGCACTTCGAGCGTTTGGCGAATGGTCGCACGCAACTCCTCATCCAAAGCCAGTACTACTACGCGCTCACTGCCGTTCGGTAGCGTCGACAGAGGCATCGTCCGATCGCCGCCGTCGCTCGCGTGTTCCGCTTGTTGCGGGAGCAACAGAGTAACCGTCGTACCGCGGCCGACCGCGCTCTGCAGCTCCACGGCGCCACCCGCCTGCTCGGCGAACCAGCGAACCATGCTGAGTCCGAGACCGGTGCCGCCCCGCTCGCCCTTGGTCGAGAAGAACGGTTCGAACACGCGCTCGATCAACTCCGGCGGAATCCCGCATCCGGTGTCCGCGACGCTGATGGCCACGTACGCCCCTGCGCGCGCGAGCCGCCGACGCTCGGCCTCCGCCTGCGCCAGTTGCGTGCGACGTATATCGACGGTGATCCGCCCCTTGCCCTCGATCGCGTCCCGAGCATTCACGGCCAGATTCACGACGACGCTCTCGAGCTGAGCCGCGCTCGCCCGAATCGTGCCAGCGTCCGCTTGAAACGCCGTCTCGAGTGCGACCCGCACACCCAATGCGCGGCGCAGCAACGGCGTCACGCCATTGACGACCTTCGCGGGATCGATGATGTCGGCGTCGAGTTCCTCGCGCCGCGCGAACGCCAGCAGCTGCTTGATCAGGTCAGTGCCGCGTTTGGCGGCGTCGCGTGCCGCCTTGAGCTTCTCGAACACCTTCGGCTGGGCTCGCAGGTCTTCGCCGACGAGGTACAGATTGCCGACGAGCACCGTCAGAAGGTTGTTGAAGTCGTGCGCAATGCCGGCCGTCAGACTACCGAGCGCTTCCATTCGCGCGGCGCGTTGTGCCAAGCCGCGCAGGTTCGGCTGCCCGTCGACTGCGACGAAGAGACCGGAGACGATTCGCCCGGCGCCTTCGCCCGTCGCTCGAACGTCACCCCGCAGTGTCTGCACTGCACCGCTCACGGTGCGAATGTTCAGTTGGAGGGCGCGGCCGGCGGCGGGCACGTCACGCCATGTCTCCCAGTCGGCGGGATCGACGAGGAACTCCGTAACCTTTCGGCTCGTAAGAGCAGTGAGAACCGGAGCGCCCAACAGGTCGCGCAACCGCGAATTGGCCCACATGATGTGGCCCTCGACCGTAACCGCCACGGCCAAGACGACGCTGCTGTCTTGCAACAGACTCGCGTCGATCGCGGCGGAGTCCCGTTGGTCGGGCCGACTCTTCGCCTGTCGCATAGCCCTTCCACGGCCTCCAGGGGATACCGGCACGCGCCGGCACAAGAAGAATTAGAGAGTTCATAGGCTAACGACCATGCGGTGGTCGGCTGATGACTTGAATCACAATTTCCATGTTCGGGACCCTGATTTCGGCGGCGCGCGGCCTTCAGAGGGGCCTCGAACCGCGCGGATGAGGCTGGACCGAGACGTTCCTCACACGTCCGCAGGGGACCGCAGCGTACATTAGGCCCTCTGCGCAGGCCCCGAAAATATGGTGCGGGATCCACGAGTGAGCGACACGACACTCAGTAAAACGATCGCGAGCACGGCAACGCTCAAGATCGCCAACATCCATACGCTCGACCTGTTCTATACGCCGATCGAGGAACGCTTCGAGCGGATCACGCGTATCGCTCGACGGGCGCTGCATGCCCCGGTCGCCGCCATCTCGCTGCTGAATGACGACAAGCAGTGGTTCAAGTCGGCCGCCGGCTGGGGAGTTTCGGAAATCCCGCGCGGGGACGCGATCTGCCGATTGACCGTCGAAGAGAATCGACTGCTGACGATCGCAGACACCCAAAAAGATCCGCGTGTCGCGACGAGCAAAGTCGTGACGCAGGCGCCGCGCTTCCGTGCGTACGCGGGCTACCCGCTTGCCGACGAGCACGGCGCCGTCATGGGAACCTTCTGCGTGTTCGACTTGCAACCGCGCGAGTTCTCGCCCGCCGATTGCCAGACGATCACCGATCTCGCAGCACTCGCGCAGCGTGAGCTGCTGACCGATCAGTTGAGCAGCGCACAGGCCGCGCTGACTTCCAAGTTGAGCCTCGCGCGGCGTGAAGCGCTGATGGATCCACTCACGCATCTGTGGAATCGGCGCGGAGCTTCGGTACTGCTGAAGGCTGCATTCCGCAAAGCCGACGAGCGCCGTTCGCCGCTGACGCTGGCGTTGCTCGACCTGGACAATTTCAAGCGCATCAACGACAGCTACGGCCATCAAAGTGGCGACGAAGTGCTGCGCAAGATTGCAAGCCGGCTGCTGACCGTCGTGCGTGGCGAAGATAACATCTGCCGGATTGGCGGCGACGAATTCCTGGTGCTGATGACCGACACGGACGCGGCGGTCGCGGGCAAGGTCGCAGAGCGTATCCGCCGCACGATCACCGACACCCCGATCCCGACGCGTGACGGCTCCATGCCCGTCAGCGTCAGCGTCGGCTTCACCGTGCGTCCGGCAAACGACCCGACACCCGCCGAAACGCTGATCGAGCGCGCGGACCAGGCGCTGATGCAGTCCAAGGCGGCCGGTCGCAACCGTGTCCGCATGACGAGCTGACCGCGCACCGCGCCGAACGGCACCGTACTTTCCCGCCGAACCGATTGGGGTATGATCCCCGCGACTGCTCCGCGGCGCCGTGCGTTGCGGAGCCCGGATCGCAATAGGGGGATAGCCGTGGCCAAGCGCAGCGACAGCGACGCGACGCAGTCCGTCGATCGAAGAAAATTCCTGACGGGAGCTGCCGCGGGCGCCGCCAGCGGCTTGGTGGGCGGGGCGGCCGAGGCGCAACAAGCAGCGCCGATCGCACGTCCCGCGGTCGCTCGACCGACCGAGGCCGACGCCCGTAAAGATTTCGTGCCGCCCGAACCGCGCGTCGGCGCATCATTCATCGAGCACCCGGCGTCCGACCACATGGTCGACGTGCTGAAAGCGCTCGACTTCGACTTCGTGGCCGTGAACCCCGGCTCGGCATTCGAAGGCCTGCACGAGTCCCTCATCAACCATGGCGGCAACCGCAAACCCGAAATCCTGACCGTCCTGCACGAGGAAGCCGGCGCGGCCATCTCGCACGGTTACGCCAAAGCGGCCGGCAAGCCGATGATGACGCTGATGCACGGCACGGTGGGCCTGCTGCACGCGTCGATGGGTCTCTTCCAGGCGTGGTGCGATCGCGTGCCGGTGTTCGGCGTGGTCGGTACACCGCGCATTCCGACGTCCGTCATCAACCGTCCGCACAGCGCGCAGGACATGGGTGCGCTGGTGCGCGACTTCATGAAGATGGATGACGAGCCGACGCGGCTCGACGTGTTCGCCAGCATCGCGATGCGCGCGTACACGATCGGCCGCACTCCGCCGATGGGACCGACGCTGCTGGTCGTCGACACGGAGCTCCAGGAGGCGGCAATTCCCAACGGCATGAGCCTGCCGATCCCGAAGCTCACGCTACCCTCCGTGCCGCAGGGCGAGAGCGGAGCGGTCCGCGAAGCCGCCAAATGGCTCGTGAGCGCAGAGCGCCCGTTGATTCGGCCCGGCAAGCTGGCACGCACGCCGGCGGGGTGGGATCTGCTGGTGCAGCTCGCGGAGCTGCTGCAATCCCCGGTCGATGTCGGCACCTACGGCTCGTGGCAGGACTTCCCGTCGTGGCACGCGCTGTACGGCTCGGGCGGCGCCGACTACAAACCCGACTTGGTCTTGGGCCTCGAGTTGAATGACATGGTGCCGTCCGTGCGCCAGACGCATGCGACAGGTGGCAAGACGATCAGCATCTGCGCCGAGTACCTGTCCCAGGGTCACAACATCCACGACTACGGTAACTACGCGGACGTCGACCTCGCGATTGCGGCCGACGCCGAAGCAACGCTGCCGTCGTTGATCGAAGAAATCCGCCGACAGAGCCCGCGCGACGCGTCGCGTGGGCGTGCGGCGCGCGGTGCGCTGATAGCGGCCGCGCACAAAACGGTCCGCGAGCGCGAGATCGACGACGCGCGCTATGGCTGGAACTCGAGCCCGGTCAGCGTACCGCGCATGGTCGCCGAGCTTGGGCGGCAAATTCAAAAGGACGACTGGGCCATCGTCTCCGGCCACCAGTTCACGGGCCAGTGGCAACGCCGGTTGCTGAACCACGACAAGCACTATCGCTACAACGGCGACTGCGGCGGCTTTGGCATCGGCTACGACACACCGGCCTCAGTGGGCGGCGCGCTCGCGCACAAGGCCCACGGTCGTCTGCCCATCGGCATCGTCGGCGACGGCGACTTCAATTTCGTCGGTCCGGGCGCGCTATGGACCGCGGCGCATCACAAGATTCCGCTGCTCTTGATCATTCACAACAACCGCGCGTATCACGCGGAAGTCATGCTCGTGCAGCGC
>FTFB01009172.1_pt1 | contig 16842 bp, 15 predicted proteins | sample 1658331 | NCBI WGS metagenome assembly FTFB01 (sample SAMEA3914816, study PRJEB12502) | metagenome | biome: forest; material: soil | place: USA | collected 2011-09-16 | depth 0.3 m | reverse complement strand
TGCAGTGTTTCCGAACAACTGGATCAGCTTCCATGCCGACGGGACGGTAGTGCTGTATCCAATGCAGGCGGAGAGCCGGCGCCGCGAGCGTCGGCTCGACGTGATCGACATCGTTGCCGCTCGAGTCGGGTTCAGCGTGTCGCGAGTCGTAGACCTCACGCACTACGAGGCGGCGGGCCACTTTCTGGAAGGCACGGGGAGCCTCGTTCTCGATCATGTGAATGGCGTCGCCTACGCAGGTGCCTCACCACGCACGCATCCTGAAGTCGTGGAAACGTGGGCACGCGAGCTCGGCTATGAGCCGGTCGTGTTCGAGACGCGGGATCGCACCGGCGCCGCGATCTATCACACCAACGTGATGATGTGCATCGGCGAGCGTGCGGCGGTTGTGGGATCGGAGGCGATCGCGCCGCGCGATCGTGAGCGCGTGCTGGCGCGCCTCGCTGCGAGCCAGCGCGAAATCATCGAAATCCGCAACGACGCGGTCGAGCAGTTCGCCGGCAACATGTTGGAGCTCGCGAGCTGGGACGAAGCGCTCGGGGATTGCCGCATCTTCGTGATGTCCGCGAGCGCGCGGCGCGCGCTTGGCGCGCAGGCCTTTGCGCAAGTGAGCGCGTGCACGGATAGCGTGTTGGTGGTGCCGTTGCCCACCATCGAGATGCGCGGCGGCGGGAGCGTCCGCTGCATGCTTGCCGAGGTATTCTTGCCGGCGTGATCGAGCTCATCTTCAAGGTCCTCGCGTGCTATCTGCTCGGCTCCGTGGTCGGCAGTCTGATCGTGGGCCGGCTGCGCGGCGGCATCGACATCCGGCAGCTGGGCAGCGGCAATGCGGGCGGAGCGAATGCGCTGCGTACGCAAGGTAAAGGCTTCGCGCTCTGGGTCGTCCTGATCGACGTCGCCAAGGGATTCATCGCGACCCAGCTCATCGCGACCGCATCGCTCCCGGGAATCGCGGCCGCCACGCCCGCGTGGCGTGAGTGGATGCCCGTGGCGTGCGGCTTCGCAACCGTCCTGGGCCATGTCTATCCGGTGTGGTACGGCTTTCGGGGCGGCAAGGGGGCCGCGACGCTCGTGGGCGTGCTGCTCGGCATTGCGCCGCTGCTGTTGCTCGCCGTGGTGCTGACCTGGCTCGCGGTAGTCGCGATCTGGGGATTCGTCGGTCTTGCGTCGATGGTCGCCACCGTCACCGTGCCGGCCTGGGTCGCCTGGAGCGGAGCAGAGCCGCGCGCTCCACTGCTCACATTTGGTGTCGCCGCCGCAGTGCTCGTTGCGTTGACGCACCGCTCGAATATGGCGCGCATGCGAGCGGGCACCGAGCCACGTGCGCGCCGCCTCTGGCTTCTGGGGCGGCGCCGTGTATCGTGACGCGAGTGATGCCGCGCGCGGCAGAACTGTGGCACGTCGCGGTTCCAATCGGGCGGCTGTGCCCCTTGTCGCGCGCGTGTTCGCGGAGTTGACGGACGGTCGATTTCACTCGGGTCAAGAATTGGCCGGCGCGCTGGGGGTCACGCGCAGCGCGATCTGGAAAGCAGCCAATGCGTTGCGCAAACTGGGCACACCGCTCCATGCGGTGCGCAATCGCGGCTATCAATTATCCGTTGCGAGCGAGCCGCTCGATTCTGCGCGCATCCACGGGCGCATCTCGCGCGGTGTGCGTGAGCGCCTGACGAGGCTGGACGTGGTGTGGTCTGTGGGCTCGACCAACACCGAGCTTCTCGGGCGCGATAATCCGGCCGCGGGCCGTGCCGAAGCGTTGCTCGCTGAATTTCAGACGGCTGGCCGCGGTCGTCGCGGTCGAGCATGGCTCGCGCCGCTCGGTGGTGCCGTGTGCTTCTCGTTGAGTTGGACGTTTCCCGAGGTGCCGCGCGACGCAGGAGCACTGAGTCTGGCCATCGGCGTCTGCGTGCTGCGCGCGCTCGAGGAGCACGCCGTGGCGGAGTTGCGGCTCAAGTGGCCGAACGACATCCTCCTCGGCGATCGTAAGCTCGGCGGCATTCTCATCGAGCTGCGTGCGGAATCGGCGGGACCCGCGTGCGCGGTGATCGGCGTAGGGCTGAACATGGCGCTCAGTCCAGAGCTTCTCCAGACGATTGCAGCGACAGGCCTCGAAGCGACGGATCTGGCCTCCGGCACATCCGCGCCGCTGTCGCGCAACGCAATCGCAGCGGCCGTCATCGAGGCATGCGTTCTCGGCCTCGTGCAGTTCCAGCAGGAGGGTCTGGCGCCGTTTATCGAGAACTGGCGCGAAGCCGACGCGCTACGCGGTCGCGCCGTAGCCGTGCAGACGGGAGAGGACCGGACGCGGGGGATCGCACGCGGCATAGACTTGAGCGGCGCTTTGCTCGTCGAGACTCCGAACGGCCTCAGGAAATTCTTTTCCGGCGAAGTCACGGTCAGGCCTGCAGAGTGAGCGCTTCTCTGATCGATGCGCGGGAAGTGGATGCGCGGCAAGGTGGCCGAAAGCGCTCACTTGCCAGCGCCGCAGCGGGCCACGGCACATGAGCATTCTGCTCGTCGACGTCGGCAACACGCGCGTGAAGTGGGCGCGTCTGAGGGGCGACCGGCTCGGCCGGCAGCGCGCTGCAGCGCATGCCGATTGGAGCACGGACGACTTCGGCCGGCACGTCTTCGGCGCATCGCGCGGAGTCGAGCGGATAGTCGTCGTAAGCGTCGCAGGACCGCGCGTTGACAGGCGCCTCGCGGCTGCTGCGCGGCGGTGCACGGGTCTCGCTCCGGAGTTCATCGCGGTGAAGCGCCGCGCGGGCGGCGTGACGACTCTCTACACAGAGCCATGGCGGCTCGGTGCCGACAGGTTCGTCGCGATTATCGGGGCGCGCCGGCTCGCGAAGGGGCGCGCGGTGTGCATGATCAGCGTGGGCACGGCGATGACCATCGATCTGCTGGATGCGCGCGCGAGGCATCGAGGCGGCGCAATCGTTCCCGGGCCAGCCCTGATGATCGACAGCTTGCTCACCCGGACGAGCGGCATTCGCCGGCGCGCCGCCGGCGTGCCGGCCGCCGGCCACCTGTTTGCGCGCAATACTCGGGCGGCGATTGAGCAAGGCGCGCGATATGCCGCAGCCACCTTCGTCGACCGAGCGGTGGCCGAGGCGCGGCGAGTGCTCGGAGCGGCGCCGCTGGTGCTGCTCACAGGAGGGGCGGCGCGGACTGTGCGGCCACTCATCCGCAGCGCGCACAGGCTGGTCCCCGACCTCGTTCTGCAAGGGCTTGCGGCGCTCGCCGGCGAGAGGGCCTAGAATCTGGCCGTGCGCGTCGCGTTCTTCGTCCTTCTCTTGGCGAACCTGATCTACCTCGCGTGGGCGGTGCTGGTCGATGCTCCACCCCCGGCTCCGGCGACGCGGGTGGACTCGCATGTGCCGCGCCTCGTACTGGCTTCGGAGGTCAGCGCGCAGGCCTCGCAATCAGAGAATCCGGGTACGCCGGCAATCGCGCGCAATACCGCGGCAGCCGATTCGAGTGCACCTCACGCCAAGACCGCCGCTCGCTGCGTGTCGGTGGGACCCTTCAACGATCTCGCCCATACGGCGCGTGCCGCCGCGTTGCTGCGCGAGCGCGGTTTTGAACCGCAGCAGCGCGCCGAGGAAGGCGAGATGTGGGAGGGCTTCTGGGTATTCGTCGACGGGTTGAAAACCGCCGCCGAGGAGTCGCGCGTCCTGAAGGATCTCGAGCGTGCCGGCATCGATGACGCCCACGCCATGCCTGAATCGGATGGCGGGCGGCGGATTTCCGTGGGCCTCTTCAGCGAGCGCGACCGTGCGGAGCGGCGCGCGCGGGCCGTCAAGCGGCTCGGGTTTTCACCGCAGATTACCGAGAAACGCCAGGCCGGCACGGTGTATTGGGTCGATCTGGATCTCGGCGTGAACGAGCGTACGGTGCCGACCGAAGGTTTGCTGTCGCTCGAGGAATCGGGCGCGCGCCTGGAAATTCGTGTGTGTCCCGGTAGCCAGCCGACTCCCGCGAGTCCCGGCGCGCCCGTTCCCCCACGGGAGACGCGACCCGCGACGACCACGGCAGATGCCCGGTCGTCACGACCAGGTTAGGAGCCTCAGCTACAATCCGCGCTCCACCCGCGCCGGCTTAGCTCAGTGGTAGAGCAGCGGTTTTGTAAACCGTTGGTCGGGAGTTCAAATCTCTCAGCCGGCACCGATCTGCAAAAAAACGCTTCCGAAGAGCCTGCGTCGCATCGACCGTCGACGCTCTCAGGTCGAGCGAACACTCGTTGTGGGAGATGGAGTGTCCCCCATGACCAGCGCATCGGCTCGTGCCGATGCGCCGGGAGCGAGCGTGCAGATCTGGCCAGTGGAGGCGGTCGCACGACTCACGGCCAGTCCGATATTTCTCGACTCGCATCTCAATACGGCCGACCGGAGCGAGTGGATGCCGCGGCTGGGAGACATCGGCGACAACCGACCACGGAGCGCCGAAGCGGTGAGCATTCCGCGCGTCTCGTGGCTGACGCTCGAGTACCGGGGTAATTTCGAGTGCGCGGGTAACCACGAGTGCACGCGTCGTCTCGGGTGCGCGGGCGGTCTCGAGTGCAAGGGTGGTCTCGAGCGCACTCGTGATGTTGGTACCGTGCCTCTGCACGGGAACGTGCGCTTTCGCGAACCGCCCAACGACCCGGATCATGTCAAAAAAGTAACGTAGAGGGGGTAGCAGGGGGCGCACCGGAATGCTCCAATGCGCGGCTTCAACTACTGGCCATTATCTGCGCGCGAGGCATCGCCGGGGCCGCGATGGAACAAACAAAACCATTTGGCTTCGTGCGCGACCTCGTCACTCGCTGGGACGTGATCGCCATTATTGTCGTGATCGGCCTGGTGGCCTTTCTCGGTGAAGCCAGTCGCGGACTCGCCGAGCCGCTCGCGAAGCTCCAAGCCACGCCCCTGTCGCTCAGTCCGAGCCACCTGCCTGAATACGCCGCGCGGACCACGCTGCGCATGTTTGCGGCTCTGGCACTCTCGCTCCTCTTCACGCTGACGTATGCGACCTGGGCGGCCAAGAGTCCACGGGCCGGCAAGCTCCTCGTGCCGCTGCTCGACATTCTGCAGTCCGTGCCGATCCTCGGGTTCATCTCGATCACCGTGGTGTTCTTCATGTCGCTCGCACCGGGTCGCGTCCTGGGTGCCGAGCTCGCGGCAATTTTCGCAATTTTCACCAGCCAGGCCTGGAACATGGCCTTCAGCTTCTACCAATCGTTGCGCACCGTGCCCGTTGAGCTCAGCGAAGCGGCGGAGGCGTTTCACCTCTCGGGGTGGATGCGGTTCTGGCAGCTCGAAGTGCCGTTCGCGCTGCCGGGCCTGATCTGGAACACGATGATGTCGATGTCGGGCGGCTGGTTCTTCGTCGTCGCCTCCGAATCGATCAGCGTCGGCCACACCGTCGTCACCCTCCCAGGCATCGGCTCCTACATCGCGCTCGCCATCGAACGACGTGATCTCCATGCGATCGGGTGGGCGATCGCCACGATGCTCATCGTGATTCTCCTGTACGACCAGCTGATCTTCCGGCCGTTGGTCGCGTGGATCGATGGCCTGCGATTCGAGCAGGAGGCAAGCGGGCGCGCGCCGCAGTCCTGGGCGCTGACCGTCATGCGTCGCTCCCGGCTGGTCTCAGCGGTGACGGCCGCGTTTTATGCGGGCGTGCGCTGGACGAGCTGGGCGATGCCAATCGGTGCCCCGCACGCGCCAGACACCCAGCAGGCACAGTCGTCACGTGCGCGCCGCTTGTGGGACGCAGTCTGGTTCGCCGCGGTCCTGGCGGCAGCGGCTCTGGCGCTGTGGCATATCGCGCATACGCTCATCGCCCACACTTCGCTTCATGAGGCGACTGAGGTCGCCGGCCTTGCGCTGATCACGCTGGCGCGCGTGATCGTCCTCATCGCGCTCGCCAGCATCGTGTGGGTGCCGATCGGTGTCTGGGTAGGTTTGCGTCCGCGCGCCGCAGAGATCGTGCAGCCGATTGCACAATTCCTGGCGGCTTTCCCAGCGAACCTGCTGTTCCCGCTTGCCGTCTACGGCATCGTGACGTGGCAGCTCAATCCGGACATATGGCTCAGTCCGCTCATGATTCTGGGAACGCAGTGGTACATCCTGTTCAACGTCATCGCCGGCGCTTCCACGATGCCCGGAGAGTTGCGCTACGCGGCGCAGAACTTCAACGTCCGCGGGTGGCTCTGGTGGCGCACGGTGGCGCTGCCGGCGGTTTTTCCGTACTACGTCACGGGTGCGATCACGGCCTCGGGTGGCTCATGGAACGCGGCGATCGTCGCCGAGCTCGCAAAATGGGGCACGACCCAGGTCAAAGCGCACGGCCTCGGCGCCTATATTGCGCAGGCGACCGCGGCAGGCGACTTTCACCGCATCGTGCTCGGAATCGCCACGATGAGTCTGTTCGTCGTGGTCATCAATCGCTTCTTCTGGCGACCGCTGTACTATTCCGCCGAGCGCAGGTTCCGGCTCGCGTGACAGGATCGACGCATGAACACGGCCCCGTTGCTCGAAATCCACGAGGTTCGCAAGACCTTCCCGAAGCCGGACGGCGCGGAGTTTCTCGTGCTCGAAGGCGTGAATCTGCTGGTGCGCGAGGGGGAAATCGTCGCGCTCCTCGGGCGCTCCGGATCGGGCAAATCCACGTTGCTGCGGCTGATTGCCGGCCTGGCGCAGCCGAGCGGCGGGACGCTTGCGTATCTCGGCGCGCCGATCGAGGGGCCGGCGCGCGGCATCGCGATGGTGTTCCAGAGCTTCGCCATCTTCCCCTGGCTCACGGTGTTCGAGAACGTCGCGCTCGGGCTCGAAGCGCAGCGCCTGCCGCGCGCCGAGATTCGCCGCCGGTCGCTCGCGGCCATCGACCTGATTGGCCTCGACGGGTTCGAGTCCGCCTACCCGCGGGAGCTCTCGGGCGGCATGCGCCAGCGCGTCGGCTTCGCCCGGGCTCTGGTCGTCCACCCCAATATTCTGCTCATGGACGAGCCGTTCTCGGCGCTCGATGTGCTCACGGCGGAGACGCTGCGCACGGATTTTCTCGATCTTTGGTGTGAAGGCAGGATGCCCATCAAGGGGGTGATCCTGGTCACCCACAACATCGAGGAAGCGGTGCTGATGGCCGACCGGATCCTGGTCTTCGGCAGCAATCCGGGACGGATTCTGACGGAGATCCCGGTGACGCTCCCGCAACCGCGCAACCGGCACGATCCGAGCTTCCGTGCGCTCGTCGAGCGGATCTACGTCGAGATGACCACCGCCCGGGCGGCGAAAGAGGCGCCAAGCGGGCGCAACGAGCGCTTTCCGGGTCTTGGAATCGGAACTGTACTGCCGCGCGTGTCATCGAACCTGCTGTCGGGGTTGATGGAGACCGTCGCGGCTCCGCCGTTCAATGGCTCCGCCGACCTGCCGAAGATCGCTTCCGACTTGCAGATGGAGATCGACGAGCTGTTTCCAGTCGCCGAGACGCTGCAGATGATGCGCTTTGCGGAGGTGGCCGGCGGCGACATCCACCTCACGGAAGTCGGCCTCGCGTTCGCCAACGCGCCGCTCGATGAGCGCAAGCGGATCTTCGCGCGCCAGCTGCTCAACTATGTACCGCTCGCGGCGCACGTCCGCCGGGTCCTCGATGAGCGCCCTTCGCACGTGGCGCGCAAGAGCCGGTTCTTTGACGAGATCGAGGACTACATGACGGAGGAGCAGGCCGAGCAGACCCTGCGCGCCATCGTCAGCTGGGCTCGATACGCGGAAACCTTTGCATACGACGACGAGAACGCCGTGTTCAGTCTCGAGAACCCGAGCTAGGGGCGAGCCCCGGAAGGGTCAGCCGGAACGCGCGCTGTACGCTTCCATCAACAGGCCGGTGCCGCCCTGCGAGACGTGAGCGACAACCGCGGTGCGGCGATGCAGCTTGGTGACGGCGCCCAGGTTGATGGCGAACGCGAGCTCGACCTGCTGGCCCTTGCGCAGCCCCAGATTCGTGGTTTCTATGAAGACACCGGTTGCGCTCAGATTGACTGCTCGGCATAACTTGCGGCGCCCGCCGGGGACAGTGATGTAGACGGTGGTACGGGCGCGGTGCCTCGTATGCAGGCGGCGTTCCACGAAATAGTGCCTCGCTGGTTCTATTTGTTTCGAGTGCGCGGACGAGTGCGATTATGCATGCGTTCCGCCGCGTAAGACGCCAACTCAACTTAATCGCGACCCACCAATGGACCGGAATCCTGCTAGCGGAGCGCGACGTCGTCAAGCTTCGGGTGCGTCTGCGCGCTCTCACCACGACTTATTGCGTCTCGGGGCCGTGCCGGTGCGAACCAGAGGCGCAAGGCTACCGGCAATGATCCGATGGCCCCGTACGAGACGCTGAGCGCGTTCACCTGCCTGGCTACTCTTCCGATCCACCTCCCCGGGGCCGAGCGCAGCGACTAGCGCCAGCAGTGCGAGCTCTCGTCAGCCCCTGTCCGATCCAGCGCCCTCTTCAGTCCGTTCTCGTCAATGCTGAATGAGCGGCACACGGTATCGTCTGACTGACCCTTGCGAGGGACCCGCAGGGCTCGGGCAACGTACCCGGAGGCCGTGAGCTCCACGCTGAGGGAATACAGGGCGTGGTCCGAGCGCGTGCTGAGGCCGAGGCCGCCCGGATTGGCATTCTGGGGCGCGGAGAGGTCGGCGGTGTAGCGCCCCTTCCTGAGAAAGAATCGCTCCTCGGCTGCCTGGACCTGCCCGAGAGAGGTTTGCGCATCCGAGCGTTGTGAGCGGATCACGTAGCTGCGGTAAGCGGGGATCGCAATGGCGGCCAGGACACTGGCGACGACGAGCCCCATCACCAGTTCGATGAGCGTTACCCCACTGTGCGATTGAATGCGTGCCAAGGTCGCCGCTTCGGTTGCTACCGCGGGCATTGTTATCTGTCGCCAGCGCCCACAACGCAATCCGTAACGGTCAATTTATTCACAAATCTCGGCCCGAGACCCTCCGGCGCCAGCGACCGAAAGACGACGAGTGCATTCGGATGCAAGACGAGTTGACATGTTGCAGCCGCCGGGTAGGGTGGCGCATCGCCCGGCAAGCGTGCCGGCGTCGGCAGGCGGTCCGCGCGCGAAAGTGGCGTGCGGCACGCGCGTAACCGACCATCTGCAGCGGAGGTTTCCATGACGCTGATCGTCATTCTCGTTCTGATCGTCCTGGTCGTCTTCTATTTGATCGGGACGTACAACCGGCTGGTCACGGCCCGCAACGCCTTCAAGAACGCGTTCGCGCAGATCGACGTGCAGCTCACGCGTCGCTACGACCTCATCCCCAATCTGGTCGAGACGGTGAAGGGTTACATCAAGCACGAACGCGAGACACTCGAGGCCGTCATCCTCGCGCGCAACAGCGCTTTCGCGGGCCTGAAGGCTGCCGCAGCGGACCCGGCGAACGCGGCGGCCGTCCAGAAACTCTCCGGTGCCGAAGCGCAACTCGGTGGGGCGCTGGGGCGGCTGTTCGCCGTAGCGGAGGCCTACCCGGATCTCAAGGCCAACCAGAACATGATGCAGCTCTCCGAGGAGCTCACGTCGACGGAGAACAAGGTGGCGTTCGCGCGCCAGGCCTACAACGACGCGGTCATGAGCTACAACAATGCACGCGAAGTGTTCCCCGGCAGCATCGTGGCGGGCATGTACGGCTTCCAGCCGGCGCAAATGCTCGAGAGCGCCAAGCCCGAAGCTCGCGAGGCTCCGAAGGTGAGCTTCACCTGATGCAGTGCCACGCACCGCCGGCGCCGCCGGCAAGAGCCACGCCTTTGGCCGGCGGCCTAGAAGCGATGTCCGCCGCAAGCCGCGTCAGGCGACTTTCAGACAAATAAGCGAGTGGACTTCTACTCACGTCAGGTTCAGGCACGGACGCAGACGCGCTGGCTCGTGGCCGGCTTTTTCATTTCGATCGCCGCCGTCGCCTTCGCGCTCGATGCGGTGCTGTTCACGGTGCTCGGCTCGGCGGCGGCGAATCAACCGGTCGTCGCGCCGCTCGAGTTCGCGGCACGCAATCCGGGTGCGGCTTTCCTGTGCACGTTGGTCGTGGTCGGGGTGATCGGATTCGCCAGCATCTACAAGTCGCTGCAGTTGCGCGCAGGGGGCGGCGTCGTCGCCCGATCGCTGGGGGGTGTACGCATCGAGCGCGACACGGCGGACGTGAAGCGCAAGCGGCTCTTGAACGTCGTCGAGGAAATGGCGATCGCTTCAGGCGTGCCCGTGCCCGAGGTCTATGTGCTCGAACAGGAAACCGCGATCAACGCATTCGCGGCCGGGCATACGGCGGCGAACGCGGCCGTCACGGTGACCCAGGGGGCCCTGGATCATCTGAACCGCGACGAGCTGCAGGGCGTCATCGCCCACGAGTTCAGCCACGTACTGAACGGCGACATGCGCCTGAACGTCGAGCTCATGGGTTGGCTGTTTGGCTTGTTCGCAGTCGCGCTCATCGGCCGCACGTTCCTGCGCATCGCGCCTCGCAGCCGCCGCAGCGGTGGCGGCGGAATCATGGTCGCGGCGTTGGCGGTGATGGTACTTGGCTACGTGGGCCTGTTCTGTGCACGCATTCTGCAGGCTGCCGTCAGTCGCCAGCGCGAACGCCTCGCCGACGCCTCGGGGGTACAGTTCACGCGCAATCCGGATGGGCTGAAGGGCGCGTTGATCAAAATAGCGGGGTTGGCAGAGGGCTCGACGATCGGTGAGGCGGATGCAGAGCAGGTCGCGCACATGTTGTTCGCACCGGGGCTGTCGCGCTTTTTTGCCACTCACCCTCCGCTAGCGGAGCGCATTCGCTCGCTTGATCCGCAATTCGACGTGCGTCAGTTGCCGCGCATAGCGGCGCAGGCGCTTGCGGCGATCCCCGCATTTGACGGCGCCAGCCTCGCCGCCGCGGCAGGCGCTCGCGCTCGTGACGCGAGCAATGCGACTACGACCCTGGCCACCGACAGCGCATCGAACCAGGGCGTCATGCCGAGCGTGCTGTCGCGGCAGGTCGCTGCGCAAGTGGGTCAGATTGAAACAGTGCATATCGAGCAGGCGCGCGCAATGCGCCTCGCGCTACCCGAGGAGTTGCGCAAATTCGTGCAATCCAGCGGTCGCGCGCGCGCGGTGGTGCTGGCGCTGCTGCTCAGTCGCGAGGCGCCGGTGCGCGAACGGCAACTTACGCTGCTGGCTCGCTCCATCGACGCGGCGGAACTGACGGCGGTTCGTGACATTGCGCCGGTCGTGGACGGACTCGCGCCAATGCTGCGGTTGCCGGCACTGCTGCAGGTCTTCCCGGACCTGCGTCGACTGACGCAGGCAGACCGGCAGTCGCTCCTGCGTCTCGCGGCCGATCTCATTCACGCGGATGCGCGCATCGACGTCTTCGAGTTCTGCCTGGCTCAGCTGCTTGCCACGCTGTTGAGAGACGAGCTCGAAGCGCGTGTGCCGCACGGTAACCTGTCGTTGGCGGACGCACAGCACGAGATCCATGTGCTGTTCGCGACGCTGGCCCGCTTCGGGGCCGAGTCCGAGACTCAAGCGCGCATGGCGTACGAAGCCGGGATGGTCACGGTGTTTCCGATGAATCGGCCCCCGTATGCGGTGCTCGATGACTGGCCGCGGCAGCTGGGCGAAGCACTGCGCCGACTCGAGCAGCTCCATCCGTTTGCCAAGCAGGCGCTGATCGAAGGCCTGGTCAAAACCATCGCTCAAGACGATATTCTGACGGTGGCCGAGGCGGAGCTGCTGCGTACGGTGTGCGCAAACCTCCACTGTCCTCTTCCACCACTCCTGCCGAGCGTGGACCTCGCGAGCTAGCCACTGGCCGCGCGTCCCCGCGCACTTCGCGCCTAGGCTCGTGCAGGGGGCTACCGCGGTACTGGATCTCCGCGGGTCAATCCTCGCTCAGAAAGGCGCCGACTTCCTCGCCGAAGCGATCGAGGTCGATCAGGAACGAGTCATGCCCTTCGATACAGTCCAGTGGCGCAAAGTGTGTTGCCACGCCCGCCACTTCGAAGGCTTGCGCAAGCGCCCGCTGTTCGGCGATCGCGAACAGCATGTCAGACTCCACGCCAATGACGAGCGCTCGCTCCAGCTTGGCGCGTGCGAGCACCGCAGCGTTCGAGGCTCCGTGCACGGCGAGATCGAAGCGGTCCATGGCGCGGGAGATGTACAGATAGCAGTTCGGATCGAACGCGCGCACGAAGCGCCGCGCATGCACCTCGAGGTAGCTCTGCACGGCGAATTCCGGTCCGAACGGCCCCTCCTCGCGCATTTCATCTGCGGCGGGCTGACGTCCGAAACGCTGGATCCATTCGGTAGCGGAGCGGTACGTCATCATCCCAAGCTTGCGCGCGATGCGCATGCCCGTGGCGGGCGGCCGCTCGTCGGTATAACCACCGCCGCACCAGTCGGGATCGCGCAGGATCGCTTCGCGCTGAATGGAGCGCAGGGCGATCGCAAACGGCGAGGCAGCGGCTGTCCCCGAGATGCTGATCATGCGGCGCGCCGTCCCCGGAAATTGCGCGGCGTACGCCAGCGCTATCATGCCTCCGAGTGAAGGACCCATGACGGTGTCTGCTCGCTCGATGCCCAACGAGCGGAGCGTCTCGAATCCGCCGCGTGCAATGTCCTCGATCGACAGGTCGGGAAAACTCAACCGGTAGGGCGCGCCGGTCGCAGGGTTCTTCGACGCCGGCCCCGTCGACCCGAAGCAGCTGCCCAGGGAATTGACGCACACCACGAAGAACCGGTTCGTGTCGATTGCCAGGCGGGGCCCGATCATGCCTTCCCACCAGCCTTCGCTCGGATCCTCGGGCGAGGACGCTGCGTGCGCCGGCGGGGACAGTCCGGTGAAGAGCAGCACCGCGTTGTCGCGTGTCGCGTTCAGCTCGCCCCACGTCTCGTAGGCAATGCGCGCGGCGTGCAACGCGCCGCCACGCCACATCGGGAACGGGTCCGGCAACGTAGCGTAGCGACGTGCGTCCGCGGTCTGACGCTCATTGCTCACGGTGACCGACGGGGCTCTCACGGTTCCGGGTCGCCGCCGTCGGGGATCCCTTCGAACAACACCGTCGACAGATACCGTTCGGCAGTGTCGGGCAGCATTGCGAGAATTACCGTGCCCGCCGGGGATTCGTCCGCGATCTTGCGTGCGGCGGCAAAGGTGCCGCCAGAGGAGATCCCGCAGAAGATGCCTTCACTCCGCGCCAGCGCGCGTGCCGCATCGATGGATTCGGCATCCGTTACGGGGAGAATGCGGTGGGGCACTTCCCGGTTCAGAACCGCAGGGACGAAGTCCGGCGTCCAACCCTGGATCTTGTGCGGGCTCCACGGCTTGCCCGACAGCATGGCCGCCCCTGCGGGCTCCGTGGCGATGATCTTCACCGCGGGGCGCGCCAGCCGCAGCATCTCGCCCGCGCCCGTGAGCGTGCCACCGGTTCCCCAGCCCGTCACGAAGAAGTCGAGCCGCTTGCCCGCGAAATCGCTGAGGATTTCCGGTCCCGTGGTGTTGCGGTGATAGGCGGGATTTGCCTCGTTCTCGAACTGGCGGGCGAGGAACCAACCGTGCTTTTTCGCCAGCTCCTGCGCCTTGCGGACCATGCCCGTGCCGCGCTCCGCCGCCGGCGTGAGGATCACCTTCGCGCCGAGCATGCGCATGATCTTGCGGCGCTCGATCGAGAAGGTCTCCACCATCACGGCGACGAACGGGTAGCCCTTTGCGGCGCACACCATGGCGAGCGCGATGCCCGTGTTGCCGGAGGTCGCTTCCACCACTGTCTGGCCCGGCTCGAGCTCACCGGTGCGTTCCGCATCCTCGATGATTGCGATCGCGAGACGATCCTTCACCGAGGACGCCGGATTGAAGAACTCGCACTTCACGTACAGGGTGACGTTTTGCGGTGCGAGCCTCTGGATGCGCACCACGGGCGTTCGGCCGATGGTCCCGAGAATGCTGTCGTAGATCATTACGGTTCCCCTTGCTTGCGGCCTGTGTATATTCTTCCGGCGCGCGTCCAGCCGCTACTCTACGGGGTTCGCGCTCCTGCGCGAATCCCCGTTGCATCCCGGCGCGGCCCGCGGAAATGACCTGTGGCGCAGCCCGTGAAAATACCCCCGCAAGCCACCGAACGACTGCAGAAACGCCTCGCTGCGGCGGGGCTCGGCTCGCGCCGCAAGGTCGAGGAATGGATTCGGGCGGGCCGCCTCACGGTGAACGGCCGCATGGCCGTGCTCGGAGACCGGGTCAGCCCGGACGATGCCGTGTGCCTGGATGGCCGACGGCTCGAATTGAGTCCGGCGCGTGGGGGGTTGCGAGAGCTGCTCCTCTACAACAAGCCGCTGGATGAGGTGACGACCCGTAGCGACCCTCAGGGCCGGCGCACCGTATTCGAGAGTCTGCCGCCACCCGCTCTGGGGCGGTGGATCTCCATCGGGCGTCTGGACATCAATACGGCAGGTCTCCTGCTGTTCACGACGGACGGAGCCCTCGCGCACTGGCTCATGCACCCCTCGAGCGAAATCGAGCGCGAATACCGGGTTGCGGTCCACGGACGTCCGACTTCCGAGACTCTGGATCGTTTGCGCGCCGGCGTGCCGCTCGAGGACGGCGTCGCGCGCTTTGACCGCATCGAGCCCGCGTCACTGACCGGAACCGATGCGACCCCAGACACGGCGGTGTTCAAAGTCGTTCTGCACGAGGGCCGCAATCGGGAAGTGCGCAGACTCTGGGAAGCAGTCGGGCACAAGGTGATCCGGCTCCTCCGGGTGCGCTATGGTCCGATCGAGCTGCCGCCCGATCTGCCTGCGGGACGGTGGCGCACGCTGCCGATTGAAGTCCTGGATCGCGCGGCCGGATACGCGACCGACGGCGATCGGCAATAGCAGCGCGGAGCGTCCCTGGAAGACGAGGTCGCAGTGCCGGGCGCCCATATAATCGTGTCCCCATGATGCCCCTCACTCTCTGGCGTAACGCCCGTATCGCGACGTGCGACGAACGGTTGGGGAGTCTCGATCAGGCGGCGCTGCTCGTGCGCGCTGGCCGGATCGAATGGATCGGCCCTGAAACACAGTTGCCCGCCTCCGGGCGCACTGCCGAGGTTCAAGTGCACGATCTGGGAGGCGCCTGGGTGACGCCAGGTCTGATCGACTGCCACACACATCTCGTCTTTGCCGGCACCCGCGCACAGGAGTATGCGGAGCGCCTGCGTGGCGTGTCCTATGAGGACATCGCACGCCGCGGCGGCGGCATCCTGACGACGATGCGAGCTACGCGCGCAGCCAGCGAACAGCAGCTGGTCGATGCCAGCGCTCCGAGACTCGAGTCGCTGCTGCGCGAGGGCGTCACGCTGCTCGAAATCAAGTCCGGCTATGGCCTCACCTTGAACGACGAGGCCAAGATGCTGCGCGCCGCGCGGCGTCTGGGGGCCCATTACCCGGTTACCGTGAAGACGACGTTGCTCGCCGCGCACACGCTGCCGCCAGAATTCGCGGGGCGACCCGACGACTACATCGATACGATCACGAGCGACTGGCTGCCGGCACTGCACGCCGAGGGCCTCGTCGATGCCGTGGACGTCTTTTGCGAGCACATTGCTTTCGACGTGCGCCAAGCCGGGCGGCTGTTCGACGCCGCGCAGGCTCTGGGGTTACCGGTGAAGATGCACTCTGAGCAACTCGCCAATATTGGAGGTGCCCGGCTCGGCGCGCGCCGCGGCGCGCTGTCATGCGATCACCTCGAGTACGCCACGGTCGAGGACGCTGCGGCGCTTGCGAGTGCGGGGACGGTTGCTGTGCTGCTTCCGGTGGCTTTCTACTGCCTGGCGGCTTCGCAGAAACCGCCCATCCCGGAACTCCGGGCGGCCGGCGCGGCGATGGCAGTGGCCAGCGACTGTAACCCCGGCTCAGCGCCCGGGGCCTCGCTCCTGCTCGCGCTCAGTATGGCTACGCGACTCTTTGGGCTTACCACCGAGGAGGGCCTGCTGGGGGTGACGCGCCACGCGGCACGCGCGCTCGGTGAACAGGGCGTCAGGGGAGCTCTCGCGCCCGGACACGCCGCTGACTTCGTCATCTGGGACGTCGAATCGCTCGAGGAGCTGGGATATTGGGTCGGCTACAACCCTTGCAGCGCGGTGGTCCGCGGCGGAAAGCTGAGCCACGGGTCGCCGGAGCGTCCTCCGGCGTAGCGTTTGTCGATCGCGGAATGCGCTCCCCGGAGGCTGGAACCGCGGGATCGCCAATCCCAAGCAAATTGCGCGCCAACATGCATTGACACCCCGTCTACCCGAAATCAGAATACGCGGCTCGTTTTTCCCGGAGGGGTACCCAAGCGGTCAACGGGAGCAGACTGTAAATCTGCCGGCTTACGCCTTCGAAGGTTCGAATCCTTCCCCCTCCACCGGGGGAAGGGTTCCCAGCGAAGGCATCGGCTTGGGCGGAGCGGGGCGGATTCGCAGCTTCGGGCGCGTCGTCATCAGCGGGTGTAGTTCAATGGTAGAACCTCAGCCTTCCAAGCTGATGACATGGGTTCGATTCCCATTACCCGCTCCAGCAGCGTTTGCCCGCCGACGTAGCTCAGTTGGTAGAGCACGTCCTTGGTAAGGACGAGGTCACCGGTTCAATCCCGGTCGTCGGCTCCGGACTGCGGGGCGGATTTAGGTTGTTGATGTTCCGGCGCGCTGGGCGCCGCTATTTGTAACGCGCATGGCGCGATCTTCGTGAGGAGTCGGGCGAAGCCCGTGAGCACACATGTCTAAAGAGAAGTTTGAGCGCACCAAGCCGCACGTGAACGTGGGGACGATAGGGCACGTAGATCACGGCAAGACGACGCTGACGGCGGCGCTGAC
>FTFB01010057.1_pt1 | contig 16935 bp, 14 predicted proteins | sample 1658331 | NCBI WGS metagenome assembly FTFB01 (sample SAMEA3914816, study PRJEB12502) | metagenome | biome: forest; material: soil | place: USA | collected 2011-09-16 | depth 0.3 m | reverse complement strand
GACGGCGCGCGTTCCAGCACCTGCACCTGCACCTGCAAGGCCGCTAGCGGCGTGAGCAACTCGTGCGCGGCGTCGGCAACGAAGACCTGCTGCGCCTCGAGTGCCGCCGAGAGCCGCGACAGCAGTTCGTTCATTGCCGTGGCCATGGGCAGGAGCTCGGCCGGCATTCCCGTCAACGCCACGCTGCCAAGCGAGCGAGGCGAGCGGGAATCCAGCTCTTTTGCGAAGAGGGTGAGAGGCTTCAGGCCGCGCTTCACCAGGAGCAGCACTGTGAGGACGATGAAAGGAATGAGCAGCAGCAGCGGCACCGTCACGCGTGCGCCGATCTCGAGGCTCGCCTCGTTGCGTATGCGCAGGGGCTGGGCTGCCTGGATCGTCCGGTCGCCCAGGGGCAGCACGAAACGTCTCCACTCTTCGCCCTCGATGGGAATCGTCGAGAATCCTAGCGTTTCCGAGCGCGGCAGCGGCACGACCTTCGGTGTGTAGTAAGTGGCAGCCGGCACGCCCGTGGGCCACACGGCAATCACGAGATCCTGGCGAGGGTTGTCGTGCGGGCGTCTCGTCGGGTACGCGAGCCCCTGCGAGATGGGCACGGCGTGCGCCGCCTGTTCAAGCTGCGCGTCGAACAATTCGTCGATTTCGTCCTTCACTTCGTGAAGCACGGCGAATACGGCGATGGCCAGCAGCGCCAGCACGGCCGGAAGCAGCGACCAGAGCAATGCCCTGCGGATCGAGGTCATGGCGCCTGGATCGCCGCGTATCCAAACCCTCTCACCGTGACAATGAAGTCCGCGCCGAGTTGTTTGCGAAGCGAGTGCACGAACACCTCGATGGTGTTGCTCTCGACTTCTTCGCCCCATGAGTAGAGTTTCTCGCGAAGCTGCTCGCGTGACAGCACCACCCCCGGGCGTTCGAGCAGCGCGTGCAGAAGATGAAACTCCCGCGCGGTGAGCGAGATCTCCTGGCCATTCAACGTGACGCGGCGTGTCGCAAGGTCGAGCGAGACACCGCGATGGGTCAGCACAGGCTCGGCCGGTTTGCTCCGGCGACGTAGCAGTGCCCGAACGCGGGCGCTGAGCTCATCGAGGTCGAAAGGCTTGATGAGATAGTCGTCGGCGCCGGCATCCAGGCCCGTGACACGCGACCTGGGCGCGTCTCGCGCGCTGACGATGAGCACCGGCACCGGATTGCGCGCCGCGCGCAGCTGGCGCAACACTTCAATGCCATCGGCGCCGGGCAAGCCGAGATCCAGGATCACGAGGTCGTGAACACCCGCCGAGGCCTGCGCCAGGGCTTCCCCACCGTCCCGGACCCAGTCGACCGCATAGCCCTCGTCGCGCAGGGTTTCCTGCACCCCGCGGCCGATGAGGCGATCGTCTTCGACAAGCAGCAAACGCATGGTTACGGAAGGTGGCGGGTGGTACGACCGCGAAGCGTGGTAAGCGAACCTTAACGCAACATTAAGGCGATTCGCTGGAAATACCGCGAGATCGCGGGCGGCTTCAGCCGGTCTTAATGTAGCGGCCACATCCTTCGCCCCCCGTTTGCGATCCGGCGTATCGATGCAAAAGCAGCACACCTGCCACGCGGCGCCCTTCTGGGCGCAGGCATTCTGCCTTGCCTTCCTCGGTGGCTGCGCTCACTACACGCCCAAGCCGATCGCGCCGGAAAACACGCTTCAACAGCTTCAGGCCCGCAGGCTGACGGATCCGGACGTCCTCAACGCGGTGCGCAATGCCAGCCCCGGGACAGCGCCAGGTGAGCCGCTTCAATCGTGGGACCGGGCGCAGCTGCTGCTTGCAGCGTTGCAGCTCAACCACGGGCTGAGTCAGGCGCGCGCACAACTTACGCAGGCGACTGCAGCCGTGAAGACGGCACACGCCATCCAGAATCCGACGGTCAGCCTGGCGAGCGAGTACGACCTTGCCCAGGCGGGCGAGCCGACATGGCTTTACGGAATCGGCACCAGCTTTCTGCTGGATACATTCGTGTCTCGCAGGTTGCGCACCAGCGTTGCGCAGAGCGGTGTCCGAGGCGCCCAGGCAGACTTCACCGACGCGATCTGGACAGTACGGCGCGAGGTGCGCGCCGCCCTTCTCACCGTGGTGATGGCTCGCCGCCGCGTGACGTTGCTGGAAGCCGATGTACGCCAACGCGAGCAGCTCGCGCAACTTGCTCACCGTCGTGTCGAGGCGGGCGAAAGCGCGAGCCCCGAAAGCGGCCAGGCCGATCTCGAGCTCGCCCGCGCTCGGGCCGCGCTCGAGGATGCGCGCCGCGTTCAGATCGACGGGCTCTCGAAGCTGGCGGCCGCCACTGGCGTATCCGAAAGGGCGTTCGATGGGCTCAACCTGACGTGGGATGATCTGGATCAGCCCGCTTCTACGGACGAGAGCTCGTTGGCCTCCGCGCGCGATCGCGCATTGCTGTCGCGATCAGACCTGGCGCGTGCCATCGCGGACTACGACACGAAGGAGCTGGAACTGAAGCAGCAGACGAGCGCGCAATACCTGCAAACCGCGCTCGGGCCCGGTTACACCTACGATCACGGCATTCGCAAGGCAACGTTCAACGCGTCCTTCTCGCTGCCGATCTTCAATCACAACGAGGGTCCCATCGCGGAGGCCGTCGCCGCGCGTGAAGTCGCCGGCCGGCACGTCCTCGCAGTACAGGCGACAGTGCTGAACGAGATCGAAGGCACCAGCGGCGCGTATTCCGCGGCGTTGGGAGCGCTTCAGCGGGTGCGGGAACAACGGATAACGAGCGAGTCGCTCGCTGAGTCGGCGCGCCGCGCTCTCGAAGTCGACGCCTCGGACCGGCCCACGTACCTCGCCGCGGAGCTCACCGCGAGCACCGAGCGACTCGCGGAGCTCGATGCGCTCGATCGTGCGCAGCAAGCGCTCGGGGCGCTTGAAGACGCACTTCGCATGCCGCTGTCCGGGCCGGAAACGCGCCTGGTTCCGCTTCAAAACAATATCGCCACGCCATCGGAGTCGCAGTGAGAATTGCCGCTTCCACCTTGATTCTGCCGCTGCTGCTCAGCGCGGCCATTGCACCCGCGCGTGCAGACGTCGAATTGCAAGCGAAGGAGCGCGAAAACCTCGGCATCCAGGTCGAGCCGGTTCAGATCACCGAATCGACGCGCGTCTGGCCCGGTGTGGCGAGCGTTCTCGATATATCGGGCCTCGTCACCACTCTCAACGAGATTCAGGCCGCAGAAGCGGCCGCAGCCGCCTCGCGCGACGAAGCGCGCCGTACCGGCGACCTCTATCGGAACGACAAGAACGTCTCTCGAAAAGCACTGGATGCCGCGCTCGCGCAATCCATTGCCGACGAGGGCCGTCTCGCGACGGCTCGGGGACAGCTTCTCGGCACATGGGGAACCGCAATCGCGTCCATGCCGTCGCCGGCACGCCAGCGCCTCGTCGACGATCTTCTTGCCGGGCGCAGCGCGCTTGCGCGTGCAGAGGTGCTGCTTCCCATACCGTCGAGCGCAAAAATCTCGCAGGCTGCGCTGACCGACCTGAATGGGCAGGGCAGCTGGCCCGCCACACCACTGGGCCGATTGCCACAGAGCGCAGGCTCAGCGGCCTCCGCAGCGATCTTGTTGCGAGTCGAAGCCGCGTTGCCGGTGGGTCAACTCCTCCAGGCCGCCCTCACTGAATCGCAGTCGCAGGTTCGCGGCCCCACCGTGCCAATCGCGGCCATCATTCGATGGCATGGAACGGAATGGGTGTACGAAGAAACCGAGCCAAACCACTACGTCCGGCGCGGCGTGCGATCGGCCGCCCGGCTGAGCGGCCGCGCCTTGCTGGAAGGCGACATTGCCGCGGGCGCGAAGGTGGTCACCGTCGGGGCTCGTGCGCTGCTGGCCGCTGAGATGACTCCGAAGTCAGAGGCCGGCCAGGGAGGAGGCTGATCATGCTAGCGGCGATCGTCCGAACTGCACTCCGCCATCCAGTCCTGGTCGTCATGGCAGCCATTCTCGTGCTGGCATACGGCAGCAGCACGCTGGTGCGCGCAAAGTACGACGTGTTCCCCGAGTTCGTGCCGCCGCAGGCCGAAGTGCAGGCGGAGGCGCCTGGCCTTGCGCCGGAAGACGTCGAGAGGCTCGTGACTCAGCCGCTCGAAAATGCCATCAACGGCGGCGCCAATATCGAAGCGATCCGTTCCGAGTCGATCCAGGGTCTTTCGGCGATCAACGTCACGTTCTCCGAGGGCTCCGACATCTTTCGCGACCGGCAACTGCTGGCCGAGCGTGTCGCCGAAGCCGCGCTCGCACTGCCGCCGGGCGTGCGAACGCCCACGCTTGGGCCCATGACGTCCTCGACCATGGATCTGTTGAAGCTGGGTTTCACGAGCCGCTCCATGAGCCCCACGGATCTGCGCGCGTTCGTCGAATGGACCGTGCGGCCTCGTCTTCTTGCCGTGCCCGGTGTGGCTCGCGCCATTGTCTATGGAGGAGGGCGCCGCGAGATCCAGGTGCAGGTCGATCCTGCCAGGATGACAGCACTCGGTGTCACGCTCGCGGACATCGTCACTGCCGCGCAGTCTGCGACCGGTGTAAGGGGCGCTGGATTCATTGACACGCAGAACGAACGAGTTCTTCTGACGAGCCCCAACAGCGGGCACACTCCGCAACAAATCGCAGACGTGGCGGTCACTCAGCGTGATGGCGCCAACGTGCGCGTGGGAGACGTGGCGAAAGTCACTTACGCCGCCGAGCCCCCCTTTGGCGACGCACGGGTCCAAGGCGAGCCTGATGTGCTCGTGAGCATGGGCAGCCAATATGGTGCCAACACATTGGACGTCACGCAGCGGTTGGAAGAAACACTCGCGGAGCTTGCCCCGATGCTCCGCGCGCGCGGCGTCACGTTGTACTCAGGCCTTCATCGTCCGGCGACCTTCATCGAGATTGCGTTACGCCACGTGCGGAACTCCCTGCTGCTCGGCGGTCTGCTGGTCGTCGCAGTGCTGATCGGGTTCCTGCGAAGCTGGCGCACGGCGTTCATTTCGTTCGTGACGATACCGCTGTCGCTCCTGATGGCGGTCGTTGCCCTGCGCTACCTCGGGCTCACGCTCAACACGATGACGCTGGGCGGGCTTGCGGTGGCGCTCGGTGTGGTGGTGGACGACGCCATCATCGATGTCGAGAACATCGTGCGTCGTGTGCGACTGGCAACCGAGGCCCAGCGGCTCAGCGCACTGGATGCGATCATCCTGAGTGCGTCGGTCGAGGTGCGGCGGCCCATCGTGCTGGCCACGCTCGTTGTCGGGCTCGTATTCGTGCCGATTCTTCTGCTGCCCGGCGTTCAGGGAAGCTTCTTCGCCCCACTGGCCGCTGCGTTCCTGCTGGCGACATTCGCATCGCTCTTGATCGCGCTCACGTTGACGCCCGCCCTGGCGTTCCTGCTCATGCGGAAAACGGTTCCCGTTCGGGCAGAACCGCGGTGGCTGCGGAAACTGAAGGTCTACCAGCGCTCGGCGGTGCTCAGTCTTTCCGCCCATGCGATGCCACTACTCCTGGCAACGATCGGTCTGGGCGTTGTCGCAGTGTTCGTGATCAGCCGGTTTGGCGTGGAACTGATGCCGCCGTTTCGCGAGGGGCATTTTGTCGCCCAGGTGTCGGCCCCCCCGGGTCTGAGCCTTGGCGAAATGAGTCGCCTGGGCGAGCGGATCAGCCGGCAGATGCTCGAGATCAACGGGATCGCCACCGTTTCCCTGCAGGTGGGGCGCGCGGAGTCGGGCGAAGACACGTGGTCGCCGAATCGCTCCGAGTTTCACATCGAGCTGAAGCCCGACCTTCCGGGTGCCGAGCAGACTCGCATCGAGAAAGAGCTGCGGGGAGTGCTCGACGGCTTTCCGGGCCTGCAATCCGAAGTCGTCACCTTTCTCGGCGATCGCATCAGCGAGTCGGTGTCTGGCGAGACCGCCGCCGTTTCAGTCAACGTCTTCGGGACCGACCTCGCGGTGCTCGACCAGGTTGCCGCACAGATCGCCGCGAAACTGCGCGCCATGCCCGATGCGGCGGACGTGCTGTTTCAGGCAGGCTCGGACGTTCCCACATTGAGCATCGCTCCCCGCACGGAGCGCCTCGCGATGCTCGGGCTGCGATCCGCCGACGTGCTCGATGCCGTGACGACAGCATACGCGGGCACTGCCGTTGCGCAGGTTTATGAAGGCAACCAGTCGATGACGCTGCGCGTGCTTCTGAATCAAGGCGCGCGAAGCGATCCGCAGGTCGTACAGGACTTGTTGATACGCACACCGGCCGGCCGACTGGTACCGCTTGGAACCGTTGCCGATGTGGAGCTGGAAAGCGGCCGCGACAGCATCCATCACGATCATGGCCAGCGCAGGCAGGTGATCACCCTGAACCCGACGAATGGCGACGTCGTGGGTTTCGTGAAGCGCGCGCAGGCCCTGCTCCAGCAGGATGTGAAGCTCCCTGCGGACGTCTACCTGGAGTTCGGCGGCAGTGCGCAGGCTGCGTCGGAAGCCACCTTCCAGCTTCTTTTGCACAGCGCGATTGCCGCCGTTGTGATCATCACGCTGCTCATGGTGGCCTTCGGCAGCTGGCGCACGACCGGCCTCGTGCTGGTGAATATTCCTTTCGCGCTCGTGGGAGCGGTCATCGCAGTGGCGGTGACGGGGGCCTCTCTTTCCATCGGAACGCTCGTCGGCTTTGTCACCCTGTTCGGAATCTCGGCGCGCAACAGCATCATGCTGATGTCGCATTACGAGCACCTGGTGACCGTCGAGCAGCGGCGGTGGAGCATCCAGACCGCCCGGCGAGGCGCGCGGGAGCGGCTCACGCCGATCCTGATGACGGCGCTGGTCACGGCCCTGGGTGTGCTGCCGCTGGCCCTGAACAACGGCGAAGCCGGGCAGGAAGTCGAAGGCCCGATGGCGGTGGTCATTCTCGGCGGGCTGATCTCTTCGACCATCATGAACCTCCTTGTGCTGCCCGCGCTCGCCGGGCGCTATTTCGTTCCGCCTGCTCCGCGGGCGGAGTCTGATCATCTCGGCAATACAACAGTTTCGAGGTCGACATGAAAGCAATGGCACATCGTTATTCGCTGGTCTGCGCGGCAGCCCTGGCATCGGCCAGCTTCACGGCTCCCGCATGGGCCGCCTATCACGTCTCGCATGAAGTGCATGTTCCGGGGGATGGCGGTTGGGATTACCTGAGCGTCGATGGTCACGGCGACCATCTCTTCGTTTCGCACGGCGACCGGGTCGACGTCGTCGACCTGAAGTCACTGACGCAGGCAGGATCGATTGCCGGGACGCCAGGTGTCCACGGCATCGCCCTTGCCGAGGATCTGGGCCGGGGTTACATCAGTGCCGGCGCGACTGGAACCATCGTCGTCTTCGACCTGAAGTCGCTCGCACGCATTACCGAAATCAAGACCTCTGGCCAGAATCCAGACGCGATTCTCTATGAGCCCAAGACCCATCGTGTCTTCGCTTTCAATGGGCGGAGCCAGGACGCCACGGTGATCGACGCGAAGACGAACGAGGTCATCGGGCGCATTGCGCTGGAGGCGAAGCCGGAGTTCGCCGTCACCGACGCCTCGGGCCACATCTTCGTGAACCTCGAAGACAAGAACAGCATCGCGAAAATCGATCCGCAGTCCCTCAAGGTAGAGTCGGTGTGGACGCTCAAGGGCTGCGAGGAACCCTCGGGCCTCGCCATCGACCGCAAGCATGCGCGCCTGTTTTCGGTCTGCAGCAACAAAGTGATGGAGATCGTGGATGCGAAGTCGGGGCGCCTGGTCGCGCAACTTCCGATCAGCGCGAATGTCGACGGCGCCGGCTTCGATGACGGCAATCAGCTTGCGTTCGCCTCGGGCGGCGATGGCACGCTGACCATCATCAAGGAACAGACACCGGAAAAATTCAGCGTGTCCGAATCGCCTGCCACAAAAACCGGTGCCCGGACGATGGCGGTGGATGGAGCCTCTCACCGCGTCTTCCTGACCACCGCCGAGCGTGGGCCCGCGCCGGCAGCGACCGCTGCTCAGCCCCGGCCGCGTCCGGCCGTAGTGCCCAATACCTTCGAAGTGTTGGTGCTCGAGCCCTGAGCCTGCGGCTACCGCGCTTCGCGTCGCCGCCGGGCGGCGCGAAGCGCGGTCGACCTGGGCGCTCAGGTCGCAGCCAGTTCTTCTTCTTCCACCAGCTGGCCTTCGCTCATCTTCAGCTGCCGGCGGGGAACCAGGTCCGCAGTCCCCGCCAGCCAGGCGCGAAATTCCAGCTCCGGGAAAGCCATGCCATCGACCAGGCGCGGCAGCAGCATCGGATTGGTCTGCGCCGTACATAGACCCGGAACGCAGGTCGTCGCGGACAACATTCCGTACTCTTTCAAATAAGCCGGATACTCGGGCAAGTAGAAGCCGCCCGTGTAGCAGAAGTGACGCGGCTTGCGTGACGTGTACGTGGAGATCCGACGAAGGTTGTCCTGAAGCTCCGCGAACATGCGTTCGCGGCTGCGATACTCGCGATGGCGATGAGTGTGATACTCGATGTCTACGCCTCGAGCTGCCAGCTGCTTTGCTTCGTCGGGCGTGATGAGGTGTAGCAGGCGTTTCTGGCAGAGGTCCCGATAATCGATCCCGAGGCGCCCGGCGAGCTGGGCCAGCAGCTCGTCTTTCTCGAGGCCTGAAAGCTTGCATCCCGTCGCGAACTGCTTGATCGCCCCAGTCGCGTGGGCGCGTCCGGAATCGTCCAGCGCAATCGGAGCTGGAAACACCTCGGGCCATTCCAGCTGTTTCCGTTGGCGCGCCTTCCACAGCAGGTAGGAGCACATCGGATCGAACACCGGGCGATTGAACTCTACGTAATACGTCGTCAGGTACAACGTGACCGGAAAACCAAACGACTCGACGATGGGGTAGGCCGTGCTGAAAAAATCGTAGAGGCCATCATCGAATGTGATGGCCACGGCGCGATCGGGCAGGGTGCCGCTCTGAAGCCGGCTCACGGCTTCGGATAGCGGGAGCACGTTGCACCGAGCCTGCGCTATCAATTCCAATCGACGGCGCAGCGTCTCGGCGGTGATGTACAGGCTCGACCACTCGTGCTCGTCGTACCTCGAGACACCGTGGTAGCAGAGAATCAGCAGGCGCCGCCGCCGCCAGGCACTGCCCGACAGCAAGCGGGAAAAACCCGCCGCCTCCGCCGTCCGGAATACGCGAAGCTTGGCTTGTTTCAGCATGGACGTAGGCCCTCAGATCAACATGCCACCGTCGACGCCGATAACGGCGCCCGTAACGTAACGCGACAAGGGGCTCGCGAGAAAAAGCGCCACGTCCGCCACGTCGGCCGGCGTGCCGATGCGCCCCATGGCGATGCTCGACAGTCTCTCGCGATGAATCGGTTCTGGGATCGAGCGGATCATCTCCGTATCGATATAACCCGGGGCAATGGCGTTGACGCGAATCTGCTTGCTGCCGAGCTCCTTCGCTGCGGCAAGCGTGGCGGCCACGACGGCGCCCTTTGACGCCGCATACACCAGCTGGCCGGCGTTGCCGCGCACGCCGATGATCGATGCGACATTGATGATCGATCCGCCACCCGAGCGTTGCAGGAGGCGCGCACCGACCTGGATGCAGTTCAAGGTGCCCACGGTATTGATGCCGAGGGTCGCGGTCACGTCTTCCTGCCGGATCATGCCGATCAGGCCATCGCGCAACACGCCGGCATTGTTCACCAGTGTGTCGAGGCGGCGGAACGCTTTGAAAGTCTGCTGGAAGAGCTCGTTGACCTGCTCGATGTCACTGATATCTGCCGCAATCGCTTCGCAGCGAACGCCATGAGCCCTGGCGATGGCGCTCGCCAGTTCCTGCAACTCGGGGCTCGCATGGCGCGCGTTGATGACGATATCGCTGCCCGCTGCCGCCAGTGTTTCCGCGATGGCACGCCCGATGCCCCGCGACGATCCCGTGACCAGCGCAACCTTTCCCTTCAGATCGATCGTCGGTGCCATGTGCGAGTGGTCTCCAGAGAGCGCTTGCGGGCTCACGCGGACAAACCGATTTTTCGCGTGAATACGTCGAACAGGTCGGTGCCATCCCAGACCGTCGAGAACTCCGTCGCCTGTCCGGGTGAAACGATACGGTCGAGCGCCCGGTTCGGCAGCGATTCGATCAATCGATGCAGCGCCTCCGCCGGAAGGCCGCAGGCGACCAGCGTCTGATCCTTCTCGCGCACAAAGCCGGCAATCTCCGCGGCCTGCGCAACTGCGTACTCTACAAACAACCCGTGCCCCGAGTGGATTTCACGAACTGCGTCGATCAAGGACGTGCCGGCGGCAAGCGCCGGACGTTGTGCGGGCGGCGCGGACAACCCGTCGATGGCGCCGGCCGCGGCGAGCGAGAACAGATCGGTCACGCGCGCCATCACGGCGCTGGGTTCGTCTGCAAAAGCCACGGCCGCAGCCCGGTAGGCGTGCCAGAAGCGCGTCTTCGCCCGCGCGATATCCTCGCTGTTGCCGACCCAGATGACGGCGCGCGGAGACGAACAAGCCTGCTGGTCAGACCAAAGGGTGTCGTTGACGAAGCGACGGGCCATTTCGCGCAGAGTGTCGTCTGGCTGCGCCAGAACGGTCGCCGCGTCGAGCGCGGCGAGCGAAAAGCGATCGGCGAAACCGACCTCGAGTGCGAGCGGGTTGAGCGGTATCGCGCGGATCGCAGCGATCGTAGCGTCGCCGCCCCACACGAGGCGCGCGTGGCATACGGCGGAAATTGCCTTGTTGCAGGCCGCATCGTGCTCATAGGTGACGATCCAGGAATCGGCCAGCGTGGCGGCTCGCGCAGGGTCGTGCGCTAACTCGCGGATCAGGGCGACGAATGCATCGCGTACTTCGCTCGGCTTGCGCGACACGCGCACCACGGTCGCATTGCCGGTCAACAACGACAGCAGCCAGCCATAGATGAAAAGCACTTCGACGTTTGCCGGCGCGATGGCGAAAACCACTCCGCGCGGTCGAACGCGCGTCCCGCGCGCGTCTGCTGCCACGCGCGTGGCCATGGTTCGCAGGTTAGCGGGACGGAACCAGTGCGCGAGCGCCGCTAGCTCAGGGAGCCGCCGCGCCAGTTCGGACGCGAGTATGCGCTGCGAAATCGTGCTGACCAGCGCGATGGCGTCATCCGCAAATGGGTCACGCCTCGGCAGGTGCGCGAGCCTCTGCAGCTCGTCAGGCCACTGCGGCCGTGGATTGGTTGAGAAAATTGTTTCGATCATGATGACGGCGTCACGCGCGTATCGCTGCACCCGCGCAGCTCGGCACGCGGCAAACGGCCCGCAACCGAGAAGCGCTTGCCCATTCGTCCGCAGGGGCAATCGTCTTCGCCTGCAATCGTCCCGAGGTCTTCGGTCAGCAGGCTGTGTCCCGGATAGCTGCGCGGCAGGACGCTCAGGACCTGGATGAGGCCTTCTTCGCCGACGGCCAGCGGCGCAAGCGTCATGCGATCGCGGATGATCACATCGGCATAGGCGGGGGTATGCAGCCAACCCGATTCGCACTCGAAATAGATTCCGCCGACCTGTTCCACCATGCCGTAGTAGTTGTGGACTCGGTCGATTCCGAACGTCTCGCGCAGCGCTGCCTTGAATGCCTCGTTGCTGACCTTGCGATCCTGCAGTTTCTTCCAGCCGCCGCCGTGAATGAGCAGGCTGCCGACGGGAAAACGCAACGTCACGCCCGCCGTGATCGCCTTCTGCACGAACTGTTGCCAGATGATGAACGTGAACCCGAACACCATGATCGGCCGATCACCCTGCTTGCGCAGATAGTCTTCGAGAACGCTCCAGTTCGGCTCCAGCGAGGCGTCCAGCGCATAGAGGTGGTCGCGTCCCATGTTCGAGAAACCGAGCGTGGCAGCGCCACGCGCATTGAACTGGGCGCGGTTCGTGATGAACGAGTTGTCGTCGACGATCACCATCGGCAGCCGTTGCGGACCGATGAAGTGCCCGACGATGCGTGCCAATGCCACGGTCTGGGCCCGCGCCGTCTCCCTGTCGAGGAAGATGCGCGAGGGCGCGGCGCCGGTGGTACCGCTCGACACCAGCGTTCGAACGATCTTCTCGTCGGGCACGCTCTTCAGGTCGTGCCGCTTGAACAGCTGCACCGGCAGCCACGGCAAGGATTCCAGGTCGTCATAGTGCGTGTGGCGGCCAAACACCGCATCGATCATTCGCGCATAACTTTCGCTGCCTGCGCGATGAAGCTGGGTCAGCTCGGAAAGCTCCGCAAGCAGGCGAGGTCGCTTGATCGCCCTGGGTTGTTCATAGGGCGCGCCTTCGAGTAGCGGCAATGCGTCCGGCGTGGTCTGCGTTGTCATGAGGCCGGTCACTCAGAGCACCAGCCGCGTCAGGCCCTGGTAATCCAGTTTGCCGTTGGCGGTGTAGGGCAGGGCGCCCGGGCGCTCGATCTGGATGAACCCCGGATGGATATCGCATCGAGCGCGCAGGAACTCGCGTACGACCGAATCCGTGACGGTCGCATTCTCGCGGAGCACGACGACGAGTCGATCATCCGCGCCGACGCAGGCCAGCTCGGCATCGAAGGCGTTGACCAGCATCGACTCGACATCGTCGAGGTTGACCCGGGCTCCAGACACCTTGATGAAGCGCTTGAGCCGGCCCGTCAGGTAGAAGAATCCGTCATCGTCACGACGCCCGATGTCACCGGTGCGCAAGACTCCGTGCAACTCGTCGCCCCGCGCCAGGTCGTTGCGGCTTTCGGCATATCCCAGCATGACGTTGGGCCCGCGATAGACCAGCTCGGAGGTCGCCGCGTCGAGGTCGAGTGAGCCGCCCGGAATCGGGATGCCGATGCTACCCAGCTTGCTCTCGAGTTTCGAAGGCGGTACGTAGCTGATGCGGGGCGCCGCTTCCGTCTGCCCGTACATGACGAAGAATTCGATGCCGAGGCGGTCGCTCAATGCCTTGAACTCCTGCTTCACAGGCTCGCTCAGGTTGCCGCCGGCCTGCGTCAGCATGCGTAACGACTGAATACCTCGCCGCTCCAGTCCCGCCCGACGCAGCATCGCGAACTGGCTGGGCACGCCCGATAGTGAGGTGATGCCCGATTTCTGGGCCAGCTCCCAGAATCCGCGCGAGAGCAGCGTCTCATGGGTCAGCACCATCGAGGCGCCGGCGGCAAGATGGCTGTTCAGGATCGACATTCCGAACGAGTAGGAGAGCTCCAGCGTGCTGATGGCTCGGTCGCGTTCGGTGAGGTGCAGGTATTGCACGATCGACTCGGCGTTGGCATCGATCGCGTCGTAAGAGAGTCGAACGAGCTTTTGCGATCCGGTGGAGCCCGATGTCGACAGCAGTAACGCCAGCGGCTCGCGCGGCGCGACGGCAGCAGTACCCGCTGCGCGCGCGAGCAGCCTGATGTCACCGGCATGATGCAACTCCGAATATCCAACCGGGCACTGTGCATCCGGACTGATTGCGATCCAGTCCGGCTGATACGTCGCAATCAAGTCGTCGAGCAGGGCAGTGTGAATGCCTGGCGGCAGTAGCAGCGGCACGTGCCGCCTCGAACGCAAGGCGCCGAGATAGAGCGCCACCGCGTCGAAACCCGGCGCGAAGGGAAGAAAACCGACGGTGCGCGATGACTCGCCGGGCAGCTTCGCACTCAGTTCATCCGCGCGGAGCGCGAGCTCCGAATACGTTAGCGTTGCGCCGGAGTGCGCCACGAGCGCGACCCGGCTGCCCATCGATTCCAGGCTCCAGAACGGCATGAACGATCACAGTCCCGGTGTGGGGCGAGCGTCGACCGGCGTCAGGCGGTCACGCTATATTTCGCGAGGATTTCGCGCGCGCGCCCGACGGAGCTCATGTCGATGACGTCGTCGGTGTCCAGCATGATGTCGTAGGCTTCCTCCAACGCGGCGACCAGGACCATGTGAGCGACCGAATCCCATTCTTTAATAGAGTTGTATTCGAGGCCGTCGACCACGCGTGCCGCGTCGATGCCGAGTGCCTCGCTGAAGACAGCCTCGATAGGCTTCGCCATTCACAAAATCCTCATTTGAAAGATCTGGCAAAATACATAGCGAAATCATTTATATACCAGTATTTTCTGCGGCTCTTCCCGAGGTCGGAGCCCGCCTCTGCATGACCGGCCGAACCGCTGCAGATGTCCGCATGACGACAGGTTTGCCGGGCTGGTGCGGTAACGAATCGCTGGCAGGCAAAGCCGATGCCGCGCTTCGTAAACTGCATGAAAAATCTCCTGAGCTTTCGCGGGTGCTGGCCGATGTGCCGGTGGAGCAGGCGCTCGCCGCTTTCGCTCGCTACGACGTGCACGCCGGCTACAACCAGTTGGGGCTAGACCTTAGCAAGTTGTGTTCCGGGCTCGTGGCCCGCCATGGCGAGCCGCTCGCCTTGCATTGGGGCCTCGCGATGCTGGCCACCTTGATTGACGAGCATGAGCGAAGGTGGCGCGAAAGCGCGCTCGATCCGGAGCTGGAGCCCGGCTTCATCGATTCGTTTCACCGCATCCTGACCGCCGTCGCGCGCGGCGGCGCGCGCAGCCTCATGCCCGACACCGACGCGTTCGCCAAGGAACTGGCGATCTGCCTCTATCGCCTGATCCCGGCTGGCGGCCAGCTCATCGATCCGGGTAGCGCGGTTCCGCGTCGCCTGGTTGCGCGGCGACCCACACTCGAGACGCTCTCGGCCGCTCGCTACATGCTGTTCAACGCGGGCGGATTTGCGCCGTTCGCCGCGTTTCACTCCAACCTGTTCCAGCGCCATTGGTTCACGCCGGCCGGTTGGGAATATGCGTTCCAGTGCATGTCGGCGGTATTCCGTTCCTTTCCCACGCTCAAGGGGCTGACCGGCAGCAGCTGGTTTTTCGATCCGGCCCTGCGGGACATCAGCCCGGAGCTGGCGTTCGTGCGCGAGATCCCGCGGCGCTGGGGCGCGGTGTTCGTGCACGTGCGACCTGACCGGAACGCGAGCTCCGATTCCCTGTTGCTGTCGCGGAAGCGCCGCGAGCTCTTCGAGGCGGGTAAGTACGTTCCGCAGGTCCACGCTTTCCTCGTATCGAAGCGGGACATCCTCGCGCGTGCCGCCGCCGGGAGGTGAATCCTGCGATGGAACTCTCATTTGAGGCCCGAATGCGCGTGACGTGTATCCCGTTGCCGACAGTTGCTAAACCTAGACAATGTCGCATCGCATGTGGCTTACGGGCGCCTGTCAGTGGCGTCGGCAAGGCCCGCACGGCGAAGCCGACATATCAGGAGAGAGTTGATGGGTAACCCGAACGATCCGACGCACGAGCCCGCCTCGATTCTCGGACCGAGCTTGCGCTTCAAGGGTGAGCTGCACGCCGACGAAGACCTGCTGATCCGCGGCCACGTCGAGGGCTCGATCACGCATTCGCAACGGCTCACCATCTGTCGTGATGGGCACGTGAAGGCCGACATCCAGGGACAGGTCATTGCCGTGGAAGGCACGGTCGAAGGCGACCTGAACGCCTCGACTTCGGTCGCGGTAATGGAGACGGCGAACCTGACGGGGGATGTTCGCTCGCCCAGCGTCAGCATCGTTGAGGGTGCCAGTTTCAACGGTAATGTCGTCATGGATTCAAGCAAGGCTGCACCGGCCCGATCGCATCGTCAGTCGGACGGGCGTCCGGCGGGCGCCGCCGCGGAGCCGCCGCGCGGCACTGGCGGCCGGTGACCTATGGCGCGAACGATCATGTCCGTTTTTGGCCCGCAGAACGGCCGCGCGAGCGCCGATGCGCCGGAGACGGACGCCTCGGCGGCAAGCCCGCCCGAAACGATCCAGCGTTCCGTCATGACGTTGGGCAAGACGCTCACCTTCAAGGGCGAGCTGTCGGCCGACGAGGACATGGTGCTGCTGGGCCGTGTCGAAGGCTCGATCACGCATTCCGAAAGCCTGACCGTCGGTGCGAGCGGCGTGGTGATCGGCGATCTTTGCGCGCGCGTGCTCACCATCAAAGGCACGGTCGAGGGCGACCTGGAGGCAAGCGAGTCGATCGTGATTGCGCCCAGCGCCAATGTGCTTGGCGATCTGGTCGCACCGCGTGTCAGCATCGTTGAAGGCGCGTTGTTCAACGGGCGCGTGGTGATGAAGCGCGCAGCGCCTGTTGCCGCGACAAAACCAGACGAGTCGGGGGCTGCCGCGCCCGCGAAAGATGTTGTCGCCGACGACAAGGAAGTGGATCGGATGCTCGGCGGCCGCTGAGCGATTGCGTCGCCGATTGCCCCTGGGGACGAGCGCGCGTCGCGATCCCAAGGCTGAGCGGAGTCGAGGAGTCTCATGGCTCGGACACCGGCCAGCACCTCTGGTCTGAGACCTTCGATCGCGAACTCCATGACGTCTTCAAGGTTCAGGATGAGATCGCAGACGCCGTTGTGACGGCACTCAGAGTCCACTTGTTGCCGACGCAACAGCCAGCGCCCAGGGAAGAGCTGCATACCGGGAATCTCGAGGCGTATAACTTCTACCTGCAGGGCAGGGAGGCCTACAACCGGGGTGACGCCGCCGGCTTTCAGCGCGCCGTAACGGCATTCCGGGCCGCGACTAATCTGGATCTCGCTATGCGGCCGCGTACGCGGACATGGCGTTGGCGCAATTCTGGCTCGCCGAGAACAACAACGCTGATGTAGCAGGTTACAAAAGCGCACTTGCCGCTGCAGAGCAGGCCGTGGCGCTCGCTCCGGAATCAGCCGCAGGCTACTCGGCTCGTGGCTTCCTGCGTGCCGTCTCCGGGTTCGACTTTGTCGGGGGACGTGCGGACCTGGACAGGGCCGTAGCGCTCAGCCCGCAAGACGCGGTGGTTTTGCATCGGTCTGCGGTGGTGCTCGGCGTGCTTGGCGACCTTCCCGCAGCAATTGCACGAGAGGAGAAGGCTCTCGCGCTGGATCCGCTGTCGGAGGAGATCTGTCG
>FTFB01009446.1_pt1 | contig 16996 bp, 16 predicted proteins | sample 1658331 | NCBI WGS metagenome assembly FTFB01 (sample SAMEA3914816, study PRJEB12502) | metagenome | biome: forest; material: soil | place: USA | collected 2011-09-16 | depth 0.3 m | reverse complement strand
GTAGTGATAGGCCTCGGGCATGCGGCCTTCGCGCGCGTGCGTCTCCAGCGCGTATTCACCCGCCGCGATTCCCGACGTGCTGGTGCCGAGCACGACGGCAATGCGATCGGCGCCGAACGCGTCACGCAGCTCCGCAATCGGCTCCTCGATCTGATCGAGAGCGTGGGCGAGCAAACGGTTGTTGCGGCAGTCGAGCTCTGCCAGCTGCGCAGGTGCGGCGTCGAGATCCTCCCGCACACGACCGATCACGGTCGAGCGGCCCGTCAGCAAACCGACGTACGGCTCCATACCGGAGCCATCGGCCGCAAGCAGTCGCGCGAGCACGTCCGCCTTGCCCGCGCCGATCGGCCCGATCACTCCCATGTCGTTCAGATACAGATTCATTTGTTCAGCGCGGCGCGGACCTTGTCGATCAGCGCGGGTGGAGACACGAAGCTCATCTCACCGCGCTCGCGATGCACGGCCACTTGTGTGGTGGTCGCTTCCGTCACCACGTCGCCGGAGGCCACGTCCGTGATCGTATACGCGATCTTCAGCCGATTCTCATACTCCGCGAGGGTGGCCGTCACACGGAGGCGTTGCCCGAAAGTCGTGGGCCGGACGTATTTGATGCGCGCGTCGACGACCGGCCAGTGGTAGCCCGAGTCCACCATCTGCCTGTAGTTGTAGCCGATGCCGTCCAGCAGCGCGGACCGCGCTGTTTCGAGATAGCGGAAGTAGTTGCCGTGCCACGTGACGCCCATCGGGTCGGAGTCGTGAAACGGAACTTCCAGCTCGACTACCGACTCCAGCACGTGCTTCGACCTCCCGCGATGAACGTCGCAGGCCGCTCACTCGCTACCCGCCTGGTCCCAGAAGTCGAAAAAGTTAAACCATTGCATAGGGGCCAGCAAGCAATGCGCTTCGAGCCGTTCAGCATAACGGACAATCGTGCGCTCGAGCGCCGCGCGACGTTCTTTACGCGGCAATACGAGCGGGTCCGCGAATGGCTCGACGGACACTCGGTACTTCCCGCCGATCTTCAGGCAGAACAACAGATGCACGGGACACTCGAGCAGGCTCGCGAGGATGAACGGCCCTTCCGCGAACGGCGCGGGCCGACCGAGGAACGGCACGCGAATCGAGCGTTCCTTGTGCTTGACGGACACGCGATCACCGGAGATCGCCACGTGCTCGCCGGCCGCAAGCTTGTCGCGCAGCATGATGACTGCTTCCGGCCCCATCGAGTCGACCTGAATCATGCGCTCGAGCGTCTGCGGGCTCACGGCCTTCATGACGCGATTCAAGTTCGGTGAATTGCGCGTGAAGACGAGGACATTGATCTTCAGCCCCCGGACCTGATCGCCGAAAGCGCGCAGCACCTCCAGGTTGCCATGGTGCGAGCCGATGAACAGCACGCCACGGCCACTGCTGAACTGCTCGAGCGCCTGCGCGTCCGCGAACTCGAGGTTGCTCGCGGGTAGCGCCCCGGCCCACATGGCCAGTCTGTCGAGCATGCCGTTGCCAAACGCGAGGAGGTGATGAAATACGTTCATGCCCGGCGGGATGGGGCGACCCTCTCCGGCGAGCCGCGCTCGCACCGCCTCCAGGTAGTCGCGTGATACGTGGCGCGCGCTACCCGCAACGACGTAGAAGTAGGCGACCACGGGATAGAGCAGCGCAGTGAAGACCCCTCGGCCGAGCAGTCGATACGCCGCGAACAGGAACCGCATGCCCCAGACGCCGCCGCGCTCAGCGGTCGCAGCCCAGTGCAACCGGGCGCCGATCCGCCGTCCGAGCAGCGGGGGAATTCGCGCGAGCATCCCGAAGAACAGCTTGGTGTGCAGCTTCGATATCAACACGTTGTCCGCGACGGCGCGGAAATTCGAGGTCCCGCCGACGGGGTAGATCACGGTCGTCGGGACCGCGACGATTCGAACACCGCGCCAATACAGCCGAACCGCGACCTCGATGTCGAAGTCCATGCGGCGCCCCAACGCCACCGAGTCGAGCAATGCCACCGTGCTCGCGAGCGGGTAGACGCGGAATCCGCACATCGTGTCCGGCATGCGCCGCGACAGCGTCTCGATCGCTACCCACAACGCCGTGAGCTTGCGCCCATACCGTCGGCTTTTCGGTGCCGACGCGTCGAACCGCGGCTCGCCACAGATCAACGCCTCGGGATTGGCGTGAGCGGCTGCCAGGAGTTTCGGCAGGTCGCCCACGTCGTGCTGACCGTCCGCATCGACTTGGGCCGCGTGCGTGTAGCCGGCCTGCGCCGCTGCGCGCAACCCGGCCATCACGGCGTGGCCCTTGCCGCCGTTACGCGGCAACGTCACGACCTCGGCACCGTGACGCGCGGCGACCTCGGCAATCGCAGCGCGCGTGGCGGCATCGCTGCCGTCGTCGACGATCAACAGCGGCAGCGCAGACTCGGCGAGCCGAGCGACCGTGATGCGCAGCGGCTCGCCATGATTGAAGACCGGGACGACGATGCAGACCTTCATGACGGCTGCCGAAACTTGAGACGTCCGCTGCCATAGCGTGCGCCGTCCGTCTGATAAACGAAGTGCAGCTTGCCGTCGCGGTCCGCCCAACGCAGCGAGAGCGTGACGGTGATCCCGGGGCGCATGACTTGTTGGAACTTCAACGCCTCCATCCCTGCGAACGTGCCCCCAACACCGAGGTAACGGCCCGCCAGCTCGATCGCCCACTTGATCTGCACCACCCCGGCGACAATGGGCGCATCGGGAAAATGACCGCGAAAGTAGACGAGATCGTGCGGAATCGTCAGTTGCAGCTCCGCGTTCGGTGCGTCGACCCGCTGCGCATTCACGATCGGCTCGGTGCTCATCGCTTGCGCGCGAACAGCTGTTTGAGCCTCGCCACCTGGCGCTTGCCCTGAGCGTCGACCGGAAGAACATCCGGAAAGCGGAACACGCGCGGCACCGCCACGGGATCGATTCTGCCGCGCACCGCGGCCTTCAGCGCCGCCGTCACGGCGGCGCGACCGCGCTCGGTCAGCGCGGCGCGACCGGCGTCGTTCAGTTCCACCACGGCGCCCACGTATTGGCGTGCGCCGTCTTCGAGCGCGACCGCGGCCGCTTCCTTGACCCACGCGTGCTCGAGCAGGCAGCGCTCGATCTCCGTCAACGAGACGCGCTTGTCCTCGATCTTGGCTACCTGATCGGCGCGGCCGAGCAGCTCGAAGCTGCCGTCGTCGTTGAAGCGAACGCGATCGCCGAGCGGCACCCAGCCGACCTCACCCGAAAACTCCGAGCGCACCTCGAGCAAGTCGTCGGCCGTCACACGCGCCTCGACGCCCGGCAGGGTCCTGAATCCCGGCACCTGCGATCGCCAGCCGACGCCGCTGGTCTCCGTGCTGCCCAAAATCTGCGTCGGGCACACGCCGAGCACTCGGGTCGCGTCGGTCACGGCTTCACCGGCCAACATGCCGCCCGAGGAGAATATCGCGCGCCATTCGCCTGACTCCGGCGGCAGATGTCCAACGCGTTTCAGCAGCGCCGGGCTCGACACGAGCGCATTGCCCGCACCCGTGGCGCCGATCAGTTGTTCCGGATACTCGAGATCGAACGTCGCAAACGGTCGCCGTTCGAGCAATGGCCACAGCACACGAAACAGCAGGCCATAGACGTGTCGATGGGAAACGGTCGAGAACACTCGGCAGCCCCGGAGGCGTTCGCCCCACAACGTCTCGAGCGCCGTGAGCTCGGCCTCGAGATTGCGGACGCGACGGCCGACTTCCTTTGGAACGCCGGTGGAGCCCGACGTGAACAGGACGAGGGACGCGGACGGATCGATGGGCCCGAGCGGCGCCGCACTCGGCTCGACGTCTCGCCACACGAGACGCTGCGGCGCGTGCGTGGCGGCAGACTCGAGCTCGATGACCCCGTCGAGCGACAGCCGGTCCGCAGCGGTGCCGAGCATCGGCGCCGGCGCGAGCACCGGCGTTCGGCCCGCCGCGAAACAGCCCAGCAGCGCAGCCGCGAAGCAATACGTGTCGTTGAGATTCACGGCCCAGCGTTCGCCGTCGAGCTCGAGGAGACGCGCCCGAACACCGGCGGCCTGAGCCAGCAACTCCCGCCATCGATGCTGCGAGCCGTCGTGGCCGAAGCAAACGGTCCAGTCGCCCGGCCGCGCTGACAACTCCGTGAGACGACTTTCGATCACGACCGATCCCGCAGGACGATGGAGCGCACGAGGAACTCCACGCCAAACGTCGCGCCGATCAGCAGGTAGGCGATGAATCCGTTATAGAGGGCCCAGGTCGCAAGCGTTGTCAGCGTGGCCGTGTAGAGCGCGATGGAGCCGTTCACCACGAAGAAAACGACCCAGACGATCGTGACGCGACGCGTGTAGCGAACGCCCGCGGGCGACAGATCCGGTTCGCGCAGACGCGCGATACGTTCGATAGCGGATGGCGGGCTGACCAGACTCCAGGAGAACAGAAAACACAGGCTCGCGTTCACGAACACCGGGTAGTAAAGCATCGCGTCAGCCCTGCCGAGCAGCAGGCTCGCAGCGGCCAGCAGAATGCCGCCGGCGGTGATCAGCGCCGTCTGCCTGGCAGCAAAGCTCCAGTCACCGCGAACGCAGAGCACGAGCAGCCGCAGCAGGCACATGGCGATCAGCAGGACGGCAATCGCCCTCGGCCCGAAACGCTCGATGCCGAAGTAGACGAGTATCGGATACAGCACGAGAACGCCGGCGACGGCGGCGGAGAACCAGCCGGTGATGGTGCGGGTAGCGGCCATCGCAGAATGCTACGCGCCGACGGCTACGACCGCAGCATCTGCTCGACCGCATCGACGACGTCTTCTACGGTTCGTACGGCCTTGAACTGCTCCGGTTTCAAGCGCTTCTTCGTCAGGTCCTGCAAACGCACGACGAGATCGACGGCATCGATGCTGTCGAGGTCCAGATCGTCGTACAGACGTGATTTCAACGCGATCTTGTCGGGCGGAAGCTCGAACAACGAAGACAGCTCGCGTTGGAGCTCCGTGAAGATCTGCTCGCGTGACAGAGCGCTAACGCTGCTCATGACTGCCGCTGATGAATCGCGCCAGGTTCGCGATGGAACCGAAGTGCTCGCGCGTCCGTTCAGAATCGGCGTCGATCTTCACGTCGTAGCGTTTTCGAACCGCGACGCCGAGCTCGAGGGCATCGATGGAATCGAGACCCAGACCCGCGCCAAACAACGGTGCTTCGCTGTCGATCTGCTCCACACTGACGTCCTCGAGATTCAGGACATCAATGAGGAGTTGTTTGAGCTCTCGTTCCAGCTCTTGCATCTGGTTGAACCCCCCTGGACAGCTGGCGCTGCAGAGCTTGCGTCAGGTGTCTTGCAGCGACGCTTCTCAGCTCCCCGGCCCCCAAGAAGTCGCGGGCGCGTACGCTAGCACCCACTCTCGCCGCAAGGCAAGGTCGGCGCTCGGGCACGCGATACCACGGCACGCCTCGGGCGAGCAGCACGGGATCACACGTGAAATGCACGATCTTCAGCGACGCGTCGGCGGCCAGCGCGATGTTCGCGGCGCCGCGCTGCAGTCGCAGCGCCTCACCCGGTACCGAACGAGTGGCTTCCGGAAAGACGATCAGCGTCTCCTTGCGCTCGAGCGCCCGGGCGCAATCGCGCAGCAGTTGCTCCGGATCCCGGTTCGGGATATAGCCGGCCGCTCGCAGAGGAGCCGCCAGTAATAGGTTACGCCACAAGCTGTGCTTGACGACGCAATTGGCCTGCTCGATGTAGGCGAGCAATACCACGATGTCCAGAAACGTCGGGTGATTGGCGACGACCATGCCGCCACCGTCGGCGCCGAGCCTGGCGAGGCCCTCACGATCGACGTCGAATGTCGCCACTCCGGCCAGTGTCATGAAGCGAAGCAGCGCTCTGAAGCTCGCGCGGTTCACTGCTCGCGCCCACCGATGCCGCCGCGCGCGATCGGTCGCGACGAGGGCCAACACGGGGAAGAGCGCCGCGCTCGCGAGCGCAGAGCAGACGGCGAACACCGCGAACGATGCGCCCGTTGCGACGAGCCGCCAGCTACGCTCCAAGCCGCCGCCACTCCCAACCCTGGCCACCGGCCGTCAGGCGCAGCGTCGAGTCTGTCGACAACGCCCACGCCATGAACAGCGGCGTGATCGGAAGGGGATCCTCCGTATCGGCGGCTGACAGTTGCAGCGTGAGGCCGGTGTCCGCGGCGGCGCGGAGCAACAGCGCCAGCGCAAAACTCCGCTGCACCTGCCGGCTGTAGGGTTGATACTCGACCGGTAACACCTCGTCGTAACTGACCAGCAGCACCGTCTTACCGGGGTTCGCGACCAGAAATGCCTCGGCCTCCAGCCAGCCGTACGCGAACGTGCCGGCACCTGCCGCTAACGACGTGGCCGGCGCGTCGCTCTGCGTGATGATCGTGTACAGCCCCGCGCTGGTGTTGTGCACCGATTGACTGAACGCGGTGGGCGACAGCTCGCTGCCGTCCACCAGGTTGCCAAGCAGCTCGCGCGTGCGCGGCAGTTCGCCGTGCTGCGAGCAGAAGACGAGAAAGTCCGCGCGCTCGTCGCCGGCGGTTTCGAGCGCGACCTGCACGGCCATCTTCGACAACGTGCTCATGCGCCGCCGGTGCAACGCGGGGATGGCGCTGTCCGGAACCTTGCCTGCTGCGCCCTTCGGCGCGGAGCTCCATTCGCGTGGATCGGATGTTTCGGGCGACCAAAACACCCACCGCAGGATCTCTAGGCCGGCCGGCACTCAACGACTCTCGGCGGCCCGCTATTCGGCCATGCGCCAGAGCATCGTGGTCTTCAGGTTGCGCAGCCAGTTGTCCTTGCTGGCGCCGAACCCGTCCTTCCACCGAATCTGAACTCGCCCGGGCTCGAGAAGGATTTCGACCTTCTTCTTGTCCTGCTCGCCGACGAGCAGCGTGGGCGTGTTTTCCTCGATGTTGTACCGGCGCTCCGACAGCGCATATTGCGCGAGCTCGTGCAGATACTGGACCGATACGTCCTTGAACTCGGACAGATTGATGAACTGATCCGCCGCATGCGCGGGCATGCCGAGACCGATCACCACGATACCGACGACTGTGGTCAACACGCGCATTGCATTCGCTCCTGAGACCAAACTGCGCCGCCGACTATATACTGTAGGCTCATCCCCTGCGATCGGTTGCCCAGCAGAATGAGCCCCCACGCCCGTCGCAGCATCCGCTTCCGTTCGCCATGGCGCGCAACGGCGCTCGCCGCGCTGCTGCCCGCCGCGGGAGCTCTCGGCGCACCGGACGGCGCCGACATCATCAGGCGCCTCGCACGCCCTCCGCCCGCCAGCGTCGCGTTCGTCGAGGCGCGATTCTCGTCGCTGCTCGTGACGCCGCTCGTGGTCGGCGGCGAGCTCGACTACGAAGGCGCCGAGAGCCTGAATCGACGCGTCACCGAGCCTTACACGGAGACCACGACGATTCGCGGCGAAGCCGTTCGCGTCGAGCGCGATGGCCAGCCGCCGCGAACGTTTTCACTGCACCGCGCGCCCGAGCTGCGCGGTCTCGTCACGGGCATGACGGGGCTCCTGGCCGGCAACGGCGACCTGATCGCGCAACACTTCCAGGTGACCACGAAGGGCACGGCCGACGACGCGTGGCGCATCGATCTCGCGCCCACGGACGGCAAGATCCAGAAACGGCTCCGCGGCATCACGGTGACGGGCACCGGGACCGAACCGCGTTGCTTCGTGATTCGAGACACACAGGGCGGAGCCAGCGTCATGCTGCTCGGCACTGCGGCGAAAGCGCTTCCGCCCACGACGACGCTCGCGGATCTGCTCGGCTCCTGCGCGGCTGAATGAAATACAGTCCCAGGGCTCTGCTGTGGCTTTGCGCGTGGGTCATCGTGCTCGTCGGCGCGGGGGCGTTCGTGGACCGGAACCTCCGCGTCGGCTCGGACCTGCGATTGTTCCTGCCGACTCCGGTCACGGCGGCGCAACGACTGCTGCTCGACGCGATCGGCGAGGGGCCGGCCTCGAGGCTGCTCGTGATCACGCTCGAAGGAGCGGAGCCCGAAACGCTCGCCGAGATCTCGCGCACGCTGACCGAGACGCTGCGCACCGACGAGCATTTCCGCTTCATCACGAACGGCGACGTCGCGCTCGATACTCTGCCCGACGACCTGCTGCCGTATCGGTACCTGTTGTCCGGCAACTCGGACACGCGAGCATTCGACCGTGAGCATCTGCGCACGGCGCTCGAGGCGAGGGCGCAGGATCTCGCCTCCCCCGGCGGCTTCGCGCTGGAGCCCCTGCTGCCCCGAGATCCCACGCTGACGTTGCTCGCGCTGCTCGGCGAGTGGCAACCGACGCGCGAGCCGCGCCGCGAGTTCGACGTGTGGTTCGACACGGCCGGCGAGCGCGCGCTGCTCGTCGCGGAGACACGGGCCGCCGCCTTCGATCCGACCGCGGAGCGCGCCGCGCTCGACACGCTGCAGCGGACGCTCGCCTCGATTCCGGCGGCGAGCGGCGTGACCCTCACGGCCAGCGGCGTCGGCGCGTTCTCCGTGCTGATGGAGGGGCGCACGCGCGGGGCGACTCAGTCGCTGGCGCTCGCGGCGACGATCGGCATGCTCCTGGTGCTGCTCGTGGCGTACCGCAGCGTCGGTGCCATCATTTTGAGCTCGCTGCCGCTCGCGAGCGCGGGACTCGCGGGGCTCGCGGCCGTCAGCGTCGCGTTCGGCGCCGTGCACGGCATCACGCTCGCATTCGGCTTCACGCTGATCGGCGTGGCGCAGGACTACCCGATCCATCTCCTGAGTCACAGTCGGCCGGGCGTGGCGCCCGCGCACATCGCGAAACAGTTGTGGCCCACGCTCGCGACCGGCGTCGCGAGCACGAGCGTCGCGTACCTCACGTTCTGGTTCAGCGGCGTGACGGGGCTCGCGCAGCTCGCGTGCTTCGCCGTCGTCGGGCTCGCGGTCGCCGGACTCACGACGCGGTTCCTCGTGCCGCTACTGATGGCCGAAGGCCGGCGCGACTACGGGAGCTCGGTGTTTCTTCGCCGTGTCTGGGACGCGATCGCGAGCTTGCCGCGGCCGCGCTGGGCGGCGCCGATCACGATCGTCGTCTGCGTCGCCGCGATACTGCTCGCGCGCCAACCGTTCTGGGAGAACGACTTGAGCGGGCTGACGCCGGTGCCGCGCGATCTGCTCGAACGCGATCGCGAGCTGCGCCAGCAGCTCGGCACGGCGGACGCGAGGTATCTGATCGTCGTCGAAGCGCCGAATGCGGACGCGGCGCTGACGCGGCTCGAAGCGCTCGACGGCCCGTTGCAAGCGCTCGAGGCGCAAGGCGCCATCGGCGCGTACATGCACGCGGCGAAGTTCCTGCCGTCGCTCGCCGCGCAACAGTCGCGGCGCGCGCAGCTACCGGATGCCGCGACGCTGCAGACCGCGCTCGAAGCCGCGCAAACGGGCACGGCCTTTCGACCCGGCGCCTTCGCGCCGTTTCTGGCCGACGTCGAGCGCGCACGCACGCTGCCGCCGCTGAACCTCGAGCGCGCGCGCGCAACGCCGCTCGGGCCTCAGATCGACGCGTTGCTGATGGACCGCGGAGACTCCTACGCGGCGCTCGTGACGTTGAGCGGCGTCAAGGACGCCGCCGCGTTGCGCTCGCTGGCCACGGCGGATTCCGTCACGCTGCTGGATCTGCGGGACGCATCTGCCAGCCTGGTCGAGAGACAACGCACGCGAATGCTCGTGAGCTTGGGCGTGGGCGCGCTGCTCTTGATCGGCATCGTCGCGTTCGCGCTGCGAGAGCGCGCACGCGTGCTGCGCGTGCTGGCGCCGATGGCGCTCACGACGCTGATCATTATTGCGGCGCTGCACGCCGCGGGCCTGTCGCTGAACCTGTTTCATTTGATTTCGCTGATTCTCGCGGCGGGGCTTGGCCTCGACTACGCGCTGTTCTTCGAGCACGCGGCCGACGATCCCGCCGAGCAGGGCCGCACGCTGCACGCGATCCTCGTGTCCGCGGCGTCGACGTTCATGGTCTTCGCGCTGCTCGCGGTCTCGGAGATACCGGTGCTCCGCTCGATCGGCGTGCCGATCACGATCGGCGTGGTCGCGAACTTCGTGCTGGCGCTGCTGCTGACTCGGCCGCAGAGGAGCAAGATCCATGTCCGCTGAACACTCCGCCAATGCTCGTGACCCGGCCTTCGGGGAGGTCGTGGTGGGAACTGCGCCGCTCACCGTCGAGCACGTGGTGTCGGTGGCGCGTCACGGCACTCGAATTCGCCTCTCTGAAGACGCGGCGTTCGTCGCGCGGCACACCGCTTCGCGCAAGGCGCTGCTCGACCGGTTGGCTCGCGAGGGCGTCGTCTACGGCGTCACTACCGGCTTCGGCGACTCGTGCGAGACGGACGTGCGCGGTGAGCTGATCGCCGAGCTGCCCATGAACCTCTATCGCTTCCACGGATGCGGCGTGGGAGAGAGCTTCGACCCGGCGGAAACCGCGGCCATCCTGGTGTCGCGCGTGGCTTCGCTGCGCAGCGGCTACTCGGCGGTGCGCATCGAGGTGCTGGAGGCGCTCTGCACGCTGATCAACGCGCGCGTGTTCCCGGTGATCCCGCAACAGGGCTCCGTGGGCGCCAGCGGCGACCTGACGCCGCTCTCGTACGTCGCGGCCGTGCTGTCGGGCGAGCGCGAGGTGTACGCGGGCGGGCGCGTGCGGGACGCCGCGCAGGTGCTGCCCGAAGTCGGCCTCGTGCCGCTCAAGCTCGAAGCCAAGGAGAGCCTCGCGCTGATGAACGGCACCAGCGCCATGACGGGCGTGGCCTGCCTGTCCATTGCACGCGCCGAACGCCTCGTGCGCTGGGCCGCCGCGCTGACCGCCATGGCGAGCGACGTGCTCGGCGGCGAGCCGCGCCATTTCGACGCGCGAATCTTCGAGGCCAAACCGCATCCGGGGCAGGCGCTCGCCGCGCGCTGGATCCGTGACGACGTCGAATTCGATCGCCTGCGCGCACGCCCGGCGACACGCGTGCAGGACCGCTACTCGGTGCGCTGCGCACCGCACGTGCTCGGCGTGCTGGTGGACGCGCTGCCGGAGATACGTCGGTTCGTGGAAACCGAGCTCAACGGCGCCAACGACAATCCGCTGATCGACCCGGACACGGGCGACGTGCTGCACGGCGGCAACTTCTACGGCGGGCACGTGTGCCACGCCATGGATTCACTGAAGACGCTGGTCGCCAACGTGGCGGATCTGCTCGATCGACAGCTCGTGCTGCTGTGCCACCCGCACACGAACGGCGGGCTCCCCGCCAACCTGGTCGCAGTGAAGGGCCCGCGCGCCGCGGCGCACCACGGCTTCAAGGCCATGCAGATCACGACGAGTGCGCTCGCCGCCGAGGCCTGCAAGCTCACGATGCCCGCGAGCGTGTTCAGCCGCAGCACCGAGAATCACAACCAGGACAAAGTCAGCATGGGCACGATCGCGGCGCGTGACGCCGCGCGCGTGCTGGACATGACCGAAACCGTGGCCGCCATCCACACGCTAGCCTTGGCACAGGGCGTCGATCTTCGGGAAGGTTCGGGCTGCCATGCGCGCAGCCTCGCGGTACGCGAACAGGTTCGCGCGCTCGTTCCGCAAACGCTCGCCGATCGACGCATGGACGGCGACATCGCCACCGTCCTCGAGCTGCATCGCTCGGGGCGCCTCGACACGGGCTACGCGAGCTGCGGGTTGCCCGGCTCCGCTGCGCTGGGCGGATTTTCTCGTTAGAGGCGAATCACGATCTTGCCGAAGAATTCGCCTTCTTCCATCGCGGCAAACGCGGCCGGCGCATCCGAAAATTCGAACACGCGGTCGACGACCGGGTTGATCTTGTGCTTGGTGATGAACGCGTTCAGCGCTTCGAAGTCCGCACGCGACCCGACGTAGATGCCCGTGACTTGCGCGCCGAGCCCGAGAAGCTGGCCGGCCGGCACGCTGCTCGCGAACCCCGACAATCCGCCGATCATCGCGATGTTGCCGTCGAACGCGAGCGCTTGGAGCGCTTTCGGTAGCGTGTCCTGGCCGCCCACCTCGAGCACCTGGTTCACGCCGGCGCCGCCGGTGAGCGTGCGCACTTCCTTCTGCCAATCGGGATTCGCCTTGTAGTTGACGGTGCCGAATGCGCCGAGCTCGCGCGCCCGTTTCAGCTTCTCGTCGCTCGAGCTCGTGATGATCGGCTTCGCGCCGGCCGCCTTCGCGAGTTGTAATCCGATGATCGACACTCCGCCCGTGCCCTCGAGTAACACGAACTGGCCGGGCTCGATCCGGCCGCGCTTGAAGAGGGCCGCCCACGCCGTCACGCCGGTGCACGGCAGCGTCGCGGCCTCCTCGTAGCTCAGGTGTGACGGAATCTTGACGAGGCCCTCGGGATCGGCCACGACGACCTCCGACAGCATCCCGCTCGCGTTGCCGCCACGCGCGCTCGCGAGCGCCGCGGCCGTCCGCGCGCCGCCGATCCAGCGCTCGAAGAAGATCCCCGCGACGCGGTCGCCCACTTTGAAGCGCTTCACGCCGGGCCCCACGGCGATCACTTCGCCCGCCCCGTCCGAGATCGGAATCCCACCTTCCTGGACGCTGCCGAGCCCGTAGTTACCCGCGCGCATCAAAAGATCGCGTCGGTTCAGCGACACCGCGCGCACCCGCACGGCCACCTGATTGCGCTCCGGCGTCGGACGGGGGACTTCCTTCAGTGCAAGGTCGAAGCCCTTTGCGGCCTTCACGAGCTGCCATTGGCGAATCGTGCCGTCGGCGGCGAACGCGGTACTCGCTGCCGATGCGCAGAGCACGCCGATCGCCAGGGCCGCGCACGCGGCACGCAGCAAACGAAGGGGACTGGCGAACAGCATCGGGATCTCCTTGCCGGAAGCGTGATTGGGCGGTCACGTCAGCACCGGGGTGCCGCCGCGACCGTCGTCCGAGAGAAAAGAATCGAGATTCTATGCGTCTTTCACGGCCTTTTGTGTTCCAGGTTTCTGCGTTCGGCCCGCTGCACTGACAAGCCTCTGCCTAGGAGGCGTCCCGCACTCCCACTTCCTGTATTCCTACACGGGGGAATCGCGCCCTCGTGTAGCATTCCGCGGTTGCTGTCGCGATGGCTGGCCCGCAGCGTTGCCGGCTCGAGGTGCGTAATGGCTGAAAGCGCGGAACGCGTTGTCCCCACGGGTATCGACGGCCTCGATGACGTCATACGGGGTGGGTTTCCGGAACACTGCGTGTACCTGATCACAGGGCAGCCCGGGACGGGGAAGACATCCCTCGCCATTCAGTTTCTCCTCCAAGGCATCCGGCTCGGCGAGCGCTGTCTGTACGTCACGCTGTCGGAGACGAGGCAGGAAATCGAGAAAGTCGCGCGCAGCCACGGCTGGGATCTCGCGGGTCTGAAGATGGCGGAGCTGATTCCCTCGGAAAAGAACTTGTCCGCCGACGCGCAGCTCACGGTCTTCAATCCGTCGGAAATGGAGCTCGGCGAAACCACCGAGGCATTGATCGGCGCAGTGACCGAGCACCGGCCGCAGCGGCTGGTCATCGATTCCCTGTCCGAGGTGCGGCTCATCGCGCAGGACGCGTTGCGATACCGGCGCCAGGTGCTCGCGCTCAAGCAATTCTTCGGTGGCCACGACTGCACGGTGCTCTTGCTCGACGACCGTACGGGCGGTGCCGAGGACGACCACCTGCAGAGCATCGCGCACGGCGTGGTGATACTGGAGCAGCTCGTCAATCAGTACGGAGCCGAACGCCGGCGGCTGCGCGTGAGCAAGATGCGCGGCGTCCCCTTTCGCGGCGGCTTTCACGATTTCGCGATTCGTCGTGGCGGGCTCGACGTCTTCCCGCGACTCGTCGCCGCGGAGCACGTCATCGAGTTCACCGATGAGCAGTGGCCGAGCGGCAACGCCCAGCTCGACGGACTGCTGGGCGGCGGATTGCCCACCGGAACCAGCACGTTGCTGCTCGGCCCCGCGGGCACGGGCAAATCCACCGTGGCGACCCAATTCGCCACGGCCGCGGCCGCGCGCGGCGAACGCGTGGCCATGTTCATATTCGACGAGAACATCGGCACGTTCCGCTCCCGCTCACGCAAGCTCGGCCTGTCGATCGAGCCCGCGCTCGAGAACGGCCTCATCACCGTGCAACAGGTGGACCCCGCGGAGCTCTCCTCCGGAGAATTCGCCGCCGTCGTACGCCGTACGGCCGAGGGGCGCGACTCGTCGGGGAAACCCGCTCGCATGATCATTATCGATAGCCTGAACGGCTATCTCAATGCGATGCCGGAGGAGAAGTTTCTCACCGCACAGCTCCACGAGCTGCTGTCCTTCCTCGGACAGAAAGGGGTGGTGACTCTGCTCACCGTGACGCAGGCCGGCATGGTCGGCAACATGGCCTCGCCGGTCGACACCACTTATCTCGCGGACAACGTCATCCTGTTTCGCTTTTTCGAGGCCCAGGGCAGCGTGCGCCGTGCGCTCTCGGTGGTGAAGAAACGCAACGGCTATCACGAGCGGACCCTTCGCGAGCTCGATCTCAATGAGAAGGGCATCGTGATCGGCGATCCGCTCGTGAACTTCCACGGCGTGCTGACGGGCGTTCCCACCTATGTCGGCACGGATGCGCCGCTCATCAAACCCCGCAATGCCAAGTGAGGCCCAACCGGGCGCGGCAGCGCATCGGAACGAGCGCCGCGTTCTCGTATTGCCCACGACCGGGGCCGACGGCGCCGCCATTGGCAAGCTATTCAGGGCAAACAGGATCGAGCTCGACCTCTGCGCACACATGCGCGCGCTGTGCGAGGCATATCGCGCCGGCGCCGGCACGCTGATCGTGTCCGAAGAGGCGCTGCTCGTCGATTCCGACGAGCTTCTAAGGTGTATCGCCGAGCAACCGGTCTGGTCGGATCTGCCCATCATCGCGTTGTCGCGCTCCGGACGCGAGACGGTCGCGCTCGCAGGGCTCATCGCGCGCCTGGGAAATGTGAGCGTGGTGGAGCGGCCGATCCGCACCTCGACGCTCGTGACGCTCGCACGCTCGAGCCTGCGCGCGCGCGAGCGCCAATACGAGGTGCGCGAATATCTCCTGCAGCAGAAGCAGGCCCAGACCGAACGCGAGCAGCTACTCGAGTCCGAGCGCGCCGCGCGCGAGGAAGCGGAGCACGCGAGCCGCACCAAGGACGAGTTCCTCGCCACCTTGAGCCACGAGCTGCGCACCCCGCTCAATGCCATGCTCGGCTGGACCCAGGTGCTGCGCACGATGCCGGCCCTTTCCACCGATGCCGTTACGGCACTGACCGTGATCGAGCGCAACGCCCGCTCGCAGGCTCAGATCATCGCGGACCTGCTCGACATGAGCAGTATCATCTCCGGAAAGGTGCGTCTCGATGTCGAGCCGCTCGACCTCGCTTCCGTCGTCAACGCCACCGTCGAGACCGTGCGTCCCGCGGCTCAGGCGAAGAGTATCCGGCTGCAGGTCGTGCTCGATCCCGCGGCTTCACCGATACGCGGCGACCCGAACCGCCTGCAGCAGGTGCTCTGGAATCTGCTGACCAACGCGGTGAAATTCACCCCGAAAGATGGCCGCATCAGTGTGGCCCTGGCGCGCGTGAATTCGCATCTCGAGATAGAAGTGGCCGACAACGGCGAGGGCATCGATCCCGCGTTTCTGCCGCACGTCTTCGACCGGTTTCGTCAGGCGGACGCTTCCGCCGCGCGGCACCACGGCGGCCTCGGCCTGGGTCTCTCGATCGTCAAACAACTCGTGGAGATGCATGGCGGCTCGATCAGCGCGAACAGCCTCGGCAAGGGTGCGGGCGCGACATTCCGCGTCGCACTGCCTCTGATGGAGGGCGACGCATCGACCGCCGGCGACCCGGTACGCGCTCATCCGACGCGCTTCACCGTCATGCCCACGGTCGACGAGATCCGCGCAACCAATCTTCAGGGCCTGAAAGTGCTCGTCGTGGATGATGAGCCGGACACACGCTCGCTGATCCAGCGGCTGCTCCAGGACAGCCACGCGAGCGTCGTGACTGCGGCCTCCGCGGCGGAAGCGATGCAGGCGCTAGCGCGCGAAGTGCCCGATGTCATCGTGAGCGATATCGCCATGCCGGGTGAAGACGGCTATGCGCTGATTCGACGCATTCGCGCACTCGGCAACGGCAAGGCCGGCATCCCCGCCATCGCGCTCACTGCGTATGCACGGGCCGAAGACCGGTCGAAGGCCGTTGACGCCGGCTTTCAATCGCATCTGTCCAAACCCGTGGGGGCTGCGGAGCTGCTGGCGATGGTCGAGAGTCTGGCGCGCAGATCGCCTTAGTCGTCTCGAGTCGCACGCGGCGCGGGCGTGGTGCCGGCTGAGGGAATCGAACCCCCGACCCCCTGATTACAAATCAGGTGCACTACCAACTGTGCTAAGCCGGCGTTGCCCGCGAGTGACGGCACATTATATCTCCGCGCCACGCGCCGAATGTGCGGCGGCCCACGCGCCGGGCCCAAAAACGAGCGGGGCCGGCAATGCCGGCCCCGCCTTACCTTCGATTCGACTTACGCTCAGCCGGGCTTGCGCGCCCGAATGATGAACTGATCGGTGTGACCCGCGACCGACGGATCGCGCACACCCTTCGTGTGGTCATCGGCCGGATTGGCGAGGATCTTCGACTCGGCCTCGATCTTGAAGCCGGCCTTCGTCAGCACGTCCTTCGCCTGCTGCAGCTGGATGCGGTGGAACTTCGAGTTGTCCTGGCCCGCGATGCCGACATGGTCGATGACGCCGAACACGCCGCCCGGCTTCAGCGCGTCGAACACGCCCTTCACGAACTGCACGGCGCCCGCTTCACCGGCGGGGCTGTTGTAGATGTCGTGCAGGTTCAGCGCGGTGAGCGCCGCATCGGCATTCTTGACGCCCGCAGCCGCGAGCTCGCCGTGCACGGCCGTGACGTTGCCGAGCCGATCGTCTTTCGTCTTCTCCGCCGCC
>FTFB01009623.1_pt1 | contig 17227 bp, 17 predicted proteins | sample 1658331 | NCBI WGS metagenome assembly FTFB01 (sample SAMEA3914816, study PRJEB12502) | metagenome | biome: forest; material: soil | place: USA | collected 2011-09-16 | depth 0.3 m | reverse complement strand
CTCCTGCACCCACTTGTCCAACGCTTCGATCGCGGAAGGGTCCGCGCCCGCAGCGGCGCTCCGATGCATCTCCACCCAGCTCTTCATCGAGCCCAGCAGCCGGTCTGCGAGCGCACGATTGCCCGCAAAAAGATCGAGATACGCTTGCTTGGCGTCGTCGAAGCGTTTCAGGCGCAGGTAGGCCTCGCCGCGGTATTCAATCGCCTCGGCGTACGCAGGCTTGAGGGTCAACGCCTTGTCGTACGCGGTGAGCGCCGCGTCGTAGTCGCCGAGCTTGCGGCGTGTGTAGCCCAGGTAGTTCCACGCCTCGTACATCGACCCCGAGTTCGACACGGCTTGCGTGAATTTGTCGCGCGCCCCGGCGTACTGCTCCCGTGCCTCCTTCTCAGCTTTGTCCTTCTTCCGGGGGTCGGTGGCTTTCTCGGCCGATTCCGCGGCCTTGTCCGCCTTCTTCACCTGGCGCACACCTGAGTTGTACGCCGAGCGTGCCTTGTCCTCAGGAGTCTCCTCGCGCGAGGGACCCATGTTCGTGTTCGGCATGTTTGCCGGGCCGCCGCCCGCGGACCAGGCTGCCGGAACGCTCGCGACGAGCACGGCAGCAAAAAGAACGGGTACGGTTACTCGCATGGGTCGACTCCTTGGACTGCTGGGTGGCTATGCTGCGACGGCGGGCCTACGCCGGCAACTGTCCGTCGGGGGCGACGGATCGTCCGGCCGCATACAACGTCCCGCAGTAGCCATCACAGGTAAGTTCCGCAATCAGGCGAATCCGGTTCACCGTAAGGGGTGGACAGCCGCAATTGCCCCCTTTACCGGCGATCTCTTACCAGCGATTTCGCAGCTCGCGCAGCTTCACGAACACCGTATGCGGGTCTGGATGCTCGCCGATGTCGGGAAATGCGGCCCGCAGACCGGCGATCACGGAGGGGTTGCGGAGGCGGAAGAAGGTATTGATGCGCTTCTCTTCACCCAGCGTCGTGACAACCGCTGCGGCCGGATCACTGTCGCGCGCTTCAACGAGGAGAGCGGCGGCGTCAGCGTTGTCGGGCTCGCGATCGAGAGTGAACTCGAGATTGCGAGCGAGATACTCGTGGCCGGGGTACACGCGCGTCTCGTCCGGCAGGCGCACAAGCTGGTTGGCGAAGGTCTCGTACAGCAAGTCTGGATGACCTCCGCCGTGGCAGTTGCCGGCGCCGGCATTGAACAGCGTATCGCCGCAGAAGAGAGCTGGATGTTCCGTGCGCGCCAGCAGACAGATGTGCGCGAGCGTGTGACCGGGTGTGTCGAGGCATTCCAGCTCGACGGTGCGGCCGACGCGAATGACGTCTCCTTTATGAAGTCCGCGGTCGACGCCACCAATGCGGTTGGCCGCATCTGCGTGCGCCAGCACCCGCGCACGAGTTGCGCCCACCAGACCAGAGTTGCCGCCGGTGTGGTCGCGATGTTCGTGGGTGTTCAGGATCTGCGTGATCTGCCAGCCTCGCGCACGCGCAGCGTCCAGGCAGCGCTGCCATTCGAGAGGATCGACGGCCAGCGCCTCGCCCGTCTCGGGACACGCGATCAGGTAGTGGAAATTGCGATAAGCGTTCGCTGCCCAGATGCGCTCGATCAACATAAGCAAGTCCGCTTGGGTGTTTCATGCCGGAACGTGACGCTAGACGTCGCGCCGGGCTACTTGACGACGCAACGTACCCGGAATTGCCACGGCGCGCCATAATCGGACGCCTGTTCGCGCGAGGCCGCGTATGACGCACACCTTCCTGTTCGAGCCGGGAGTCTGGGCTGGCCCCGGTACGTTCTGGACCGCCGATGCCCAGCCGGTCACGGCAGAGGCTCGTATGGAGATCTCCCACCGGCAGGAGTGCTGGCTGCTCGCGGCATCGCTCAGGGTGCTTGCCTCGCCTCCGGTGGAGTTCGTGAGCCACTACTCCGTAGAGCCCCCCGGACGCGATTCCATGACCCTGAAGTGGACGTCCGAAAACGCCGCCGTCGGCAAGAGCTCGGGCACATTCGTGGTCGTCGGGCCGTCGATCCTCTCGGTATACCGCTGTCAGGGCGGCGCCGACTACCAAGGCACCGAGCATCTGATTCAGATCAACCCGCATCAGTACGAGGCCTGCGGTGTGCTGCTGCTCGAGGCCCGGCGAATCTCCTCCTGGCGCGTCGCGCTGACACGCGCGCAGTAATCGCGGTCGCGGAGGCGGGCTGTCCGCCAGAACGTTCGAAACCGCAGTCGCGTAGCGGCCTTAGGGCGCTGGACTCAACGGCCCATGGGCAGGTAGTGGTCGACCAGGAGCGCCGCGAACAACCACATCAGGTAATTCACCGAGAACTTGAACACGCGCATGGGCAGCTCCTCCCGTGCCGTGAGCTTCAACGCCAGGGCGTAATAGAGAAAACCTGCGTTGAGCCCGAGGGCGGCGCCCAGATAGAGGAGTCCGCTCATGTGGGTGAGGAACGGCATCAGGGTCACCACAGTGAGCAGTACGGTGTACAGGAGCACGTGGAGGCGCGTGTATTCCACGCCGTGGGTGACGGGCAGCATGGGAATGCCTGCGCGTGCGTAGTCGTCACGTCGCGCGATGGCGAGAGCCCAGAAATGAGGAGGCGTCCAGACGAAAATGATGAGGAACAAGAGCAGAGCATCAGGATCGACATGGTGCGTCACGGCGGTCCAGCCCAGTACCGGCGGCGCGGCGCCGGCAGCGCCCCCAATCACGATGTTCTGCGGCGTCGCACGTTTCAGCCATACGGTGTAGACCACCGCGTAGCCGATGAGGGACGCAAACGTCAGCACGGCCGTCAGCCGATTGACCAGAAACGCGAGAATGGCCATCGAGACCACCCCCAGCACTGCGGCGAACACGAGCGCGTGCTTCTCGGTCAGCGTTCCAGTCGGAAGGGGGCGGCCGCGCGTACGCGCCATCTGCTCGTCGATGCGCCGATCGAGCACGTGGTTGATGGTGGCGGCGCAGGCCGACGCGAGCGCTATGCCGAGGTTTCCCCACACCAGCGCGTGCAACGGCGGAAGTCCGGGACTCGCGAGGAGCGTGCCGACGATGGCCGTAAACGTGATGAGCGTGACCACCTTGGGCTTGGTCAGCTCGAGATAGTGCCGCCACGTTGCGGCAACGGGGGCGCGCAGGTTCGATTCCGTTGCCACCCTGCTTGTGCTGCTTGAGGTATCGGGGCGAGAGGCGCTCAGGAGCGCGGCTCACGCAGTCCGGTTTGAGCAGGCGTGGCCGTCAGATTCGTGATCGCGCGCACCAGATCCGCCGGATCGACCGGTTTGGCGATGTGCGCCTGGTAACCTGCGCGGAGTGCGAGGTCGCGGTCCTCGTCGCGCGCAAACGCACTGAGCGCAAGCGCGGGGATATGGCCGCCTTTTTCGACGGGCCGCGCACGCAGCAGGCGACCGAACTCGTAGCCGTCCACGGCCGGCATGCCGATGTCCGACACGATGACGTCGGGCTGCCACTCATCCAGCACGGCCAATCCGTCGCTGGCCCGGGCTGTCATCCGGTAGGAAAAGCCGCTGCGCTCGAGGATTGCCGCGAGTACGTCACGTGTTTCAGTGTCGTCCTCGACGACCAGCACCCGCACGCCTCGACCCGCCGCGGTTTCGTGGTAGCCGGGCATCTTGTCGGCAGGCGGGCCGCGGCGGGCGTCGCCGCCAGTTGCTGACGCGAGAGGCAGCGTCACGGTAAACGTCGCTCCGTGTCCCGCACCAGCGCTCGTGGCATGCACCGCTCCTTCGTGCATCTCGGTGACGTGACGCACGATGGCCAGCCCGAGACCGAGCCCCATGTGCTTGCGAGTACTCGTCCCGTCCGCTTGCCGGAAGCGGTCGAACACGTACGGCAGGAATTCTGGGGCGATGCCTTCACCCGAATCGGTCACCGTCACGCGCGCGTCACCGCCCACACGCGCGAGCTCCACGTCAACGTGGCCGCCGGCGGGAGTGAATTTCACCGCGTTGGAGAGCAGATTCAGGAACACCTGCTGCAGGCGTTCGGCGTCGCCGATCACCACGATGCGCGGTGTCGCGTGCCGCACGTTGATTTGCACTCCCTTGGTCTGAGCGGCCGGCCGCTGGATGTCGACTGCCGCGTGCGCGACCGCATCCAGATCGACCGCCTCCGTTTTCAGGTTGAGCTTGCCACTCACGATGCGGGAGACATCCAGCAGGTCTTCGATCAGCTGGGCCTGCGAGCGCGCGGCGCGGTCGATCGATTCGAGTGCCCGCGTGCGTTGGCTGTCTTCCAGCCGACCGGTCCGCAGCAGGTGGGTCCAGCCGATAATGGCATTCATCGGTGTTCGCAGCTCGTGCGAGAGGTTGGCGAGGAACTCATCCTTGAGTCGCGTCGCCTGTTCCGCCTGCGTGCGCGCGGCGTGCTCACGCTCGTAGGCGGCCTCACGTTCCACCGCGGCGCGCTTGCGATCACTGATGTCCAGCACGAAGCACATCCAGCGATCACCGCTATCGGCGAGCATCGCTGCGCCGGCCGTGATCCACACTCGCGTGCCGTCCTTGCGAATGCACTCGTTTTCGACGGGAGCGATGCTGCCGCGGCTTCTGAGCTCATCGCGCATCCGTGCACTGCGCTCGAGATCCTCCGGCGGGGTAATCACCCGCCAGGTAAAGCCAGGTGACAGAACCTCCTCGCGCTCGTACCCGATGATGTTCAGAAAGGCGTCGTTCGCCTCGATGACGCGGTCGGCTTCGAAGACGACCACCCCGACGATGTTCGACTCATTCAGGCTCCGCCAGCGCGCCTCGCTCTGCAGCAGTCCTCGCTCGATACTGTGCAGGCGCAGGAGCACACGCACGACGGTGGCCAGCTCCTGCGGCTCGAGCGGTTCGGTCAGGTAGATTTCGGCACCGCCCTCCAGGCCGACCATCTGATCGTGTTCCGTGATGAAGGTGGCGGAGATCTGTACGATCGGAATGGAACGCGTCACCGGGTCGGTCTTGATGCGCCGGCAGACCTCGATCCCGCTCATGTCGGGCAGGTGCACATCGAGCAGCACCAGATGCGGTGTCAGCTCGCGCACGAGGCGCAGCGCTTCCGCGCCGTTCCCTGCTTCCACCACCATGAACCCGGCCTGCCGCAGGATGCGCGATTTGGCGTAGCGCGACGGGACAGCATCGTCGACGTTCAGAATCGTAGCGGTCGGGCTCATGCGCTATAGACCATTGAGCGCCAGGACGTCGCGCGTCGTGTCGGCGTTCAGGTCGCCCTTCTCCAGCACCGCCTGCGCGTGACGGCCGAGCCGCTCGCGTTCGTCGACCGACAGTGCACGCGAGGTCACGATCGCCACAGGGACCTGACTCAGCTCTGCGTCCCCCTTGAGCGCACCGAGGATGTCCTCACCCCTCGCATCGGGCAGCTCCAGATCGAGAAAGATGAATGAGGGGCGCGCGCGGCGGGCCGCGAGCAGGCCGCTGGCGCCATCCACGGCTTCGATCACGCGCGTGCGACCGTTGTTCAGGAGCTTCTGCAGCAGATAGCGTGCGGCCGGATCGTCGTCGATCACGAGTACCTGCCGCCCAGTCAGGGCCGCCAGCTTCTCGAGCAGCGTGACGCGCGAAACGGGCTTCAGGCAATACGCGTCGGCGCCGAGTGCCAGCCCCTTGCGCTCATCCTCGACCGCGGTGACGATGAGAATTGGGATGGCGGCGGTGCTCGGATCGTTCTTCAGATCGTTCAGCCAGCGCCACGAGTCCTCGCCCGGCAACAGCACATCCAGGATGATCGCGTGCGGCTCCACCCGTGGCAGCAGCTCGCGCGCTTCCCTCAGTGAGCGCGCACTCACGGGCTGATAGCGGGAGTCCCGCAGGAACTTCTCGTAGAGGAATTGTGTTTCCGCCTCGTCTTCAACGATCAGCACCGGAACGCGGCCCGGCTCGAGTATCGCGGCGAGCTCCACCCCGATGGACGCGGATGACGCACGATCGCCGAAATACATCGGCAGCGTCGCAGTGAAGGTGGATCCGACACCCGGTTCACTTGCAACGCTCACTTCGCCGCCCAGCAGACGCGCGAGGCGGCGGCACAGCGGCAGTCCCAGACCCGTACCCTTGACGCGGCCCTGCAGCGGGTTCGGAACTTGCGTGAATTCTTCGAAGATCCGCGCCTGGTCCGCGGGTGCGATGCCGATACCCGAGTCGGCGACCACGAACATCACGCGGGCGCCATCGCCGTCCCGCTTCGCCGCGACCCGCACTTCGCCGCGCTCGGTGAACTTGATGGCGTTCGAGATGAAGTTGCGCAGGATCTGCGAAACCTTGCCTTCATCGGTGAAGAGCGTGAGCTGCGCATCCGGCTCATCGAACACGAGCCTCACTTCCTCGCCAACCAGGAGCGGGCGCAGCATGCCGCGCAGCGCGCTGAACAGATTGGCAGCGGTGAACTCCATCGGCCGCACCTCGGTCTTGCCCGCCTCGATCTTGGCGAGATCGAGCAAGTCATCGACGAGCGCGGTGAGGTCGCCAGCCGCCTTCGAGATGAAACCCACCTGCTTGTCCTGCTCCGCGGTCAGCTCGCCGTCGCACCTCTCGAGCAACAGGCGCGACAGCGCGCGGATCGAATTGAGCGGCGTGCGGAACTCGTGGCTCATATTGGACAGGAACCGCGACTTCATTTCGTCCGCGCGCCGCAGATGGTCGGCTTTCTCATCGAGCTCGGCGTACAGCGCGACGACTCCCCGGTTGGTGTCTTCCAGCTCCCGGTTGAGGCGCAACAAGTCATCCTGCCGCTCACGCAGCTCCGATAGCGCGCGCAACAGCTCCTGATTCTGCAGCTGCAGCTCATCCTGTGGACCCGCAGGTGGCTTGTGGAGCAGCTCCTGCTGGATGCGGCTGATTCCTGCAGCCGCCACGAGCGGAGCACGCAGCGGCAGAATTTTCTTCAGCAGGATGTCCGTCCCCTGTCCCGGCGCGGAGCGAACATCCACCCGGTCCATGAGCCGGTGGGCCCCGATCAGGCCGATCCCCATGCCGGTGGGCGAGCGGTACCGACCGCTCAGCACATGGGCCACGTCGCCGATGCCGGGGCCGCGGTCGCTCACGCGCACGAGCAGCAGCTGGGGACTGCTCTCCCCCTCGATCATGAATTCTGCTTTCCCACCCTTGGCGTAGCGGTAGGCATTCCGGGCGATCTCTGAGACCGCCGTGGCAATCCGAGTCTGATCCTGGCCGTCGAAGCCAAGGAGGGAGGCGATTTGACGGGCACGCTGACGTGCAACGACGACGTCCTGCTCGTATTGGATGCCTACGGTGAGGAGAGTAATGCTCATTCTGGGCCGATCAGTCAGGCGCTCCGTTGCGGATGACGACGACCGTTACATCGTCACGCCCCCGATCGTGGTCGCGGTATAGCACACCGGCGATGAGCCCGGGATGCTTTAGGGACAGGCCCGGATAGTCCGCCAGGTCCCAACGGGTGGCGAGCCCGTCGGAGTGCAGCACCAGCAACGCGCTCTGCGGAAACGCGAACGCGAACTCCTGCAGCCGCCGCAAATTATGCCCCGCCGTGCCGTGGTGCGAGACGAGGTTCCGCGCGCCAGTGCTTCCCTCGACGCGAGCGACGATGTTGCCGACGCCGGCAAAGCTGCCGCGCTGCTCCCCAGGCACGATGCGCGCGACCGCCACCGCGGCGCCGCGCGTTGCCTTGAGGGCGCCATGGCAGTCCTCGATCAAAACGGTGGGTTCGGCGGTCGGTCGGGCCGCGAGCACCGCCGTGGCCGTGCGCGCGGCTCGCGCCGCGTCCGCCCCATGCCCCAGCCCGTCAGCGAGCAACACGGTCGCGCGTCCATCGCCAGCGACCACCGCCCAATCGTCCCCCGGCACCATCTCGCCGGATTTCGCGATACAGAGGGCGCCCACGGCCAGCGAGTCCTCGGATGGCGGAGTCCCGGCCCACAGTTCGAGCCGCAGGGCCGTACCGTTGCCGGGCTGCGAGAACACCTCGAAGGAATCCGACGCCCGTGCAAGTGCGCCGAGCCCCGTACCCAGGGTGCCGGACGTGGAGTGCCCGTCCCTCAGGCTCGCCGCCACGTTGGCCATGCCGGGACCCCGGTCGAGCGCGAGAATCTCGAGGCCACCCGTGTCGCCGCGCATCAGCGCGCGCAATACCAGCCGGCCACGGCCGGCGTGCTTGAGAATGTTGCTGCAGGCTTCGGTAACGGCGAGTGCCGCCGTGCCGGCCGCTTCGGTATCAAATCCGAGTGATACGGCGAGCTCGTGGGTCGCGCGGCGGGCACTGCCGATGTGGCTGCGATCTTCAATGACGTGAAGGTACGAGGCCATGGGAACGTGTTCTCAGCGAGCTCAATGCCACCGCGCCATCGTGATTCGCGTCCCTTTGCCGGGTCCGGATTCTATTGAGAAGTCATTGGAGAGACGCCGCGCACCGCCGAGCCCGAGCCCGAGTCCCCCGCCGGTCGTGAAGCCATCTTGTAACGCTTGAGCGATGTCCGGTATCCCGGGGCCCTGATCGCTGAACGTGAGCCGCAGACCCCGGCGGCCGCCGTCGTTGAGGAGCAGGAGCTCGACCTCACCGCCCCCACCATGCTCGAGCGTGTTGCGGGCCAGTTCGCTGGCCGCAGTCACGAGCTTAGTTTGATCGATGAGGCTGAAGCCTTGGACGATCGCATTCTGGCGCGTCGCCTGGCGCACGCGGACGATGTCTTCCGACGCGCGTATCGCGAGGACCGATCGCTGCAGGACCGCCATACCGCATCGCGAGTCGAGCGCGCGCCTCAGCCGCGCTCGCTGCCCGCCACCCGGTCCTGCAGGAGCGCCATACCTTTATCGATGTTGAGCGCAGTGCGCACGCCCTCGAGGGACAAGCCCAACTCGACGAGCGTGATGGCCACGGCCGGCTGCATTCCGACGACGACCGTCTCCGCGTCGAGAATGTGTGCCATCGCGGCGATATTGCTGATCATGCGCCCCATGAACGAGTCCACGACCTCGAGTGAGGAGATGTCGATGAGCACACCGCGCGCACGACTCGCCACGATGCGGGCGGTGAGGTCATCCTGCAGTTGGATAGCCAGTTGGTCGTGCATGTCCACCTGGATGCTCACCAGCAGGAACGTGCCTAATTTCAAAATTGGAATCCTGTCCACGGGGCCCTAGGTTGCCCCGCGACCGGACGGGAGCTGGGCCGACGTGCGCTGCAGCGCGACCCTGAACGCATCCGCAAGCGTGGCCTTGGTGGTCACGTCGGTGAGGTCGACACCCAGATGGACGATGGTCTGGGCGATCTGCGGCCGAATACCGCTGATGATGCAGTCTGCCCCCATGAGGCGAGCCGCTGCGACGGTTTTCAACAGATGCTGTGCGACGAGCGTGTCGACCGTCGGGACGCCTGTGATGTCGATGATGGCGATCATCGCGCCCGTTTCGACGATGCGCTGCAACAGGCTCTCCATCACCACCTGGGTCCGTTCGCTGTCGAGCGTGCCGATCAGCGGCAGAGCCAGGATGTGGTCCCACAACTGAACGACTGGCGTGGACAGCTCGAGGAGCTCCTGCTGCTGGCGCCCGATGACCTCCTCGCGCCCCTTCTGAAACATTTCCATCGTATACAGCCCGAGCCGGTCGAGCACGAGGGTCGCGGTCCACATCTCCTCAGCGAACGCCTGCGGATCGCCGCTGAGCTCGGTACGCAGCCGTGCGACGAGCGGCTGCTTCAGTGAGAACACGAACATCGCGGTTTCTGTCGGGTTGAAGCCCTGCTGCGCGCGCGAGCGCGAAATCCCTGCGAGGAAATCTCGCACCGCATTCCAGTCAGGGCCGTCGCTGCGCTCGGGGTCCCCGCGCTCGATCGCCGTCCGCAAGAGCGCGATGAACTCGCGCGACTGTTCGCGCAGCTCGTGCTCCTTCAGGAGATCCGCGCGCAGCGTGTTTGCGCCGAGCTGGATCTGAATCCACTCAGCCAGCAGTTGCTTGTCCGAGTGCAACAGAATGTTGCGGATCGCCTTACCGGCACCCGACGCCATGGAGGGTCTCCTACCGCCGAGCTTTGGGCTCGGTCTGATGTGTGATGCGCGAGCGTAACAGAGCGGGTTTCAGCCCGGCAATTGCCTGACGAGGGTGAGAGTTGCGAGCCAGAGGACCGCGGCGCCGGCGTTATGCGCCGTCGCCAGCGGCAGCGGGAACGCCAGCAACACCATCGAAATGCCGATGATCAGCTGCAGCGCCAGCGCCACCAATACCGCAATGGTCGCGGGGCGCGCGACGCCCAGAGCGCGCCGCCGCAGCACTGACACCGCGACGAACACCAACGCGAAGGCCGTCAGGACGGCTCCGACGCGGTGGGTCAATTGGATGGCGACGCGCGCCGGGGCGTTCAACACGCCGCCTTCGTAATTGCCGCGGAGCCCGCGCCACAGGATGAACGCATCCTTGTAGTCCGTCTCTGGCCACCAACTCTGTTGGCAAGTCGGTACGTCCGGGCACGCGACCGCGGCGTAATTACTGCTGGTCCAGCCTCCGAGTGCGATCTGCACGCCGAGCGCGACCAGCGCGATAAGCGCCAGCGGCCGCACCGCTCGTGCGTCGGAGGTGCGGTGATCCGCGCCCGGCATGACCGCGCCCCCGAATCGCACGCCTCCGCGCGTGCTGGCGCGCAGCGACAGCCAAAGCCACCACAGCAGCGAGAGCGTCGTGAGCCCGAAGAGCAGATGCAGCGTGACGATCAGCGGCTTCAATTGCCACGTCACCGTCAGCATTCCGAGCGCCCCCTGCAACACCACCACGACCAGCAGTGCGAGCGAAAGCGGAACGCTGACGATGCGACGGCCACGCGTCGTGAGTGCGAGAGCCGCGATGACGACGATGACGAGTACAAGTGTCGACGCCGCGTAGCGATGGACCATCTCGCGCCACGCCTTGCCGACATCGAGTGGCTGGGTCGGGAATTCAGCCACTCCTGCCGCGGTCTGCTGCGCAGCGGGTGGTGTGAAGTGACCATAGCAGCCCGGCCAGTCCGGGCAACCGAGACCCGCCGCTGTCAGACGCACGTATGCGCCGAGCACGACGACGATGAAGCAGAGCACGACGCCCGCGAGGGTAAGGCGCCGCAGCCACAACTCAGGCGGCGATGAAGTCCTGAACGAGTTCACCCGATGTGCGAGAGCTTGAGCAATTTCTTGAGGTCCTCGAGCAACCCCTTCGGATTCTGGCGTGCATCGTAGCGCATCACGAGATTCCCGAGCGGATCGACGATGAATAGCCAGTCTGCGCGTGTGTCCTGCTGTAACGCGCGCAACAGGGGCTGCGCCCGCGGCCCACTCGCATCGACCGCGATCAGGCCCGGATGTTCGCGATCGAGAAACGCGCGATCACAGCACTGATCCGTTGCGACGAATACACGCTTCACACGCGTCATGTCATCGTTCAGCGAGAGACGTGTTTGCCGCATGACGTGCAACGCGTTGCGGCACGGTTCCTCGCACGTTCCGTTGCCGACGTAGACCAGCGCCCACTTGCCCGTGAACAGGTCGGCGGGAGCCATGGTGCCGCCCGCATCCGGTAGTTGCACGTGCGGTAGCACACTTAGAGGCTGGATCAGCTCACCGTGGTTCGTATGCTCGGCCGGATGCCAGCCGCTGCCGTAATACATCCAGAACGACACGACCAGCGGCAGCAGGAAGAGCGCTGCGAGCGCCGCCACCGTACGAAGATTCCTGGCCCGGAGGTCTTTCGCCGTCGTGTTCACGATACGGTTCGACCTCTTCGCAGGCTCATGATCGCCCACAGCACGATCGCCAGCACGGCGAAGCTCCACCATTGGATCGCGTATGACCAATGCCGGAGAGGCGTAAGTCCAGGCAGTCGCCAGTCGCGCACGTAACCGTTTGCAGCGCCTGCATCGAGCAGCACGATCCGCGACTCGACGCGACGCCCGAGCGCTGCGCGCAGCTCTGCTGCCCTCGGGTAGCTCGTGAGTTTCGGCCAGGACGAGGCCATGTCCGGCGGAGCACGTCCGCTGGCGAGCCCGGCGCTGGGCAACTCATCCACACGGCCGATGACCTCGGTGACCGCGCCCGGCTCGAACGCCACATCCGGCAGGCGTTCGTGGTACCCGGTGAAGGGCACCCAGCCCCGGTCTACGAGGAGCACACGGCCATCGTCACGCTCGAGCGGCGTCAGCACCTCGTATCCGGTCCGTTCGCCGTGGGGGCGGTTGTCGAGCAGAAACTGCCGCCGCGCGTCGAACTGGCCAGTGACGCGGACTCGCTGGAAGCGCGGCACCTCATCGAGCCCCCGTGACCCGAGCGGGACAGCCCGCTCCGTCCCGCGTGCGAACTCTTCGTACGCCCGCTCCCGTGCGTTCCCACGTTCCCATTGCCAGCGTCCCAGAGCGAGGAACGCCGTGCATAGCGCAAGCGTGACCAGCGTCATGAGCCAGGACGGAGCAAGAACACGATGGCCGACAAGGATGCGCATGGGCAGGGGCATTGCTCAAGGACAGCCGATAGACTTCGCACAGTCATTCCCCGGAATACCACCGGAGCCGGTGATGCAAGCCCTGATTCGTCTGCTGGTGATCGGCGCGTTCATCGCCATCGTGGCGAGCCTCGGCTCCGCCTTGTTCTACCTGTCGCGCAGCGGCGGCGACTCGCAGAAGATGGTGCGCGCGCTCACGTTGCGCATCGGGCTGTCGATCGTGCTGTTTGTGCTGCTGATGGTCGCATGGTACGCCGGCTTGATTACACCCCACGGGATCGAGCCGTCGGCGACCCCGTAACCGGCACTCGCGCCTCAGGCTCAGAGCCAATACACGAAGATGAACAGGCCCAGCCACACCACGTCGACGAAGTGCCAGTACCACGCCACGGCCTCGAACGCGAAGTGACGCTTGGGCGTGAAATGCCCGCGCACCACGCGCAGCCAGATGATCGTGAGCATGATGGCGCCGATCGTCACGTGCAGCCCGTGGAAACCGGTCAGCATGAAGAACGTCGAGCCGTAGATTCCCGTCGACAGCCGCAGGCCGAGCTCGCGGTACGCCTCGCCGTACTCGTGTGCCTGGAGGCCGACGAATGTGAAGCCGAGCACGAACGTCAACGCCAGGAACAGTGTGAGAGTGCCGCGCTTGCCAGCGCGTAGCGCGTGATGCGCGATCGTGATCGTGACACCGCTGCTGAGCAGGATGGCCGTGTTGAGCGCGGGAATCCCGAACGCAGGAATGACCGAGAACGTCGAGTCCTCGCGCCCCCCGACGTGAGCGGGCCCACTGGTCGGCCATGCGGACTCGTACTGCGGCCACAGGATGAGGTTGGTGAAGAACTTCACGCCCTGCCCGCCGAGCCAGGGCACCGACAGCGTCCGCGCGTAGAAGAGCGCGCCGAAGAACGCGGCGAAGAACATGACTTCCGAGAAGATGAACCACATCATTCCCATCCGGAACGAGCGGTCCACCTGCATGTTGTAGGTGCCGTGCTCGCTCTCGGCGATGACGGTGTGGAACCAGCCGACGAACATGAAGATGAGGATCGCGGCGCCGGGCACGAACGACCAGGCACCCGTCCAGTCGTTGAGGAAGGCGGTCGCGCCGGCCATCAGGCTGAAGAGCGCAACCGACCCGACGATCGGCCAGTGGCTGTTCGCGGGAATGTAGTACCTGCTCGCGTCTTTAGCCTGTGCGTTTGCCATTGTTTGATTCTCGAGGGTGGTTCAACGGGCCGCGGTGCTGCGCGCCGGGTAACGGCTGCTCATGTCGATATTCGAGCACATGGCGGGCGGTCAGCGGGCCTCGGCGACGCGTGTCGATTCATCGTAAAAGGTGTAGGCGAGTGTAATGCGATCCACGTAGCCGGGGAGCGCGGGATCCACGACGAAGCGCACCGGCAGCGCCCGCTCCTCGCCGACCGCAAAGCTTTGCGGCGTGAAGCAGAAGCACTCGGTCTTGTGAAAATATCCCGCCGCGAGCGAGGGCGCAATGGCCGGCACCGCCTGTGCTACGGTGGCGTGGCCCATCAGATTACGCGCGATGAAATCCGCCGTGTACAGCTCGCCGGGGTGCACCCTCATCGAACGCAACACCGGGTGAAATTCCCAGCTCCCCGCGCTGGGCAGCTCGGCGAGGAACTCGATGGTGATGGTGCGACTGGGGTCCGGCGTCGCGACGATCACTGAACGTTGGGCGAGCCGCTTCTCATTGCCGATACCTGCGATGTCGCACAGTACGTTGTAAAGAGGCACCAGCGCGTAGCCGAACGCGAAGCTCCCCAGCGTGAAGGCGAGGAGCTGCAGCACCAGGCTCCGGTGGTTGGGGTGTCTGTCGGGTGCAGTCATCGCGAGCCACGTACCAACAAGAGTACGATGAAGCCGAAATAGAACGCGAGCGCGATTGCGCCGAACAGCAGCGCAGAGCGCCGTATGCGCCTGCGCCGTTGCGCGTCATCGTCGTCGTAGGCTGCCGCGCTCACTAGTGCTCCGCGCCACGGGCGATGAGCGCATCCGATGGCGGCGTTTCCCACGTGTGGTACGGGAGCGGCGCGGGCAGCTCCCACTCGAGACCATGGGCGCCTTCCCAGGCGCGGGCGGGGGCGCGCGCCCCGCTCCGTACGCATTTCCAGATGATGTATGGAAAGAGAAACTGCGCGAGGCCGAAGCCGAACGCGCCGATGGACGACACCATGTTCCAGTCGGTGAACTGCACGGCGTAGTCGGGGATGCGGCGCGGCATGCCAGCGAGGCCGAGGAAGTGCTGCGGGAAGAACAGCACGTTCACGAAGATCGCGGACAGCCAGAAATGCCAGGTCGCCAGCGTCTGGTCATACATGCGCCCGGTCCATTTCGGAAGCCAGTAGTAGACACCGCCCATGATGCCGAAAATGGCGCCGGGCACGAGCACGTAGTGGAAGTGCGCGACCACGAAATACGTGTCCTGGTACTGAAAATCCGCAGGCACCATCGCGAGCATGAGACCGGAGAAGCCCCCGATCGTGAACAGGAACAGGAACGCGAGGGCGAACAGCATGGGCGGCTCGAATGTGAGCGATCCGCGCCACATCGTCGCAGTCCAGTTGAACACCTTCACGCCGGTCGGTATTGCGATGAGCATCGTCGAGAGCATGAAGAAGAGCTCGGCCGCGAGCGGCATGCCGACCGTGAACATGTGGTGCGCCCACACGATGAACGACAGGAAGGCAATCGAGGCGATGGCGTAGACCATGGTCTCGTATCCGAAGATGGGCTTGCGCGAGAACGTCGGGATGATCTCCGAGACGACGCCGAACGCCGGCAGGATCAGGATGTACACCTCCGGGTGTCCGAAGAACCAGAAGATGTGCTGGAACATCACCGGGTCGCCGCCCCCGGCGGCGGTGAAGAACGTGGTACCGAAGAAGTGATCCGTGAGCAGCATCGTCACCGCGCCGGCGAGCACCGGCATCACGGCGATCAGGAGGTACGCGGTGATGAGCCAGCTCCACACGAACAGCGGCATGCGCAGCAACCCCATGCCCGGAGCGCGCATGTTCATAATGGTGACGATCACGTTGATGGCGCCCAGGATCGAGGAGGCGCCCATCAGGTGAATCGCGAAGATCGTCATCGGGAACGATGCGCTCGCCTGCAGCGACAGCGGCGGGTAGAGGGTCCACCCCCCCGCCGGGCCGCCGCCCGGCACGAACAGTGTCGCCAGCAGAATCGTGAAGGCGAACGGCAGGATCCAGAAGCTGAGGTTGTTGAGTCGCGGCAGCGCCATGTCCGGCGACCCCACCTGCAGCGGAATCTGCCAGTTCGCAAGCCCGGTCCACGCCGGCATGACGGCGCCGAAGATCATGATCAGCGCGTGCAGGGTGGTCATGGAATTGAAGAACATCGGGTCCACGAACTGCAGCCCGGGCTGGAACAGCTCGAGGCGGATGACCATGGCCATCGAGCCACCGATGAAAAACATGATGCACGCCAACACCAGGTACATCGTGCCGATGTCCTTGTGGTTGGTGGCGTACACCCAGCGGCGCCAGCCGTGCGGCTTGTGGTCGTCGTGCTCGTGCGCGGCATGCGCGGCGTGTGAATGGTCAGCCATGATGCTCAATCCTCGAAAGGTGTACTGCTCTAGCCGGCTGCGCCCACGGGCGCAGGGGCGGCGGGCGGTTGCGGGGCCGAAGCCTGCTTCTGTGCAGCTTGCGTGGACTTCAGCCACGCGCTGAAGTCTGCCTTGCTGCGTACGTCCACGACGATGGGCATGAAGCCGTGGTCGCGGCCACACAGCTCGACGCACTGGCCGCGGTAGACGCCGTTCTTGTCGGGATCCACCTTGAACCACAATTCATTGACGAAGCCGGGAATGGCGTCCTTCTTCATGCCGAACGCCGGCACCCACCACGAGTGGATCACATCGGCGCCGGTGATCAGCAGGCGCACCTTGGTCCCTGAGGGCACGATCAGCGGGTTGTCGACGTTCAGCAGGTAGTGCGGCACGGTGTTCGGGTCGATTCCCGAGAGCAGATGGCGTGCGGCGTCGCTCTGGCGGTCCAGGCGCGAGTAGAAGCTCACTCCGTCGTCGAGATAGTCGTATTGCCAGCCCCACTGGAAGCCGGTCACCTTGATGGTGAGCTCGGTGTTGCGTGTGTCGTCGATCTCGATCAGCGTGCGCGCGGCGGGCACGGCCATGGCGATCAGGATCACGACCGGCACGGCGGTCCAGAGGATCTCCACCTTCGTGTTGTGGACCAGCGTCGTGTCCGGAACGGCGCCCTTCGACTTGCGGAACACCACCAGCGACCAGATCATGACGCCGAACACGACCACCGCGATCACGACGCACACCCAGAAGATGAGCATGTGCAGGTCGTAGATCTTGCGGCTGATGTCCGTCACGCCCTGCGTCATGTTGAGCAGACCCCACCCGGACTCGGCATGGGCGGCGGACGCGAACGGCGCGCCAAGGGTGAGTGCAGCGATTGCTGTTCGAATCATCGTCGTGCCTTGCAAGCGCACCGGCCTCACAGGCGCGGCGCGCATTTCGTTCCAAATCCAGATACGTCCCTGCGCCTCAGGCGATCGCGGGCGACTCGTCGATGCGTCCGATCAGGCGCTCGAGCCGGTGTGCGAGCCCGCGCCGTTCGGCCTCCGTCAGGAAGCTCCCGACCTCGCAGCGGCGGCCGTGCGACTCGATGGTGAGGCGGCTCGGATGCAGGCGCGAATGAGGGCGGCGCAGTTTAACGTGTGCCCAGTGCCGCGGAAACACGACTT
>FTFB01006113.1_pt1 | contig 17285 bp, 11 predicted proteins | sample 1658331 | NCBI WGS metagenome assembly FTFB01 (sample SAMEA3914816, study PRJEB12502) | metagenome | biome: forest; material: soil | place: USA | collected 2011-09-16 | depth 0.3 m | reverse complement strand
GACCCGAATATGTGAACCCGTGACCGAACAGACCCACCTGCCCGCTCGCCTCGACCATCGGCGCGTACATGAACTCCGGCACGAGCACGGCGCTGATCGGCAGGTACGCGGACGACAAGGCCTTTGCCGCCGTCAACGTGTTCGGCCGCATCCCGAACGCCTGCGCACCCCAGATCTCGCCAGTGCGGCCGAACCCCGTGATGACCTCGTCGTCGATCAGCAGGACGTCGTACCTCGTGAGCACCACCTGCACCTTCTCGAAGTAGGTGCGCGGCGGCAGCAGCACGCCGCCCACGCCCATCAGCGGCTCGGCGATGAACGCCGCGATGGTGTCGGGCCCTTCGCGCACGATCAGCTTCTCGAGATTCGAAGCAAGCCGCGACGCGTAGTCTTCCTCGCGCTCGCCGGCCTCGGCACCGCGGTAGAAGTAAGGCGCGTCCGTGTGCAGGATTCCGGGCAACGGCACGTCGAATAGCTTGTGAAACGCCGGCAAGCCCGTGAGCCCCGCGGACGCGAGCGTCGTGCCGTGGTATGCCTTGTGGCGCGCGATGATCTTCTTCTTGGCGGGGCGGCCGATCGCGTTGTTGTAGTACCACGCGAGCTTGATCTGGGTGTCGTTGGCGTCGGAGCCGGAGTTGCCGAAGAATGCGCGCGACGCGGCGAACGGCGCCATCCCAACGAGCTTGTCGGCGAGCAGCACGCCCGGCTCGTGGCTCTTGCCCGTGAAAAGGTGCGAGAACGACAGCTTCTTGATCTGCTCGTAAGCCACGCGCGCCAGCTCTTCGTCGCCGTAACCAAGCGTCGTGCACCAGAGGCCGGCCATCGCCTCGATGTATTGCCGGCCGCGGTTGTCCCAGACGTGTATGCCCTGGCCGCGGACCAACACGAGCGGACCGCCGCGGTGCAGCGCCGCGAGATTCGTGTTCGGGTGTAGAACGCGCGCGAGATCGACGCTCTCGAGATCGACGGCGCCCGGGCTCGTCGTTGTCATCAGAACACCCGGCCGAGCGCGATGTAGAACGCATCGAGCCCGCCTTCGGCCCGCCCGTAACCGACATAAACAGGACCGACGGGCGTGCTGACGCCGGCCCAGAACGACCCGCCAACGACGCTGCCGCGGAGCGAAATGTCGCCGCGCGATTGCCACACGTTGCCGACCTCCACCGTCACGCCGGCGAACGCCGGGAACAACGCGAGATTGCCAATACGACGGTAATAGGCAGCTCCGAGGCGCACCGCATACTGACCTGCGAGCTCGTCGCGATTGATGCCCGAGAGGTCGAAAAAACCACCCATGCGAAACACAGCGTTGGCCGGCGAGGTGCCGCTGACCGTCGCGTCGTAGCGCAGCGACGTCAAGATCGTGTGACGGCCCCAGGTCTTGGCGTGCGCGGCCGATATCAGCACCTGATCGAAGTCTACGTCCGCCGACAGCGGCCCGCGCCGCGATCCGCGCCATTCGACGCTCGCGAGCGAGCCCTGGCGCGGGAACGAGACGCTGTCCATCGTGTCGACGGCGAACCGACCGAAGAACTCGCCGACGCGAAAATTCTTGTCCGGCATGTAGGCCGGATCGCCGACGCGCAACTCGTAGCTGCCGGACGCCTCACGAATGCCGAAGCGGTACTCGCCCCAGCTCGGCAGCTCCCGGCCTACGGCAAGCTCCACGAGAGCCTGCCGCTTCTGGGCCGCCAGCAGCCGATCGTCACCGCTGAACACGTTGTACTGAGTCGATGCGAGCTCGAGCTCCGGCGCGACGAAGAACAGGCCTTTTGGGCCCAACGGCTGGTACAAATCCGTAGTCAGTGCCGGTTCGTCGCCGATGACGAACGTCGTACGCCACTCACCACCGTGGTCGTTGATGGCGGTACGGAGATAGCTCGCCGCGAGCCCGAAGAGCGCATCGCCTTTGCCCGCCGAGCTGAACTCCATGCCGAGCTGCAGATAGTTCGGACCCCACGAGCGCTTGTCGAGCTCGAATTCGAGGCCGGTCAAGCTGCCGTCCCTCACTAGACCGTAGCGGACGTTCTGGTAGTACTCGAGGCCATACACCTTGTTCATTGCGCGCTCGACGGCGTCGACGTTGAGCGGCTGGCCGACGTGAACGTCGTCGAGGCGTGTTTGCACGATGCTGTCCGCAATCGGCCCGTTGTTGTCGAGGCGCACGAAGTCGATGACGGGCAGCTCCCGCATGCGCGGATCGTTGCGGCCAGCGAGATACTTCGAGTAGTCGGCTTCGGAGAGCGCCAGGGTTTCGAACTGCGCGCGGTGCGCCATCACGGCGTCGTAGCCGGGCTGGATCGACTCGCGCATGCGCGCGAAGGTCACGGAGCTCATGTCCTCCCTGAACTCCGGCCGCACCAGTATGTCGTCGCCGTGCAGCTTCTTGCGCTGCTCCTCGTTGCCGGCGCGCGTGAGCAGGTTCGTGAGCTGCTCTGTCACGTCGAGCACGGAACGCAGCGTGTCACGCGTCAGCAGCGTCGACGAGATGTCGACGGCGATCACGACATCGGCACCCATCTGGCGCGCAATATCCACGGGCATATTCATCGCAATGCCCCCGTCGACAAGTAGCCGCCCGTCGATCTCGATCGGCGCGAGCGCCGCGGGAATCGACATGCTGGCACGCAACGAACGAGCCAGGCTGCCGGAGCGCAGTATCACTGCGTCGCCCGTCGCGAGATCGCCGGCCACCGCGCGGAACGGCACGAACAACCGATCGAAGTCCTTCTCGTCCGACGCACGCAAAGTCTCGCGCGAGAGGATCGTGTCGATGACCTGCCCCTGCACCAGGCCCACGGGCAACCGGAACTGGCCGCCTCCGAGGCCGGGCTTCTGATCAACGAGGAACAGATCGTCGTCGCGCTTGCGCCGGTAGGACTTCAGCTGGCGCGGCGTGAAATTCAGAAACGCGCGGTCCCACTCGAGGCTCTCGACGAGCTTCTCCATCTCCGGCACCGTCATGCCCGCTGCGTAGAAGCCGCCGATCACGGCGCCGATGCTCGTGGCGGCCAGATAGTCGACGGGGACGCGCAGCTCTTCGAGCGCCTTCAGCACACCGATGTGCGCGCCGCCGCGCGCACCGCCGCCGGAAAGCACGAGCCCGATCGAGCGTCGGTGCCGCGGCGGATTCGGCTCATTGGCGCGGTCCTGTGCATCCGCAACCGTTCCCACGACCGCCAATAGCAATGGCAGTGCAAGAGCGATCAGCAAGCTCGGCGAGCGGCGTCCGTGCATCTCGTTGCTCCTTTGTGGCAACGGTTGGCTACGGCGCGAATGATGCCAGACCGACATGAGCCGCACACGAGCGACGCGGAACCGCCCGGACCCGCGGTCGGCCCGCTTCCGGCCCCGGCGGCCGCGAACATGTGCGCTCGGTCCTGACTTGGCGGCGGCTCTCCACTACCATAGCGGGCCGCAAGGAGGGTGCATGGCCACTCAACACCACCGTCTGATCATCGTCGGCTCCGGTCCCGCCGGCTACACGGCGGCGGTCTACGCCGCACGCGCCGCGCTCGAGCCCGTGATCATCACCGGCGTCGAGGTCGGCGGGCAGATGACGACCACGACCGAAGTCGACAATTGGCCCGGCGACGACCAGGGCGTCATGGGCCCCGAGCTGATGGAGCGCATGAAGCGCCACGCCGAGCGCTTCGGCACGAAGTTGGTCAATGACCAGGTCGATCGCGTCGAGCTCGGCAAACGGCCGTTTCGGCTCTTCTGCGGCGCCGCGGAATACACCTGCGACGCACTGATCATCGCGACCGGTGCGTCGGCCAAGTACCTCGGCCTCAAGAGCGAAGACGCGTACAAGGGCCGCGGCGTGTCGGCGTGCGCGACCTGCGACGGCTTCTTCTTCCGCAACCAGCCGGTCGCCGTTGTCGGCGGCGGCAACACGGCCGTCGAGGAAGCGCTATATCTCGCGAACATTGCGTCGCGCGTGACGGTTGTGCATCGGCGCAATGAGTTCCGCGCCGAGCAGATCATGATCGACAAGCTCGTCGAGAGAAGCCGCACCGGCAACGTCGAGATCGTGTGGGATCACGTGCTCGACGAGGTGCAAGGCGACGACAACGGCGTCATCGGCGTGCGGCTCGCACACGCCAAGACCGGCGCGAAGCGCGAAGTGCCCGTGCAGGGCGTGTTCATCGCGATCGGCCATACGCCGAATACCGGCATTTTTCAGGGCCAGATCGAGATGGAAGGCGGCTACATCGTGACGCGCACGGGTCGCCACGGCTTCGCCACGGCGACGAATGTCCACGGCGTGTTCGCTGCGGGCGACGTCGCCGACCCGATCTACCGTCAAGCCGTCACCTCGGCGGGGTCGGGATGCATGGCCGCGCTCGACGCCGAGCGCTTCCTGACGGAGAGCTGACGCCGATTCCGTTCCGCTGGTGTCGCTGCTGCGCCGGCTCCGCTAGACTGCGGCGGCCGATCCTCCCAGAAGCCGATTTATGAAGCGCATCGCTATAGTCACGGTGGTGGTGCTGATCGCGCTCGCCTCCGCCTGGTGGTTCACCCGACCGAAACCCATCACCGTCGCGCTCGTGACGGTGGAGCACGGCGCGGTGATCGCAACCGTGGCCAACACTCGCGCCGGCACCGTCGATGCCTGCCATCGCGCGCGACTCTCGCCGGCGCTCGGCGGCCAGATCGCGCAGCTGCCGGTCAAGAAGGGAGAGCGCGTGGCCGCTGACACGCTGCTGCTCGAGCTCTGGAACGACGATCTCAAGGCTCAGCTCGAGCTCGGTCAGCGCGACGCGCGGGCATCGCGCTCGCAGGCTCGTCAAGCGTGCGTCACTGCCGACGTCGCGAAGCGCGACGCCGAGCGCCTGAAGATGCTGCGCGCGGAGAAGCTCGCGTCCGAGGAAGCCGCCGATCAGGCGCAGGGCAAGTCCGAATCGAGCGCCGCCGGGTGCGAGGCGGCGCAGGACGCGGCGCGCGTGGCCGATTCACGTATCGACGTCACGCGCGCACAACTGCGGCGCACGCAGCTGCGCGCTCCGTTCGGCGGCGTGATCGCGGAAATCAACGGCGAGGTCGGCGAGTTCGTGACGCCCTCGCCGGTCGGCATTCCGACCCCGCCGACGGTCGACCTGATCGACGCGACGTGCCTGTACATCAGCGCGCCGATCGACGAGGTCGACGCGCCGCGCGTGAAGGAAGGACTGCCCGCACGCATCAGCCTCGACGCGTTCCCGGGGCGTAAATTCCCGGGCCACGTGCGCCGCGTGGCGCCGTACGTGCTCGACCGCGAGAAGCAGGCGCGCACCGTCGAGATCGAAGCCGAATTCGAGAACCCGGAGGGCACGGGCCTGCTGACGGGCTACAGCGCCGACGTCGAGGTCGTGCTCGCCGAGCGCGCCGACGCGCTGCGCGTGCCGAGCTCCGTGATCCTGCCGGACCATAAGGTGTACGTGTTCGACGCCGTTACCGGCAAGCTCACGGCGCGGCCGGTGGAGACCGGCGTCGCGAACTGGGAGTTCACCGAGATCGTCAGTGGCCTCTCCGCCGGCGAGCGCGTGGTGACCTCGATCGACCGCGCGGGCGTGCGCGACGGCGCGGCCGCGGTCGCCGAATAGCGCGCGACGATCAGCCGCATGATGGAGTTGCGCGACATCTGCCGGGAGTACAAGGTCGGCACCGAGGTCGTGCGCGCGCTCGATCACGTCGACCTCACGATCGAGCCCGGTGAGTACGTTTCGATCATGGGCCCCTCCGGCTCCGGCAAATCGACGTTGCTGAACATGCTCGGGCTGCTCGACCGACCCACGGCGGGCACGTATCGCCTCGAAGGGGAAGACGTGTCGTCGCTCGACGACGACGCGCTGGCCCAGCATCGGCAGCAGCAAATCGGATTCATCTTCCAGTTCTTTCACCTGGTGCCGCGCCTGACGGCGCTCGAGAACGTCGAGCTACCGCTCGTGCTCGCGGGCGCCGCGCCTCGGGCTCGGCGCGAACGCGCGGTCTCGATCCTCGAGTCGATGGGTCTGAAGTCGCGGCTCCAACACCGTCCCGACCAGCTGTCGGGCGGCGAGCGCCAGCGCGTCGCCATCGGCCGTGCGATCGTGATGCGGCCGCGGTTCCTGCTGGCCGACGAGCCTACCGGCAATCTCGACACGCGCTCCGGTGGCGAGATCATGCAGATCATCGAGCAACTGAACCGCGACGGCATCGCGCTCTTGATCGTGACGCACGACCCGGTGATCGGCGGTCGCGCGCGCCGCCACCTGACGCTGCGCGACGGCAGAGTCGTGAACGATCGCAGCGGGCAAGCCGGATGAGGGCCGTCGACGTCATGCGGTTGTCGCTGCAGGCGCTGCAACGCTACCCGCTGCGCACGTCGATGCTGCTGCTTGCGATCTCGATCGGCGTCGCAGCCGTGGTAACGCTGACGGCCGTCGGCGAAGGCGCGCGCCGCTACGTCACGGGGCAGTTCGCGTCACTCGGCACGCACATGATCATCGTGCTGCCGGGCCGCGCGGAGACGGGCGGCGGAGGCATTCAGGGTTTGCTCGTCGGCGAGACCGCGCGCGAGCTGACGCTCGAGGATACGCTGGCCGTGGGCCGCAGCCCGCGCATCAAGCAGGTCACACCCGTGATCGTCGGCGCCGGCACGGTGTCCGCCGGCAGTCGCGAGCGCGACATTTCGGTGATCGGCACGAGCGCGCACATGCTCGCGATCCAGCACTGGGCCATGGGCAGCGGCCAGTTCCTGCCGCCGGCTGAGCTCGATCTCGCGCAACCGGTGTGCGTGCTCGGCGACACGGTGGCGCGTGAGCTGTTCGCGCCCGCGCCGGCCGTGGGCCAGCCGCTGCGCATCGGCGCTACTCGTTGCCGCGTGATCGGCGTGCTGGCGCAGCAGGGACTCGCGGGCGGATTCAACGTGGACGAAACCGTGATCATGCCCATTGCGAGCGCGCAGCAGCTGTTCAACACGTCGGGGGTATTCCGGATCTTGGCCGAGGCCACCGAGGGCGACGCCGTGCAGGCGGCGAAGCGCGACATCACCGCGATCCTCAAAGTCCGGCATGCCGGGGAAGAGGATGTCACTGTCATCACTCAGGACGCGCTCGTGGCGACGTTCGACACGATCTTCGAGATGATCACGGCCGGGCTCGCCGCGATCGCCGCGATCAGTCTCGTCGTCGCGGGCGTGCTGATCATGAACGTCATGCTCGTCGCAGTAAGCCAGCGCACGGCCGAGATTGGGCTCCTGAAGGCGATCGGCGCGCGTCATCGGCAGATCATCGGTCTGTTCCTGACGGAGGCCGCCTGCCTGTCGCTGCTCGGCGCGCTCGTCGGTCTCGCAATCGGCGGGCTCGGCACCTGGGCGCTGAAGCTCGCGTTTCCTGTGCTCGACTTCGCAGCACCGCCTTGGGCGGCTGCGGCTGCCGTCGCGGTCGCGGTCGCCAGCGGCCTGGTGTTCGGCATCCTGCCGGCACGCCGCGCGGCCGGCCTCGATCCCGTCAACGCGTTGTCGCAACGCTGACCGCCGTGCGTAGCCAGGACTTCGTTCGCCTGATCGCCCAATCGGTCGCCGCGCACCGGATGCGCAGCACGCTGACCGCGCTCGGCATCGGCATCGGCGTCACGGCCGTCGTGCTGCTGACGTCGATCGGCGAAGGGTTGAACCGGTACATCGCGGAAGAGTTCACACAGTTCGGCACGACGACGCTCGCAGTGCAGCCCGGCAAGGCCAGCACGCTCGGCATCTCACCCGGCGCGCTGAATTCCGTGCGGCCGTTGAGCTTGGCCGACGCCGAGGCACTGACGCGGGCGCCCTACGTCGTGCACGCGGTGCCAGTCGTCACGGGCAGCGGATCGGTCGAGGGCAATGGCCGCGAACGGCGAGTGGCTGTGTACGCCGTCGGGCCGGACTTCGATCGCACCTTCAAGTTCACGGTCGCGGCCGGCACGTTTCTGCCGCCGGACGAATTCGAGCGCGCGCGCAACGTCGCCGTGCTTGGCGCGAAGGCGTCCAAAGAGCTGTACGGCGACAAGAACGCGCTCGGCGAGCGGATTCGCGTCGGCGGCCAACGCTATCGCGTCATCGGCGTCATGGAGCCGAAGGGCCAGGTCGTGGGTATCGATCTCGACGACACGGTGTACATACCGGCGGCCCTGGGGCTCGAGCTGTTCAACCGCCAGGGTGTGCAGGAGATCGACCTGCTGTACGCGGAGAACGCGCCCGTCGCAGAGGTCGTCGAAGGCGTCAAGCGCATCCTGCACGCGCGTCATGGCGGCGAGGACTTCACGATTGTCTCGCAGCAGCAGATGCTCGATGTGCTCGGCTCGATCATCGACGTGCTGACACTCGGCGTCGCCGCGCTCGGCGGAATCTCGCTGCTCGTCGGTGGCGTGGGCATCTTCACGATCATGACGATCGCCGTGCGAGAACGCACACAGGAGATCGGGTTGCTGCGCGCCGTCGGTGCGCGTCGCTCGCGCATCGCGCAGCTGTTCGTGGGCGAAGCAATGCTTCTGTCGGCGCTCGGTGGGGTCGGTGGGCTCCTGCTCGGCTTCCTGATTGTGGGAATCGCGCACCTGGCCCTGCCGGCCGTGCCGGCGCGCATCGCACCTTTATATGTCGTGCTCGCGTTCGTGATCGCGGTAGCCATCGGCCTCGTGGCGGGCGTCCTGCCGGCGCGCAATGCGGCCCGGCTGGAGCCCCTCGACGCGCTGCGGGCGGAGTGACCGGGCCGTCCAGCGGCTCCCGGTGTTTGGCGTACCTGGCCCGGCGAACTATCATGGGCCATTGCGGCGCATGTCAGGCGTCGCACGGGGAATACGATGAGGCATCGGCTGTGCTTGACCCTCGCGGTAGCCGCGCTCGGCTGGATCTCTGCGTCTCGCGCGGCCGAGCTGGCCGACGCCGTCATGCACGGCGACGCGCCTGCGATCGATCGGTTGCTCGCGGCTCACGCCGATGTGAACGAGCCGCGCCCCGACGGCGGCACCGCGCTGCACTGGGCCGTGTACCGCAACGACCTCGCCACGGCACGCAAGCTGCTGAAGGCCGGCGCAAACGTCGCGACGCTCAATGAAGCCGGCGTCGCGCCGCTGCTGCTTGCGGCGGAGCGCGGCAATCCGGACATGATCGCTGTGCTGCTCGACGCGGGCGCCGCGCCGAACACCACGCTGAAGAACGGCGAGACTGCACTCATGATGGCCGCGCGCACGGGCAACGTGGCCGCCATCGAGGTGCTGACAAAGCACGGCGCCGACGTGAACGCCCGCGAGCAGCTGCGCGGCACGACTGCGCTCATGTGGGCGGCTGCCTACAAGAATCCGGGAGCGGTCAACGTGCTGCTCGAGCACGGCGCGGACGCATCGCTGCGCTCGAAGGCGATCCCACGCGGTCGCCGTCCATATCTCGCGCCGTCCGGAAGGGAGCGCATCGAGCAGGTCAAGCGCGGCGCCAATGTTTCGGGTGTCGTGCGCCTGCCGCAACCCGGCAAGACGGCGGCGCCCCCGCCCCCGCCTGTCGAGGACGACGGCTCGCCGGCTCCGCCGCAGTCGACGGCGGATTGGGGCGGCCTCACGGCGCTCGTGTTCGCCGCGCGCGGAGGCGATGTCGCGACGGCCAAGATCCTGCTCGACCACGGTGTCGACGTGAACCAGACGAGCGAGTTCGGCTGGACGCCTCTCCTGACCGCTACGCAGAACCGCTACTACGAGCTCGGTAAGTTCCTCCTCGAGCACGGTGCCGATCCGAACATCGCGAACAAGGGCGGCTGGAACCCGCTGTACATCGCCACCGACAACCGCAACATCGAAGGCGGCGACTATCCGACGCGCAAGCCGGACATGGACCACCTCGACTTCATCAAGCTGCTGATCGACCGCGGCGCCAACGTCAACGCGCGAATGGCGTCGAGCACCGAGACCCGCACGGTATTCACGCATCAGTGGTTGTACGAGGAAGGCGCGACTCCGTTCCTGCGCGCGGCGCAGTCCGGCGACATGACGCTGCTCAAGCTGCTTCTCGACCACGGCGCCGATCCGAGCATCAATACCGACACTGGCGTCACGCCGCTGATGGTCGCTTCCGGCATTGGTTGGGTCGAAGGCGTGACTTACGAATGGTCGAAGACACAGACGCTCGACGTCGTGAAGCTGCTCCTGGATCTGGGCAACGACGCGAACGCGCGCGACACGTCCGAAGGCCGCACCGCGCTCATGGGCGCGGCCCACAAAGGCCGTACCGACGTGATCACTGCGCTCGTAGACCACGGCGCAAAGCTCGACACGCACGACGTCGGCAGCCGCGACACGATCTACAAGCTTGCCGGCGTAACGTGGCAAGCCATCGACTATGCCGACGGTCTGGTGCGCGTCGGCGTGCAATCCGCGATCCCGCATCCGGAAGCAGCGGCGCTGCTGCGGGACTACATGAAAAAGGCGGGACTCAAGACGCCGCCGGCCGGGCGCACGCTCGACTCGATCTGCGTGACGGACCTCTGCCGCTGAGCGTCGAGGCAGGGCGGCGGCGTCAAGCTCGAAGCTGCTAGAAGACGTTAACCGCGGTCCGCACCCGGATCTGCGTTGTCGGGATCGTTCGGATCGTCCTTGTTCTTCTTGCCGTCCTTCTTCTGCGCAGGCTTTTTCTGGGCCGCGTCGCCGCGATTGCCGCGATTTTGCTGCTGCGGTTGCGGCTGCTGCTGCTGGGGTTGAGCCTGGCGCTGCCGCCCGGCTTGTTGCTGTTGCCCCTCTACCTGACGTTGACGCTCCACCTGCTGCTGCGCTGCCGCCTTCTCTGCATCGGCACTGCGCTGGCGTTGTTGTTGTTGCTGCTGCTGCGCCTCACCTTGACGCTGACGCTCGGCCCGCTGCTGCTCGGCAGCCTGCTTGTCGGCTTCATCCTTGCGCTGGCGTTGTTCCTGCTGCTGCGATTCGGCCTGACGCTGACGCTCGGCGCGCTGCTGCTCGGCAGCCGGCCGTGCGTTCTCGGGCGGGCTTTGCGGCTGGCCCGGCTGCTGTTGTTGCGCGGCGCCGGGCTCCCTGCGCTGCTGATCCCGGCCGCGTTCCGCCGGTTCGCGCGCCGCTGGCTTCTCCGGCACAGCCGTACGATCCAGCTGATGCAACTGACCGCGTGCGGCGACCTGCCCACCCGGCTCACCGCCGTCGCGGCGCGAGCCTGCCGCACGCGCGTCCACGGCGGCACGCTGCGGGGCGATCACGCGCACACGCTCGTTCGCACTGTTGCCACGCCCCTGCGCTTGATCGCCGACGCGAGGCTCCGGGGCCACACCGGGATTCTTTTGCAACTGAACCTCGCGCGCGGCAAACGGACGCTCGCCCGGCGGCGGCGCATTGCGCGCGACGACGCGGCGGTCGAAGACCTCGGCGGCCGGCCGCGCCCTGGCGGCACCACCCGTGCCAATCACACTACGTTCGCTCGGCGCCACAGGCGCCACCCGCATGAGGTCGCCGGAGGTCGCCGCGTTGCGGTCCACGCGTAGCGCCGACTGACGCACCGGTTGGGCATTCACGAACACGGTGTTGGGCACGGCGGTCAGCGCGCCGGCCACCGAACGGTTCGCGTAGGCCGCTTGTTTGATGTTCGTAGCGCCACTGGCGTAGTTGTTGTAGACGTTCGTGATGATCGTGTTGTTGATCACCGTGTTGTTCACGTTGACCCGCGAGAAGTAGTCGCGGCTCGCGTGATACGACGGCACGTAGACCTCGCGAGGCCCCAGCGGGAACCAGCCGACCGAGGAACCACGTCCGCCCAACGAGATCGATGCGCTCCAGTTGCTGCCGCCGATGAACGCGACCAACGCGGGCGCGTAGATCGGGCGCACGTTGCGCGGCCCCGGGATCCAGCCCCAGCGGTTGCCGACGTGAGTCCAGCGGCCGTAGTGCGACGGCGCAAAGCCCCAGGGCTGATCGTCCACCCAGGTCCAGCCCCACGGTTCCTGCCAGACCCAGTGACCATCGCGGTACGGCGCCCAATCGGCGTCGACGCGGCTGGGGAACCAGACGCTGCCGTAGCTCTGCACCGGGCTCCAGCTGCCGTACTCATCGAGGTCGGAGTAACCGACCACGTCGTCGCCCACGTATCGCAGCGACGCGGAGCGATTCAGGCGCAGGTCGCGCTCCGCGCAATAGCGGTCGAAAGAGTCGTCCTGCGGCAGACCGAACAATTCGTAGTCGCGCAGATCGGTGTCGTAGAAGCGCACAGCGTCCCCTGCGCGCAGCGGAAAGCTGGCGTTCTCGCCATAGGCCGCGCCTGCGCCTTCCCACACTACGATCGTGGTCCGTGTGGCGTCGGGATCGACGTCGATGCGATAGCGACCGATGCGGTCGATGGTGAACGCCAGCGTCGGCGTCGCGATTTCGTAGGTCTGGCCCGAAGCCAGGCGGCGGACGCGCAGACTGATCGTGCCCTGGGTCAGCTGCACTTGCGCGATGCGATCATTCAGGTCGAGGATCTCGACGCTGGTGTCTGAACCGAGCCGCAGAGCCGCACTGCCCACCTGCAGCTCCGCGCGCGCGTCGCGATCGGTCCACAGGCGGTCGCCGCGAATCAGTGGACGATTGCGGACACCCTCCACCCACTCGTCTTCTCCCGCGGGGGAATAGCTGACGTCGCCCTGAATGTCGTTCAGGCGCGCCACGCGTTCGGGTGGATCGACATAGTCCGCGCGCGCCATCGGTACGGCGCACAGCGAGAACAGAAGCAGTCCCGCGAGGGGGGGCACGCGTGACGAGGTCGACATGGTAATGGTTTCCTTCAATTCCTTGCGTTGCCCGCGAGCAGCAGCGCAAGACAAAACGGCGAAAACGACGCAGACCAGCTTCACGATGCCGACATCCAGGAGCCTACGCAGCTACGCGTCCCGAGGTCGGTACGGGAGCGCACACTATGCGGACGGTGTCGTGCGCGTCGGTGTGCAATCGGCGCCGCACGCGGGTCTCGATCCGCATCACGGATCTCTGGCGCCGTAGCCGTCCTGCGCCGATCGAGGCGTCTCGGTTCACCGACGCCGTTGCCTTAGCAGAACACCTCATGCCATTCGGTCCAGCAATCGACGTCCTGCGTGTAATTCTCCTGTAACAACGTGTGGCTTCGAGGGGACACGTGCCCGAAGCGACGTCGAAGCGCGCTCATGTCGTCTGCATACGCAGACGCTTTTTCGCGCGTCGCCCACACGCGGCCACGCTAACTTGCTGATTACACGGCGGCGGCACGAAGCGTGCTTGCTGCTCTCTCGTTGACGTGGCGCTGACCGCGCTGGTCGACGTAAAGGAAATTACTACAACTATCCCAGGAGGGAATCATGCGAACTGCCAACGTGCTAATAGGCGCGGGTGCGCTCCTGAGTGCGGCGCTCGTCGCCGGTTTGGTCGATGCCCAGACAAACCGTGTCGACCGCTTCCGCGTCCGCGGCACCACGGACAACGAGGAGCCGACCGCGGCGGAGGCGGCCCGCCTCCCCGTGCGACGGTTCAGCGAGGCCCCGACAGGCTTCGACAGTCTCACCAACGGTTTTCTGCCACAGGGGCCGGCGTTCGATACGTTGGAGGAAGACACGGTCGTGCCGTTGCGGTCCTTCAACGACGACCGCTTCATCTTCGAGGAGGTGGAGAAAAACGCGGACGGATTGGGACCCGTCTACAACGCGCAAAGCTGCCGGGAGTGTCACCAGAACGTGGCCACGGGCGGGGCGAGCCAGATAGCCGAGCATCGCACGGGCCATCTCGACGGCGACGTGTTCTTCGAGTCGCTGGGCGGATCGCTCGTGCATTCGCGCGCGACGAATCCGGAGATCGTGGAGCGCGTGGCCTATGCGGACAGCATCCGTACGTTCCGCATCTCGACGAACACGCTCGGCGACGGCTTCGTGGAGGCGATCTCGAACCTCGCGATTCTAGGAGTGCGTGCGGCACAACCCGCGGCGCTGCGCGGTTCCGTGATCCCCGCCCCGGTGCTCGAGGCGAACGGCCAGGTGAGAATCGGGCGGTTCGGCTGGAAAAGCCAGCACGCGAGCCTGGTGTCGTTCGCGGCAGACGCCTACCTGAACGAGATGGGTATCACGAGCCCGCTGTTCCCGGAGGAGAATACGTCGAGTGGCACTTTCGTCGGCTTCGGAACGCCGTACGACTCGGTGCCCGAGCCCGAGGACAACGGCACCGACGTGCGTGCGTTCGCCGACTTCATGCGGTCGACGAAGGCGCCGTCGCGCGGCCCGATCACGCAGAACGTGCTCGCCGGCGAGACGATCTTCAAGAACTTGGGTTGCGGCACGTGTCACACGCCTACCTATCGCACCGTCCCGCCCGGCACGAAGATCAACGGCGGCAATCTCACGATTCCGGAGGCGCTCGGCAACAAGATCATCCATCCCTACAGCGACTTTCTAGTGCACGACATCGGCACCAGCGACGGCATCCCCGTGCAGTCCACACCGGAATTCGCTTGGACGGCGAACGTAATGCGCACGGCGCCGCTCTGGGGCATGAGAACGCGTAGCCGCCTGATGCACGACGGCCTCACGTTCACGGAGCGCGAAGCGATCGAACGGCACGCCGGGCAGGCGCAGGCCGTCACCGACGCATACAAGGCGCTCAGCGACTCGGACAAGGAGCTGCTGCGAACATTCCTAGACTCCCTGTAAGAAGGAGGTGCCGGCGCGCTTCGCGTTTACCCCTCGCGGAGCGCGCCGGGCAGTGCGCTAAATATCGAGGCGCTGGTCGCATGCGCTGGTGTCTCACTGAAAGCAGCGGCCACGATGCTCGAGATTCCGCTCACGTCGGCCGTGGTATCCGCAGAAGGGGACGTCGACTTCGCGGCACGCGTGGCGTCACCGAGGGAGTGCCCGTGGGATTCACGTAAATCCGTTTACGCTTTGATGTCGACACCGAAGCGCCGCAAGCTCAGCGCGATCGGCTGGTGCAGCTGGCTGACTCAACACCGTGGCCCAGCGGGTCAGGTATCTATTTTTACGTAGCGCACGAGGTCGAAGTACAGCAATCCCGCCCAGCACCCCCACACCCAGACGAAGAGGGCCACCCAGCCGAGGAGCCAATGGATGCCGAATACCGTCCAGACGCTTGCGATGCCGCCGACTACCCACATCAGACCCGCCGTGCCAATCAGGCTGGATCTAAGGACTGCTTTCAGTGAATCGCTCATTGGTGCGTGCTCCCGTGGTCGTGAACATGCGTTCGTCGTCCTGACTGGGCCGCGTAAGATCGCCTTATCCTACGCGCATACCGGGTCGCCTGCGCATGTCGAACGGCAGCGAGCGGAGCCACTGCGAACTATCCAGCCTCCGTGCCTGCTTACGGCAGTGGGGAGTCGCGCTAGCCTGTCGCGCGCTGCGCGAGGTCCTCGAGGGACTCGCTGTCGAGCTCGTTCGCGATGAACCCGCCCGACTGGTGCCGCCAGAGCTTCTCGTAGTGGCCGCCGTGGCGCAGCAGCTCCGCGTGCGTGCCCTGCTCCACGATGTGCCCGTGCTCGAGCACCACGAGTCTGTCCATGCGCGCGATCGTGGACAGCCGGTGTGCGATCGCGATCACGGTCTTGCCTTCCATCAGCGTCAACAGCTGCTCCTGGATCGCGAGCTCGACCTCGCTGTCGAGCGCTGACGTGGCTTCGTCGAGCACCAGGATCGGCCCGTCCTTCAGAACCACGCGCGCGAGCGCGATGCGCTGGCGCTGGCCGCCGGAGAGCTTGACGCCGCGCTCGCCGACGTGCGCGTCGTAACCCGTGCGGCCGTTCCAGTCGCGCAGCCCCAGAATGAACTCGTGCGCCTGCGCTTTGCGCGCCGCCGACGTCACCTGCTCGTCCGTCGCGCTCGGCCGGCCATAGCGGATGTTCGAGGAGATCGAGCGGTGCAGCAACGACGTGTCCTGCGTCACCATGCCGATCGCGCCGCGCAGCGTCTCTTGCGTGACGCCGGCGATGTCCTGGCCGTCGATCAGGATTTGGCCGCCTTCGGGATCGTGAAAGCGCAGCAGCAGGTTCACGAGCGTGGACTTGCCCGCACCGGAGCGGCCCACGATGCCGACGCGCTCGCCGGGCCGGATCGTGAGATCGAGCTTGTCGACGACGGGCGGTGCGTCCTTGCGGCCGTAGCCGAACGTGAGCTGATCGAAGCGGATCTCGCCGCGCGCGACATCGAGCGGCCGCGCGTCGGGCCGATCGACACCGGTGTGCGGGACCGCGATCGACTGCATGCCTTCCTGCACGACGCCGACGTTCTCGAAGATCGCGGTGACTTCCCAGCTGACCCAACCGGCCGCGTTCGCGGTCTGCCACGCGAGCGGCAGCGCGGTGGCGACGATCGCCGCGCCGACCACGCCGTTCGCCCACAGCGTGAGACCTATCGCGGCGGTGCCGACGATCAGCCCCGCGTTCAACACCGTGAGCCAGATCAGGAAGAACGTGATCATGCGCGTGTGCGCGGCCATCGCGCTCTGATGCCCGTCGATCGCCTCGCGCACGTACGCATCCTCCTCCGCGAGCCGGGCGAACAATTTGACCGTGAGGATGTTCGTATAGCTGTCCACCACGCGACCCATGACGAGCGAGCGCCCTTCCGAGTTCGCACGCGAAAGCTCGCGCAGGCGCGGCACGAAGTAGCACAGGCCGAGCACGTACCCGACGACCCAGACGAATATCGGGATGCCGAGGCGCCAGTCGTCGGAGGTCATCAGCGCGAACGCGGTCACGCCATAGACGCTGATGTACCAGACCGCGCGAATGCTCGACATCGCGCTCTCGCGCAAAGAACCACCCGTCTGCATCACGCGATTTGCGATTCGACCCGCAAAATCGTTCTGGAAGAACGTGAGGCTCTGGCGCACGACGTGCCAGTGGCTCTGCCAGCGGATCAGGCTCGTGGCGCCGGGCACGAGCACGTTCTGGCGAATCACGATGTCGGTCAGGATCGCGATCGGGCGCGCGACGAGCACGAGTCCGGCCATGCCGAGCAGCACGGGCCACTGCGCCGCGATTGCCGCCAACCGGTCCTGCGCGTCCATCAACGCGACGAGCCGGCCGAAGATCAGCGGGATGACGGTATCGAGCAGCGCGACGCCCAGGCTCGCGACGAACATCGCCACATACCAGCCCTTCGTCTGGCGAATGAAATGCCAATAGAAGGCCATGAGCCCCTCGGGCGGCGGAGCCGACCCCGTGCTCGCGGTAGCGCGGATGCGGAAGCTGACCTTCTTCACCGAATGTCACCGCGCGGCAAATGCCGCTACGAAATCGAAAAGGGATCGCCAGTGGTCGACCGGCGCGCGCAACGATAGCAGATTCGTGCGCG
>FTFB01011130.1_pt1 | contig 17486 bp, 21 predicted proteins | sample 1658331 | NCBI WGS metagenome assembly FTFB01 (sample SAMEA3914816, study PRJEB12502) | metagenome | biome: forest; material: soil | place: USA | collected 2011-09-16 | depth 0.3 m | reverse complement strand
GTACTCGATGATCTCGTAGTTCGGTGCGCGGCGGTACTCGAAAAGCCGTGGACGCTGACGTTCGCGTACCGCCGCGCACCGAACTACGAGATCATCGAGTACGTGTGCGAGGACAACCGCGAGTACGCCGATGACAAAGGCGTGACACGGCTGCGCCTCAAGGATAAATGATCCGCGCAGCGGGCTAGTCGGCAACGGTCGGCAGAAACCGTGGCTCGGGAAACGGGCCGCGCAACGCTTCCGCGAGCGCCGCGATCTCCAGCAGCAGAGCTTCGGTCCCAGGCCGGCCGATGATTGCGACCCCCAGTGGCAACTCACCGGCCATGGCGAACGGGATCACGACGCTCGGGTAGCCCGACACCGCCGCAATGCTCGAGCTGCTGACCGGGATACGATCGCCGGCGCGCAGCTCATTGCGCCATGCCGGCGCGTTGACCGGCGCCACCAGCGCGACGAGATCGCGGCGCTCGAATTCCGCCGCAAGCGCAGAGCGCGCCGCCGCGATCGCCGCGGTTGCGAGTTGATACTGCGGATCGGCGGCGCCGCCGCTCGCTTGCGCTTCCAGGAACAGCTCCTGCCCGAACAAGGGCATGACGTCCGCGGCGCGGTCTGCGTTGAAGGCAATCAGATCGTCCAGCGTTCGCGGCCCTCTGCGCAGCCTCGAGAGATAGGCGCCGATCCCGTCACGAAACTCCGCGACGAGCACCGTATGCTCTGCGCCATCGGGCGGACCCTCGGGAGTCACGGGGTCGACGAGATCTGCCTGCAGATCGCGCAGGGCCGCAAGTGCCACGTCAAAGCCCGCTTCCACGGAGGCGTTCCGCCCCGCGCCGAGATAGTTGCGGACGACGCCGATTCGCAAGCCCGCCAACGACTCCCGCTTCGCGGAACGGCCCTCGGTCGACCCCGTGAGCACGCCGAGCAACAACGCGGCATCCGCCACCGAACGCGCCAAGGGTCCGGCGGTGTCCTGACTCCGGGCGACGGGCACGATGCCCCGCTGACTGATCGCGCCGAACGTCGGCTTGATGCCGACAACACCGTTCGCGGCCGCGGGGCACACGATCGACCCATCGGTCTCGGTACCGACCGCGAGCGGCGCGAGTCGCGCGGCGATGGCGACGGCCGAGCCGCTCGACGATCCGCACGGATTGCGATCGAGCACGTAGGCGTTGCGGGTTTGGCCGCCGAGGCTACTCCAGCCGCTGGTCGACGCCGTAGAGCGAAAGTTGGCCCACTCGCTCAAGTTCGTCTTGCCGAGCAGCACTGCGCCGGCGGCACGCAGTCGGGCGACGACTGCTGCATCCTCACGCGCGCGGTGTGCCGCAAGCGCGATCGAACCTGCGCTCGTGGCCATACGGTCGGCCGTATCGATGTTGGCCTTGATCAGGACCGGTACGCCATGCAACGGTCCGAGGTTGCCACGTGTCCGCTGCCGGTCCAGCCGGCGTGCGATCGAGAGGGCGTCGGGGTTGATCTCGATCACGGCATTCAACGCCGGGCCGGCCTCGTTCAGCGCGGCAATGCGACGCAGAAATACTTGAGTCACGTGCTCCGCGGACACGCGCCCCCCGGCGAGCTCCGCGCGCAGCGTGAGGGCGTCCCAGCCCACGATCTCCGCGTCGCTCGGCGCCGCCGCCCGCGCCGAGAGGGCCGCCAACAACCAGGAACACAATAGAGCCCGTCGCCACATGCGCCTATGGTAGTCAAAGGGGGGAGGGAAAAGCGCGGCTGGCACGCGCTAACATTGAAAGGATGTCAAAACTCTCGAACGAGAAGCCCCGCCCGCGCGGCCGCCCGCCGCACCCGGACCAATTGACGCCGGGGGAGTGGCGGATCGTGAACGGCGTGCGCCACGGCTTGAGCAACGCCGCGATCGCGAAGCGGCGCGGCATCAGCGAGGACGCGGTCAAATACCACGTCCGCAACGCCGTCGCCAAGCTCGGACTGCGCAACCGTGGCGAGCTCAAGCGCTGGCGTGGCACCCCGACCGACAGCGCGCTGGCAACGCACACCGCAAAACGCGCAGACAAGAAGGAACCGCAGATGACCACCCCGCGTTCCACGCTCGGCCCGATCGGTCAGATCTCGCGCACGGTGAGCGACATCGATGCGGCGTGCGCGTGGTACGGCGGCGTGCTCGGGCTGCCGCATCTGTATACGTTCGGCAAACTCGCATTCTTCGACTGCGGCGGCACGCGCCTGTTCTTGAGCGCCGAGAACGCGACGCCGGGCGCCGAGTCGATCCTCTACCTGCGCGTCGAGGACATCATGGCCGTGCACACCGATCTAACGGCGCGCGGCGTCGAGTTCAGCGGCGCTCCGCACATGATCCATCGGCATGCGGATGGGACCGAGGAGTGGATGGCGTTCTTCAAGGACCCCGAAGGGCGGCCGCTCGCGTTGATGTCGCAGGTCAGGAAGACCTGACGCTCGCAGGAACGGAATCGGCAGTGCCGTACAACGCGACGAGGCTCGCCGCCGCGCCGCGCACACGCTCGCGCAGCTCCTCGGGTTCGAGCACCTCCACGTGCGCGCCCAGGCTCAGCGCGAACTGCAGAGCCTCGTAGTCCGCATCGAAGCGCAACGCGACGCGGACGCGCTCGCCAGCGGGCTCTTCCGACTGCACGCGCCAGCCGCGGTACCGAATCCACGGCATCGCCACGGCGTCCGCCACGACCGTCACGAAGTATTTAGGCAACCCCGCACGAAACTCCGTCGCCGCACGTTCCCAGTGGTCGGCCAGCTCGAAATCGACCGGCCGTCGCGCGGGTTCGTCCAGCACCACAGCGCTCGTGAGCCGCGACAAGCGATACGTGCGCCGCTGGTCGTCGCGATCGGCGACCAGGTACCAGGAGTTGCCGCGCGCGACCACGCCGAGCGGATCGACGATCCGTTCGCTGCGCTCACCGTCGGATCTCTCGTAGTGGAACCGTAGCCGGCGGCCGCGCCACAACGCGTCGAGCACGATTGGCAAACTGGCGAGGGACACCGCCGAATCGCGCCAACCGCGCGCATCGACCAGGATTCGCTGCCGCACGAACTCAGCCTGCTCGCGCAGCTCCCGGGGTAGAGCGGCCTGGAGCTTCAGCCAGGCACCCTCGGCAGCCTGCTTCAGCCCCAGGTCGGCCAGGAGGTGCGGCGGTCGCGCGAGAAACAAAGACTGGATCTCGGGGGAGGTGAGTCCCGTGAGCTTGGTCTGATAGCCGTCGATGAGGCGCCAGCCGCCGCCGGCGCCGCGCTCCGCCGTCAGCGGCACACCCGCCGACCCGAGCGCCTCCATGTCACGCAGGATCGTGCGCTCGGACACCTCGAGCCGCTCCGCGAGCGTCCGTGCCGTCATCCGACCGTTGGCCTGGAGCAGCAAGAGGATCGACAACAGGCGATCGGCACGCATACGCGAACGGTAGCAGATATAGCTGACACGGGATGTCAGGAATGCGGCGGCGGCGCGCTCTTCGCAGATGCCGCGCGTGCGGCCTGGCGGGGTCTAGCGTCGGTTGCCGAACAGCCGCAGAAGCATCAGGAAGAGATTGATGAAGTCGAGGTACAACGCCAGTGCGCCGCCCACGGCATAGGACTGCGACTGCGGTCCTTCGACCTGGAGTGCCATCGCTTTGAGCCGCTGTGCGTCGTAGGCAGTGAGGCCCGTAAACACGATGACGCCGATAGCCGAGATGAGGAACTGCAAAGCGCTGTTCTGCCAGAAGAACCCCACGATCGAGGCGATGACGATACCGACGAGACCCATGAATGCGAACTGGCCGACACCGGCAAGGCTGCGTTTTGTCAGCGTGCCGAAGAGAGCGAGTGCGCCGAACATTCCGGCCGTCGTGATGAACGCGGATGCGATCGATGCGCCCGTGTAGGCGAGCAATATGAAGGAAAGCGTAACTCCGTTCAGTGCCGAGTACAGAAGGAACAAACCGGCCGCCGTGGCCGGAGCCAACGAACTGACGCGCGCCGAGATCCAGAACACGAGACCGAGCTCCGCGATCACGAGGCCGAAGAACAGGACGCGGCTACTCGCAATGGCCTGCACCATGGCCGGCTGGCTGGCGACGTACATCGCAACGCCGGCGGTGACCGCCAAGCCGACAAACATCCAGCCGTACACCCGCTTCAGGAAATCGCTTACCCGCGCGTCCGCGATCGCTCCGACTTGCGTCGCCGCCTTGAAACTTCCGTATTCCGCCACTGGTTGTCGCTCCGTCGGGTAAGAGGTCCGTCGATTGTCACGCTTGCGCGTCGCCGGCACAACACGACGGCGCGATCATTCGCATGACCGCGCCGTCTCCGAACCCTCGATCGGGCGTGTTAGTCCTTGATCTTCGTGATCTTCGAGCCTTCGATCGACGCGTCACCGATCAACCCCTTGTCGCCGAAAGCGAACGCGACGATCGGGGTTTTGTGCGTCAGGCTGTCGTAGTCGGCGCCGGCATTGCTCTTGACGGCAGTCACATTCGCGTCGGCGCCAAATGCCCAGCCATCCTTGTGGGTGAAGTCCTCGAGCGCATCCCGCGTCATGAACAGAATGATCTCGCTACGCTTGGCCAAGCCGAGCGTCAGGCCGACGGAGCCTCCCGCGACGCTGTAGTAGCCGACCGTCTTCCCTTTGACTTGCAAGACGCCCTCGCCAAACTCACCCGCAACACCCACACCACCCTTGGTGATATGCGGGAACACCAGCACGCCGGCGGCCTGTTTGGTGAGCCCCGCGTTGGCGGAGTTCAGCGCGTGGAAGTCGCTGAGAGCTTTGGCGACGTCTTCGTCGATGTCGACCTTCTTGGCGGCAAAGCTCAGCGTGGTGCCGAGGCCAAATATCGTGAGAGCTGCGACCGCAAGAACATTGGAACGATTCATAGGCGATTCTCCGTAGTTGATGGCGTCGCGTGTCGATGATCGACTGCCGCGACTATGGAGCGACATTGGGCTCATTCGTCGGGCACATCTGTGCGATGGCATACCGACGGCCCAGGCACGACGCGCAGCGGACTGCGGGAGGGTGAGATGGCTCCCCGGGACGGACTCGAACCGCCGACCAACGGATTAACAGAGCGACTGGGCCGGATTCGGCGGGAACGAAGGGGAACAAAACCTAGAAGAACCGCCATCGACGGCGATGCAAGATACGGCCGGCTACCGCCCCGTGCGGACGGGTGGGAAACTGGCGGGAAACAACGGACCGCGCCCGACGGTGGCGCCGGCCGACTCACTGCGGCCGCGGCCGTCCCTGGGTGGCGACCTCGAGCGCGAGCAATGCCGCCGCCGGCGCGGCCCGCACCGCAGCGTTGACGAGCGTGGCGAGCGTCTTCTGTTGATCGTCGAGCCACGCGAGTAGTTCCTCGAGGTCATAGTCGGGATCGAGCGGTCGCGAGCTCGCTTCCATGGCTTTCAGATTACCGACGATGGCTGCCACCTGGTCCGCGAGCCATGCGGCGTCGTCGCGCCGATCGGCGCCGAGCCGATTGAGTGCACCGACCAACATGTTGTCTCGAACCAATGACGTGACCTTGTCGCTCATGGGCTTTTACGCGAAGGCGAAGTTTGCGTTCAGCTGCTTCAGGACCTTCACGAGATCGCTCTTTCGCACGACTCCATGCGTCGCGCTTAAGTGCTCCATTTTGAGAACAACGTGGCCGCCGTCGCCACCAATGGCGCTGCGCAGCGGATCCGCAATGCTCTGAGGCAGCACCATCTCGCGTTGGTGCAACTGCGTAACCGGGTTCATGCCCGCAGGGACGTCAAAGCCGCCGCGGGCCGAGGCAATCGTCGCGTAGCTCGCGGCTGCGCCGGCCATTGCGAGACCGAAGGCAGGGGCCGTCATGTTTATCGGCCAGGGCGCGCCCGCCATCGAGGCGATGCCCGCAGCGCCGGCTTCACCCGCGTGGCCAGCAATGATGCCAGCGGCCCGCTCCTTCCCGAGTACCGCGATCAGAAGCTCCTTGCCAATCCACTGAGCCGCGACCTCGGCGAGCATGTCCGCCACGGATTGCAGTACGGCCTGCGCCATTCCTTGGATGAGCCCGGTGATCGTTCGCGTCCCCTGGAGGAACTGCGACAGCACTTGCTGCAAGCCCTGGGTGACGCCTTGGAACATCGACCGCCAGCGCCGTATGCTGTCTAGCAGCGCCTTGTCCTCGAGCTTCTGCTGCTCGAGCTGGTGTTGCCGTTCGAGCACCGCGAGATCGCCGAGGATCTTCGCGCGCGCGACCTCGTCCGCCTCCGTGAGCCGCAGACGATCTTGAAGCGCCTTGCGCGCAATCTCGTAGCGCTGATCCTCGAGGTTGCGCTCGGCTTGTATCTCTTCCGCGTTGGTCGCGAGCCCGAGCACGACCCGCATCTTCAACTGCTCACGCTGACGATCGAGATCGATCTCACCGAGCTTCGCCTTCAAGGCGATACCGGTCTCTTCGACGCCGACGAGCTGTCTCATCGAGGCGTTGGCTTCCTCGAAGAGCTTGCTCGCATAGCTGGACGAGCGGCGGCCGGCGCGGGCGTCGCTGCCGGGCGCAGCCTTCGAGACCTTTCCGCCCTCGCCCGGGGCCGCAGCCGGATCCTGCTGTGCAAACAGAGCCCAGATCTGATTGCGAGCGTTCCGGGCGTCGGCGACGATCGCCTCGTGCGCGTCGGCGAATGACTTCGTCAGCGACTTGCCGAAACCGTCCCACGCTGCTTTCGCTCCGGCCCAGTCGCCGTTCACCAGGGCGAACAGCGTCTCCGTTAGCCGCTTCAGCGGCTCGGTGATCATGTTGAACATCCCGACGAACGCGTCCCACACAATCTTCACGACGGTGAACAGCCCCCAGAAGACGGTCACGAGGCCATCCATGGAGCCCTTCACTATGACGATGGCGGCGGGCCCGATTTCTCGGAACCATTTGGCGAGCGCAGTCAATACCGGCATCAGCGCATCGCCAATCGCCTTCGCCAGGCCCTTCAGGACGTCGTTGGCTTCGGCGGTAGCTTTTCGATTCGCGAGGAACGCGTCGACGCTCTGTTGACCGACGACGAGCCCGAGCTCCGCTGCGCTCTTCGCAGCTTCATCCATCTGTTCCTTCGTGAGACGCAGCACGGGCGAATTCGCCGACATGCCGCGGCCGAAAGCGATCTGCACCGCTAAGTTGCGATCCGTACCCTCCGCGTAGCTGTCGACGGTCGTGATCGCGTCGAGCATCAGGTCGCGCATGGCGCGCAGGTTGCCGTGGGAGTCGCGAGTTACGATGCCTAGCTCGTTCAATCCCTTTTCGTTCGTCTTGAGCTGACGGGTAAGGCCCTGCGACGCGGCCGCGAAGTCCTGCGTCGTACCTCCAACCTCGTCGATCGCGGTCGCGTAGCCCGAGGCCTGGCTGGCCGAGATCCCGAGCGAGCGGCCGAGGTTGATGGCTTCGACCGCCATTTTCTTGGTCTCCGCGATCGCCTCTCCGAACACCTTGCCGCCGGCGAAGATCGCCCCGATCGCAAGGAACGCCGCGTTGATGCTCTCGGCAGCCTTCGACAGCGTTTCGAAGTGACCCTTGATGTCGTCAACGCCGCTCTTTACGGAAGCGGCGGCGCCACGCATAGCATCGATGGCGCTCTTGGATTCGCCAACAATTTCTACTTCGACGGTGTCGTTCATGTTTCTGGCTCCTCTTCCGATCGTTCAGGTAGCAGCGCAGTAGCACCGGCCGCCAAGACGTTGATCCGTCAGCGACTGGACGCGCACAAAGGGATTCAGAATCCGATGGTCGGTCACGCGCGACTCGCCCTGGATCGGTTCTCCTTCAGCGTGCGGAACGCCAGCGCTCTGAGAACTCGAACGCCGCCGCGTCCATGCTCGGCCCGGCGTCGATCTGCACTTGGTTGTAGCCGCCGCCGTCCGCAAGACCAAAACCCATGGGCGCGAATCGCACGAGACGCTCCGGATTCTCGACGCCCAACCCCTGCGCCGACACGCCCAACTGTCGCAGGCGGGCCGCCATACCGCAGTGCGCGATACCCGCACCGCACAGCCGAGCCCATGCTCTCGCGTAAACGACCGTTGCCGCGCGGAAGTCTGCGATCTCGTCGCGGATGTCCGCTGTGGCGTTGTCGAATCGGGCCTCGGAGATCTCGCGCTCCAGAGTGGCCATCGGCTCGCGCAGCGCAGTCCTCTGCTGCTCGAGGCCTGCCAGCAGGGTTTGCTGTGCGTCGGCTACCGATGCGGCGCGGCTCTCGTTGAGCTCTGCGTCGGTGAGCTTTGCCTCGATCGCCACCAGTTCCGCGTCCGAATGATCTACGGCACCGGACTGAAGCTGTCGCTCGAGGATCTGCTGGCGCTCTTGACGCAACGATTGCGCGGTACCGGTTGCCGCTGACGACGCCGCGGCCGCTTTGTTCACGGCGTTGATCTGGCGCGCGAGCTCGTCGTTCTTCGCTGCGAGTTGCCCTTGTGCGAGCAGCGCCGCGCGAAGACGTTGCAGTTCGTGCGATACAGGCTCGGACGTTTCGGGATGCGTGCCGAGGGTCTTGGGAACAGCGCTCATGATTCGTCTCCTAGTTGATCGGGGATGGTGTGATTAGCGGCGCTGAAGCGATGGCTTCATCGACGCGATGAGAAGCGCGCCGAGCCCGGCGGTATCGGACTCGATCTTGCGCATCGTCGACGTCGCCAGTTTGCTGCGGGCCTCTGCTTTGGAACTCGTTGGCAGCGCCGGCGTCATCCGAGCGGATGCAGACTCCATCGGCCGCGCCGTTGATTCGGCCGCGCGATCGGGACGCGACACGATCTGGCCGTGGGAAAACAGAAACGGGGGCGGGATCCGGATGCGCTGAGCGTCGCGCATGTCGGCCTGTTCGCGTTCGCGCTGCTCTGCACGCGCGCGTGCGGAAGTATCTTGTTGATGACCGAAAACGGTGTTCATGGCGTTACTCCTTCAGACGTTTGAGATTGCTGCGGTCGGTCACCTTTGCGCTCGTATGCTTGGCGCGTCGGGGAAACGCGTGGCAGGTGGCCTTGGGCAAGGACGCCGCAGCAGCGCCCTAAAAGGATTCCTCCGACGCGAAACTCTGCGATGACTCATGCGACCGCCCTGGACGGTGCCAGCGCGAGGCGCTGCTCAGCGATCTGCGTGTCGATCGCGGCCAGCTTGTCGCGCGCCGTCTTGCTGGTCGGGTCGAGCGCGAGCTCGCGCAGCGGCCGCAGCTGGCTCGCCTCGAGCTGCGCGATCTGGCTGCGGGCTTGCTCATCGGCGGCCGCGGCCGCGATCACCTCGGGCTTCAGTTCCCACCGTCGCGACGTGGCGTTCCACGCGTGGTCGTCGTCGGGCTGCGGCGGAACGTAGTCGACCACCGCTCCGGAATCGACGTCGACGCGCTGGTTCTCCAGATCGTATCGGCCCTCGATCGGCACATGGCCCGCCGGCGTGTTGTCGATTAGCGCGCGCTCGGGCCCGGTGAACGTTCCGGTGTGAATAATTCCGGTGACCGAGTGATAGAACGACCAGGTCGTAGTCATCGCTTGAGCACTTTAATTGCGATCGAGATGTCCCGGAAAATCGCGTCGACGTCCGACGCGGTCGTGTCGGAAATCTGGCAACCGATGCCTATTCGATAGGTGCCGGTCGAAAGCGAGAACTGCGCAGTCGATCCGATCTGCTCATAGAGGTTCACGCCGTTCTTGTCGAGACCCTGCGGCAGCACCCATGACGTGCCAGCCGTATTGCCGTATCCGACTCCATGCTTCACCGTCCAGCCAGCGCCGCCAGGTGAAAAGATGCCGAGCCTATAAGAAGCCGAAACCTCAATCAGATACGGCTGATCCAGAAGGACGGTGACGTATTTGACCTGGAATGGATCCGGTCCGGCCGTGCTTCCCGGCAACGTTACTGTGATGGGCCCCGTGTCGGTGGTCGAGTACGGGCTCGTCGCGGCCTCGTTCCCAATTTGCGCGGTATCAACTACCGCGAGGTTCGTCGTCGGGCCGAAAGTGAGGCTCATTCGCGGCCACCGCTTTGTGTCTCGACCGGGCTCGGCATGCCTGCAGCATCGGCGCGTGCGGCGGCCGCTGCGATCACCGCGTCCTGCTGCTTGATGAGCTGCGCGAAGCGTTCAGGCGGATGCCGCCATTCGAGCGTCGCGACGACCGGTCCGATGATGATCCACTCGCTCGTGAGCAGCGCTCGGCCCTCGTTCGATTCGAGGTAGCGCTTCCCCTTGTCGTAACGCAGCCACTTCGCGCCACCGGTGAAGGTGAAGTCTGGACCGAGCGTCTTGCGCAGATGCGCGCACCACGCGTCCGACCAGCGATACCACACCAAGTCTCCGACCTTCGGCTCGCGCGTGGGATCGATCCAGAACAGACACCCCGAAGGGTATTGCGGCGCGAGGCAGTCACCGAACCCGATGAGCGGGCCGAAGAACTGTCCGAGATCGGCGAACAGTGCGCGTGAGCCCGCGGCGATGGCGGCTGAGTTACCCATGATCATTCGCTGTCTCCGGTCGCGCGAGGTCGAGGGTGTTCATGCGGCCTCCCTGCATGAAGGATCGAGCAGGCGCGGCGCAGCTTCCCCGAAGCCCGGACCTAGAAACGGACTCGGTTGCACGCGGCGCCGGCAGCGAAGAGGTCGAGCAGGGCACCCGCAAAGGGGTGAACTCGGAAACATCCGGGAAACCGCCTGCGCAAGTCATTGTTTCGCGTGCCTCCGAAACGGTGTGACGGATTGGCTATCCGTTGGCGGCGCCGCGCCTGAGACGCGGAAGTGTTCGGCGACCTCGCGCACGCTGAACCGAATGAACCTCCCGAGCTTCACATGCGGCACGATCCCGGCCCGCGCACCGTCCTCGAGCCATCGTGCGGTGACGCGGAGCTGCGACGCAGCTTGTTCAGCATCGAGCAGCTGCTCGTCGGTGGGCGTGGAGGAGGGCGGCGCTGCGCCCGTCAGCTCGGCTCCGGCCGCCAGCGCGGCGCGGTACTGCTCGAGCTCCAGCGCCAGCGTACCGAGGCCGGGGACCGGGATCAGCACCACGTGGTCGGTCATGGCCTCGACTCCGTCTGCCGCCGCTTCCTGGCCGCAAATCTCGCCGCGAACCGTCGGTGCGAGATCGGGCTGAACACCAACAACGCCGCGGCATCGGTGCATTGCCGAGCCGTCACTTCGCCGCTCTTTGCGGCACCGCTCTTCGATGGTGTGGCGGGCTGGACGGGCTCAGTTTTCGCACGCTCGGCCGTGGCTTTGACGCCGTTACTCCACCGTTCTTTTTCGGGGCCGCTCGACGGTATGGATGGCTGCAGCCCAATCATCGCCTCAATTTCCGCGGTCTCCGGCGCCGACCCGCCGTTATTCCCGCCGTTGTTTACGGCCACGTGTTCACTGTTCTTCCCAGAGGGCGTGGGACATCCCCCCGTCCTGGGACATGGGACACCCCTTCTAAGGGGGGTGTCCTGTCCCATCCCTGGGACACGGGTTGTCCCGAGTTTGTCCGGGCTTTGTCCCATCAATGTCCCGAGGTTCATGGCGTCGGTCTCGCAATCACGGCGTAGCAACCCTTCGGCACGTCGCTGCGGCGGATTTGCTGGCTGGCCACGAGCTGCGAGAGCGCGCGGTTCAACTGCTTGCGCGCGGCTTCGGGCTTCGTGCCCGCCACTATCTCGCCGACCCGCTGCATCTCCTCGAGGATGTCCGCGAACCTCACCGCCATGCCATGGGGCGCCCTGGCGCGCATGAAGTTGAGCGCCGCGAACGCGAGCCTCGGCGGAGCTTTCTCCGGCTGCTCGCTGTTCGTTTCGTCGATCGGCGCCGGGTCAGGTACGAAGTACCCGTTTTGGTAGATCAGCGGGATCAGGCCGCCGTCTTCTGCGTAGTTCGACTTCTTCACCTCGAGCACACGACGGTCCTTCGTCTCCTCCATGTCTTTCGACTTGGGTCGTCGGAGGAACAGTCGGGACCGGACGCTGTTGTGCCACGCCGTCGAGAAACCGCCGCCTTCGCCGGTGCTCATTCCCGACGCAGACGGGTGCGCGAGCAGCAGGATGGCGCAGCCGTGCCGCACACACAGACCGTTGAGCGCGACCTTGATGAACTGCCGCACCTGCGGGGTCGACATGAAGTCGCCGGCGAAGAGATCCGCTGCAGTATCGAGAATCAGAAGCCGCGGCCGGATCGCCGTGACCGTCGCTTCGAGCTCCGCGTAGAACGGCGTCAACACGATTTGATCGCGCTCGAATGTGCACAGCAGGTTGTCCTGGCCGTCGCGGCTGATCGGGAAAAACTGTTCGGCGTTCGCGAGTTCGATCTGCTCGCCGGCGCACGCGGCGCGCACGCGGCGCTCGAGCTCGTCCTGCTCGTCCTCGCAGAAGAACCCGATGACGCGGCCGCCCTTCACCGGTACGCCGAAGATCGGCCGATTCATGGCAACGTGCAGGCCGATCTGCAGGGCGATCGTCGTCTTGCCGAGTCCGCCGTTGCCGAGTGCAGACGTGACGCGACCGCTCGGGATCAGACGATCGACGACCCAGTCGCGCGGCTGCGGGGCCGGTCGGCCCGCCCATTCCGACACGGCTTCCAAGGACAGGGGCTGCGGTGCCTCGAGGATGCCCATGAGCGAGACGACGGTCTTGTGCGCGAAGCGGGCGACTTCTCCCAACGCCTCGCCCGCGGCCGCGCGCTGTGCGATCTCGCGCCCGAGAGCGATGAGCGCGCGGCTGCCGCTGTGTTCTCGAACGAGGCGCGCGTAGTTCGCCACATTCGCGGCCGACGCGCTGTTCTCGAGGAGTTGCGCAATGTACTGCCGCCCGCCAGCTGCCTCGAGCTGGCCGATCTGGTGCAAGTAATCGACGAGCGTCACGCCGTCGGCGTGCATGTTGCGCGCCACGATCGCTTCGATAGCGCCGAAGATGAGCCGGTGATCGGCGCGGCCGAAGTCCGCCGCGGCAACGCTCCCGGCGACCGCGCTCCAGGCCTTGGCGTCGAGAAGCAGTGCGCCAAGTAGTGCGCGCTCCGCTTCTTCCTCTTGGCGCGACGTTGCGGTCACTGCCGCGTCAGCGGCTTGTCGTGTCTGTCGCACGGACGCTGCGACTGCGCTCACGTGGCGGCATCCTGTCGGTCGGGACTGTCACCGAGGATCTGGCGGATCTGCTCCACCGCCAACGACGTCGCGTGCGCGAGCCCGTAGTCCGTCATGCCCTGCGCTGCGAGTCGCCGGATAGCGGCTGCCTGCTGGTCGCGGCCGAGCTCGTGGAAGTGAGCGCGGTGGGGTTCGTGCGCGGTCATTACGCCGCCAACGTCGCTCTGACGACGCTCGACAAGCGGACGATCTCGGAGCCAGAAACGAACCGACGCTTCCCGTCTTTGATCGTGACGATGGTGCCGGCCGCGATCCCGAGGTAGAGCGAACGGACGCTGATCCTCAGATAGGCGGCGGCTTCGTTGGTGCTGTATCGCTGGAGCGGATCGAGCGGAGGAAGGTTGGTGCCCATGACGATCCCCTGTGTGTTGGATCGTCAGCAATCATAGTTACGCTGCATGCAGATGCACGCAACACAAGTGGAAGGAAATCTGCGGGCTATTTCCTTCCAGCGGTCGACTTGCGAAACAAGCGAGACTTCAGTATCCGATCGCGGTGATGTATCAACCCATCGCGAAAGGTCGCCAGCACCTTAGCTTCCGACATACCGACCGCGACGCCGTTGGCGATCGCGACGTCGATCTGCTTCTCGGCGTCAACGTTGGCCTTCACGATCGTGCGGATTTGGCGATCGGTGAGACGCCAGTCGCGCTCCATCTCCAGCAGCACAGCCGCATCCTTTGGGACCGAACGCTTTCGATAGTAGAAGTCGAGCGCGATCGTCGAGTGCGCCGACTCCTTGCTGCGCTTCCGCGGGCGCTCCAATTCGAACGCAGTGAACACGTCCGTCTCGCCGTCACGGATCCGATCGAGGCCTGCGGCGAGACGTTCGAGACCGACGAGGAGCTGGGCCGTGTCCTCCGGTCGCAATCCTTGTACATACAAAGGCTGCTTGGCGACGCCGCAATTCCTCGCAACGTTCAGCGCGTGAGCCATGCGAAGCAGCCAGAGGTCGTCACTTGAAGGTCCGGCGTACCACAGGTTTAGCGGAATGCGCGCCGCCGCCTTCGCCTTGCCGAGCCGGCGGGGCGCGCTGCGCTTGGTTGTCGAGCTGGTTTTCACGGCCTGATAATAGTACGGTTGATTGTACGGTGTCTACGTAGTATTGTACGTTATACCGTATAACGGCCTGGAGATTACGAGCATGACAGTTCTGACCGAACGTTTCGAGTTGCGCCTCGACGAGGACACGATCGCCCGGATCGACCGTTGGCGATTCGCGCGCGGCGGTAGCCGGGCGGAAGCTATCCGCCAGCTTGTCGACTCGGGCCTGGAGACCGCCGCAAAGCCACCGATCCGCTTCAGTCACGGCGAGACCCTCACCATCTACATGCTCTGCGAGATCATGAAGGGCCTAAAACTTCGAGAGAACGAGCTCGATCCGCAGTTTATCGAGGAAGCGTTGCTCGGCGGGCACCTCTGGGGGCTCAGCTGGAAGATGTCGGGCGTTTTCCACGATCACAACGACAGCGAACAGGTTGTCACGCAAGTCGTGAACACACTCGGCATGTGGAGCGTCGTGGAAGAGTCGTACGAAGATCTCGACGCCGCCCAGAAGAAGCGGATCAAGGAGCTCGCGCTCGGGCCGCCGAAGTACGAAGGCTACGACGGCAACAACGAACACGAGTACCTCGGGGTCGCGCATTTCTTGACGGGTCGACTGGGCCGCTTTGACCGCTTCGAGAAGCGCGGCGCACTAAATTCTCACGCGCCGATGGTTCAGGTGTACAACCGGATGCTCAAGGTCTACGAACCAATTCGCGACAAGCTAGTTGGCAGCCTGCTGAGCGAGGCGCAGCTGATCAAGATCTTCGAAGCTCGCGTCCACCCGACAAACCGTAAGTAGTTTCAAACGGCGCTCGCCGGCGCGCTAACGCCGGCGGACGCCTAACCACACCAACACCCCAAGGAGGTGTCGTCATGGCTTCTGAAAGTGTATCGCGGTTCCCAGATCGTCGAGTTCACGAGCTCCGCGCGCGCGTCGCAGCGATGGGCTGCAGACTCGAAGTCGCGGGCGGCGACGTCCGAGTGTTGGATCCAGATCGCGGATCGCTCCTCATGGAGATCGGCGACGTCGAACGCTGGTGCGACGGCCGCACTGCGGCTGCAGGCCACGTCCCGACAGACGCGGCCGCATGGCTCACGGGCGCCGACGTTGCGATCGATCTGCTCGAGGAAGGTGCCGAGCTTGGTCTTAGCGAAATGGCTCTGCAGGACGAGTGCCGCCAGGGACGCCCGCAGGCGAACGTCTTTCTCAAACATCTGAAGCGGCTGCGCGCTCTGAACAATTCGACGAGCGACGCCGCGTTCTCTGCAGTCATGACCGAGTATGTCGGCCTCTACGCGGACAGCCTGACGATGCAACTTTTCATCGATGAGTCGCGCAAGCCGATCGCGACGACCGAGGAGTACTCGAATGGCCGCCAGTAAGACTGTATCTCACGCCCCGTCCTCCCGCCGTTCCGCGAAGGCGGATAGCGAGCTGCTGAATATCATCGTGTGCATCGGCCTGGAAGACCGCCTCGAGGCGATGAAGATCCGCGACAGCGACGGACCCGAGGCCGCGATCAGTTTCATTCGCGAGACGTGCACCCTCACGAACGAGGGTGAACAGGCGAGGGAGGACGTAGTCGCCGGCGGCCACCGTGTCATCGAGGCCCTAAAGGCGATAGAAGCCTCAAGCTTCCCGAGGATCACGCTCGAAAACGACGGCGGCTACGCGGATCCGGAGCTCGTGCCTGAGTGCGTGGAGTTCATGGAGGCGCTCGCGGAGCTCGAGACCGCGTTGGCCAGGCGCCGTGTCGAGCCGGCCAAGCCTGCTGGTGCGTCCGACCGGACCCCGAACCGCGCCTACAACCTCGTCACGACCACACGATCCCACCTGATCGCTGAGCGGGAGCGAGCACGCGAGGACGGCGCAGAGATCGATGCATACGTCAACGTCGCGATCGACCAGCTCGACCTGATCGAAGACGTGCTGATGGACAACGTCACTTGAGTCATCGCCGGCCGCCTCCCGACCACGCGCAAGTCCGGTGACTAGGGACCCCGTTTCGGCGACGAGGCGGGGTCTCATTCCAAGGAGAAGTTTCATGGCATCTGCAACGGTTCGTTTTTGGCGCGGCGGCTGGGTGGTCGACGTCTCGACGACGATCAACGGCAAGCGCAAACGCTCGATCAGAGGCTTCGGCGAGGGCAGCAAGGCCAAGGCAGCGGCGCACGCTTATCGCGACGAGATCGCGCCGCAGACCAAGAACGGCAGGTTCTGGGAACGCCAGACGATCACGTTCGCGGGCCTGTGGGAGAAGTTCGCGGTCGACGAGCTCGCGAGCCCTGACTTGAGGGCGTCGACCGTCGCGGACTACAAGGCGCTCGGCCGTCTGTACTTGGTCCCGCACCTTGGTCCGCACCTGCTCGCCGAGATCGACGTCGAAACCATCATGAACCTGAAGCGCGCGCTGCAGACATCCCCGGGCGCGAAGGCCGGCGGGAAGGAGGGCAGCAAGAAGTGCCTTTCCGCGCGCTCGATCGCGAAGATCCTGACACTAGGCGGCACGGTATGGCGCTACGGTCGGCGCGTGAAGCTCGTCGACGGCAACCCGTTCGGGGACGTGAAGAAGCCCAAGGCCGCGAAGCACGTGCCGTACATCCTCGACGCCGAAGAGATCGGCAGGCTGCGAGACGCGCTCGAGCAGCCGTGGGAGCGGTTACTCGTCGAGCTCACGCTGACGACGGGGCTGCGGTCGGGCGAGATCCGCGGGCTCAGCTGGGAGTCGGTCGACCTGGCCGGCCCACGCCTGTTCGTCGAGCGAGCGGTCACGCGCCGCGGCGAAGACGGCGCCCCGAAGACTGAAACGAGCGTGCGCCCGGTGCCGTTGCCTGCCTACCTCGTTCCCGAGCTCAAGCGGTGGAAGCTCGCGTGCCCCGTCACGCCACGAGGCTTCGTATTCCCCGGCGAGCCTGACGAGAAGGGCGAGCGCCGAGCGATCGACGCCGACGAGCTGCTGCGGCGAATACTCCGACGAGCTCTTCGCAGAGCCGGACTTCCGCCGCTGCGTTTTCACGACCTGCGGCACATGGCCGGCACGCTGATGCACGAGGCCGGAGTGCCGCTCAAACGCGCCCAGGAGATCCTAGGCCACGCGAGCGAACGCACCACGCTCGGCATCTACACGCACGCCATGCGACGCAAGCACGACGACTCAGCGGACCGTGTCGCAGTGCTCGCCGGGCTCACGGGAAACAAACGGGAAACAGGGGAGGGCGTCGAGGACGAAGAAACGCGCGTAAGTGATTGTGAGGATGGCTCCCCGGGACGGACTCGAACCGCCGACCAACGGATTAACAGTCCGTCGCTCTACCAACTGAGCTACCGGGGAACGGAGGCCTTGAAGGCGGCC
>FTFB01007689.1_pt1 | contig 17556 bp, 9 predicted proteins | sample 1658331 | NCBI WGS metagenome assembly FTFB01 (sample SAMEA3914816, study PRJEB12502) | metagenome | biome: forest; material: soil | place: USA | collected 2011-09-16 | depth 0.3 m | reverse complement strand
TCACGGAGAGATGGCCGAGTGGTCGAAGGCGCACCCCTGCTAAGGGTGTAAGGGCCAAAAGCCCTTCGAGGGTTCGAATCCCTCTCTCTCCGCCAATTTCCGATTCCACGCCAGCTCAGGCAGTCCTAAGAACGCTGTAAATGCCCTGAATCCCGGGGTTTTTCGCTCTCACAGCGTTTCATAGGCTCTCGGTATGTCTCAACCCGATGTAGGTACTTTTGAGGGTATCTGCTTCGCTGACACCGGGAGTTACCCCAATGTTGACCGACACGCAGGTGCGCAACGCCAAACCGACGGACCGCCCGCGAAAGCTCTACGACTCACGCGGTCTGTATCTACAAGTCATGCCGCATGGTGGGCGGTGGTGGCGCTTCAATTACCGATTTCACTACAAGAGCAAAACCCTCTCGCTTGGCATCTACCCCGACGTTTCGCTCGCTACTGCCCGGGCGCGTCACCAAGAGGCGCGAGAGCAACTCGCCGAAGGTATCGACCCCTCGGCGGCGAGGCGTGCCTTGGGCCGGGACTTCGAGACGGTGGCACGTGAGTGGTTCGCGCACTGGAGTTTGGGCCGTAACGAGCGGTACGCCCACTATGTCGTGGTGCGGCTAGAGGCGGACGTCTTCCCGAACATCGGTTCGCGCCCGCTCTCCGAGCTATCCACCGCGGCCTTTCGTGATGTCGTGCGCAAGATCGAGCGACGCGGTGCCCTCGAAATCGCGAAGCGCGTATTGCAGAACTGCGGTCAGATCATGCGCTACGCCGTAGCGAACGATTTCGCGAAGCACAACCCGGTCGCGGAGATCAAACCGGCCGACATTCTGAAATCCCACAAGCGGCGGAACTACGCCCGCGTCGGCGTCAGGGAGCTGCCCGCGCTCCTGCGGGCGATTGACGGATATGTCGGGAGTGAGCACACACGTCTCGCACTGCAGCTTATGGCCCTGACTTTCGTGAGGACATCCGAACTGATCTGTGCTCGCTGGTCCGAATTCGACCTGAAAGCCTGCCGCTGGGACATTCCTGCCGAGCGCATGAAGACGAGGACTCCGCACACGGTCCCACTCAGTGCGCAGGCCCAGGCGGCGCTCGCGGCGCTCGAAGAGATCTCGTTTGCCCGCGAGCTCGTGTTCCCAGGGGACCTCGATCCAAATAGGCCCATGAGCAACAACACACTGCTGTTTGCACTGTACCGCCTCGGTTATCGCGGGCGCATGACGGGTCACGGCTTCCGAGGCGTGGCGTCAACGATTTTGCACGAGCAGGGCTGGCCGCATGCGCACATTGAGCTCCAGCTTGCACATCAGCAACGCAATGGTGTCAGCGCCGCATACAACCATGCGCTCTACTTGGAACCGCGCACGAAGATGATGCAGGCGTGGGCAGATCATCTTGATGTGCTGCGCGCGCAAAAGACTGAAGCGGAGCGCGATCTCGCCGCTGGAATCGCGCGGTGCGGCCTATGAGACTGCCTAGGTTAGCGCGTACTTCCGTGGGCGTCCGCGCGGGCGTCTGACCTCGTTGTCGTACGTTTGCGGCGCGCGATAGTTTTCCGGGTCAGCAATCCAGGTTTGCAGTGCGACACGCGACCAGGCGCATATTCGACCTCCCAAGTGTACGGGAGGCGGAAACCGTCCGGACGCGATGCGCCGGTACAGCGTGGGCCGCGTGAGAGAGGTCAGGTGTAGCACGTCGCGGAGCCGGAAGTAGGCTGGTAAGGTCAGTGCGGTCTGACCCATATCATCAGGGCCCCGTAGTCCGACCTCGGCGGAGGCTTCTCGATCGGTCTTGCTAGTCATGGGCGTTTGCGGTGGCCGGATGCCCTGCTGCGTCTGCCCTTCGTGTAATACGGATGGTGCGTGCCGGGCGCGTCTTGTTGTGGGGCCGTAAGGACGCTTGTTGAGGCTGAGCCGCCGACATGGACCTTCGCGGGGCGTTGTAAATCGAATGCCGTTCGCCCGTGACCCAATCGACAATGTCGGAACGGCGCCAACCGATGGCCTTGCCGCGGAACCGCACTTTCCTCGGAAAGCGACCCAGCCAGCTGAGGCCGGTCAGCATCCATCGTGGCCGGCGTGCAAGGCGTGCAACGTCGTGCGCGCTCAATAGCTCGGCGAGTGGTGGGTAAGGCTCGTTCACCCACCGCGAAAGGATGACAGGTCTCGCGGGCGAGGCCCCCGCTGTGATGGTTATGGAATTTGTGGTAATCATCGGAAGAATCAGCGTCACATCGTTGGTAACGAATACTCTCTTGCCGCAACGCGAAAAACACGGGCGGAAATCAGGGAAGAAATCGCCTGAACACAGTTCTGCGGCGTCGATCTCAAGACTCTCGCGGCACTTAAGGCTGGTCGCGATAGGCCAATGCCGATCCCCAGTTTCCAGCTTGAGAGGGTCGATACCTCGCGTCTAGACTCTCTCAAGCAAGCGGGCGCCACGCCAGTCCTGGTCCGTCGTGTCAGTCCATGTTGGAAAAAGAAGTGAGCAACAGGGTATCCACCGGAGCGGCGCGGATGATCGCCACGTTTCTCGTTGGTGCGATCTGCGTTCTCAACCTCGGGAGGTTGATCGCTGCACCGGATGCGGTCAACGTCAACCTCGTGGTCCAAATCCAGCATGCAGGGCTGGTGAAGGAGCTGGCGTTTTCCAGCGACAACGCATTGCTCGCCACCGCTAGTTGGGACGGCACTGTGCGTCTATGGACCGTACCGGATCGACGGCTCCTGCGGACCTTCACCGGATCTGGAAATCAGCCTCAGACGGTCGCGTTTCAACCCGGGTCGAATCTAGTGGCCAGCGGCGACGAGCGGGGAATACGACTGTGGAATCCTCAAAGCGGCACGATCGTCAAAAGCCTGGACTTGGAGGACACACAGCAGTTGGCGTTTCTCCCGAACGGCGGCGCCATTGTGATCGCGACGATGCGAGGTGTGTTTCTATGGGAGTTCGATCGACCTGTTACCCAACTATCTGGCGATGAAGCGCGCTCGATCGCCGTTTCCCCGTCAGGGCTCATCGCGGCAAGCGGCAATGGTAACGGGTCGGTGCACATCTATGACCTGAAGAGCCGCCAGGTACTACGCACGATCAGCGACGCCGACGATGGATGGATTTGGTCTGTTGCATTCCTGCCAGACGGAAAGTTAGTGAGCGGTGGGGTCAAGCACGTCCGCGTGTGGGATCCCGACACGCGTGCGCAATTGGCGGACATCAACAACGATTACCACATATGGCACCTCTCGACCGCTAGCGACGGGACAGTCCTCGTCACCACGAGTGGCCAACCGTGTATTTGGAATCTCCTCGAGCGCAGGAAAGCGCAATGCTTCGACGCGAACGTGGCCGATTTCGGCGCGGCGGTCTTTTCTCCGGATGGCCAGTTCGTCGCTGCCTCCGCACCGAGGCCGGTCATCTTCGACGTCCGACGGGGCGCACGGATCGACCAATCGAAGGTCGAAACGTCGTTGGCGGACCTCGTAGCCTTCTCCCCGAACGGACGCCAGTTGTATTCGAGTGACGATTCCGGGGTGCGCCTGATCGACCTCGACCGCGGACAGTCCGTTTGGTCGATCGAGTCGACGAAATCGTGGGATATCAACTCATTTGCTTTTTCAGCCGATTCTCGGCGCTTGTTTCAGCACCTCGATGCCAGCAATGAGATCGTGGTGATCGATACAGGTGAGGGACGGGTAGTGATGAATCTTCATCCACCTGCTCCAGAAATTACCCGATTGGCCTTTCTGGGTGCATCGCACCAGTTGGTCGCTGGTTCTACGCGCGGCGAGATACTCTCGTACGACCTCGACCGCAAAGCCGTGATAGCGCGGCAACGCGTTGCCGAGAGGAACATAGCGGTCGTCGCAACCAGCCCGGTGAACAACAGCATCCTCGTGGGCAGTGAGAGTGGTGAATGGTGTGTCATCTCCGATGCACGCCTCGAGACGCGGCAGTGCCTGAAGCGTCACGGCAAGGCGGAGCAGGGCGCGTGGGTCGACGCGGGCAAGTACGCGCTCCTGGTCGAGAGCGAGGGCCGATACCACTCACTGAAGTACGACTTCTCCTCCGGGCGCATCGTTACCGACTACGGGGCTACCCCTCCCGCGGTCGCTGCGAGCGAGAACGTTTTGTTCGCGAACGCGCAACTTCGTCTTGCAGGTACCGATGCGGTGATTCAGACGATCCGCTCAGACCGCGGCGTAGAAATGGCGGCGATCTCTCGTGATGGGAATCTGCTAGGGCTTCTCGATCTGGATGGGCAGTTCTCGCTGCGCCAAGTGGGTCGCGACATCATCAAACTCGATCTCTTCGCGTCAGAGAAACTCGCAGCATTCGCGTTCTGCTCGAGTGATGGAAGTAGCGTCGCCTTCATCGACTCGGAAGGTCAGGCGTCTCTGTACTCGCCCCTCGCAGGGCTCACCCGGTTATTTGCTACGCGTAGTGGTCGGTTTCACCGCGCCATCGCTTGCTCGGCGGATGACCGATATGTCGCCGTCTCCGATGAGACCGCGTTGCACGTCTGGGATCGGAACACCCGGACGGAGTTCATCGTCGGTGAACGCCTGCCTTCAGAGGCGGGCATCCTCGCGGTTGCGCCCGATGGCAGTGAACTCCTCACAGAAGGCAATCACGATGCTTACCTCTGGCATTTGGCGGAACCGACCTCCGTCCGAATTCTAGAGGGCAGTGGCGGAAAGGGGCGGGTGTCGGCGGCCGTCTTCGATCCCGGAAAGAGGTTCATCGTTACCGGCGACTTCGACGGTCGCCTCAAGCTGTGGCGACCGGACGCGCACGGATTCTGGAAATCTACAGCAATTGTCGATGCCCACAAGTACACCGTCTCTGCGCTCGTCGCGAGCCGCAACGGTCGGGTGGCAAGTATCGATGCCATCAGTCACGAACTGAAAATGTGGGAGGTCGCCGACCAGAGTCTTATCTCCAAATGGACCGTGCCCGACACTGAGATCTCACAAGTCTTCGCTTTTAACTTCAGTGCTGATGATCGGGCGGTCCATGTTTCAGGGCGCTATGGCGGTGTGAATAGCCGCAGCGAGTCGGGGGTCACTCCTCTCATTGGCCTCAATGGTGTCGACGCAAACACGGGTGCCATCCTCCCGTCGCGCTGGCACATGGAAGAGGAGTTCGTGTCGGCGACCCCGGATCCCGCTGAAAGACTCGCGGCCGTAACGGCGAACAGCGGGTGGATATCGTTGCTCGATATGAGGACGGGAGAGCGCCTGGCGCGTGTTGTGCCGGGGAGCGGCGCATTCTGGATGGTAGTGGGTGAAACCGGACGGTTCGACTCGCTGGACGTGGCACATCTGCCGACGGCCTATTGGCAGTTTAGCGACGATCCGCTCCGGCTCTATAGCGCCGATCTAACCATGCGCGACTACTATGAGCCACGTTTGCTGGCTCGATTGCTGACGTGCCACGCAGCCGAGGCTGTGGGACGGTCGAACGCATGTAACAGTGCGTTCAGACCGGTGCGTCCTTTGCCGAAGCTCAATCGCGTCCTTCCCATAGTTCGCATCTTGCCACCGCGACCCAGTGCTTCCGCTCAGGAGATGTTGGTCGATGTTGAGGTGTCCGGGGCGATCGACGGCTCACAGCCCAACGGCAAGACCGTCACTGACGCCTACGATTTGCGCCTTTTCCGCAACGGCCAACTCGTCGGACAGTGGCCAGAGCCGCCGGAGGGCAACTTGGGTTCGACGGAAATTGCGGACTGGCGAAAGCTGGCCCATGTGCCGGGATCGGATGGAGAAAGGTGGGTTCGCCACACCTTTCGAGTGAATCTGGCGAGCAGCGACCGGGGTAAGCCCGTGGGCTTAACTGCGTACGCGTTCAACGAGGATAGAATCAAGAGCGAGACCGTCACCAACGAGAGCTATCGGGTGCCCAGCGACATTACCCCGCGCAATCCTCGGGCATTCGTCCTCAGCATTGGCATCAATCAGTACCACAATGCATTGCACGACCTTCAGTTTGCAGTCAAGGACGCGCAGGTAATGGCGCGTACGCTTCAATCCATCAGAAATCATCGCGTTGTCACCCTGATTCTGACATCGGATACCCCACAGGCAGATGCCCCGGCAACGGATCAGGCCACCCGGGCCAACATACGGGCCGCACTCGCGCTCTTGGCCGGGCATTCGAATACCGCCGCGGAGAGCGCGCGCCTGCGGGACGCAGGTGTTCCGGCCGCCATTCTCGAGCAATGGAACACGGCCACGCCGGACGACGCGCTGATCATTACGTACTCCGGGCATGGCCACACCGAGCCTACAGGGGCGTTCTATCTTTTGCCTTCCGGGTCCTGGTCAGGAGAAAGCATCACTGCCACATCACTCGCCAACTTCATCTCAAGCGCAGAACTGAGTGCGTGGCTAAGAGCGGTCGATGCGGGCGAGATTGCGCTGATCATCGATGCGTGTCATGCGGGAGCGAGCGTGGAGACGCCGGAATTCAAGCCAGGGCCAATGGGCGACCAGAGTCTTGGCCAGCTCGCCTATGACAAGGGCATGCGTATCCTGGCCGCGAGCCAAGCGGACGATGAGGCAGTGGAGATAGAGGCTTTGCAAGAGGGACTCCTGACGTATGCGCTCGTACATAAAGGATTGCAGCAGCATGCCCCCGGAACATTGCGCGTGTCAGCAGGCGAACGCGAATCGCTCGCGCTCTCCGCATGGCTGAAGTACGGGGAGCTGCAAACCCCTCAACTGTACTTCGATGCACTCGCGGGCCGCGTGACGCTCGTTTCACGTGGCTCTATTGTCAAACCCGAGTTTATCGAGAACCGGCAACGCGCTGCGCAAACCCCGGTGCTCTTCGATTTTCAGAAACGTGAGGAAAGGATCTTCCTTGGGGAATGACAGACTGGATGCGACGTTATCTCGACAGGGTAACCGTGAAGTCACGGCCTTTCGCGAAGTCGAAGAGTGACGGTTGCTGGAGTGAGGCTCGTCTGGCCGCATCGGTTTTCGCGTCACTGGAGTACACGACCGAGCCCCTGGTGCCTTTTAGTGTCCCGTTCCGGATTCCAGCGAATATTTCCGGCACACGTTCGCTGCCGTAGCTGAGCCATTCTGACAGCATAATGCGACCGTCCTGGTCGAGATCAGCCTTGCTGCCTCGAAGCCCCTCCGCGATGAGCGCATAAATCAGCAAGCCCATCTTGATATTGTCAGTTCCGTCTACGGCGTCCTGATCGACCTGCGACGCTGCCAGGATGCGCATTCCTTTGTCGTAGGCCAGTTGCCCCAGCCCACGGCTGCCCATGGGCCCCGGTTTGAATTCAGCGCTTTGCACGCTGGCTGCACTGTGACACGCGTCAATAATCATCACTTCATCGACTGCGTCCAAGCCCCGCAGCCACTCCGTCAACTCGTCGCTGGAGATGGCACGGGAAAGATCTTGAGAGTTTGACGGCGAGAACTCCTGGCCAATGTCGGCAGGCAGAATATAGAAGGTCCCGTCCCTTTCCATGCCGTGTGTGGAGACGACGATCATCACCAGGTCTTCGGGATTCACCCGGCGCAGATCCGAAGCCGAGCCGATACCTGAAAGCACGTGCGCATCCACTACTTGCCCGGCTAATGTCTTGAGCGCGGCTTCAACATGGGCTTTGTTAGCTTGCGACACGGTTACCCTGCGTGGTTTACCTTGCTCGGCAACTGCGTCGGAGATCAGGGGCAACCATACGACTTTTTCATACTTCTTGGTGCCATCGGCTACCAGCAGACTCTCCAGCCTCTTCTTGAGTTCGCTCCCGGACTGCCGCGCATCGTCGGCAGCGTACATGAGGTCCCATCGCTCGTCCTGGAAAGCGTTGACACCGATCGTGACGATGTAGGCACGCGGCAAGCGTGGTTTCAAATCTTTAGGAAGCTCGTACGACAACTTGGTGGTCTCGCTTTTGACGCGGTCAACGTTGAATGCGTATGCCGAGAAATCAACCTTGTCCTTGCCCTGCAAGAGCGGGAGACGGATGTCTCTGAAAGTGATCGATGTGGGCACAGGCCCCGTCCTAGCGGCATCCAATTGATAGTCGATTACCCAGCGATCTTTGCGCCAGCTTTGGAGCGCTCGTTGTCGATCCTCTGCCACGCCCGGTGTGTGCGACTCCCTCGGCCACTGGTCAACCAGCTGGCCATCGCGAAAGAGTCGCAGATCGTACGCTCCGGTTGTCCAGATCTTGTTTTCGGTACCGTACATTCCTGCATTGCCCGAAACATCAACGGTCACCGTAACCACATCGGACCTAGGGGCACTTGTCTGCAGGCTCACATTTGAAATCCTAACAATTGGACGGACGCGATTGAGTTGCGTCAGATCTCTGATCTGTGGCAACTCTTCAGCCGCTAAGATTCTGGGCAGCAGACGGGGCTCGTAGTAGTCGCGCATGAAGATGTCGATTGGCAAGGGTTGCATCGGCGTATCGGTCGCGATCCATTGCACGCCGTCGATGCTTTCCACATCCTGGGTGTCGAAACGACCGTCTGAGGACACTACCGCCCACGTCCCATTCGCGAGAGTGATTAACTGCGCCAACTCTGTTAGGTCCCGTCTGCGCCAGATGCGCGTCGTTCCATCGGAAAGGGCGCCCAGGATTAGCTGTCCGTCGTGCGAGAACCCGACTGAATTGACAGTGCCCTGATATTCGCCGAGCAGGCCAATCTCCTTGCCGGTATCGGCTGACCACAAACGTGCAGTCCCGTCGATGCTACCGGTCGCGACGAAATGCTTGCTGTTATCAATTGCGATCGCGCGAATCGAACGGGTATTTCCGCCGAATCTCCGTAGCTCTCTGTTGCCGACCATGTCCCACAACACGGCGGTCCCGTCTCTCGAGCCTGCTACCAGCACTGATTTATCCTCGGCAATGCCGAGCGCCGTAACGGATGCACCAGCGGCGAACAGTTGACGGTCCACTCCAATCTCGGCAACCCCCCACTGTTGAACCAGACCAGCTCTGTCTCCGGTGACTGCGAAGCGACCATCGGAAGACAAGGCAACTGAATCGACTTGGCGGGGGCCGCCCAGATGTCGCTTCTGAACGCCTCTGGTGAAGTCCCAAAGGTCGGCGCCCGCAATGCGGCCAATTATCAGGATCTGACCATCGGGGGAGAACGCGGAGGAGTCGAGTGGAAGTCTGCCGCCAGTGTTGGCACCGAGTTCCCTGATGGGAGTTTCGCGCCCCTGGCTGTCCCAACTTCTGACGCGAGGGCCGTGTAATGCGACTACGCCCCGGTTGTCGCGCACAAGAGCCGCTGACTCCATGTTGTTTTGTCCAAATCGGTTGACGAGTCGTCCTTGGGGGACATTCCAAAGGTACGCGGTGCCACCGCTGGTCGGCGGGCGAGCCGTAGTAAGGATGAAATTGTTATCAGCTGAAAACTCGGCTTCGTAGACTGGTAGGGCGTAGCCCTTGAAAGACGCAGATGGAAGCGGCCCATCGCGTCCGTCGTAGATCCGCACGGGACCCATATAAGTGGCGAACACGGCACGCGCGCAATCTCTTGAGCATGCCGCTGTGATTGTCCCTTTCTCGCTCAACTCGATTCGCCCTGACAACTCACCACTCTTCAGGGTCCAAGACTCCTTCGCTTCGCCCGTAACGGTGACGACAGAAGATTCGTCCTCGGCGAATGCGCCCGCCAGAATTCTTTTTGTGCTGAGCGAATGAAGCGCTCGGCCCTCGACGGCATCCCATACAACAACCCTCTCGTCGTCGCCGGTTAGCGCAAACCGTCCGGTCGGAGACAACGCGACGAAACTGATGGGCGAGGAGCCGGCCTTTAATACATGGAGCTCCTTGCCGTCCCGCAGGTCCCACAGGCGTGCCGTTCCGCCTTCATCGCCCGTCAACGCGAAGCGACCCCTAGAACACAGAGACCGTACGCTTTGAGAATGGCCGGTGAGCGGCGTGCGAGCGTCGCCAGTCTCAGTGTTCCAAACCATGACGAGATTGTCGGCGGCGGCAAGCACGAGGCGACCGTCTCCAGAGAACGCCACATAGGGGTACTTGGTGGCCTTTGCACCGGTGAAGTGGTGAAGTTCACGACCTGTGGCTATGTCCCAGGTTCGTACATTGCCATCGCGCGCGCCCATTAACGCAGTCTTGCTATCGGGAGATATCGCTAAGCGGTCTGCGCTGCCCTGGACTGTCGGCAAAGCCCGCAACTCTCGACGGCTGTCGGCGTCCCATATGCCGACCAATTTGTCGTAGCTTCCTGTAAGGACTACTCGTCCATCGGGAGAGACAGCGACGGAAGTTACTGGGCCGTGATGCCCCATTTGCACAAGGAGTCGTACCGTGTCTTGGGTGTCTGCGGCTATTGCTTGCGTGCTGACTGCCGCCACGATGCAATAGAGTCTGGCGATAAGCTTTCGCTGAACATCCATAGCACCTCCAGGCCCAGTTTCGAATCGCGGGTTCGGTGGGTTGGCCGTCGCCCGTGTGAAGATCAATCGGCGGGAGATTTCGGCGCCGGCAGCTCGTCAGCCGAACAACCTCCGGAGCTCTATGATTTTCACTTTCGCTCTTGCAGAGACGTGACGTCGCGTTCAAGCTGTATAAGAAGTGTGAGCCGCAGTCAATAGCGGTGCCGGGCATCTCGCAAACGGGTCACAATATCTTTTGGGGAGGGACAAATCAGTGCTCTTCGCAAGTAGGTCGTATGACAAGGTCACTCGGTCGCTGCTCATGGTCCTCTCATCCGTTGCGTTCATCTCATGTTCGGCGGCCCCGAAAAGCGGGGATGGCGGACGGCAGTACATCAGCTCCTGCAGCGATAGCGATCTGAACAGCAAATCGGTTCTGTACTTCGGACCGTCCAACCAGATCGGGCCGGGCTCGGTCTGGATCCGGCTCGGCACGAACGGAGGGTATCAACCGCAATGGCGCATGGAGGACCTTGGCGTCGACACGTCGGTGGTCGCTGCTGGGCACAGCTTTCAGTGTTCCATCACGGCAACCTCGCAACTGACTGCCGACGCAGGTCTTTCGGTGCTCAGCAAAGTGACCACGGTATCGGCCGATCTCAAGGCGGACTTCTCGCGCGCGAAGAGCATCCAGGTGTCGAGCACGGAGGCGGCGTGGGACACGCTCGTGGCCGGTCCGTGGGCCGCGAGGATCGACGGCCTCAAGAACGCGATGATTCGTGCGGACGTTCAGGGTAAGAATCGGCTCGTTCTCAGTCGCGCCCTGAAGCTCTCCAACTATAAGGCCGTACTGGACTTCGATACTGCTGTGAAACCGGAGATCAAGGCAAAGTATGCCGGCAAGGTTCTATCCCGTGCTGACGTGGGTGAGGTGGGGGCGCAGCTTACCGCGAGTTGGTCGCGTGATGACAAGCTGGAGTTGACCGCCAAGGGGGATATCTACGTCGCCGGGGAATTCGCACAGCTGCAGGACGGGAAGGTCGCTGTCGGGCGCGGGGCCGCGATCATCGAGAATCTTGGCGACAAGGACACACAGCCTTATCACGCGAAGTGAGGGCGCCATGTCTCGTGTCGGTTGGCTCTCCGTCATCGTCGTGGCTGCCCTTGCTCTGACACTACGCGTCCTTGGTCAGGACGTCGTGGGAGCTCACAGTTCAAAATCGAAATACGCCCTGCTGATCGGCGTCTCTCGCTATGAAAAAAGTCGGCTCGACTCGCTCGATGGGCCCGAGAACGACGTCGAGCTCATGACAGACGTACTTGAGCACTCGTTCGGTGTGCCTGCCAAGAACATCACGGTTCTCATCAATGACGAAGCGACACACACGCGCATCCGGGGTGCGTTCGAGGATCTGGCGAGGAAAATCAAGGGCGGGGATTTCGTCTACGTCCATTACTCAGGGCACGGCTCCACCACGCCCGATTCGCTTGACCGCCGCGGCGAGGACCAGACTTGGGTGTCCTACGGTGCGCGTTCCGGCGCGAGCGGACTCGACGATTTCGACGTGCTCGACAAGGAACTCGCGCTCTGGATCCAGCCGATCTATGCGCGCACCGATGACGTCGTATTCGTCTCAGATTCGTGTCACTCAGCCACTGTATCGAAGGGCGAGCGCAAGAGTGTCCGCGCGGCCCGCCGCGATGCACGCCAGCATCCGTTGGTCCAGACCGTCACGCGAATTCCACCTCCCAAAACAGGTATCCGTATTGGCGCTGCGCGCGACGCGGAGAGTGCATTCGAGATCGATCCACTTAGTGGACAGGACTGTGCGGACTCGAAGCGGTGCAATGGTGCGTTTACCTGGTACTGGGCGCAGCAGCTGCGCCGTGCCAGACCAGACGAGACCTGGATGGAAGTCTTCGACAGGACATCAGCGCTCGTGACTACCCAGCCAGCCACTTCGCAGCGACCGCAGATCGAGGGACTCGCCAATCGCCGGGTCTTCGGCGGCGAGTTCAAGCCCTTGGTGAACACGCTCACGGTTCTCGAGGCCAACGACGGCGAAATCAAGCTGCAGGGAGGAGCTGCCAGTTCTGTGACGAGAGGCTCGGTCTACTTGCTGCATCGAGGCCCAGGAGAGAAAGAGGACGATGCGCCGGAGCTCGAGATCACCCAAGTGGAAGCCACTACCAGTAGCGCCCGCGTGAGGCGGGGCACGTTTCACGCGAACGACCAGGTCGCCGAATCCCTGCACGTGTACTCCTTCCCGCCGATCCGGCTCTATGTCGGAGGGGACTTCGAGCAAGGTGAGGATGCAGCACTCATTCGCGACATCCGCCGGTTTCTCGAGTCTCTCCCCGGTTTTAAGCTCGTGAGCCAGCGTGCCGATGCGGACTGGTGGGTATACGTGGTTCGTTCACAGATGGCGGCGGACGATGCGCCCACCGAGGCAAGGTTACCCGAGTCCAAGCCAGGAGCCCCGCCGGTTGCGTGGGTCGTCTCACGCGATGGAATGCTGGCGCACCCGAAGCTCCGCATAGCGTTTGCAGACGCAGCGCGTGGCAAGGAGACCTTGGCGTCCAATCTCAGAACGTTCGTCTGGTCTCGCGAAGTGAAGCATCTAGGCGGGCGGGGCAATACGCTTCCAATCTCCCTGACGATCGACGTGACGCACGCGAACGGGAGCGTTGGGAGTTCATTTGGGCTTGCCGACCTACCACGGGTGCTCGATTTCAGTGATCGCCTCAGTTTCGTGCTCAAGAACAAAGACTCCCGGCGTTCCCTGTACGCGTACGTTGCGGCTATTGGTCCAGACTCGGCGATCCGGCTCATTCAGCCGTTGGAGACCGACAACGAGGACGAAGCGCGACTGAATCCGGGTGAAACCCTTCCCGTCGGGCAGAGCTATCGGCTCGATGAGCCAGGGTTGGAAAGCCTGCTGCTAATCGCGACCGAGGACCCCATCAGGCCGAGCGCGCTCCTACAGGCGGGATTTAGTGACAAAGGCGGTCCGCCGCAGAGATCGGAGTTAGGCCTGCTCCTCGCTGCGAAATCACGGAGCAAGGGATCGGTTGATGCGCCCGTTCAGGTCTGGGGTGCTATCGCAGCAGACATCGAGGTAGCCGCAGAACACTACACTGCCGGCGTATTTCTGGAGCCCCGTGAGCGGATCGCAATTCCCGATGGCGCGGAGGTTCGTCGCTTGTCAGAGAAAGGGCTGCGGCTCACACGCGAAGAAGAAGGGTTCCGACCCCTTCCCTATGATGACATCGTACGCTACTGCACGGTCGCGTATGGCCATCTCATCAAGAAGACTGAGTGCGATGGCACCGAGCCAGCCGAATTCCTCGCCGGCGTGTCGGAAAAGCGGGGCGCAGAGATACTCGATACAGACATGATGAGTGCGCGTTGGAGCGTGCAGCGGTTGACCCAAGTGCAGCTAACGGACAGCCAGTTCGCGGCGCTATCCGACTTCGTGTTCAACGTTGGCGTCGGCAACTTCTCACGCTCCACTCTGCTGCGGGCGATAAACGGCGCGAGTTTCGATGCAGTGCCCGCCCAACTTGCGCGCTGGACAATGGTGAACGGCAAGGAAGTGCGCGCGCTGGCGCGGCGTCGTCAGCGTGAGATCGATCTGTTCTTCGAGGGCGGGGCGAAACCGCGGGGTGCGCCACCGGCCGGAGAGGATGTCACGCCTATCGACATCCGAACCGGCGAGATGCAAGGTGCAGTGGCACGTCCGTGATCGGTCTCGTCCGTAGATCTGCGCTGGCCCTCGTGCTGGGCATTTGAACCGGGGCTAACTTCCGCTTGCAGGAGTTCATCGAAGGCGGTCTGCCCCGCACAATGGAGTGGAATCGCGGCCCAGAGCAAGCTCCGTGTAGCTTGCGTCCACGTTGATAAGAAGCGACCGTAAAGGCATAAGGACCAAACCAACAGGGGAGATAGATCCAGATGAGTCTAATTCCGATTGCCCGCGTTCTGCGGGCCGCCCCTCACATTGGGATCTTGTCGCTTCTTAGTCTGTTTCTTGCCCTGCCCGTGTACGGGCAGGTGCAGCAACCGAGGATTGCGCTTGTCATTGGAAATGCTGACTACAAAGGTGGTACGTGGGGCGCATTACACAGTCCGCGGAATGACGCGGACAAGGTTGAAAGGACCTTAAGCAGGATGGGCTTTTCCGTTCAGAAGGTCGTCGACGCTGACCTCAGCGTGATGGATCGCGCGCTGACCCGCTTTGGCGAGGAGCTACGCGCAAGTCCGGGAGCTCTTGCTTTCTTCTATTTCTCGGGCCACGGAGTGCAGGCACCGGACCGGAGTGGTGCAGACGTCGACAATTTCTTAATTCCGGTCGAGGCGGGCCTCGAGGCGGAAGTAGATGCCCCTTACAAAGCTTTGTCCCTTCGACGCATCCTCGACACACTTTCAAGTTCTCGCGTCGGTGGGGCGGTTGTTGTCCTAGATGCTTGTCGTACCAATGGTTTCCGACGTTCTTCTAAAGGGACCGTGCTCGGCCTTGCCTCGATTGAGGGCGCACGGGGATTTCTCGTGGCCTATGCGGCGCAGCCTAATCGGACTGCTGCGGATGGCACAGCATCGTTGAGCCCCTACACGCAGCGACTGGTGGAACTACTGCCGTCACCAAATCGTTCCGTGGTCGATGTGTTTATCGATGTCACGCAAGCTGTGGAGTTCGATACTCATGGTGATCAGCAACCGGACGTGCTTGTGAGGCTCCGCAGAAATATCTTTCTGTCGGGGCCAGCCGGTGGCGTTGCAAGTCCCGTTGGCCAAGCGAGGCAAGTCAACGATACCAATGAATACTTCGATTCCCTCAAAAAGAGAGCGCAGGGCGGCGACGTGGTCGCCCAGTGCGAGTTGGGCGTTTCATACCTCAAAGGAACAGACTTATCGAGGGACTATTCGCAGGCCGTATTTTGGTTCCGACTCGCAGCGAATGCTGGGTATGCGTGTGCGCAGCACAATTTAGGTGTAATGCATGCCAACGGTTGGGGGGTTAAAACAAATCTGCCTGAAGCGACTTCCTGGTTTAGAAAGGCAGCCGATCAAGGATACCCTGGCGCGCAGGACGCTCTCGCGAGGATGTACTTGGTAGGAGATGGCACGGGGAGGGGGGCCGATTACGTTCAAGCGGCAAAGTGGTTCCGGCGTGCTGCCGAGAATGGTGTTGCGCAGAGCGCCCTTTGGCTTGGAAAGCTCTATGACGACGGAAGCGGCGTGACGCGTGATCGGGCGCAAGCTGCGAGCTGGTTTAGGAAGGCAATTGAACTGGGTGCGGAAGAGGCGCAGGGCGAGCTAGTGCGTAGGGGTTTGGATTGAATAGTTCGGGCATGCGACGACATCACTCAACTGGCCAATGGCCAGCTATGGATATGAGCGCGACACCGCAGGGTACGTACAACGTGGTCTCGCAGGCGAAGCCGGACTGCGTGTTTCAACTTCCCTCACCGTGGCCAGCTTGCGGGAGACTTCCACCTTAACGAACGCGTCTGTGCCGGACGTACAAAGAAAACCGCCCGGATTCGCTCCGGGCGGTGGCTGAGGATAGGCTAGCGAGTGGCTATTCTTGGATGACTAGTCGTCGGTCTGGCGGTCGTTATCGGTGAACACGATGCCGGTCGAGTTCTTTCGGTGGCAGGTGCAACGACCCATGGTCGTCTCGCCGCCCCCGAAGACGTTGACTTGGCGACTGGCGTTGTACTTCATCCCATCTTCGCGGTTCACGACAGCTTCAACGTCGTACGGCGTCGGGGTCGCCAAGAGCATCATGAACGGGACGGTCATCCGCTCCGTGTCGCCAAACAGCTTGATTGCAGTCATGGTGGTCTCCTTCTGGGGCATCGGGGACAATCCCCTACGTGCCCAGCTTCGAGCCTAGTGCCCGGAATTTGGGGTGGAAGCCGGTGATTTGCAGGGTTTGCCGCGTCGGAGTACATGACGACATCAAATCTGCTCGCGAGCTTTAAGACCGAGTGCGGGCAGCTCGGGGTCGACCTGCCGGAAGCGCGCCGACTCGTTGGGCAGCAGCTGGGCAGAATGTTTGGCGAACGAGTTACCGACCTGCGGAGGTGCTTCAGGTTCTCGATTGCCCGCAGCGTTTCGGCGACATTGCACATACCCCTCCGCACTGTCGAGGCACACCTCAAGGGTGAGAACAAGCCTGCGAAACGCTGGCCCGAATACCGCAACTGGTTCAAAGAGAACCTTAGAACCGGAGTCGGGTCCGACGACTGGGAGCGCGCGGCGGCGCTGTTGCTGGAAGCTGAACAGATCCATGAAGAATGGAGCGCATGGTCCGTCCAAGGTCCCAGAAGGAAGGAAAGCGACCTTCCGGACACGATCACTAACGAGCGGCATATCACCGCAGCGCTGAGCGCGGTTCTGGCGTCATATCCGCGCATCAACGATTCCCGCCCCAACGATGTTGCTACAGCGCTCTCACAGGGGACCGCGCGCGCATCGACACTCACGATTCCACTGGACCTGCAACCACCCGCTTGGGACAACATCCTCCAGCGCCCGAAGTACACACAGACCCTCATATCATTACGTGACCGCTTGGTCGTCGTCGTCCAAGGACCCGTGGGAAGCGGCAAGCGGCACATCGTTCTCGACTTCGTCCGCAGTCTCAATCTGCAGGTGCTCTGGTGGCATATAGGTGACATGACGACGCTCTCCGACGTCGTTACGCGGCTCTCAGAACTAGTTGGCTGCAAGAACGAGCTTGGACACCTCTATGCGGCGTTCGCTGCGCGTCGCTGGGGACTTGTGCTCGATGGCCTCACCGAGACGAATAGAGCAACGTTCGTACGTGCACTACAGAGTGGCTCAAGCGTCCAGGCTCCGACACTTCTATGGGCGATCTCCAGTGTTCGAATTGAGGACGTTGGAGCAATAGACGTCGGACCTCTGTCCGTGGATGAGATTTCTTCCGCCCTGACGATCTCTGGGTGGGCGTTCGATCCCGAGACACTACGAACAGCTTGTAGTCGGGTATCTCTATACCCGGGCGGACTACTCCGAGCACTGAGAAGTGGCGCTCGTGACCCGCACACTCTTGTCGAAGCAGCCCAGTGGGGTCCATCAACACTCGAAAAGCAGTTAACGGATCAGGAGCGCAGCGTGGTTGACTTGCTGCGAATAATTGGCAC
>FTFB01005200.1_pt1 | contig 18039 bp, 10 predicted proteins | sample 1658331 | NCBI WGS metagenome assembly FTFB01 (sample SAMEA3914816, study PRJEB12502) | metagenome | biome: forest; material: soil | place: USA | collected 2011-09-16 | depth 0.3 m | reverse complement strand
CGAGAAGGCGAGTGCGCTCGGCGTGTCGATCGCCGACATCAATCAAACGATCACCGCCGCGTGGGCGCCGAGCTACGTGAACGACTTCATCGATCACGGGCGCGTGAAGCGCGTGTACCTGCAAGGCGAGGCGTACGCGCGAATGCAGCCCGAGGACCTCACGCAATGGTACGTGCGCAACGCCCACGGCGGGATGGTGCCGCTGGCGGCGTTCGCAACGGCGAAGTGGACCTATGGTCCGCAGAAACTGTCGCGCTTCAACGGCGTGCCGTCCTACGAGATTCTGGGCTCGCCGGCCCCCGGCCGCAGCTCCGGCGAAGCGATGACCATCATGGAAGACCTCGTCGCGAAACTGCCGGGCGGTGTCGGTCTCGAATGGACCGGCTTGTCGTTCGAGGAAAAGCTGGCGGGTGCTCGCGCTCCGATCCTGTACGCGTTGTCGCTCGTCGTGGTGTTCCTGTGTCTCGCGGCACTTTACGAGAGCTGGTCGATTCCGGTCACGGTGCTGCTCGTGGTGCCGATCGGCGTGCTCGGCGCGCTGCTCGCGACCACACTGCGCGGCTTGTCGAACGACGTGTACTTCCAGGTCGGCTTGCTTACGACGATCGGCCTCGGCGCCAAGAACGCCGTGCTGATCGTGGAGTTCGCGAAGGCCAGCTTCGACCGCGGCATCAGCCTGCAGGACTCGGTCGTCAGCGCCGCACGCCTCAGGTTCCGGCCGATCGTCATGACGTCGCTCGCGTTCACGTTCGGCGTGCTGCCGCTCGCGATCGCGACCGGCGCGGGCTCGGGCGCACAGAATGCCGTCGGTACCGGCGTCGTCGGCGGCATGGTCGCGTCCACGCTGCTCGGCATCATGTTCGTGCCCGTGTTCTTCGTCGTGATCCTGGGGCTCTTCAGGGTGCGGCCGACGAAGCTCGGCACGCCGGACCCCGTGGCCGTGCCACGAGCGACGGACGTTCCATGAGCGAGCTCAGTCGGCGGGCGCCGCGATGGACGCCATCGTGAGCCGCGAGACGCAGGTCAGTTGACCGCGCTCGTTGCGGATCTCGATGCTCCACACCTGACTCGACTTGCCGATATGGACGGGCCGTGCAACGCCCGTCACGGTCGAGCCCTCGGGCACCGGCCGCAGATGGTTCGCGTTGATCTCCTGCCCCACGAACCGCCGCGTCGTGTCGCGGTTCGCCGCGTTGGCGGCGAGGCTGCCCAGCGTCTCGGCAAGCACGACCGAAGCGCCGCCGTGCAGCACGCGCATCGGCTGACACGTTCGATGATCGACCGGCATGGTGCCCGCGAGAAAGTCCGCACCGATCTCGGTCAGCTCGATGCCGACGTGGTCGGCCAAGGTGCGGCGCATGCGCTCGCGCATGTACTCGAGCGTCGCGCCGGGGCGCCAGAGGGAGGGGGCATCGGAATCGGTGGTCATAGCGTGCTCGGCGCATCTTAGACGACCTGCACGGCCGGAAGCACTCGCCGCTGCGCGGCTCTCAGTGGGTCAAGTAATCCTGCTGGTCCTGCGTCAGTGTGTCGATCGCAACGCCCGCGGCCGCGAGCTTCAGCTGCGCCACACGCGTGTCGATGGCCGCCGGCACGGGGTGACAATCGGCGGCGAGCGAGCCCGCGTGCATGACGACGTGCCGCGCGGCCAGGAGCTGCAAGGCGAAGCTCATGTCCATGATCTCTGCGGGATGGCCGTCGCCGCAGGCGATGTTCACGATGTTGCCGTTGCCGAGCAGGTTCAACCACCGCCCATCGGCGAGGCGGAAGCCTTCGACGTTGGCGCGCAGCTCCTGGCGTTCCGCGGCCAGCTCGGTGAGGGCGGCCACGTCGATCTCTTCGGAGAAGTGGCCTGCGTTCGCGAGCAGCACGTTGTGCTTCAGTAGGTGGAAGTGCTCGCGCCGCAGCGTGTGGCGCACGCCGGTCACGGTCAGCACCACGTCCGCGATCCCGCACGCATCCGCGAGCGGCATCACGCGGCAACCATACATCAGCGCATCCGCGGCCTTGATCGCGTCGACTTCGCAAACGACCACGTGCGCGCCGAGGCCTTGCGCCCGCAACGCGACGCCGCGGCCGCACCAGCCGTAACCCGCGACGACGACCGTCTTGCCGGCGAGCACTAGGTTCGTCGTGCGCAGCACGGCGTCCCACACCGATTGCCCCGTGCCATGCACGTTGTCGAACAGGTATTTGCAGCGCGCATCGTTCACGAGCACGACCGGGAAACGCAGTCGGCCGGCTTTGGCGCGCGTTCGGGCGCGCAGAACACCGGACGTGGTTTCCTCGCACGCGCCGAGCATGTCGGCGGCGTGCGCGCGGTGCGATTCGTGCAGAAGCTCCACGAGGTCGCCGCCGTCGTCGATCACGACGTGCGGCCGCAGCTCGAGCGCAAAGCCCATGTAGCGGCGCATCTCGTCCGGATCCGCACCGTGGCGGGCGTACACGTGCAGGCCTTCGGCGGCGAGTGCGGCCACGACGTCGTCTTTCGTCGATTCCGAGTTGCTGCCGGTCACCGCAACGGTCGCGCCGCCCGCGCGCAGCACCAGCGCGAGATACGCCGTCTTGGCCTCGAGGTGGATGCAGACCGTGATTCGCTTGCCGGCGAACGGTCGCTCGGCGGCGAACTGCCGCTCGAGCTGATTCAGGATCGGCATGTTGCGGCGCACCCACTCGATTCTGCGGCGCCCTTCGGCGGCGAGCTCGGGTAAAGCAACGACATTCTTTTGCATCATGGGTGACTCGCAGTTCGTTTTTCGGAGAAGAGCAGTTCGCATTTGAGCAAGTGAAAAAATTCGCTCGTCGCTATTCTCAAGTGTTGATCTGAACGCATTTGTGATTCGCGAATCGTCTATCGGCGATCAAATTTCGATTTAGTCGGTGCAGCGTCGACGCGTGTGACAAGTGTAACGTCGACGCACGTTTTGTAAGTTGACGGATTCCGAGGAAGAGAATACGTTCGCCGTTCGAAGAAGAATTCGCAGCGACGCGTTTGATGGGCGGATGTCGGCGTCGCGGTCGCGCTGCAGGTATCTAGGGAGATTACGAAGCGTCGTCAAGACCGCACTGTCCTTTCAACCAATCCGGGGGTTTAGCATGGTACGCAATACGCGTGGCGCCGGTCGGCGCCCGTCTGGGTTCATTGTCTCGCTCGAGCGCAAGAAATTGGCGGTCGCCGTCGCAACCGCACTCGCACTGCCCGCCATCGGGCTTCAGTCGGCCCAGGCGCAGCAGCAGACCCCGCAGGCGCAAGCGCAACCGGAAGAAATCACGGTCACGGGCTCGCGTATCGTGCGTCGCGATTACGACGCGAATAGCCCGATTCAAACCATCGACAGGAGTTCGTTCGAGCAGCAGAACTCGATCGCGCTGGAAACCGCGCTGAACGAATTACCGCAGTTCGTCCCCGCCGCGCAAGGCCTGACGCAGCTGCAAGACCAGAGCCAGATTACCGACAACTTCGCGACACTGACCGCCGGCGCATCCACGATCAGCCTGCGCGGCCTCGGTTCAAACCGAAACCTCGTGCTGCTCGACGGTTATCGCGCCGTGCCGGTCAACGCGACGATGGCCGTCGACGTGAACTCGATTCCGGCGGCGGCGATCGAGCGCGTCGAAATCATCACGGGTGGCGCATCGTCGGTGTACGGCGCCGACGCCGTCGCCGGTGTCGTGAACTTCATCCTGAAGAAGAACTTCCAGGGTCTCGACCTCGACATTCAGTCGGGCTCGATGCAGAACGGGAATGGCGCGGAGACGCGCGCGTCCGCGCTGTTCGGCGTCTCGAGCGCAGACAACAAGGGCAACATCATGGTCGGCCTGGAGCTGGCCAAGCGTGATGCGGTCGATGCGGATGACACGAAGTTCTGGCACAACGCATTACGTGACGGGACCACCTACCCGACGCAGCTCATCTACACGGGCCCGTATATCACTACCGACGCGAATAACCAGCCGAGTCGCGCGGCCGTCGATGCGATTTTCAACAGGCCGGGCGCAGTCGGCGTCGTGGGTGGGGCCACCCCCGTCGGCTCAACGAGGATCGGCCAGTCCACGAACTTCTTCTGGAACCAGGACGGCACCCTGTACACGGGCGCGGCGTCGTTCAGCAACGGCACGACCCCCGGTGGCACGGGCGCCACGGCCGGTGCGTACCGCTACAACGGCCCGACCTCTACGTCGCGGACCAATGCAAACAATGGGGGTGACTACCCGTTCCGCTACGTCAACAACTTTGGCGAGCTCGTCCAGCACATTTTGCCGTTCGAAGCCAACATTCCGCTCGATCGCAACTCGGTGTTCGGCCGGGCCACGTATGAGATCTCGGACAGCGTCGAAGCCTACGCCCAGGTGTTGAACGTGTCGTCGAAGACGCGCCGGTTCTTCACGGACTCTCCGGCGGTCGCGGGCTGGGGCAACATCGGGCTGCACGGCAATGGCGTGTATGCGCCGTCGTTGGCCGCTGACGGGGTCACGACGAACGCCGCCTACCGCCCCGGCGGCCAGTACGGCTTGAACTGCGCCCCGACGGGCGGCTGCTCCAAGTCCCAGGCCTTCCCGGTTTCGCCCGAGCTCGCGGCACTGCTCGACTCGCGGCCCGATCCGGAAGCGAACTGGAGCTTCAACTACGGTATGGACTTCGGCGATTTCGGCGCACCGGGCAATCTGTATCGCTCGGTGTTCAGCGAAACGCGGACCAACCAGATGTCGTTCGGGCTCAAGGGCAAGATCGAAGGCATCGACGGCACGTGGGACGTCATTGCGTCGAAAGGCCAGGCGAAGCTCGATCTCCACCTCGAGGGTTACGCGTCGTTGACGCGCGTGCGGACGCTGCTCGCGTCGCCGAACTTCGGCAAAGGGTTCTTCGCGCAGGGCAACTCCGGGGCTCCTGGCTTCGGCTTCTCCGGCGGCATCGCGCAGTGCACGAGCGGCGTGCCCGTGTTCGGCGCCAATCACGGCAACATCAGCCAGGACTGCCTCAACGTGATGTACGTCACCTTGAACCACCAGTCCGAGATGGATCAGAAGTTCATCGAAGGCAACGTGCAGGGTCGCGCCTGGAACATGCCGGCGGGCGAAGCTCGTTTCTCCGCAGGTGTCCATACGCGCACGAACACGTACTACTACATCTTCGATCCGCTGCAGACGGAGAACGCGTTCAATGACAACCCCGAGGGGTTCCCGGCTGACAACACGAAGGGCGAGACCGCGGTCAAGGAGCTCTACGGCGAGTTGCTGTTGCCGATTTGGAAAAGCAAAAGCTCTGGGAAGCACCTGAATCTCGAGCTCGGCTACCGCTACTCGGACTACGACCTGCAGGGCGGCGTCGGCACATACAAGGCGCTGGTCGATTGGGGCATCACGGACACGCTGCGCTTCCGCGGCGGCAGCCAGCTCGCAACCCGTGCTCCTAACATCGCGGAGCTGTTCCAGTCGAACACGCAATCGTGGTCGGTGCAGTTCGGCGGCGAGCCGTGCGCGACGAACAGCGGGTTCGCCTACGGCGCCAACCCGGTCGCCAATCCGGCGAATGCAGCAGCCGTGCAGGCATTGTGCTCCAAGATCATCGGCTCGGTGGCGGGCACCTACTATTCGCCTGCCCAGCAGGCCCAGGTCAATCCCGTCGTGTGGTTGCCGTTCGTGGACGCGACAGGCAATCCGAAAGTCAACCCGGAGGAAGCGAAGACCTTCACAGCGGGCATTGTCTGGCGCCCGAATTCGAAGCACGAGAGGTTGAACGGGCTGAACTTGAGCGTCGACTACTACGACATCAAGATCACGGACATGATCTCGGTGGAGGGCGCGCTCACGGTGTATGAGAAGTGCCTCAGCGCCGCATCCAACCCGACCTTCGACCCGACGAATCCGGCGTGTTTGAAGATCCATCGCAACCCCGTGAACGGAACCGCGACGACGACGACTGTCTCTTACGTGAACGCGGCATTCGCGCAAGTGTCGGGAGTCGACATCACCGCGGATTGGCGAACGGACCTCGGGAAGGGCAAGTTCGGCGTGAACTTCATGATCTCGTCGCTGCTCAAGGAGACGACGAAGGACACGGCAAGCGCACCCACGATCGACTGGAAAGGCAGCCTTGGACCCTCCGCCACCACGTCGTTGAACAACGGCGCGTATGACTTCCGGACATTCACCACGGTCAGCTACGGGCGTGGCGACTGGAATCTGGCGCTGCGGTGGCGCCATCTGCCGACTGCGATCGACGCCGCCCAGGCGGTCATCAACGCGAATATCGCGGCGGGCAGGGCGGACCCGAAGACGACAGCCCCGACACTCGGCGCCGAGAGCGCGTACGACGTGTTCGATCTCTCCGGCAGCTACTCGATGGGCAAACGGACAACGCTGCGCTACGGAGTGGACAATCTGTTCGACAAGTTGGCCGTATGTACGGGTGGCCGCAGCGCCACCTCGTTCCCAGCGGCGGATCCGTTCCCGAGCCCGTGCGGCGGCGAGACGGAAGCGGGTTTCTACGACATCCTCGGTCGCAGCTTCTACGCGGGCGTGAACGTCTCGTTCTAAGCGCGTCTCCTGGCGCGTGTTCCAACGCAACGGCGAGCCTTCTGGCTCGCCGTTGCCTTTTCAGGATTCCGGAGTTGGCCCCACCGCCAGGGCTACGCCATAATTTCGTAATGGCCACGCGAGAACCGTACTTCGTGCCGCTATCTTCCGACGTCGAGCGCGCCGAGCGCTGTGACGCCGCCGGTGCGCACGGCGACGCGATCACGCATCTCGCGACGGCCACCCGCAAGCACGACGTCGAAGCCATGACGCGGCTCGGCAAGCGCCTGCTCACCGGCGACCGGGCGCCGTGCTTGCCGAAGGACGGAGCGGGGTTCATTGCCGAAGGCAGCAAGCGAGGGGGCGCAGAAGCGGCTGCGGTACTCGCCGTGCTCTACGCCGTGGGCGCCAGCCGGGGGCACGACCTCGGTTCCGGCCTCGAGAGTCTGATTCTTGCGGCAGAGCGCGGTTGGCCAGCGGCCCAGGCGCAGCTCGAGGTGCTCGCTGCGGGGCCCGAGAGCACGGACGACGCGCACGGTGTCGCCGGAGCGGCCGCGGAACCGCCCGCCACCCGCGATTGGCGGGCGCTTGGGCGAGCGGTCGATCTCACGGCGTGGCAGAGCGCTCCCGCGTGCACGGATCTCAGCACGAGTCCCTTGGTCCGCTCCTATCCCAAGTTCGCGAGCCCGCGCATGTGTCGCTGGTTCATCGAGCGATCGCGAGGGCGCTTGTCGCGCGCGCTGGTCTACGAGGCCATCAGCCGGGAAGTGATGGCTCGGCCCACCCGTACGAATACCGCCGCGGCATTCAATCTCGTCGATACGGACCTGGTGTTCGTGCTCGCCCAGTTGCGCATGGCCGCCTGCCTCGGCGTGCCGTTGCGGCACTTCGAAGCCGTGACGGTGCTGCACTACGACGTCGGCGAGGAAATCACCGAGCACTACGACTTCATCGACCCGGAGCTGCCGGACTATCAGCAACAGATCGCGCAGCAGGGAGACCGCATCGTCACGTTCCTCGTGTACTTGAACGACGACTACGGCGCCGGACAGACCGCGTTTCCGCGCGTCGGCATCGACCACAAAGGCACGCGCGGCGAAGCGGTGTACTTCGTCAACGCGGGGAGCGGGCGCGCGGACACGCGTACACTCCATGCGGGCAGAACTCCGGCCGCCGGCGACAAGTGGATCATTTCGCAGTTCGTCCGCGACCGTCCTGTGCTCTGATCAAGACAGACCGAAAAGCTTCAAGAGGGGAAGACCATGAGAACGGCGTTCTATCTCGGCATCGTGTTCGGAACCGCGGCGCTGGCGACAACGGCGCTGGCGCAGCAGCCGGTCGGGCAGACGAAGGCGCTGTCGCACGCGATCCATGCCGTCAACGACCTCGACACGACGCTCGCGTTCTATCGCGACGTGTTCGGCATCGACGGCAAGGCCGTGGAATTCCCGAACCCCGGAGTGCCGCTGCTGACGAATGCGCCCGGCGTGACGCTGCGGCTGTCGATGGTCGCGTTGCCGGGCGGCACGCGCTTCGAGTTCACGCATTTCAAAGGTCTCGAGCGCCAGCCGGCGCAGGCCAAATACACGGATCCCGGGGCGGCGAGTCTCGTTTTGCACGTGCGCGACATCGACGCGCTCGTGGCCGCGGCGAAGAAAGCCAAGGCGACGATCGTGACAACGGGCGGCGCACCGCTCGAGATCGCGACCGCGGGGGGCAAAGCGCGCTCGATCGTCCTGCGCGATCCCGACGGGTTCTTCCTGCAACTCGTGCAGGACGCTCCCGCGGCAGGGGCTCCGGAGGGCAGCATCCACCGCGTCACGCTGGCGTACACGATGGAGGACGTCGCAGCGACGAAGCGCTTCTATGGCGGGATGCTCGGCGTCGAGCTGCACGGCACCGACGCTTTCGGCAAGGATCCCATGCTGGCGAGGCTCGTCGGCGCGCCTGAGAACGTCGAGTTCCGCAAGCTGACCGGCACGCTGCCGCCGGGCACGAACGTCGACTTCACGGAGTTCCGCGGCGTGCCGCGCAACAAGTTCCATCTGCGCGTGCGCGACCCGGGCGCGCCGGCGCTGTGCGTGCAGGTCGAGAACATCGAGGGCATGGTCGGCCAGATGAAGGCCGCGGGCGTCAATCTGATCTCGGCGAATGGCCAGCTCGTCGACTTCGGCAACGGCGTGCACAACATCTTCGTCGAAGATCCGAACGGCCTGAACATCGAGCTGTTCGAGCGGCCGGCGACGCCGCCGCAACGCAACACGGCGAACTAGCTCGATCAGGGGAGGCGAAACTGCCTGACGCCGTTGTTGAAGTCGTATATCACATTCACATTGGGCTGAACGATCTCGAGATTGCGCTTCGCCTGCTCGCGAAGTTGGTCGTCAGTGACGTACTTGTCCAGGAATCGCGCGGCGGCGGCGCGATCGCCGCCGCGGAGCCGCATGGACGCGTTCACGACGGCTTGATCGTGCACCTGCGGGCTGCTGAACGCGTTCAACAGCGCAGTGTCGACGTTGTCGATCGTGAAGGTCGACGAGAACAAATTCCCGAGCGCAGCGTCGCGGGCCGCACCGGACGGCATTCGCAACGTCCATGCACGCGCGGCAGGCGCGTCGGCTTGCGCCCACGTGCCGACCACGTTCGGTAAGACGTGCTGATTCGCGCCGGCATCGTAGTCCGCGGCCCAAGTCGCCGCGGCGTGGGGATCCTTCTGCGCCCACTGCATGGCTACCACATAAGCGCCCTGGCTTGCGGCGGTTGGGTCGGTCGCCGTGGCAAGCAGGCGTGCGGCCGCGGGTGCGTCCGTCAGCGCGAGCCCCGCTGCGACCGAGCCTACGGCCCGCGAGTAGACCGGATCGCCGCGATATTGGGCGAGCCACTCCGTTGCGGCTTGCGCGTCGGTCTGCGCAAAACCGGCGGCCACCCCCTGGATCCATTCCGAGCGCGCGGCGGGCGGCACGCGGGTCGTGTAGTCCGTAGCCCGCGCCGGGTTGTTCCGCGCGAGTTGCTGTGCGACCTGCTGATAGCTCCCTGGCACGTCGGAGATCTGGTGTGCTATGAGCCACTCGGCTGCAGCGTCGGGAGCCATGCCGGACCACATCCCGAGCATCGAGCGCAGCGTGTTGCTGCGCAAATCAGCATCGGCGAGCGCCAACACGCGGTCGGCTATCGCGGTCGCGTTGCTCGCGGTGGGTAGCCCCGCGCCCAAGACGACGGCCTGCACGGCCAGCGCTCGCTGCTGCGGCGATTCGAGCGCGACGGCAAGGTCGAACGCGCGGGCCGGATCGCGCTGCGCGATCCCTTGCAGAACGCCGTTGATGCGGCTCGATTCCCCCGACGTGCGCGCCCACTCGAGGGCCGCATCCGGGTCCCGCGCTCCGTAGCTGCGCGCGATCATGGCGAGCACATTGTCCCGCTGCGGACCGGCCGCTAGCGCGTCGGCTTCGCGCAGCGCGAGCGCGGGGTCCTGATTCGCGAGCGCCTGGACAGCGGTCATCCGCAGCGACATCGCCGCGGGGGTCCCGAGCGAATTCACGAGCTCGAGTATTTCGCGGGGCCGCATCTGAGCGACTTGCAGGCCCATGGGCATGAGCACGTCCGGCCGTGCGTTCGGTCCCAGGGACTTCAGGTAGGCCAGGCTCGCGTCGCTGTCGCTTCGCGCCCAGACTCGGGCGACATACGCGAGAAACGGCTGCCGCACAGACGGATCGGAGATCTCGTCGGCCGCCGCGATCGCGGCGGGCGCGTCGAGCAGCGCCCACCGCTCGGCGATACCTTCGAGAGCCTGCGAGCGCGCGGCGAGGTCCGTGAGCGCGATGGCCTCCCGAAACGCAGCTGCCGGTGCGCTGCCGGCGCGCGCCGCGAGCGCGTCGGCCCAGACGCTCGATTCGACGCCGAACGGCACGGCTGCGGCAACCTCGCGCAGCGCGTGGTCGTCGCCGCCGAGCGCCGGTATGAGCGCAGCCGCAATCGTGCGCGCCGCGGCGCGGTCATCGATGCCCGCGAGCGCCGTGAGTGCGGACGCGGGGTCTACGGCGGCCCAGGCTGCATAGAGCGGCGCGCGCAGCTCGGCGTCGAGGCCTGCGGCAGCTGCGACGGCGGCCTTGGGATCGAGCTCGGCGTAGCGCGTGAGCAGCACGTTCAGCGTGAACGTGCGCTCCGTGCTCGGCGGCCGCTGCGCGGCCGTGCGAATCAGGGCGGCTAGTTGGCGGGCATCGGCCGCGGCCGCAGCGCGATAAAGATCGGCGCGATCCGCCGTCGACGAGTGCAGAGCAGGCGAGGCCGCGTCGTTCGCGATTCGATGCCCATCGCGGTCGTCATCGACGACCGGCGGAAGGGGGTAGGCGCTCGATGCCGGCCGCGTGACCGAATACATGACCGTGGCGCCGACCAAGGCACCAAGACTGGCAACGAGGACAAACAGCGTGCCGCGCATGACACACCCCGCGGGCCTCGAACGGCTGGGAATTTGTAGCAGAAAGCGCGGGGCGTGGGAATGCCTGGCGGTCGCGAGCTCTAGACAGGGTGCGTCAAGTGTCGCGGGGCCGCGGCCGGACGGTGATTGCCTGAATCGCCAATGCTCCGCGGGAGGCGCGACGCGTGCCGCCGAGAGCCCCTCTGCGCGTTACGTCGCCGTCGAGGATTCGCCGACGCACGCCGGCGGCGACGGCGCGCACCTCGGGCAAGAGGCTCTCCAGCAAATAGGGCTCGCGTCCATGCTGCGCACGCGAATATTCGCAGAACAGCCTGAAAAACTGACCATACGCGCGCTCGTATTCGCTGAGCAGGTCCACGCCGCCCGCATCGTCTGCGAGCTCGAGCAATCCGGTAGCGCATACATGATTCGTGCTGGCCAGCAGGTAGTCGCGATGCTCCGCAAGGGCGGCGTCGCGAGAATCGATGACGCCGTGGAAGTCCCGCAGAGTCTGCTCGCGTGCATGGCCGACGACGTGATAGTCGCGCAGATACCGAACCAGGGCCGCTCGATGGGTTTGTTCGAGCGCGAAGGCGCGCAGCGCGAGGACTTGGCGCGCGCGAATGCGAACGTCGGCCACGGCGCCCATTCGACTCTCGAGGCCGGTGTGCCAGCGCGAGTAGCGCGGCGGCTGCGCCAGGAGCTGCGCGCAGACGCGTCGAGGCACCGGTTCCCCTTCCCGCGCACACTCCTCGATCGCGCGCTCGGACTCGAGAATGAGGCGTCCCCGCGTTAGGTAGATCATTGTTCTTGTACTGTCAGAATCGCGCTCAGCGGTAGGCGCGTAGTCTAATGCGAGCGCTTCGGTGACACCGTAGGCCGATAGGCACACCTCTTCCGGGTCGGAAGGGCGGATTGACACGACGCGCAGCCGGCGGATTGGACGCTGTACACTGCCGCCCGCGGAAGTGAGGACGAGGGGCACGCATGGGACAGGTGTGGGTTCGGTTCTGCATGGTGGCGGCGGCGATGGCCGTGTCGGGGACGCAGGCCCAGACCTCGGCTCCGATCCAGGCCAACGAGGTGCCGCAGCGTAAGAAGGTGGCGCCGCTGCCGCCGCGGGGCACGTACGTTCCCGTGAAGACCTCGTGGGGCGACCCGGCCATTGCCGGCGCGTACAACAACAGCGACGAGACGGGCATCCCCTTCGAGCGGCCCGCGGAGTACGCCGGCCGCACGCTCGACAGCTTCACGCGCGAGGAGCTGGCAAAGATCACGCAGCAGCGCCAGGAGCAGACGATCGAGCGCAATCCTCTGCTGTCCGAGTTCCCCGGCGCGACGAGCCCCGTGCACTGGTTCGAGAACTACTTCGCCGCGAACAGTCGCCCGTGGCTCGTGGCCGATCCGGCCGACGGCAAGGTGCCGCCGCAAACCGACGAGGCGAAGCAGCGCGCGGCGGCGCGTGAGGCGGCCCGCAAAGGCCGCGGCCCGGCCGACTCGTACACGGACCGCAGCCTGTACGACCGATGCATCACGCGCGGCGTCCCGGGCTCGATGATGCCGGCCATCTACGGCAACTCGTACCAGATCATGCAGAGCCCCGATGCCGTGACGATCACGTACGAGATGATCCACGACACGCGCGTGATTCCGCTCGACGGCCGCGCGCACATCGATTCGTCGATCCGGCAATACCTGGGCGATGCACGCGGCCATTGGGAGGGCGCGACTCTCGTCGTCGAGACGACGAACTTCAACGACAGGGTGCCGTTCCGCGGGTCGAGCCAGGATCTGAAGATGACCGAGCGGTTCACCGCACTCGGCCCCGACACGCTCGAGTGGTCAGTGACGTTCGATGATCCGCATACGTGGGCGCAGCCGTGGACGTTCGCGATGAACCTCACGCACGACGAGTCGCAGCCGCTGTTCGAGTACGCGTGCCACGAGGGTAACTACGGCCTGCACAACATTCTGTCCGCCGCGCGCGCGGAGGAAGCAGCGAAGAAGGGCGTCCAAGCCGGCGCGACGCGGGGCGCGAAGTAGCCTTCAGCCGCGGAGGCGGTTGCTCGGATCCTTCAGCAGGTCTGCGAACGCGTCCGGATGGCACGGCTTGCTGAAGTAGAAGCCCTGGATCTCGTCGCACCCGTTGTCGCGCAGGAATTCATACTGCGCGGCCGTTTCTACACCTTCCGCGATGACCCGCACTCCGAGCGCCTTGCCGAGCGACACGACGGCTCGCGTGATCGCCGTATCGTCCACGCTGTGAGGGATGTCGCGCACGAATGCCCGGTCGATCTTCAGTGTGTCAATCGGAAAACGCTTGAGCTGTGACAACGACGAATAGCCGGTGCCGAAGTCGTCGATCGCGAGCTTGACCCCGAGCACCTTCATCGCTGCCGCTTTCTCCGCGGCGATGTCGATGTGGTTCATGATCATGGTTTCAGTGATCTCGAGCTCCAGGAGATCGGGCCGCATTCCGGTTTCCTCGAGGATCTTGACGATGTCGCTCAGCAGCGTCGGGTCCTTGAATTGCCGCGGCGACAGGTTCACGGACATCACGACCTCGGGCAATCCGAGCTTCTGCCACGCGACGTTCTGCTCGCAGGCGTTGCGCATGACCCACTTGCCGATCGCGACGATCAGGCCCGTGTCTTCTGCCAACGGAATGAAGCGTGCGGGCGGCACTGAGCCCAGGTCCGGGTTCGACCAGCGCAGAAGCGCCTCCGCGCCGCGGATCTGCCCCGTGGCGATGTCCACTCTCGGTTGGTACTGAAGCGAAAATTCGCGCCGCTCGAGTGCGTGCACGAGCCGCATCTCGAGCTCGAGGTGCTCTACGGACATGGGACTCATGTCCTTCGAGTAGACCTGGAAATTGTTCTTGCCTTCGTCCTTGGCGAGATACATCGCGAGATCGGCGTGCTTCATCAGCGTCGCGGCGTCGCCGGCGTCGTCCGGATAGGTCGCGATGCCGATGCTCACCGTGACTCGACATTCGTGGCCCATGATCCTGAAGGGGGTGTGCATGCTCGTGAGCACTCGGCGGGCGACTTCGGCCGCGACCTCGGTGCTTGGCAACTCCTCGATGAGCACGACGAATTCGTCGCCGCCGAGGCGCCCGACGACCGCGGACTTGCGCAGGCACTGGCGCAAGCGACTCGCAACTTCCTGCAGCAGCAGGTCGCCGGCCTCGTGCCCCAACGAGTCGTTCACGATCTTGAAGCGGTCGAGATCGATGAACAGCACGGCGCACCGCCGCTCGTAACGCTGTGCGGTCTCGATCGCGTGCTCCAGCAACTCGGCGAACAGGGTCCGGTTCGGCAGGCCCGTCAGCTCGTCGTGCGTCGCGAGGTACTTGACGCGCGCCTCGGCGGACTTTCTCGTCGTGATGTCCTCGACGATGGCGACGTCATACATCAGCCGGTCGTCGCTGGTTCGCCGCGTCGCGGCCGTGATCCTGACCCAGATCGGGGTGGAGTCCTTGCGAAGGCAGCGCTTCTCGAGCGTCAGCGTTTCGATTTCGCCGGCGTGCAAGCGCGGACGATCTCGATCGGCCATGTGGGAGTCTTCGGGATGCGAAATCTCCCAGATCGTGAGCGCCAACAGCTCGTCGTTGTCGTAGCCGAGCATCTCGCGCAGGCGGCCGTTGCACCAGATGAACTGGCCGCTCAAATCGATGTGGGCAATGCCCATGGCGGCGAGCTCCACTGTGCTGGCGTACTTCGCTTCACTGTCGCGAAGCTTGTCCTCGAGTGCGCGGCGCTCGGTGACGTCGTGCACGGTCCCTACGACGGCGATCGGCTTGCCGTGCTGATCGGTGCGCACCTGAACGATTTGCTCGACGATCTTTTCGCGGCCGCTGGCGAGCATCAGCCGGCTCTGCGTGGGCACGTAGGCATTGGGGCCGAGTGCGATCGTGCTCTGACCGTCGATCAGAGCCTGACGGTCGTCTGGATGTACTTTGGCCAGGAAGTTGTCGAACGTGGCCAGGTATTGCTGCGAGTCCTCCTCGAGAAGGCGATACAGCTCCTCGGACCACCAGCTCGTGTTGGTCGAGAGATCCCACTCCCAGTTGCCCATCTTCGCGAGGCGCTGAGCTTCGCGATAGCGCAGATCCGTGAGTTGCAGTGCGGCTCGTGTGGCCATTTGCTCCGTCACGTCCTGGAACGTGCCGTGGAGCCGGATCAAGCGGCCAGCGGCGTCCAGCGTTGCGGCGCCCCGGCTCTGGAAAGTCTTCGGAGTGCCATCGGGCAGCGTGAGGCGCAGCTCGATCTGCCCGGGCGCTGCGCCTTGCGCGATACCCTGCAGGCGCTCGTCCATGCGCTGCCGGTCTGCCGGATCAACCATCGCCATGAAACGTTCGAAGGGCTGGGCGTCCGTCGCGCGCTCAAGCTGAAGCATGCGGTACATTTCGTCCGACCACCAATGCTCGTCCGCGGCGATATCCAACGACCAGCTGCCGATCTTGGCGATGCGTTGCGCCTCCCCGAGGCGCTGTTCGACGCTGCCGGCGTGCGATGCGTCCGGAAGGGTGGTGGCTTCGCGAAACAGACAGAGAATGTGTGGCGCGTCATCGAGGGCGAACCGGCCCACCTCGATCACGACTGCCTTGCACGTGCCGTCCGCACAATACGCGTCCGTCGCGATACGCGCGGTCGTAGCATCCAGGCGCATGATTCCGGCCAAGTCCTGCGCGCTACCTTCAATTAGCTCTTTGCAGAAGAGACGGGTCAACGGTTGACCCACGAGCTCCGCGCTGGCATATCCGAATCGGTGCACGACGTGCCGATTGACGAGAACGATGCGTTGCGCGGCGTCGACCAGAACGACCGGATCGGCGATGGCTTCGAGGGTGGCGAGCACGCGCTTGTAGTCGCCGGTGCCGGCGACGACTTTGGCGCGGGAAGGACGGGTGCGGCGGGTGTTCCCCATGACTTCCGTGGGCTCTTTCTGAAAACGACGGTCCCGGCGGGCACTCCACCATGGCGCGGTCTGTGCCTCTGTGACGGCTGAGCCCCGCCTCTCTTGACCGGCCGGTCGCAGGATCGTGACTGGCGTCACACGTTGCGTCCGCGATTTGCCCTAACGCCTGGCCGGCGGCCCTGGCACCCAATGAGCCGCGGCTCCGTTATGATCGTGGGTGGAACTACGTCCACAGAGGGGAAACGCCATGCCGACGAACCGCAGGGCCTTCATCGCGGGATGCGCCGCGGCCGCCGCAGCAACCCAGCTCGGCGCCAGTCGTAGCGATGCCGCCGGAAAAGTGCCGGTCCTTGGGTTGATCTTCCCGCCCGCCGATCGCGGCATCCCTGAAGAGGGTGTGGCGATGTACGGCGACAAGCTGAAATTCGTCGTCACCGGCCTCGGCGTCGAGCGCATGACACCCGAGGGATTCAACGCCGTGATCGACCGCGTGCCAGACGCTGCGAAGAAACTCGCGGCCGCGGGCGCCGAGGCGATCGAGCTCACGGGCACCTCGCTGACGTTCTACAAAGGCGAGGCGTACAACCAGCAATTACGCAAGATCGTCACCGAAGCGTCGGGGCTGCCGGCCACGACGATGAGCAACGGCGTCATCGAGGGGCTGAAGGCGGTCGGCGCCCGCAAGGTCGCGGTCGCGACGGCGTACAACGACGAGGTCAACGCCCGGCTGCGCGCGTTCCTGATCGAGCACGGTATGACGCCGGTCGTCGTGACGGGGCTCGGCATCGAAGCGATGAAGGACATCGATCGGGTGACACAGGACGACCTGATCGCGTTCGGCGAGCGCGTTCGCAAATCCGCCGCGGACGCCGATTCGCTGCTGGTTTCGTGCGGCGGCTTCCGCACGCTCGAGCTCATCGCGCCACTGGAGGCGCGCACGGGCGTACCGGTCATCTCGAGCATGCCGCACGGGCTCTGGGCAGGCGCACGGCTGGTCGGCCTGAACGGCTCGGCGCCGGGTTACGGCAAACTTCTGTCACGCAAGGCCTAGACGGCTTCGGCGGCGCGTGGAGGGTTTGCTCCAGGACTTTCGTTACGCGCTTCATGGGTTGCTGCGCAGTCCCGGTTTCGCGCTGACGGCCATCGTCACGCTGGCCGTGAGCATCGGCGTCAACGCCAGTGTGTTCGGCGTCGTGAACGCGGTGCTGTTCAAGGGCTTCCCGCTCGTACGCGACAACGACCGGCTGCTGTATCTGACCTCTTCTCAAGGCTGCTGTGCCTCGTACCCCGACTTTCGCGACTGGCGCGAGCAGGCCACATCGTTCCAGGACATGGCGCTGACGCACGGCATCGCCGCGGCGTTCTCCGACGGCGACGGCTATGCCGAGCGCTACGAAAGCACGGAAGTGAGCCCCAACACGTTTTCGCTGGTGGGCGTGCGGCCGCTGCTCGGCCGCGATTTCGGCTCCGACGATGAGACCGTCGGCGCTCCCGCGGTCGCGATCCTGAACTACAGCCTCTGGGTGCGGCGGTTCAACCGGGATCCGGCGGTGATCGGCCGCGGTGTGCGCGTGAACGGCGCCGCCACGCAGATCGTGGGCGTGATGCCGGCGGGGTTCTCCTTCCCGCAGCAGGTGGACTTCTGGGTGCCGTTGGTCCTGACGCCGCAGGTGCGCGACCGCAGTCATCGCAACACGTGGTTCGCCGTGGGACGTTTGGCGGACGGGGTGAGCGTGGAGGCCGCGCGGGCCGAAATGGACGCGATTCGCAAACGCCAGGAGCTCGACCATCCGGAGACCAACCGCGGACTGCCGTTGTTCGTCTCCACGTTTCGCGAGTTCTTCATCGGCGCGAATGCGCCCGTGCTCTATCGAGCCATGTGGGGTGCCGGCGGATTCGTGCTGCTGATCGCGTGCGCGAATCTCGCGAATTTGCTGCTGGCTCGGTCTCTCGATCGGACGCGCGAGACTTCGATGCGGTTTGCGCTCGGCGCAAGCCGGTGGCGCGTCGTCCGACTGACGCTGGTCGAGAGCCTGATCCTCGCGGTGCTGGGCGGCGCTCTGGCGTGTCTCGTCGGGCGGGCGGGGCTCTTGTTGTTTGCGCTCGCGCCGAGGGGTGTCTCGGACACCATCGTCGGCTCCTGGTTCGATCACGTGCTCGATTACTCCCTCGACCTGCGCGTGTTG